>Ga0187783_10002150_pt1 | contig 14684 bp, 11 predicted proteins | sample 1015_SJ02_MP02_2_FD_132471 | JGI IMG/M metagenome (GOLD analysis project Ga0187783, IMG submission 132471) | Tropical peat soil microbial communities from peatlands in Department of Meta, Colombia - 1015_SJ02_MP02_20_MG | ecosystem: Environmental > Terrestrial > Soil > Wetlands > Peat | place...
CTCGCTGGCGAACAGCGTGCCCGTGCGCCCGAAGCCGGTGGCGATCTCGTCGAGCACGAGTAGCAGCCCGTGCTCGTCGCAGAGCTCTCGCAGGAGCGCCACGCAGCTGGGCGAGTGAAAGCGCATCCCGCCCGCGCCCTGCACGACCGGCTCGACGATCACCGCCGCCAGCTCGTGGGCGTGCGCGGCGACGAGCTCGCGCACGTGCTCCGCCCAGGCGCCATCCAGCGACGCGCAGAAGCCGTCGGGGGGGCGATCGGCGAACACGTGCTGGCAGAGCGCGCCCGTGAACAGCCGGTGCATCCCCGCGACCGGGTCGCACACGGCCATCGCGCCGAACGTGTCCCCGTGGTAGCCGCCGCGCACGGTCAGCAGCCGCCTGCGCGCATCGAGGCCGCGCGCGGCCTGGAACTGCAGGCACAGCTTGATCGCCACCTCGACGGCGACCGAGCCCGAGTCGGCGAAGAACACGCGGTCCAGCCCGGCGGGGGCGATCTCGATCAGCCGCCGCGCGAGGCTCACGGCGGGCTCGTGCGTGAGCCCGCCGAACATGACGTGCGCCATGCGCGCGAGCTGCTCGCGCACCGCGCGATCCAGCGCCGGGTGTCGGTAGCCGTGGATCGCGCACCACCACGACGACATCCCGTCGATCAGCTCACGGCCGTCGGCCAGGCGCAGGCGCACGCCTTCGGCCGAGGCGACCGGCAGCGCGGGCAGCCGCGGTGGCAGCGCCGCGTAGGGATGCCAGACGTGCTCGCGATCGAACGCGAGCAGCTCGTCGCCGGGGCCCAGGCCGCGCCTACTCTTCGTAGGGAACGAAGTCGCGCTTGCGCGCCCCGCAGACCGGGCAGAACCACGTGTCGGGGATGTCCTCGAACGCGGTCCCCCCGGGGATGCCGCCATCCGGGTCCCCTTCATCGGGATCGTAGATGTAGCCGCACGATTCGCAGATCCACCGCTGCAGGGTGGTCGTGGCCCCGTTCATCGCCCACAGATTACCGCCGCCTCGCAGGGGTGCAAGCTGGTCGGTTGCGCAGGCGCACGCATCATCTAGGGTCACTGGATGGACGCCGGAGACCCGATCGGCGACGTCGAGCTGCGAGGTCAGCGCCCCAACCGCGGCCCGGCCACGCCGCCGCGCCTGGCCGCGACCGTGATCCTGCTGCGCGGCGGCGCACGCACGCTCGAGGTGCTGCTCGTCAGGCGTACTCCCAAGGCGCGCTTCATGGGCGGGGTCTGGGTCTTTCCGGGCGGCGCCGCGGAGCGCGCTGATCGCGACCCGCGAGCGCAGGCGTCCGCGTCAGAGGCCGGCGCCCTGCGGGCGGCGGCCGTGCGCGAGCTGCGCGAGGAGGCCGGCGTCGAGCTTGCGCGTGGCGCCGAGCTCGTCGAGCTGTCGCGCTGGATAACGCCGCGCGAGGTGCAGATCCGCTTCGACACCCACTTCTTCCTCGCGACGCTCCCGCCAGGACAGGAGCCCAGGATCGACGGCGAGGAGTGCGTCGACCTGCGCTGGTTCACGCCGCAGCGCGCGCTGCAGGCCAACCGCGAGGGCGAGATCGAGCTCGTCTTCCCGACGATCCGCCACCTCGAGCAGATCGCCGCGTTCGCGTCCGCCGACGAGCTGCTTGATCATGCGCGCGGCCGCGAGGTGCACCCGGTGCAGCCGCGCATCGCGCTCGAGGGCGAGGTCGCGCACGTGCTGCTGCCCGGTGACCCCGGCTACGAGGAGTGACCGGGCGCCTCGGCGCTCTCGCGCCGCTCGCCGAGGTCGCGGATGGCGTCAGTCCTGCTGGGCTGCAATCACGTGCGTGACCGCGTTTATGAGCGCCAGGTGGGTGAAGGCCTGCGGGTAGTTGCCGAGCTGGCGGCCGCTCGCCGCATCGAGCTCCTCGCCGTAGAGCTCCATCGGTGAGGCGAAGGAGAGCAGCCGCTCGCACAGCTGCTGCGCGTCGCGGTGCTCGCCGATCTCAGACAGCGCCGACACCAGCCAGAAGGAGCAGATCAGGAACGTGCCCTCCTTGCCGTGCAGCCCGTCGTCGGTTTCCTCGGTGCGGTAGCGCAGCACCAGGCCGTTCTCGGTCAGCTCGTCGCGGATCGCGCACACGGTCGCGCGCACGCGCTCGTCCTCGGGCGGCAGGAAACGCACGAGCGGGATCAGCAAGGTGGAGGCATCGAGCGCATCGGTCTCGTAGTGCTGGCGAAACACCCCGCGCGCATCGACACCGCGACTTGTGATGTCCTCGTGGACCTCGTTCGCCAGCGACTGCCAACGCTCGGCGTGCTCCTGCTCGCCCCGCCGTTCGGCCAGGCGTGCGCCGCGATCCATCGCGACCCAGCACATCAGCTTGGATGAGACGTAGTGGCGCGGCTTGCCGCGCGCCTCCCAGATCCCCTGGTCAGGCTTGCGCCAGACCTCGGCGGCGCAGCGAACCTGATCGGAGAGCACCGGCCACAGCCGGTCGGGGATGTGGTCGCGGCGCTTGGAGTGCAGGTAGACGGAGTCGAGCACGGCGCCGTACACGTCGTTCTGGCGCTGGCGGTAGGCGCCGTTTCCGATCCGCACGGGGCGCGCCCCCTCATAGCCCTTGAGGTGGTCGAGCGTGGACTCCTCGAGATCCTTCTGGCCCTTGATGCCGTACATGATCTGCAGCGAGCCGTCCTCGTTGCGGTCGAGATCGGCCACGTACTGGATGAAGTCGTCGGCCTCCCAGTCCAGCCCGAGCGCGTGCAGGCCCCAGAGCGTGAACGACGCGTCGCGCATCCAGCAGTAGCGGTAGTCCCAGTTGCGCTCGCCGCCGGGGGTCTCGGGCAGCGAGGTCGTGGGGGCGGCCACGAGCGCGCCGGTGGGCATGAACGTCAGCCCCTTGAGCGCGAGCGCCGAGCGCTCCAGGTGAATCCGCCAGGGGTGGTCGGGATAGCTCCCTTCCGCCAGCCACGAGCGCCAGAAGTGAGCGGTCTTCTCCAGGCGATCGTCGGCTTCCTCGGCGGTGCGCGGTCCCCTCAGCTCCTCTGTCCAGGAGAGCGCGCAGAAGCGCCGCTCGCCTTCGGACATGGTGTGGCGCGAGCGCACGCTGTTGCCCTCGATGCCGATGCGCACGTCGCTGAACAGGCGCACGGTCGTGTCGCCCGCGCATGCGTCGAGCGCATAGCCGCCCTCGGCTCCGGTCTCGACGACGGTCCACTCGGCGGCCGCGGCCCCGTAGTCGACCATCGGCTCGCAGATCATCTCCACCTGCACCTGGCCCTGGGTGCAGTGGAGCATGCGCACGAGCAGGTGGTCGGCGTCGTAGTCGGTCGGCGGCCGCGTGTGGCTGGAGCCGTGCTTGTTGTCGTGCCATTCGCCGATCGTCAGTCCCTCGACGACGCACAGCCAGCCCTGCGGCGTCATCCACGTCGTCTCGATCAGGTTCGTCCCCGGGATGTAGCGCCGCCCGGCCGGCACGTACATGCCATACGGGCCGACGCGAAAGCTGCCGGCGCCGCGGTCGAGCATCGACCCGAAGATCGAGGGCGAGTCGAAGTGGGGCACGCACATCCACTCGATCGAGCCATCGGAGGCGAGCAGCGCCCCGGTGTGGCAGTCAGACAGAAAGCCGTAGTCCCCGATCGGGGGAAAGGGCGACCCCGCCGGTGTCTGGCTCAGGCGCCCGTCGCCCAGCTCCGACGCGATCGCAGGCCAGGGATCGATCTTCGGAGGAGAGGAGGAGGAGGAGGAGGAGGAGGAGGAGGAGCGCGCCATCGCCGACGACAAACGGTAGCGGCCGGCGCTCAGCCGTCTGGCGGGCTCACCGGTCGACCTGGCCGGCGAAGCGCTCCAGCCGCGGGCGCGGCACGCCGGCGGGCAGGCGCTCTTCACCGGCGAGCTTGTCCAGGTGCGCGGCGAGCGTCACCGCCGCCAGCGGGCGAAGCTCGGGCGGGACGTCCGCCCAGGCGGCGTCGAGCAGCTCCTCCTCGTCGCGCAGGCCGTCGCGCAGCGCGGCCAGCAGCGCCCGCTCGCGATCCATGCGGTGATCGATGATCTCGGCGAGCTTGCCCGCCGCATCCCACACCGGGGGACCGTGACCGGGGCAGAGCACGCTCAGACCGCCGCGGGCGGCCAGGCGCGCAAGCGCGTCCAGGTAGGCGGCCAGCGCGCCGCGATAGGGTGCAACGAACACGCTGCCCTCGCCGAGCACGGCATCGCCCGTGAAGCAGGCGTCGCCGGCGATCAGGGCGACGTGGTCGCGAGCGTGCCCCGGTGTCGAGAACGCCTGAAACGGGCCGAAGCGCACGCCGTCGGCCAGGCGGACGTCCGCCTGGCCGCGGGCGGCTGCCAGGGGCGCGGGGTGGGACGCGAGCAGGGCCGGCAGCGCGCCGCTGTGGTCGGCGTGGTCATGGGTGAGCGCTACGCCGCCGAGCCCGCCGCGCCGCGCGATCTGATCGAGCAGGCGCCGCACGTGTCCGTCGAGGGCGGGACCGGGATCCACGATCCACGTGGGGTCGCGACCGAGCAGCCAGGTGTTCGTGCCCGAGAGCGTGAGCGGGCCGGCGTTGTCGGCGCGCACCCGCACGATCCCCTGCGCTGCAAGCCGCGCGGCCTCGCTCGCCTGCTCGTCCATGACGATCGCAGGGCAAGCTAGCAGCGCGACGCCTAACCTGTGCGGCGATGCTCGCCACGACCGAGCCGCTGCGGCGCGAGCTGGCCGGCGCGCTGCCGGCTCGCCCGTTCGCGCTCCAGTTCTGGGACGGCACCGAGCTGACGGCGACGACCGACGGCGGACCGGTCTTCACCGTGCGCTCGCCGGCGGCGGTGGCGCACATGCTGCGGGCCCCCGGCCAGCTCGGGCTGGGACGGGCCTACGCAGCGGGCGAGCTCACGGCCGATGACCTCGACCGCGCGATCGCCCTGCTGGACACCTACAAGCCGCCCGCCATCGACCGCCGCATGCGCGCGCGCCTGGCGCTTGCCGCCGTGCGCGCGTGCGGGTTGACGCGGCCGCCGCGTGTGCCCGCCAGCGAGCTTCGCCCACACGGGCGCCGGCACAGCCGTGAGCGCGACGCCCGCGCGGTGCGCCACCACTACGACGTCTCCAACGAGTTCTTCGCGCTGTTCCTCGACGACTCGATGACCTACAGCTGCGCGCTGTTCTCGCGCGGCGCGAACACGCTCGAGGAGGCCCAGCACGCCAAGCGCGAGCTCGTGTGCACCAAGCTGCGCCTCAGCGAGGGCAAGCGCGTGCTCGACGTCGGCTGCGGCTGGGGAAGCTTCGTGATCCACGCCGCGCGCGAGCACGGGGTGCGCGCGCTCGGGGTTACGCTCTCCCCCGCCCAGGCCGAGCTCGCCGTCGAGCGCGTGCGCGAGGCCGGGCTCGAGGACCAGGTCGAGATCCGCATCGCCGACTACCGCGAGCTCGCGGTCTCGGGCTCGTTCGATGCGATCGCGAGCATCGGCATGGTCGAGCATGTCGGCTCGGCGCGCATCGACGAGTACGCACGCCGGCTCGCGTCGCTGCTGCAGCCCGGCGGACGGCTGCTCAACCACGGGATCGCTCGCCTGCTCCACGGCCAGCCGGAGGCGGGACCGTTCTCCCAACGCTACGTGTTTCCCGATGCCGCGCCGCTGCACCTGTCGCGCGTCGAGCTGGCGCTCGAGCGGGCCGGGCTGGAGGTCGAGCACGTGGAGGGGCTCCGCCAGGACTACGTCGACACGCTCAGCGCCTGGATCGACCGCCTCGACTCCAACCGCGGCCGGGCCGAGTGCCTGGCCGGCGGCGAGCGCCTGCGCATCTGGCGGCTGTACCTGCGCGCGGCGCGCAACGGGTTCGCCAGTCGCTTTCTGTCGATCTACCAGGTGCTCGCCAAGCGCCCCGGATAGCGCATGCCGGCCGCGGTCGGCCAAGCGCGCCGCCGCACGACCGTTTCCCGCAAACAGCGGGAAGTCTGATCGCCTAGACAGCGACTATCGCCCCGCCCAGGGTTTCCAGCCCACGCGCACGGAGGCGTGATGCGGCCGCCTTTGGGCGGCTGTCGCGGTGCCCTCGGACCGCCTTCCCGGCGGAGCGAGGGCACCGCAGCTCTACCGCGCCGCCGCGCCTAGGGTGAGGTGGCAAGGCCGACGCACGGCACCTTGCGAGGCGCCGACGCTGCGCTTCTCGGCGGGTTACTGCCGTATGCTGCGCCGATCCGCGCCGTCTCGCCCCACAGCGCACGATGAGCACGAGCGTTCCCGACACAATGCGCTCGCCGCTGCAGCCAGCCCACCGCACGCGGACCGGCCGCCTGACGGGTGCGCGAGGCGGTGGGCCGGCCTCGCTGCGCTCGCCCCGCCCGAGCTCGCCGGCAATCGGGGTGCGCGAGCTGGTGTGGGTGGCGCTGGCCGGGCTGGCGCTGGCCGTGCTGACGACGTGGCCACTGGTGCTGCACATGCCAAGCCGCATCGCGCCCGATCTGGGCGATCCCGTGCGCACCGCGTGGCAGATCGCATGGGTCGGGCACGCGATGCTGCACGACCCGCTGCACATCTTCGACTCGAACGCCTTCTACCCCCACCCACTCAGCCTCGCCTTCTCTGACTCGCTGCTCGGGTACGGGCCCGCCGGCTTCTTCGGCTCCGGAACCGTGGCGGCACTGGTCCGCTACAACGTCCTGTTCCTGTTCGCATGGTCGCTGTGCTTCGTCGGCGCCTACCTGCTCGCGCGCGAGCTCGGCCTCGGCCGGCTCGGGGGAGCCGCCGCGGGAGCGGCATTTGCATACGCGCCCTACCGGGTGACCGAGGCCGGCCACCTGCACGTGATCTCATCCGGCGGCATCCCGCTGGCGCTGTTCTTGCTGTTGCGCGGATACCGCCGCGACTCGCGCGCGCTCGTGCTCGCCGGCTGGCTGGTGTCGGCGTGGCAGGTGAGCCTCGGCTTCACGCTCGGCCTCCAGTACGCCTACCTGCTGCTCGTGCTCGCGCTGCTGGTCGTCTTCTTCTGGTGGCGCGCCGGCCGCCCGGCGCCGCCGCGGCGCCTGCTCGCGGTGACGTGCATCGGCATCGCGGCGCTCGGCGCGGTCACCGTGTACCAGTCGCGACCCTACCTGAAGGTGGCCCAGGAGTACCCGACCGCGAAGCGCACGATCAAGGAAGTCGAGACCTACTCCTCCCACCCCGTCGCGCTGCTGGCGGCCTCCTCGGAGAACCGCGTGTGGGGCAGCGTGACGGCACCGATGCGGGACGAGGTGCACTCCAAGAATGAGGATGTCTTCTTCCCCGGCGGGCTCATCTTCGTGCTCGCGGCCTTCGGTCTCGCCGCGCCGCTGTACACGCGCCGATTGCGCGTCGGCCTGGTGGTCGGGATCGTCTGCTGCTCGGTGCTCGCGATGGGTCTTGGGCTCACGGGCGCCGGGTATCCCTACCGGCTGCTCTACGACTTCGCGCCCGGCTGGGACGGGGTGCGCGTGCCCGGGCGCATCTTCTCGCTTGCGACGCTCTTCTACGCGCTGCTCGCGGGCGCCGGCGCGCAGCTGCTGGTGCTGTGGGCGGGGCGCTGGGGCGCGCGACGCTCGCTCGCCGGCCTGGCAACGATCGTGGGAGCGCTGCTCGTCGTCGGCATCCTCGGCGAAGGCGCCGGGCACCTCGGTCACCCCGTCGTGCCGCAGCCCTCGCGCGCGGAAATCGGCCTGCCGGGGCCGCGCCTGGACCTCCCGACCGACGGCGCGTATGACCGCGTGTGGCAGTACTTCTCCACCGACGGCTTCTATGAGATCCCGGTGGGCAACAGCACGTTCGATATGCCGGCCGTCGACGACCTGCGCGGCGGCATGGCCGGCTTCCCCGACCGGGCGAGCGTGGAGAAGCTGCGCTACTACGGGATTCGCACGGTCGTGCTGCATACCAAGCCGCTGACGCTGCCGGGGGTACAGGGGTACGTGATCCCCGAGCCGCCAGACCCGCGCGCGGCCGCCGCCAAGCCGATCGCCGGGCTGGGCATCACGCGCCGCCAGGTGGGCTCGAGCGTGATCTACGAGATCGGCCCGGGGCCCAAGGCGCTGCACGGCAGCGACTGATGCTGAGCTCGAGGCGCCTCGCGCTCGCGGCGGTCCTGCTCGTCGGGCTCTCCTACGCGACGCTGATCCAGAGCTTCTCCTGGAACCAGGCCTCCCACTACGACCTGATCCGCGCGCTCAACAGCGGCCAGACGACGATCGACCCCTACCAGGAAAACACGGGCGACAAGGTCTTCTACAAGGGACACTGGTACTCGGCGCGCGCGCCCGGCCTGGCGCTGTTCGCGTTGCCCTTCTACGACGCGCTCAACCTGCTCGATGCGGAAGCGTGGACGCGCTCGCACGTGGCGCCCCCGGATCGCGGCGGCGACGAGATGATCTACCTGATCGGGCTGTGGGCCAACGTGCTCCCCGGGCTGTTGCTCCTGCTGCTCGTGTGGCGCGTGGCCGACCGCTTCGAGCCCGGCTATGGCGTCGCGGCAGCCGTCGCGCTGGGGCTGGGCACGATGGTGCTACCGCTCTCGACGCTGCTCTTCTCCCACGTCTTCACTGCCTTCCTCGGCTTCGGCGCGTTCGCGCTCATGCTGCGCGAGCGCGACGGGCCGCCCAGCGCGATGCTGCTCGCGCTCGCCGGTCTGGCGATGGGCTATGCGATCGCCTCCGAGTACCCCCTGTTCTTCGTCGCGCTCGTGCTCGGCCTGTACCTGCTCTCCCGCCGCGACGCGCTCACCCCGCTCGGCGTGGCGCGGCGCGGCGGCGCGTACATAGCGGGCGCCGCGGTGGGGATCCTGCCGCTCTTGATCTACAACCACTACGCGTTTCATTCCTGGACGCACCTCGCCTACTCAGACGTGCCGCGCCAGCAGAAAGGCTTCTTCGGGATCGGCGCGCCGAGCCTGAAGGTGCTGGCGACGCTGCTGCTGGACTCGCGCGGGCTGCTCACGCTCTCGCCGGTGCTCGTCATGGGCGCGCTCGGCACGGTGCTGCTCTACAAACGCGCCCGCCGCGCGGAGGCGCTCACGGTCGGCGGCATCTGCCTGTGTTACATGGGCTACAACTCGGGCTACTACCTGCCCTTCGGCGGCGGCTTCATGGGTCCGCGTTTCTTGGCCACGATGCTGCCGTTCCTGGCGTTTCCGCTGTCGCTGGCGTTCAGGCGCTGGCCCGCGCCGACGATCGGGCTGGCGGCGGTGTCGGTCACGACCACGGTGGTCGCGACGATCACCCATCCGCTCGTGGGCTACGAGACCGAGACGGTCGTGTGGGCGCGCTACCTGCGCGAGGGCTTCTTCCAGCCCACGATCGCCTCCGCCTACGGCCTCGGCCGCGGCTGGGGCGGGATCTGGCCGTTCCTGCTGGCGGCCGGCGGCGCGGTGGCCCTGGCCACGTGGGCCACGCCGCGAATGCGCCTGCCGTGGGGGGCGCTCGGCGTAGGCGCGCTCGCGGTGCTCGGCTGGGCCCTGTTCGCTGTGCTCGCGCCGACGTTGCTTCGGATCGACCACCAGGGGCTGCTCGACATCCAGGCGGCGGGCGACCGCACCGCGCTGCACAAGGGCTTTGGCTCCTATCCGCTGCGCACGCTCGCGCCGCTCGCGGCCGTGGTGGGATTGCTCGCGCTCGCCGGCGCGCGCCTGCTGCGCAGCCGCCCCGACGATCGCCGCGACCGAGCTGGGGGTCGGCGCGCTCGCGCACGTGCAGCACGCGCCGCGGTCGCCGCGCTGCTCGCGCTGATGGCCTTCGGCGCGAGCGCCGCAGCCGCCAAGGCGCCGGCGAGCATCCCGTCGACCGCCGCCGTGTGCGCACGGCTGCGCGCCAAGCTCGGCCCGTTGCGACTCGGCGACAAGCGCAAGCGGCTGACGGTGCTCGCGACGGGCGACTCGATGATCTACCCGATCGACCAGGAGCTCGCGCAGGACGCTCCACGTGGCATGCGCGTGCAGTCAGACCGCCACGACGGCACCGGCCTCACGACACCCACATTCGACTGGCACCGCCTGGCGCGGCAGCAGGTGGCGCGCTATCACCCCGGCGCCACCGTCATATCGCTCGGGGGAGTCGACGGCGGCTTTCCGCTGCGCGCAGCCGATCATCAGCTCGTGGAATGCTGCGGCGCCCAGTGGCTGGGGCTGTATGCGCAGCTGGCCGAACCGCTCGTGGACGCATACGTGCAGGGCGGACGCGCGCATGTCTACTGGCTGCTGCTGCCCGCCCCGCGCGAGGCCGCGCGGGCGCCGCTGTACGAAGCCGTCAACAACGCGATCCGGCTGCTCGGCTCGAAATTCCCCTCCGACATGACGGTGATAGGAGTCGACTCGGTGATCTCACCGGACGGTTTTCAGGAAACGATCACCTACCAGGGCGTGCAGGTCAAACCGCGGGCCCCCGACGGGATTCACCTCAATCACGAGGGGGCGTGCGTCGAGCACAGCCTCGTCAGCGAAGCCATGATCGCCACCGGCGTGCTCGAACGAGCCCGGACCGGCTGATCGGCGGTCCCGGGCGACCGCGCGTTCGGCCCCTGCCACGTGACGCCCAGGCAGGCGCCTCAGGTGAACTGTGTGTAGTTGTGACGCACGGTCTCGCGTCCGCGCGCGCACGTCACGCTCGCGTCGTACTGCACTTTGATCACTCCGTAGCGGTGTTCGGTGCAGTGAAAGCCTTCAACTCCGCTGCAGTGTCCGAGCTTTCCTTCGTCGAATTTCCCCCCGTGTTTGACGCGACACTGATAGTAGGAGCGAACGAGTTTCTTCGCCTGCGCGCAGCTGGCGCCGCCGCTCACCCCGATGTATGTCACATACGTGGGTCCGAGGTCCTCGCCTTCGTTGGCTGAAATGTGACACGTGCTCGCCGCGTGCGCGCGCGGCTGTACGCCCCACGCGCCGGCCACCGCCCACGCCGCCAGCGACAGCGCGACGACCAGGCCGGCGATGGCCGACAGGATCCTGCTGGGAGGAGCGACCAAGGGTCGCACTCTAGCCGACCGGCTCGGCGCCGCGCCGCACCAGCGCCGGCTACGCGCGGGGCGGACGACTGGTCGCGCCCGAGGGCTGCATCGCGCGGCGGCGCGATCCCATACGGTTCCTGGCTCGTGTTTGCCGGTCGGCCGCGCCTGGAGCCGCGGGCCGCAGCAGCGTGCGCCGAGTAGATGCTGTTTCCCTCAGTCCAGTTCGCGATCTTCTTTCCCATCGTGCTCACGATCTCGTGGGCGCTGATGACGCGGCCGCACGTGTACAAGCCGTTCATCCTGCTGGCGAGCTACGTCTTCTATGCCGCCGCCAGCTGGCGCTTCTGCTTTTTGCTCGCCGGCATGACGCTCGGAAACCAGCTCGCGGCGGTGCTGATGGGCCGTGCGCAGAGCGAGCGGCGGCGCACCGCGATCGTCACGTGCGCGGTGGCGCTCGACCTGGCCGTCCTCGGGGTGTTCAAGTACTACTCGTTCTTCGCCCAGCAGTTCGACGACGCGCTCGCGCACGCCGGGCTTGGCCTGCCGGCGCCGCTGGTGACGATCGCGCTCCCGGTCGCGATCAGCTTCTACACCTTTCAGGCGATCTCCTATGTGGTCGACGTCAAGCGCCGCCTCGTCGCGCCGGCGAGTCTGCTCGACTTCTCTGTCTACCTCAGCTTCTTCCCGCACCTGATCGCGGGGCCGATCGTGCGTGCGCGCGAGTTCCTGCCCCAGCTGGCCAGGCCGCGCGACCCCGACCATGTCGCGGTCAGCTCTGGCCTGTGGCTGATCGCGCTCGGGCTCGTCAAGAAGGTGGTGATCGCCGACTATCTCGCGCGCACCGTGGTGGAACCCGTGTTCGCGGTGCCCCAGGCATACGCCGGGCCGGACCTGCTGCTCGGCGCCTACAGCTATGCAGCGCAGATCTACTGCGACTTCTCCGGCTACACCGACATCGCGATCGGGCTCGCGCTGCTGATGGGCTACGTGTTCCCCCAGAACTTCCGCAGCCCATACCGGGCGACCGGCTTTCGCGACTTCTGGCGACGCTGGCACATGACCCTCTCGCGCTTCTTGCGCGACTTCCTGTATATCCCGCTCGGCGGCAACCGCGGCGGGCGTCTGATGACCTACCGCAACCTCATGCTCACGATGGTGCTCGGCGGCCTGTGGCACGGCGCCGCCTGGACATTCGTGCTGTGGGGCGCCTACAACGGGCTCGGCCTGGTCGCCGAGCACGCGCTTGCAGGACGGCTGAAGACGCCCACCTGGCTGCGCTGGCTGGTGACCTTCCACCTGATCGTCTTCGGCTGGATCCTGTTCCGCTCCCAGAGTCTCGGCTTGCTCGGCGTCTTCCTGTCGCGCCTGTTCGTCCCAGGCCCGCTCACGCTGTGGACCGCACCGGTGCTGATCGCGCTCGTGGTCGTGATCGGGCTGCAGCTGCTGCCCCCCGACCCCCTCGAACGCCTGCAGGTGACGATCGAGCGGCTGCGCCCGGCGCTGCTCGGGGTGGGGCTTGGCGTCGTCATAGTGTTCGTCGCCGCGACCGTGCCCAGCCAGGGCGTGCCCCCCTTCATCTACTTCCGCTTCTAGAGCCATGAGCAGCGCTCCTCGCCGCCCGCCCCACGAAGACGACGGCCTGATGGGCCGCTTCGACCGCTACGGGCTGCGTCGCTTTCGTGCCCGCCAGGGGATCTACGCGGTGCTGATCGCCTCGCTGCTGCTCGTGCTCACGCAGGGCACCTCGATCCGCAAGGCGGGCGATGAGCTGAAACCCGGCGTCGGGCGCACGTTCATACTCGCGGTCGGCGACCCTGCGGGATGGATCGCCGAACGCCTGCCGCTCGCCCGCGCGACGAGCCGGGCGACCGCGTTGGTGTCGCCCAACCAGAGCCTCGGCAACGAAGGCGGCTTCAGCTCGCGCCCGACGACCGCCAGCGCGACCCAGATCCCGGCCGTCACGCCCGAAGCGTTCGACCCGAGCACGCTCGGCGTCAAGCCGCCGCGCAGACCGCTGCACACGCTGCTCGTTACCGGCGACTCGATGTCCACCCCGCTGGACTCAGATCTCGCCCAGCGTCTGGACCCCGCCGGCGTGCACGTGATCCAGGAACCCCACCTCGGCAGCGGGATCTCCAACCCGTTCATCGTCGACTGGGGCAAGCTCGCGGCCTTTCAGGTCAGGCACGACCACCCCGAGGCGGTGGTGATCTTCATCGGCGCCAACGACGGCTACCCGATGGCCGCGCCGGACGGGCGCCAGGTCGAATGCTGCGACGCCCAGTGGGCCTCGATCTACGCCAACCGCGTGCGCCAGATGGCCAACACCTATCGCCAGGACGGCGCCGCGCGCGTCTACTGGATCACGCTCCCCACTCCCCGGGAAGCCGAACGCCAGGCGATCGCCAGGGCGGTCAACGCGGCGATCGAAGTGGGCGTGCAGCCGTGGGCCGAACAGATACGCGTGATCAACACGGTCCCGGTGTTCACGCCGGGCGGCGTCTACCGCGACGCGATGGACGTCAACGGCACGCAGACGATCGTGCGCGAGGCCGACGGCATCCACCTCAACGAAGCCGGCTCGAGCCTGCTGGCTGGGATCGTGCTCGCGCGGATCGGGCAGGACTTCACTTACTGAGCCCCGCCACGGAAGCGCTCAGTGGCTCAGCCCGCTCTCAGTCGTTCACCGTCTTCACGTTGCATTTGGCGGCGTGAAGCGCCTTGCAGACGACCACATAGCCTGGCCGCGGCCGCCATTTGCGGTCGGTCAGGCCGGCATCGAAGCGCGTCGCGTCGACCCCGCCGGTCCAGTCGAAGACGTACAGGCGGGCGATCTGCGGCGTCGAGGAGGCGACCGCGAACATGTACTTCAGCGCCTTCGACGCGCGCGTGATTCCCGAGCCGTGGTTGTTGGGGAAGCTCGGGTTGAACTGCACGATGCCGCCGGTCTCGGTCAGCCAAACCTGGCCACCGAGGTCCTTGACGAGGTCGTGCGTGCGCCAGCTCTGCAGTCGGTTGACGTCGGAGTAGTTGTGCAGGCCCCAGATCTTGGGCATGACCGTGTGCAGGACGCTGATCTCGTGCTTGAATTCCGAGATGTAGCGTTCCGTCGGCGTGATGTTGGCCTGGTCGAGCACGTCGAGGCCGACGACCGAGCAGCCCTGACACACGCGGATCAGCGCCTGGTAGTACTTCGCCGCGGCCGAGGCTGACGGGCTCGAGAAGGAGTGCGGCACGTTGCCGCGGTTGGACTCGTCCCAGGCCTCGTACTGTTTGACGCGAGGAAAGAGCTTGACGAATTTCTGGACGTCGTGCTGGTACTGGGCGACGCTCGGCAGCTTCGTGGGCGTGTACTCGGAGTGGTAGAAGGCGATCAGGATCTGCTGGTGCTGGGATTCGGCGGCGTGGATCCAGGCTCTGGCCAGCTGCAGCGAGTAGGGGCGCACGGCGGCGTCGTAGGGGGCGATGTAGCGCGAGATTTTCGTGTGCAGCTGCTTCCACAGCGGGTTGGAGAACATCTCGTCGTGCTCGTCGCCGATGCCGGTCAGGTAGTAGTGCGAGCCCTGCGCCGCGTGGGCGCGCGGGGCTGAGGCGCTGCCGCTCGCGCTCGTCGCGAGCACAAAGCACAGGGCGGCCGCGACGACGATCGGCGCCAGCCGCATGATCTGGGTCGGTCTGGGAAGGGTCATTTACGCCTCCCTCGTGATTTTGGTCAGTCTCGGAAGGGTCATTTGCACCTCAGAAACAGCACCTTATGAGCAGGGTTGCGCCCTTC
>Ga0187783_10002151_pt1 | contig 14678 bp, 14 predicted proteins | sample 1015_SJ02_MP02_2_FD_132471 | JGI IMG/M metagenome (GOLD analysis project Ga0187783, IMG submission 132471) | Tropical peat soil microbial communities from peatlands in Department of Meta, Colombia - 1015_SJ02_MP02_20_MG | ecosystem: Environmental > Terrestrial > Soil > Wetlands > Peat | place...
CGGCACACCGGACAGCCGGGCGCGGTCAGCAGGTCGGCCGCGTCGTACAGGGTGAGGACCGAAGGACCCCTCGGCAGCGGTGTGGCAGCAGGCATGTCAGGCGCCCGTTCCGCTGCGCAGTCGCGACGGTAGCGGGACCGCTGCACTCACCCTGCACATGACCGCCCTCACCGCCGTTGCGGATGTAGGGACTGTCAGCGGCGCCTGCCGCGGTTGAGGCGAGCCCCATCGCCGGGCAGTAAGTCTGGCAACGAGGCCTGCGAGCGGTCAAGACGCGCGGCGACTACCGCGGCAGGCGCCCGTGGATCGCGACCAATTCACCCGGCTGGGGTGCCAGGCTCCGGCAGGCAGCCTGTCTGCCGCTCGTCGGACACTGGTTGCTCACCGAGCCAGCCGCCGATCCGGTAGTAGATGTCCTGACCGAAGCTCGTGGGCAGTGGCTCGGCGACCTCGAGCCGGAAGGTCCGCTGCCCGTCGGGCTGGCGCGGTGCCCGCAGCGACAGCGTGGTGCCGGGCTGCTCGCGGCGGAAGCTGTCGGCGAAGTCGAACTGGTGGGTGACAAAGCACACCCGGACTCCGGCCTGCAGCAGCGCTCGGACCACCTGACGGCCGATCTCCGATCCCTCGCGCTCGTTGGTCGCGGCGAACGACTCGTTGAAGAGCACCAGGCAGTCGGGGCCGAGATGGTCGGCCATGCCGCTCATCCGCGCGAGTTCCTCGTCGAGGCGCCCGCTCACCATGGAAGCGTCTTCCTCGCGGATGAAATGCGTGAACACCTGCGTGCAGACGCCAGACCGGAACGACCGGGCGGTGACGAACATCCCGGCTTGCAGCATGAGCTGGGCCAGTCCCACGCTGCGCAGGAACGTTGACTTGCCGCCCGAGCTGGCGCCCGTGATGATGATGAGCGGCTTGTCGGCGGCGTCGACGTCGTTGCCGATCACGTGGTTGACTTGCAGCGCCAGGCTGGTATCCCGCAGGTCAGAACAGCTCAGGGTCGGCCCGGCCGCCGGAACGGGGAAGCTCATCGGCACGTCTCGTGCGGTCAGCTCGTCGTGCAGGCTCAGGCAGCTCACGTAGAACCCGAGCTCGGTCTGCAGCATGGCGAAATAGCTCGTGACATGGTCAGCGGAGCGGGCTGTCGCGTTCGCGACCAGGTTGATGCCGCGGGCGGTCAGGTCCGAGAGCGCCTGGGCGCCCGCCTCGTCCCGCGGGTGCAGCGTGAACGAGTAGATCGACCTGGGCTCGATGCCAACCCGTTCCTTCCAGCCGCGCCGCGTGCTTCCGGATCGCAGCACGTAGTTGATGCCGCTGTTGTCCCGGTCGAGCTGCGCACTGATCGGCACCCCGTCCCGGAATTTCAGCTGCCGAAGGTGCCGTGCGATGGTCTCGAAGTACTCGTCGTCCAGATCGCGCTGCAGCCCGCTGACCAGCGCGGTCAGCCCGGCGGAGCGGAACGAGTCCGCGTGCTCGTCCGCGAGCCTGCGCAGCTGCCGGAGCCTCGCGACCAGGACGTCGAGCTGGTTCACCGCCCCGGACAGGATGGTCGACGGGTTGCGCGAGGAGAAGAAGCCCCAGACGCCGCGCTTGTCCCGCAGCGCACCGATGGCGATGTCGTACATCTGCCTGATCACATCCGGGTGGGCGATGCAGTCCGCGAGGATTTGCTGCCGGTAGCGGATGACCTCGGGGTCTTTGACGCTGGTCAGCAACACCCTGGCGGAGACATCGCGGCGGAACTTGTCTGCGCCCGCCATGGCCGCGAGCAGCGTGCCGAGCTCGAGATCCTGGCTGAGGTCGGCATGGCCCGGCGGCAGCTCCGCGGTGAGGTCGAAGTCTGCGTCTGGGTACAGCAGGTGGGCCTTCATGGGGTCAGCCGCCGTGTTAGCTGCTCGTAAGTCACCCGGTGCTTGTCGGCGATGGCGAGTGCGTACGCCAGCCCGTCGGCCGGCTTGCGCACCACCTTGTACGTCCGCTCGGCGGGGTTGCCGGGCACGACGGTGCTGGCCATGCTCACCACGCTCGGCCCGTATGCAGCCAGCTCGTCGACGAACGTGACGTACACGCACAGCACGTCGTCCTCGACGACCTTGGCGAGCACCTTGGCGCCGAGGAAGCTGGCGTCGCTGAGCGTGGTCGAGGCGAAGATCTCGTTCATGATGACGATGCTGTCGGGCGTGGCGGCTCGCAGGGTCAGCTGGATCCGTACCAGGTCGTCCTCCAGCTTGCCGGTCTGATTAGCGAGGTCCTCTTCCCGCTCGAAGTGGGTGAGGATCTGGTCGCACAGGAACAGCCGGGCCGCGCTGCCCGGCACCGGGCAGCCCACCTCGGCCAGGTGGTGTAGCTGCCCGAACGTACGGGCGAACGTGGTCTTGCCCCCCTGGTTCGGACCCGACACGACGATGACGCGCTCTGACCCGGCGAGATGGAATTCATTGGTAACGACTGTCGCGTGGTCCGCGGTCAGCTTGACGGCCAGTGCGAGGTCAAACGTGTCGGTGGCGAAGATGTCCTTCGCACCGGTCGACAGCTCGGGGTAGCAGAAACTCAGCCCGGCCGCCTGCGCCGGGCGGATGTAGTCGAGGTAGGCCAGATAGAACTGCAGCTCGCGGTCGAAACGATCGATCACCGGATCGGCAAACGCGGCATGCGCGCGGCAGTATCGGGCGAGTTCGCCGAACTCGGCCGGGAACAGCCTGGCGACGAGTTCGACGATCTGCGCGCCCACTCCGGTCATGCCCGGCCACACCCGGTACTTCACCCGGTAGTCGCTTACTTCGCCCTGCGCAAACCGGGCGAAGGTGTCCTCAATCTCGGCGCTGTAATCCGCCTCGCCGTCATACCGGCTCACCTCGACCCGCGGTCCCTTGATCCGCACCAGGTAGGTGATCTCGCCGAGGTCGGTCTTGCGGGCGGCGGTGTCCGCGGCGAGTTCGGCGAAGGCGGCGGCGCTCGCGTACTGGGCCAGGTAATCGCGAAACGCCAACAGGCCGCGCGAGGCGATCGGCAGCGCGGCCAGCCGGGCGGCGAACATCCGCACCGCGTCGCAATAGATCGCCGCCGCGTCCAGGAACCAGCCCTGCTGTTGCCGCGTCGACCGCAGCTTCGGCAGCTCGCGTACGTGCAGGCGCACCGCGCGCATTCGCTCGCCGAACTGGTCAACCGCCGCGAGCAAGTCTGGGTTCCCGAGATCGCGGAAGATCTCGTGCCGGTACCGGAGGGCGGCCTCGTCCCGCACGCGCCGATGCAGCACCTGGGTGATCAGCTCGCGCTGCTCCCGGTCACCGGCGACCGCGTCGATGACCTGGTCAAGGTTGAGATCAGAGAGGAACTCCAGGCCGGCCGTGTCAGTGCCCGGTAGCTGTTCAGTCGGGTCCGCGGACAGCAGGCCGACAAACGCGGGTGGTGCCGGGTTCGCGGCCATCAGGGTGAGATCGGTGCGCTCGGCGGTCATAGGTGCTCCTGTTCTCGCCGTTGCGGCGGTCATCAGGAGCCATCAGCCATTGCTGGCGGTTTCGCGGACGAGCCCCATCGCCTTCCCCTAGTTTACCGGCCGGTCCGGTCTGGCGGCACGGACGTGAGCCGGGCTGATCGGTGACCCAGACGCGCCGGGCCGGGCACATATCGTGGTGTGTGCCCGCGGCGCGATGCGCCGTCCGTCATGCGCAACCGGGAGCGGACCACGCAGATCAGGCCTGCTGGCAGGATTGGGGGAGGTACGGCATGACAGCGACATATCTGGGCAGCGGCGATATCGCACGCCAGCGCAACGACTACTACCCGGCGTGGCTGGACAACCTGGCAGACGATGTCACCCTCGAGGCATCCGCGATCGACGGCGCCGTAGAAGGCGCTGACGACGTCCGTTCGGTCGTGCTGGCCGTCAAGTCCCTCTACCCATATCAGGACATCAACTTCACCGGCGACTACGGCGACAGGTACTTCATCGAGGACTACACCACTCAGATCCACGGCGAGCCATTCGGCGTCATGGGCGTCATTACGCGAAACGCCGCCGGACAGACCCAGCACTGCGTGGTGAACCAACGGCCACGCAGCACGGTGCTGCTCGTCTCCCGCTTGCTGGGCGAGAAGTTCGACGGCACGCCGCTTGCAAATCGATTCCTTGCCAGCAAGTCCTGACACAGACCAGAACCCGAGCTGGGATGTCCATCGGCGTCTCTCGCTCGTCAGTAAGGGGTCGCCGGCGGTTTCGTAGCTGCGGCCCGCCGGGCTGCCGCCAGGTCGGAGGCTGTCCCCGGGCCGCGCTAGAATATTTACAGCCATGTAGAAGATGCCTGATACCTGGCCCTACGATCCGAGAGCGGGTCATGGATTCCTTTCTTATCCACGCTGGCTACGCCGCGGTAATCCTGCTCGGCTTTCTCGAGGCGTGCTGCGTGCCGATCCCCTCGGAGATCACCTTCGGCTTCGCTGGAGTGCTGGCAGGTCAGGGCCATCTGAACCTGGCGCTCGTCATCCTCGCCGGAACTCTCGCCGAGCTGGCCGGGTCGTACGTGTCCTACGGGGTCGGACGCGTCGTCGAGCGGCCGGCGGTCGAGCGGCTAGGCCGGTACCTGCTGATCACCAAGGCCGACCTGGACCGAACCGAGCGATTCCTGGCCGGCCGCGGCGGGTGGGCGATACCGGTCGGCCGCGCGCTGCCGTTCGTGCGCTCCTTTACCTCGGTGGTCGCCGGGTTCGCCAAGGTGCCTGCGCTGCGCTTCGGCGTGCTCAGCTTGATCGGGACGCTGATCTACGGCAGCGTGCTCGCCAGCATCGGCTACGGCGTGGGCTCGGCCTGGCACGCCGTAGCGCACGACCTGTCGGTGGCCGGGTACGTCGTCGCCGCGCTGGTAGTGGCCGCGATCGCGGCGTTCGTGCTCGTCCGGGTCCGGGCGTTCCGACGTGAGGCGGCCGCGAACGCTGCCGACAAGCGGGTCCGCCAGCAGACACCGCACCGCTGAGCACCACGGCGCTGGCCGCCAGCAGCCACGTCGCGGTCCGCGGTGGCAGCCGGTCGGCGAGCGGGCGAGCGGCTCCGGCCACGATCATCGGAATGACGAGGGCAGCAGCCAGTCGAGTGCCTGCGTCTCGGCCGTCAGCCGGTCGGTTCCTTGTTGCCGAGCATCCGCCGGAGCAGGTGCTCGTCCGTCGGCGATAGCTCGGAGACGAAGCGGGCTAGCACGGCCTCACGGTCGGCCTCTGCGTCCAGCACGCCGCGCATCCGGCGGGCAGCCAGGCCGGGTTCGTCGGCGACCGGCGCGTAGGAGTAGGCCCGGCCCGACCGCCGCCGGGTGAGAACACCCTTGGCGTGCAGCCGCGACAGGATCGTCACTACGGTGCTGTAGGCCAGCCCGCCGCCGAGCCGGTCCAGTACCTCACCCGGCGTCAGGGACCGGTCCGCAGCCAGCAGCACCGCCAGTGCGGCCGCTTCCAGTTCGCCGGCTGCGCGCCGCGGGCTGCTGGGAGCCTGCCGGTCGTGGTCCTGGGCCATCGTGGTTCCTTCATCCAGCATCGTGGGTCAGCGTAGGACGTCGGCCCGCCGGAGCGCTGACTCCAGGGCCAGCAATCGTCTACACGCATGTAAATGTAGTCCCGACGGACCGGCAGAATAATGCGGCGCGAGCTGGTGCTCGCGGGCCGTCACCGCCATGCGTGGCCGGCTCACTTTTGGCCGAGGCTTGGCACTGTCGTTGCGCCTGCTTTCAGCTCGCCGAGCCGGAGGTAACCGGCGGCCAAAAAGCCCGTCATGACCTGGGCGGTGGCACCCGGGTGGCAGCGTCAGGTGCTTTCGCGCAGGAAATAGGAAGCGCATCCGGGCATCCGGGGCTGAGTGTCCGGACCCTGAAATTCGAGCAGCGACGGGGGTACTGCATGCATCACAAACTCGACATCATGGCGGAAACGGGTTACGTCGTCCTCGGTGATTTCAAGGGTCCGCGAATTTCCCCGGACGAATGGGAGTCGCTGGAGTACATGGACTGGAAGAGCGGTGGTGACACGAACTTTGCCCCGCTCGCATCGGCGACCGGCGAGATGGACTGCCGCGGCTTCTGGGACCACGGCAAGGCGGACAAGAACGGAATCTGGACGGTCAACCGTAAGATCGCGCCCAGCCTGGCGCGCTACGTCGAGAACATCGGCGGCAACTACGGCCGTGTGCGCGTGATCAAGCTCAACCCCAGCGACGAGGCGACTGCGCTGCGCCAGCTGCACCGCGACGACAACAACCGGCTCAACCCGGACGGCACCGGCTGGGTGATCCGGTCCTGGCTCGAGCTGGACGACACCGCCGGCCAGTCCATGTTCATCCTGCGCGAGGACAAGGAGGACCCGGCCACCGAGACGCGCATCCGGCTGCACCCGGGCCTGCAACTGGTCATCGACACCGAGCGGCTCTGGCACGTCGTCTGGCACCCCGGCCCGAAGCCGCGGTACGCGCTCATTACGTCGTGGGAGAGCGACCAGGTTATCGACAACTGGATCAAGCGCGAGATGGCAGGCGGACGGCAGCTTCAAGGCGTCCGCGGCTAACCGCGCCAGCGTCGGCGCGCAGCACGCCGCACCGGATCCCCGGTAGGGTTTCATGCCGTGCCGACCGATCCGGTGACCAGAGTTGCAGTGCTGGACGATTATCAGCGTCGGGCCAGTGGCTTCGCCGACTGGGATTCGCTCCGTCCTGGCGTCGATGTGGCGTTCTTTCATGACCGCATCGACCCCGCTGTGATTGCGAGCACGCTGGCCGATTTCGACGTGCTCGTGCTCATGCGGGAACGGACTGCCTTCCCTCGCCTGCTGCTGGAACGACTGCCGCGCCTGCGGCTGCTCGTGACCACCGGCATGTGGAACGCCGCTGTAGACGACGCCTACCTGCGCGAGGCGGGCGTCGTCTACTGCGGCACCGGGCGCTCTGACTCGGGGCCGACGGCAGGGATTCCGAGCACGGCAGAGGTGGCCTGGGCGCTGATTATGGCCGTGTGCAAGCGCGTCACTGTCGAGGACCGGGCGATCCGCACCGGGAACTGGCAGCTGGACCTGCCGGTCAACCTGGCCGGGACGACACTCGGCTTGGCCGGGCTCGGGCACCTCGGCTCCGCCATGGTCGGGCCCGCTCGGGCGTTTGGCATGGACGTCATCGCGTGGAGCGAGCACCTCACCGACGAGCGGGCGGCCGCAGTCGGCGTCCGACGGGTCAGCAAGGCCGAGCTGCTCTCCGCGGCGGACGTACTGTCGATCCACCTGGTGCTGAGCGACCGGACGCGCGGGCTGTTCCAGGCCGCTGACCTCGCGACGATGAAGTCGACGGCAGTACTCGTCAACACCTCACGCGGCCCCATCGTGGCCGAGGACGCCCTCGTGCAGGCGCTACGGGAGCGCACCATCGCGGGTGCCGGGCTGGACGTCTATGACAGCGAGCCGCTGCCCGCCGGCCATCCGCTCACGACGCTGGACAACGTCGTGCTGCTGCCGCATCTCGGCTACGTCAGCGAGGCCGGGTTCCGGCAGATGTACGGCCAGGTCGTGGAGGACATCGCGGCGTTCCTGGCCGGGTCGCCCATCCGGACGATCAGCTCGGCACGTCCCAGCTGACTCGCGCGTGGCGACCCGGCACGGCGGTTACGGTTGCGACGCGGCGGTCGTCTCTTACCGCGTTCCCCGCTCCGCATTGGCTCCGTACGCGAGGCGCTGCTTCGCCTGCTCGTACATATCCGCGGGCAGCGGACCTATCTCGGCCGCGGCAACGTTGGCGTGCAGATGCTCGAGGTTCGCCGTTCCGACGATGGTGGTGGACAGGCCCGGGTGGCTGACCGTGAAGCGCAGCATAAACTCCATCCGGGTCATGCGGTTGAGCGCGCCGTCGAGCTCGGAGCCCTCCCAGCGCCGCTGGCCCTCGCCCGCGGCCAGCCCGATCGGACCAGCCCGCCACGTCTTGTCCTCGGCGGGAGCGCCGCGGGCGACCCCCCCGCGGATCAGCGTGCCGGCCCCGGCGTCCGCCGCCGCGGTAATGAGACCCTCGTGTTCGCGCTGGATCGCTGAGTACGGGATCTGGAACACGTCGAACACGCCCATGGCGATGTGGTCGGGCAGGTTCGGCAAGGTGCCCGACATCCCGATGAAGCGGACCTTGCCTGCGTCCCGGAGCTCCTGCAGCGTGCTCACCGTGTCGTCGGCCTCGAGCTGGGCTCGGCTCGGCGACATGTGCACCTGGACGAGGTCGAGCCGGTCGGTGCCGAGCCGCTGCAGACTCTGCTCGACGTCCGCGCGGATGTTGGCCGGCGAGTAGTCGTGCGGATATGGGGGCGGGGTGCCGGCCGGTGCCTGCAGCGGGCAGCCGCACTTGGACGCGAGGAAGTACTCATCGCGGCGATGCCCGACGTATCGGCCGATCAGCTCCTCGCTGTGGCCATAGTCGACCGAGGTGTCGATGAGATTGATCCCGGCGTCCAGCACCGCGTTCAGCAGCCTGCCCGCGTCTTCGTCGGCCACGGCTGGCCCGCGCGGCTGGCCGCGGAGTTCCATGGCGCCGTAGCCGAGGATCGTCACCTCGGCGCCGGTCCGGCCGAGCTTTCGCGTCGCAATGGTCATGGACAGCACGCTAGCGGTACGCCACCTGATGCTGAAGTACCTGCCGCCAGGCAACCATCGGCGGAACCACGCCGTGAGTCACGCGTGCGGCGGTGAGCTCTAGGAACTGGGCTTATTGACGTCGAGCGGAACAGAGGGAGTGCCGAAGGACGTGACTTCCGGCGGACTAACCGCGTTCAGCGTCCAGTCAGTGAGTACCCGCGCGCGGTTCCCCGACATGACCCACAGGTGATAGCCGCGGGTGATGACGCTGGCGGGTGGCCCGGACAGCGGGATCTTGAGCGGGTTAATGGCTGCCGCGGTCCCGCCGAGATCGACGAGGAATCCTAGGTCGTGATGCTCGTACCGGCGCGCGGTGCCGATGCCGAGGGAAGCCGCGACGTTCCTGGCGACCTGCTTTCCCTGCCGCTCAGCGTGCTGCGCCGTCATGCCGCAGACCTGGCCGGGCCGGGTGACGTCGGGCACCGCGGCGCAGTCGCCGCAGGCGTAGATGCCTGCCGCGCCGGGGACCGCCATGTACTCGTCGACCACGAGCCGGCCCTTCGAGGTGTCCAGGTCGATACCGTCCACCAGCGGGTCAGCGCGAACGCCCACGCACCAGATCAGCGACCGGGTGCCGACCTTTTCTCCGGTCGACAGCTGGACCACGTCCACCATGGCCTCGGTGACCGACTGGCCAGTGCGCACCTCGACGCCTCGTCGCCTGAGCACGCGGTCGGCGGTCTTCGACAGCCGAGGATCGAGGTCGGGCAGCAGTCGGGGAGCGGTATCGATGAGCATCCACCGGATCTCCTGCCTGGCCAGGGCGGGCATCCGGCGACGCAGCCGGGTGGTCAGTAGCTGCCCCTGGGCTGTCACCTCGGTGCCGGTGTAGCCGGCGCCGACCACCACGAAGGTGCACCGCGCGTCGCGCTCGGCCGGGTCGGTGGCGACCTGGGCGAGCTCGAGCTGGCGGGTGATGTGGTCGCGGAGATACGTTGCCTCGCCGATGCTGCGGAACCCGTGGGCGTATTCGGCCAGGCCGGGGACCGGCAGCAGCTTGTTCACGCTCCCCGCGGTAAGGATGAGCCGGTCATAGTGGCACTCCCCGGACCCGCCCTCCGGGCTCGTCCAGCTCACCACCTGACGGTCTCGCGCGTCGATGTGCTGGACCGTGCCGAGCACGAACCGGGCGCCCCGCAGTCGGCGCGACAGCGAGGTGCAGATGTGCCGCGGCTCCACGAGGCCGCCGGTGACCTGGGGCATCAGCGGCAGGTAGAGAAAGTAATCCGTTGAGTTGATGACAACGATGTCCGCTTTGTCGCCGACCAGCCTGATCAGCTCTCGCGCGGCGTAGAATCCGGCGAACCCAGCCCCGACGATCACTATGCTCGGCCGGCTGCCAGCTGCCGCCATCGTGACTCCTCCCACCGGATCACAGCGCGTTACCCGCTGCTGCCTTGCCTACCCCTAGTGGGCCGCTGGGCCACCTCGGGCCGGCGGCCGCCGAGCGCAGCGGGGAATGACCTTAGATGATCATCCCGCCGTCGACGGACAGCGTCGTGCCGGTCACGAACGAGCTGTCGTCACAGGCGAGGTAGAGGACGGAGCGGGCGATCTCCTCCGGCGTTGCGTGCCGGCCCATCGGGATCATGGCGTCGAACAGTCGGGCTGCCTGCTCGGCCGGTGCGCCCGTCGCCCGGATCTCGATGTCCCGCTGGAAGTCGGTGTCGGTCGGGCCGGGGTGGATCGTGTTGACCCGGATTCCGCGGGCGGCAGCCTCCTTCGCGACGGTGCGCATGAGGCCGACCTGGCCGTGCTTGGCGGTCGCGTAGCCGCTGATCCCGTTGTTGGACGTCAGTCCCACGATGCTGGAGGTGATGACCACGCTGCCGCCGTCACGCAGGACCGGAAGGCCATGCTTGAGCATGAGGAACGCGCCGAGGATGTGCACGTCGAGAACGCGGCGGAAGTCCTCGGTCGGGAACTCGGTGATCGGGACGATAGGTCCGCTGATCCCGGCATTGCTGAACAGCACGTCCAGGCCGCCGAACCGGTCGGTCGTACGCGAGAGCGCGGAGATGACTTCGTCTTCCTCCGTGACGTCGGTGACGCTCCAGCTGACCGCGTCGGCGCCGAGTTCGTCTGCTACCGCTATCAGCAGTTCCCGGCGCAGCCCGGCCAGGTGAACGCGCGCGCCCTCGGCGACGAACAGTCGCGCGGTCGCGAGGCCGATGCCGCTTTCCCCGCCGGTGATCAGCGCGACCTTGTCGTCCAGCCTGCCCATCCCGGCTCCTTCGCTCGTGGGAGGATCTTCACCATTTCTAGTGGGAACGGGCCGTCCGGGCTAGCTGCCGAGCTAGGCGTCAGGCTGGCAGGTCGCGGGCCTTGAGTTCCTGCAGCCCGATGACCTGGACCAGCCGCAGCCGGTCGGCGTCCGGGCTCGATGGCTCGGCCGTGTACACCACGAGCCGCAGATCCGAGCCGGCCACCGTCAGCACATCGCAGTCGAGCGTGATCGCACCGACCTCGGGGTGGACGATGGTCTTGCTGTTCGAGCCGCTGGTGCTGACCACGCGCGCCGCCCACACCGTGGCGAATCGCGGACTGGCCCGGAGTAGATCGTCGACGAGCTGGCGCAGGCTTGGTTCGTCAGGATAGGTGCCGACCGCCCGCCTGAGGTCGGCGATGGCGTTGGTCTCGAACTCGTCGGCTTCCGCGTCGCTCTTGCGGACCCTGGTCGATTTGCCGGTGAACGTCCGCCAGATCAGGTTCCGGTCCCGTGCGCTGAGGGCCGACGGATCTCCCATCAGCGCCGCCCAGGCGGCGTTCCACGTGATGATGGTCCACGCCGGGTCGTAGACGGCCACGGGCAGATCGGCCAGCCGGTCGACCAGTCGTTGGACACTGGGCGGCACGTGGGTAGTGATGGCAGATCGTCTGGGCAGGGCCTGGCCGGCCACGGTGTAGAGATGGTCGCGCTCTTCGGTCGTCAGCCGCAGGGCGCGTGACAGGGCCGCCAGTACCTGGGTCGAGGGGCTGGTGGCGCGGCCCTGTTCGATCCGGATCAGGTAGTCCACCGAGATGCCCGCCAGCGCGGCCAGCTCTTCCCGCCGCAGGCCGCGGGTTCGGCGGGACAGGCTCGCGGGCAGGCCGACGTCGGCTGGCTGGAGCCGCTGACGCCAGGCTCGTACGTAGCCGCCGATTCCCTCGTCTGCCTGCACTCCAACAGTCTGGCCCCACCGGGCGGCTGCTGGGTGGTACGGGCAGTCCCACGGTCGGACGGGTCCTGGATGCGCGGTCGCTCGCGGCTGAACATGGTCGGTATGAAACTTGGCATCTCGATTGGCGGCTTCCCCGTGGGGACCGAGCCGTCGCGCATGGGCGCGCTGCTGACTGGCCTGGCTCGGCGAGCCGACGAAGCCGGCTTCGACAGCTTGTGGACCATGGACCATTTTTTCCAGATCCCGATCACCGGTCAGCCGCCGGAGGCGCCACAGCTTGAGGCCTACGCCATCCTGGCGTTCCTGGCAGGACAGACCACGCGAATCCGACTGGGCACGATGGTCACGTCCGTGGCCTACCGGCACCCCGGCGTCCTGATCAAGGCGGTGACGTCCATCGACGTCCTGAGCGGCGGCCGCCTCATCTTCGGCGTCGGCGCCGGCGCGCCCTTCAACCAGCCTCCTCCGGGACGTTCGCCCCGCGATTTCGAGGCCTACGGGCTCGGCATTCCGTTCCCGCCGCTGGCCGAACGGTTCGAACGGCTAGCGGAAGTGGTCCAGATCGCCCTGCAGATGTGGCGTGGACACGAGGCACCGTACGACGGGACTCACTATCAGCTGCTTCGGCCGCTCAACTCGCCTAACACGCTCCAGCACCCGCATCCGCCGATCTTGATCGCCGGAAGCGGGGAGCGAAAGACCCTCCGCCTTGTCGCGCGCTACGGCGACATGTGCAACCTCTTTGACCTGCCAGGCACTGGCTTCGCCGACAACATCCGGCACAAGCTCGAGGTCCTCAGATGCCACTGCGAAGACGCTGGCCGTGACTACAGCGCCATCGAGAAGACCGTGTCCACCTTCATCGACCCAGGAGAGGACCAGGCCCGCGTCCTCGCTCACCTGAGGGACCTGGCCGACCTGGGCATCGGCCACGCCATGGTCAGCCCGCCACGACCATGGGACGAGGCGGCCCTTGATCAGGTCGCCTCGATCGTGCCGGATGTCCACGCCATTCCAGTCGGCAACTAGACGTAGCCGGGCAGCCGCTCGGCCGACGCGGCTACCGCTCCGCCGGCCTGCGCCGTCAGCCCGCCTGGACGCTTATCTCGGCCGGAGCGGGTGCGCGGCCAGAAAGGACAGCACTGCGGAATCTGCCGCCTGGGTCGCGTCAGTGACGTACATGTGACCAGCTCCTGGCAGCACGACCAGGTCCGCACCCGGTATCAACCGGGCCAGTTCCTCCCCGTAGCGGAGCGGGACCAGCCGGTCGTCGGTTCCGTGGATAACCAATGTCGGTGACCGGACCGAACCCAGCTGATTCTGCGAGCCCTGGTAATCCTGCACAGCCCGTCGCTGAGCGCGTATCCCCTCCGGCGGCCGGCGCAGCGAGTCGAGCAGCCGGACGTCCTCAGCGATCAGGGCCGGGTCCGTCGCTGGCCCATAGACCAGCGCCCGGCCGAGCGCGACCATCCTGGCCTGGCGCCCTGCGGGCAGCGCGGGCAGCAGGTGACGAATGACGGGCCACAACGGCACATGCCGCTTGGCGGCTCTGGTGGCGGTACAGCCCAGAATGAGGGCGCCCACGCGGTCCGGATGCTCGATCGTCAGCACCTGAGCGATCCCGCCGCCCATCGACGCCCCGTACACATGCGCCTGCGTCACGCCGGCCGCATCGAGGACGGCGACGGCGTCATCGGCCATGTCCGAGAGGGTCCACTGCGACGCTGTGGTCGTTGTCTGGCCCACGCCGCGGTTGTCGAAGGTGATGACCCGATACCGCTCGGTCAAGGCTGGGAGGTGCCTGGCCCACATCTGCCGGGGCCAGCCGAGGCCCATTACCAGCAGCAGTGGCTCGCCCGACCCCTGCTCTTCCCAGAAGATCTGGGTGTCGCCGCGGTCCGCTACCGGCATTGCGTCCCGAGCCGCGTAGCGCAGGAGTGCGTCGGACCCAACTCGTCTCCTTCTGGGCAGCCGATAGCTCAGGTGAGCGTGGCAGACTAGCTGGTCGCCGTCAACGCCCGGGGCTGGCAGGTGGTGCCTTGCTCACGCTGTGGGAAGGTCGGTGCAGAGCTGCAAGCTGAGGTTGGTGGTCCGCTGCAGGCCGGGCCGCTATCTCTCGTAGATGACGAACGACGTGTGGTGGGCGACCTGGTCGTAGAGCGAGCGCGCCGGGGCGTTGAATTCCTGGGTCTCCCAGTACGTGCGCGCCGCGCCGCGCCTGTCCGCCTCGGCGAACACCGCCTCCATTAGCTCGCGGGCCGTGCCGGTGCCGCGCGCGGCCGGGGCTACGAACAGGTCTTCCAAGTAGCAGTAAGGCTCGGCGGACCAGGTCGAGGGATGGAATACAAGATGAGCCAGCCCCACGAGCTCACCCTGCTCGTCACTCGCCACGAGGCCGATCATCCCGTCGGTCTGATCACAGAGCCGACGAAACGTCGCAGCGGTGACGGCCTCGGTCACCTCGGCGCGGTAAAACCGCAGATAGCCCAGCCACAACCGCTCCCAGGCGGCGAAATCCGCTGCGGCGAGTGCGCGGATCATTCTTGCTCCCTTCGGGACTGAGCCGTTCGTCTCGGCCGTTACGGTCGTGCGGCGGGCCGGATGGCTCATCACCAGCATGCGCTCATCCCCGGTGATCACCGCACGGCCGGGTCGATAGAGTCTGCCTGTGACCACGCCCGGAGCAGAACATCTTGACAGCCGTCATCGTGATACGTTGCGCCAGATCATGGAGCATCCGACCAGCCACAACATCGAATGGCGCGCGGTCGTGTCGCTGCTCGAAGCCGTCGGCGAGGTGACCGTACGGCATGACGGAAAGGTCGCCGTCAAGATAGGCCGCGAGCTGGAATTTCTCGTGCCGCCGGCCGGCAAGGACGTGGACGA
>Ga0187783_10002152_pt1 | contig 14674 bp, 15 predicted proteins | sample 1015_SJ02_MP02_2_FD_132471 | JGI IMG/M metagenome (GOLD analysis project Ga0187783, IMG submission 132471) | Tropical peat soil microbial communities from peatlands in Department of Meta, Colombia - 1015_SJ02_MP02_20_MG | ecosystem: Environmental > Terrestrial > Soil > Wetlands > Peat | place...
ATCCGCGCGCTCGCCGATCTCGTCCTGCGGGCGGTCGGACGTCGTGCCGGCGTGGCCTCCCTGACCATGTAGCCGATTGGTATAATTGGCAAAGCGACCGGTCCATCCCTGTTGACGCAAGCCAGTTTCCATCGCACGGTGCAGTGGCTGGGATCAAGACGGAGAACAAAATCGTGGAGTTTTCACTCACAGACGAACAGCAACAACTCCGCCGGACCGTACGCGAATTTGCCGAAGGCGAAATCGCTCCCCACGTCATGGAGTGGGACGAAGCCTCCCAGTTTCCGGCCGAGATCATTCCCAAGCTTGCCGAAATGGGTTTTCTCGGAGTGATCTTCCCTGAGAAATACGGCGGTGCGGGGATGGGATACGTCGAATACGCCATCATTATCGAAGAGCTTTCGCGCGTGGACGGATCGGTCGGCATCATCGTCGCCGCGCACAATTCGCTGTGCACCAATCACATTTACAAGTTCGGCAGCGAAGCTCAGAAGCAGAAATACGTGGTCCCGCTAGCGCAGGGCGAAAAGCTCGGATGTTGGTCGCTGACTGAGCCAGAGGCCGGTTCCGACGCCGGTGGAACGCGCACGGTGGCGGCAAAACAGGACGGTTGCTGGGTGCTCAACGGTGCCAAGACATTTACGACGAACGGCCATCATGCCGATGTCTGCGTCGCTATGGCTGTGACCAGTGCGTCCCAAAAGCAGCATGGCATCTCCGCCTTCATTATCGAGAAGGAAGCTTCCGGCTTTCGACCCGGGAAAAAGGAAAATAAGCTTGGCCTGCGGGCCAGTGATACAAGCGAGGTAGTCTTTACCGATTGCCGCCTACCGGCCGAAAATCTTCTGGGCGAGGAAGGCGAGGGTTTCGTCAATAGCTTACAAATTCTCGATGGTGGCCGGATCTCCATTGCCGCGCTCGGCCTGGGCATGGCGCAGGGTGCCTACGAGTGCTCGGTCAAATACGCGAAGCAACGCAAACAGTTCGGCAAGCCCATTTCCGAGTTTCAGGCGCTTCAATTCAAACTAGCCGATATGGCTACGCAGATCGAGGCCGCGCGCTTGCTCACCTATCGCGCGGCCTGGCTGGCCGACCGCGTCGGCGCTTCGGGCGACCCCGACGCACGTATCAGTCGCGAATCGAGCATGGCGAAATTGTACGCAGGAGAGACGGCCGTGCGTGTCGCCAACGAGGCGGTCCAGATTCACGGCGGTTACGGTTTTACCAAGGATTACCCTGCGGAAAAGTTTTACCGCGACGTCAAGCTCTGCACCATCGGTGAAGGTACCAGCGAAATTCAACGCATGGTCATTGCCCGCCAGCTTCTCCGTACGTAGCCCAGCGACGGTATTTCCGCCATCGAGTCCGTCGTTTGTTTTGAACTTTCAAGGCTCAACTGCTAACGTTCAACGCTTGCCTTTTGAAATCATGGGGAGATGGTTATGAAATTAATCGAGATCGCGCAAACACTTGATTGCATCCTCGACGGAGACGCAGATCTGGAAATCATCGATGTGGCCGGGATCGAAGAAGCGCAGCCGGGCGAGTTGACGTTTCTCGCCAACCGCAAGTACGTTCGCGCGCTCGAGACAACGCGGGCCTCGGCCATCCTCATTAGCAAGGACGAAGAGCGGCCGCCCATTGCTGCCCTTCGCTCGTCGAATCCGTACCTCGATTTCGCGCGCGCGATCGAGCTTTTCCATCCCCCACTGCACTATGCCCCCAGCGTGCATCCCACGGCTCTGATTGCAGATTCTGCAGAGATCGGCGTTGGCGCGCACATCGGCCCGTATTGCTACATTGCCGACAACGTCCGGATCGGCAGCCATGCCGTTCTGCACAGTTTCGTCACCATTTATCGCGGCGCGCGGATCGGCGACAACTTTTTCGCCCACTCCCATGCCTGCGTCCGCGAGGATTGCTCGATCGGCCACCGTGTAATCCTGCAAAATGGGGTTGTGGTTGGCAGTGACGGCTTCGGCTTCGCGCGCGAAGACAGTGGCAGCTGGTACAAAATGCGTCAGGCGGGGATCACCCGCATCGCTGATGATGTCGAGATCCAGGCGCACAGTGCCATCGACAGAGCTACCGTGGGTGAAACGACCATCGGGCGAGGCACGAAAATCGACAACCTCGTGCAGGTCGGCCACGCGTGCAAGATCGGCGAAGACACGCTGCTGTGCGGCCAGGTCGGACTGGCGGGCACCACACGCGTAGGCAATCGCTGTGTCCTCGCTGGACAAGTGGGAGCCGCTGGCCATCTGGCCATCGGCGACGCCGCCACCGTTACCGCGCAGAGCGGCGTCCCAACTGACGTGCCCGCTGGTACCATCTATTCGGGCTATCCCGCGATGGAGAACCTTGCTTGGCGAAAATCTGTGGCCGTGTTTCATCGGCTGCCGGAGCTTCAGAGGGAGCTACGCGATTTGCGGGCGGAAGTGGCTCGCCTACGAGGGACGCCGAGCTAGCGTTGCCTTCAGAACCTTTGGACGCCGGGGAGATTCCACCCTGGGGGTTGCCTGGGCGCACTGACCCACACGCCGTTTTACAGCGTCCGTGCGGCGGACGCGGCTCCCGGTAAGGCTCGTCGCGCCCGTACACGCAGGACCTTGCGTTGGTTGGCTTCGAGGACTTCGAATCGCAGTCCGTCGAACTCGACGACTTCTCCTGTTCTAGGAACGTGTCCGGCGACACCGTTGAGCAATCCCGCGATGGTCGTGGCTTCCGAGTGCTCTGCCGCAGCCTCAAACCGCACGCCAAAAAGGTCGCCTACTTTGTCGACGGGGATACTCCCGCGCAGGATCATGGCTCCGCTTCCTTCGCGCACCACGTCCGGCGCAGGGCGGCGATCCTCTTCGCCGATTTCGCCCACAATTTCCTCGACAAGGTCTTCGATCGTAACGAGACCAGCCACGAGTCCATATTCGTCAATCACAACGGCCATTTGTTGGTTTTTCTGCTGCATTTCCTTCAGCAGTTCCGAGCCGAACTTTGTCTCTGGCACGAACAGTGCCGGGCGCACCAGTTCGCGCACACTGTGGCGAGGGGCATCGCGGTCGGGAACGGCTAGCATGTCGCGCGCCACAACAATGCCGGTGATGTCGTCGAGCGACTTGTCGTAGACGGGCAGCCGCGAAAATTTTGTTTCCACCACACGCTTTCGCAGCTCTTCGAGAGTTGCCTTCGCAGGAATTGCGACAATGTCCGGCCGGGGTGTCATGACATCGCGCACGCGCTTGTCCCCAAACTCGACCACTTGCTCGATCAGCCTGGCCTCCTCTTGTTCGATAATCCCTTCCTCGGCGGCTTGATCAACGAATGCTTCGATGGCCTGCTGTTCTGCCTCGGGTGCGCTTGGTTCCTCTTCGGAAAGCCGCAGCAACGAGACCAGCAAGTCGGTAAGGGTGCGGACCGGCCATAAGATCCAGAGCAACAACCGAATGACCGGCACGAGCGGGGCGATCCAGCTTCCTTCTGCGCCGGCCATCATAAGCACGGGCAGAATCTGCATCGCGACCACGACTTGCGCGCCCAGTAGGAGGACGATTTCCAACGCCGCTTGCCAGTGGTTTGGTACAAAGTGCAGCACGCCGAGTGCGGTCAGCGTGGCAACCAATACAAGCCACAGCCGCGCCAGCAAACTAAAGGCAGGTGCTGCGCGCGCGCGCTCGAGCTTAAGGAGTGGCTCAATGTCCGTTTCAAATGTTTCTAAGTGCTCGTGCATACGTCGGGTTGCAACACGCCCCAACTCACGGTAGACGCGGTCCAGGTAGGAGACGACGACCAGGCCTGCCGTCAGAGCGATCATGCCCAGTGTGTAGAAGAGAATGGCCATCGATTATGCCAGTCCGAGCATGCGGCGAAGGTAACGCTCGCGTCGGTTCATTTGACCTGTGTCGGTCTCATGGTCGTAACCCATCAGGTGCAGCAGGCCGTGAAGGATCAAGGAGCGAAGTTCATCATCGAATGTACGGCCGTAGCGACGGGCATTGCGCCGCGCCACGGACGGGGCGATGGCGATATCCCCAAAGTAATCTTGCGAACCAGCCGAAGACAGCTCGAAAGCGAGGGCTTCGCCGTTGTGCCTTTGTTTCGGAGGCTCGATCCGCTTGTTGTCAGCTGGGAACGACAGCACATCGGTCGGACCTGGTTTTCGGCGATAGGTGCGATTCCAGCGCGCGATGGTGGCATCGGTGACCAAGCAGACGGTGACCGAGCCGGCGGGCAATCGCAACTGTCTCTGCGCGCACGCCAGGAATTTCCGAAGCTCTGTCATAGGAACTCGAATTCGGCGCTGGCGATTTAAGATCATCGATAGCGGACGCGATCTGCCAACCCCAAGCAAGCGCGCCAGGCCGGCTAGCGCCCGCGAGCCTTCTTCGCGGAGGGTCCTTTCGACCGCGACGGCGCGGCGTGCTTCCGCGGACCACTGTGCTCCCCGGCAGCCTTTCTGAAGTTTGGGCTGCGTGAAGCGGTCAGAGGTTGTTCGGCTGGGACGGCGGTAGCCCCCGCGGCCGCCTTGTGGGCTGGCTTGGAAGCCGCCGCTCCTTTTGTTTTTCGCTTCTTTTTTTCCTTCTCTTCTTTTTTCTTCGGTTCTTCCTTGATTCCTGCCAACGATCGGAGCGCCTTGCTGCGGTCTTCGGGCGTACGCGCCTTTCCACGAAGCTGTATTTCAAACAATTGCTCGAGGATCTTGTCGAATTTCGGGCCGCGGGGGATCCCCAGTGCGTCCAGCTCGGCCACGGGAAGCGCCAAGCGCATCGGACGCCATTTCTGGACGTAACTCCGAATCTTCGCGAGGGTCCGCGGGCTGGGCATCTCCACCTCGATAAACACGAGCATCTCGGGCGGTAGCGAAGCGATGTAGAAAAAGGCGTCTCGGGGCGAGTTTGTCTTTCGGCTTTTGAGGGTCTTCGCAATTTTCTGCGCCTCGGGAACCAGACTGGAAATCGCTTCGATTTCCGCCGAACGGAACTCCATATGGCGCAGGGCGGCGGCAGCTTCGCGGGATTTCAATCTCGCTAGTGTGTAGTACGTCACGGCTGCGGGCAGACGCGGGCGAATTCCCGCGGCTAGATAGTTGGTCCGGAAACGCGCGAGTTTGTTCAAAGCCTCGTAGTCCGGCTTGCGACGCTGTAACTGAGGATGAATCGCTGCCAGTAGGCCGCGAGCATCCCACTGTTTGAGTATTGCCGTGGGCTGGTCCTCGCGTGCCAGCGCCCTTACCTCGTCGCCGGCGTCGGCCCCTTCGATGTTTTCATGTAACCCGCGCTGCATCGCCAGCTCGAACCACTCCTGCGTTCTCGATTCCATCTTGCATCCCATGCGCGCACAGTAGCGCAGCACGCGCATCAGGCGTACCGGCTGGTTAGTGAACGCGTGGATCGAAAGTGCTCGGACTTCCTGCCTCTCTAAATCCGCAAGACCATTGGTGGGGTCGAGCAGCAAGCCACGGGAATTCGGGTTCAGCGAAATTGCGATGGCGTTCATCGAGACGTCACGTCTCCGGAGGTCCTCGATGATGCTAGCGAAGCGCTGTTCGGGCTTGGCACCGGGCCGCTCGTAGATTTCATCACGCGCCGCGGAAATTGAGCCGTCTGCATCCCCGGCGAAGACGATGTCGTAGGCACGAAGCCGCTCGTTTTCCATGAGGACGCGCGCTCCACCCTTCTCCAATTCCCTCACCATGCGCACCGGATTGCCTTCGACGGTGAAATCGAGATCGCGAATCGGCTGTCCGGAGATGAGGTCGCGGATCGCGCCCCCCGTTAGATAGACATTCATATCCTGCATGCGCGCCAGTTCCTGAACCCGTTCGAGGGCGGCCCGCTGCTCGGGGGAAAGCCTGCTCTCGAGTAAGTAGATGTAATCCGGCATGAAGTCCTGCTCCTCCTGGCTGGTCCACCCCGCCGCTTCAGGCCCGCGGGTGATGCGCCTTATAAACCTGTTTCAGCCGTTCCTCCACCACGTGCGTGTAAATCTGCGTCGTGGATATGTCCGAGTGACCCAACATGATCTGAACCGATCGAAGATCAGCGCCCCGATCGAGTAGGTGTGTGGCAAAGCTATGGCGGAGCATGTGCGGCTTAAGACTCTTCCGAATGCCGGCCTGGCGCCCATAATCGCGAAGCCGCTGCCAGTATGCAACCCGATCGATACTGTTCCCGGTCTGGCCCAGGAACAGATACGGCGCATGGCGGTCGCCCAACAGTTTGGGTCGCGATTCCCTCAAGTATCGTTCGATGGTAGCGAGTGCCTGGCGACCGACCGGCACGAGCCGTTGTTTATTGCCCTTGCCGATGCACCGCAAACACCCTTCTTCCTGCTGCAGGTCGGAGACACTCAGGCCACAAAGCTCAGAAACCCGCAGCCCGCACGAGTACATCAATTCGATCATGGCTCGATCGCGAAGACCGGTCACCGATGTCGTGTCGGGCTGACAGAGAAGACGGTCTACCTCTTCGACGGTGAGAAACTCCGGTAGGCTGCGGCGAAACTTTGGAGACTCGATGGTGGCCGATGGATCCTGCTCGACATATCCCTCGACGAGGGCAAACCGAAAGAAATTACGTATGGTCACCAGGTGTCGGGCCACCGAGCGGCTGTCGAGTCCTTTGCGGTATAAGGTGCCAAGGAAATCCACAATGTCGCTGCGCTCAACGCGCTCGGTTGAAAGCCTTCGCTGCTGACAAAAAGCAACGAACTTTTCGAGGTCGCGCCGATACGCCTTGATCGTATTGTCGGCAAGGCCCTTCTCGACTCGCACTGCGTTCAAAAAGGTTCGAACGTGCGCTTCCAAGTTCATCTTCCACCACGAATTTCCCGCCAGCCACTCACTCCGGCACGGCGACCAGCCCCTGGAGCCTGCTATGGCACGGCCACCTCCGCTACATCGCCGGCCCGCGGCGCCGGTCGGCGCAGCAGAAGAAGGAGCTCAGCGAGTTCCTCACACCCGAGCACACGGGCTAGGCCGAAATACGCCGCGACCGAGATGAGAACCACGGCTGCTAGATGTCCTGCCTGCGGGAGCAAGGGCCGTTGGCCCGCCAGGTGCGCGGCGCGCAGCCCGAGATAGGCTACGCAAGCCATGGCGCTGGCGCACACGAGGATCCTTCCCAACGATGACAGCCATTGGCGGGCTCCCAGTTGTCCATAGCGCCTGCGAAACAGCACAAACAGAGCCCCAAAATTGAAGTAGGCCGCGAGGGAGCTGGCCAGGGCCGGGCTCCCGTTGGACAGGACGCGAAAGAAGAAAAACAAAAAAACGGTGTTGAGCGCGATATTCAGGACGAGCACGTAGGCAGCGATCCGTGCGGGCGTCATCGTGTCTTGCGTTGAGTAGTACATTGGCGTGATGAGCTTGATCGCCGCGAAAGCGGGCAAGCCGAGCGAGTAAAACAGAAGGGCGCGGGCCGTCAAGATCGTGGATTGGCTGGTGAATTGGCCGTGCTCGAACAGCACCTGAACGATGGGCTTGCGCAGCAAAATCAATCCGGCCGCCGCAGGAATCGTGATGAACGATACGATTCGTAGGGAAAAGCCAAAAGTGCGCTTTAGCTGGTCCCACTGGCCGGCGGCCATCTGGTGGGACATCGTCGGAAACATAGCGGTTGAGACGGCGATCGCGTAGCTGCCCAGCACGAGCTGCATCACTCGGTCGGCCAGATAGAGCGACGTGACGCTCCCGGAAGGCATCCTCCAGGAATAGGCGAATACCGTGTCCACGAACAGATTGATCTGATACACGCCCATCCCGAAAAACGCGGGCCCCATCAATCGCGCCACCTTTTGAACGCCCGGATCCGACACAGATACAGCTGGTGTAAGATTCATGCCACGTCCAAGGAGGGCGGGCAGCTGCACCCCCAGTTGGAGCGCGCTGCCAAGCAAGACCCCCAGCGCCAGGGCCACGGCAGGCGTGCGGTAGTCGGGCGGCGTGCACGCTAGAATCGGACGGTACACAACGCTCAGTGAACAGCCGATCATGACGAGATTGAACAGCACGGGCGTCAGAGCCGGCAGAGCGAAGCGGCGGTAGGTATGCAGCAGGGCTGTGGCCACACCCGCCAACCCGATGAAAAAAACGGCGGGGAACAGAATCCGATTTAGGTAGACCGCAAGGTCCGAGGCGACGCGGTTTCCGCCAAGCAGGGTGTAGATGCCGATGAGTTGGCGTGAGAAAATCACACCGAGGGCGGACAAGATCGCAAGTAGGACGGCCAGATCCCAAAGCACCTTCTGTGCGAAGGCCCAAGCGCCCGCGGCCGGGCCGTTGCGCAAATAGCCGGTGAACACAGGGATCAGGGAGGCCCCGAGCGATCCTTCTGCGGTCATTCGGCGTACTAGATTGGGAATTCGGAAGGCGAGCACGAAACAGTCGGCAGCGGGCGACGTTCCGAGCAGGAGAGCCACGCGTTGATCGCGTAAGTATCCGCAAATCCGGCTGATAGCAGTGATAAGGGCTACGACAGAGGCCGATCTTAGGATTTGTCCTTTGCTGTCGATCGTTGGCGCTCCGCTGCTAACCCTTTAAGCACCAATAGCTTGAGAAACGACGCACTCAAGATAACATAGTCGGAGAGGGCATAGCAATATTTCCCACCGAAGGACTTGAACTCGTGACGAGCCACTCCCCAGCCTCGACTCACAAGAAAGTGGTGGTTCTGCTTCTCGATCAGAAATCCTGGAAGGGGTATCTGAATCCAACGGCTCTGGGGCGCTCAGAAGCTATTGACCTGCTTACACTTGATGGGGAGCACGAGGCCATCCCACTACGCGGGGTAAAATCAGTCTCCTTTGTGCGCGACTTTAAGGATCCGGTTGAGCTCGAACGCAAGGCGTTTCTTAGCCGCCCGAAGCTGGACGGGCTGTGGGTGCGCCTCCGATTTCAGGATGAGGATACGATGGAAGGGATTGTCGCCAACAACCTACTCGAGTTACTGGACTCCGGGGTGCAGCTGATGCCACCGGACCTCCACGGGAACGTCCTGCACATGTACATTCCGCGTTCGGCGCTTGCTGAGTTGAGGGTCCTGGGAGTAGTGGGAGCAGCACGTCGGTCAGCCGGTGCCAGGCGAGCCATCGGCAAAGTCGTCGAAGCGCAGTCGAAGTTGTTCGGCCAGTAGTTCCACGTCTCCCCGGTTTTGCCGCCGTGAAACGACCATCTTCAACCAGTCCAAATTGGCACTTTATTAGCTTGCAAATCGCGGTATATTGGCCTAAGGGGAGAGTCCAATGCTACCGCTGCTTTTGCAACCGGAAAGTCACATTCCGCTCTATGTGCAGCTGCGGGATCAGCTACGCGCACTGGTTCATTCCGGAGAGCTGCGCGACGGCGACCGCATTCCGGCGAGCCGGGAGTTAGCCACCCAGCTAGGCGTGCATCGCACGACGGTCGCCAATGCCTACGCGGAGCTCGAGTCCGAGGGGTTGATCGAGGGACACGTAGGGCGCGGGACGTTTATTTGCGGCCCTGTGAGCAAACAGTTCTCTCCGCCACCGCGCACAAACGGAAACGGAGGAAGCGCACGCTGGGAGGCGTTATTTGCCGACGAGCGCGGGGACGAGAGCTTGAGCCGGCTAATGCCGGACGTGCCTGCGGGGGCGCTGGCCTTCACATGCGCGCGGCCTTCGGAGGAGTTTTTTCCAGTTGAGGAGTTTCGGCGCTGCGCGAACGCGGTGTTGCGGAGGGAAGGACGGCGCATTCTGCAGCTGGGCGCGAGCGACGGTTACGAGCCGTTGCGACGGGCTGTATTGGCCTGGTTCCGCGAGGAAAACCTCCTGGTGCGGCCCGAGCAGCTGCTGATCACCGACGGGGGGCAGCAGGCCATTGACCTGATTTGTAAAGCATTTCTTCGTGCGGGCGATGCGGTGGCGATTGAAAACCCAGCCTATCCAGGCGCCATTTCGCTTTTTGCGGGGGCTCGTGTGCGCACGCTTGCCGTTCCCGTCGAGGCGGGCGAGGCTCGCACCGGGCATGTGGGCCTCGACGTCGGAGCGCTAGAAAACGTTCTGCTGCAGAACCGTGTGAAGTTTATTTTTATTACGCCCGACTTCCACAATCCGACAGGGACCGCCATGCCTTTGTCCGAGAGGCGCCGGTTGCTGGAAGTGGCGGCGCGCTATCAGGTGCCCATCATCGAAGATAGCATTTACGCACGAACCCGGGTTCGGGGAACCGCGCTGCCGTCACTGCGGTCGCTCGACACGCATGGAAATGTGATCCAGATCGACAGCTTTTCGAAGATCTCTTTTCCTGGTTTGCGGGTGGGTTGGTGCATTGGAGCGGAGAGTGCGATGGAGAGGTTGCGTCTAGTGAAACTGGCAACCGACCTGCACACTGACCAATTTTCGCAGGCGACACTAGCCGAATTCATTGAGAGGGGCCACCTAAAGCGACACCTCGCGCGTATGAAGCGGGTGCTCCACAGTCGTCTGGAAGCCATGGAGGAGGCGCTTGGAAAACACATGCCAGATGAGACGGCTTGGACCCACCCGGAAGGCGGCATGACGGTGTGGGTGACGCTGCCACCGGGATTCGACGCGGGCGATTTGCTGATTCACGCTCGGGAACGCGGGATCTACTTCGTGCCTGGGCGGTACTTCTACCTGCAGAACCCGCAGCCGAATACCCTGCGGCTGGGTTTTGCGAGCGTAGACGAGAAAACCATTGCGCGGGGCGTGCACACGTTCTGCGACGTCCTGAAAGCGGAGTTGCACAAGCGGCAGCGCGGGGCGCGCGACGAGTTCCGCGGGCGCGTCGCGCTGGTCTGACATGTTACTACCACCGAATCCGACCAACGGCTGCTTTGTCTGCGGCGGTGCGAACACGCACGGGATGCAGCTGACCTTTGAGCAGGACGACGCAACACAACGCATTCGGGGAAGATTTCGCATCGGTGCGCAGTATCAGGGTGCGAGAGGTTATCTGCACGGAGGGATGATCGCCACGCTGCTGGATGAAGTGATGGCCAAGGTGAGCCGCTTCGCCAAAGAGCATGCCGTGACCGCAGACTTGACCGTGGAATATCGGAAGCCGGTGCCGGTGGGAGACGAGCTGGTCGTGGAAGGTTGGGAAACAGAGCGCAACGGGCGGCTGCGGTCGCGAGAAGGGGAGATTCGCACCGCATCGGGCGTCGTGCTGGCCAAAGGGCAGGCGAGGTTTGTGGTCATCGATCCGGCTCGGTTTCAGTCAGCTGCCGCGGCCGATGCGAAGTCGGCGGAGGCAGAGCGAAGCTAGCTTCAAGGCGGAGACGAACCTTGGATTACAACGACGGGTTCAAGTAGGAGGGCGGGGAGGAACGAACATGGATTTGATGGAAAACAATCTGTGGCGCGTGAAGGTGGGCCTGGCGGAGATGCTGAAGGGTGGCGTCATTATGGACGTAACGAATCGAGAGCAGGCCAAGATTGCCGAGGATGCTGGGGCGTGCTCGGTGATGGCGCTCGAGCGCGTTCCGGCCGACATCCGCAAGGAAGGCGGTGTGGCGCGCATGGCAGCGCCGCGGGTAATCCGCGAAATCATGGAGGCCGTTTCGATTCCTGTGATGGCAAAGGTTCGGATTGGTCATTTTGCCGAGGCCCAGGTGCTGGAAGCGCTCGAGGTGGACTATATCGATGAAAGCGAGGTGCTCACGCCCGCCGACGAGGAGCATCACGTCTGGAAGCACGGGTTCAAAGTGCCGTTCGTGTGCGGCGCGCGGAATCTGGGTGAGGCGCTGCGGCGAGTCGCCGAGGGCGCGGCGATGATTCGAACCAAGGGCGAGGCTGGATCGGGGAACATCGTCGAGGCGGTGCGGCACCTGCGTGCGATTGTTGGGCAGATCAGGACGCTCACAACGCTTGGCGAAGAAGAGCTCGTACATGCGGCGAAAGAGCTTGGTGCACCGTTCGAGCTGGTGGGATGGGTGGCGAAAAACGGAAAGCTGCCGGTACCGAATTTCTCAGCAGGTGGGATCGCGACGCCAGCCGACGCGGCGCTGGTGATGCAGCTCGGTGCGGAGGCGGTGTTCGTCGGATCGGGCATTTTCAAATCGGCCGATCCGGCTAAGCGCGCGCGAGCCATTGTGAAGGCGACAACGCATTATCGGGACGCCAAGATCGTCCTGGACGCGTCGGAGGAACTCGGCGAGGCGATGCGCGGTCTCGACGTGCGGCAAATGGAGGAGAAGGATTTGCTGCAGACCCGTGGTTGGTAGAGGGAAGGTGGTGGATCGTGCCTGCAGAGATCGGGATTGTCGCGATACAAGGGGATTACGAGGCGCACGCGAAGGGGATTGAACGCCTAGGCGTGAGGCCTAGGTTCGTTCGTACGCCGAGCGATCTGGATGGGATACGAGGCGTCATTCTGCCGGGCGGAGAGAGCACGACCCATCTGAAGGTGATGCGGGAGGAGGGGCTCTTTGATGCGCTGAAGCGTTTCGCCGCCAATGGCGGTGCGTTTTTTGGCACGTGCGCCGGTGCCATTCTGCTCGCGCGAGAAGTGCACGGACCGACGCAGGAGTCGCTGGGCTTGCTGGACATCTCGATTCTACGCAATGGCTACGGGCGGCAGCTAGCAAGCGACGTCCATCTAGGGCTGACGAAACTGCGTAACGAAGCGCTGGAAATGGTTTTCATTCGCGCACCAATCATCGAGTCGGTCGGTGAAGGAGTCGAAGTGCTTGCAGAGGACCGAGGCCACCCTGTGCTGGTTCGAAGGGGAGAGATTCTTGCCTCGACGTTTCATCCGGAATTGACCGCCGATACGCTGGTGCACGAATTTTTTCTTAAGCTCATACCGCAATGACAAACGGCGGGCCGTAGGCAACCGGGGCCCATCTGCATGAGCAGAATGCGAGGGCAGGGGATTCCCGGCCAGATCGGCAGTTGGTTCTACGGACCGCTCCTGCCTTGGCGTCGATTGTTTTGCTTGGCTTCGTCGTCTACTACCTCCGCTTCGATTTGCGCAGTTACTCCCAGCTAAGACATTTCGTCGATCCCGAAGCCAGCGGCCCCTTGCGGCGCCTGGAACCCTACGAGGTGGGATATTGGCCTCGGTATGTTGCGCACCCAGGTGGCATGGTGGTTCTGCACGGGATTCATCATCTTGGCATGGATGAACCGCGACTGGTCCAGTACATGGCAGCGGTGCTCGAAACGGCAAACTAGCGCCCATTGAGGGAAAGCCCAGCAATTGTTGCAGGCAGAAAAGGTGAAAGGAGAGAATCAGTCCTCGTCAGCAAGAAGGATCGCCGCCGCAAGAACGGTCGTCCACAGTCCGCGCTTATCGCCGACGGCGGATTGGGTGATGTTCATGGTGCGGACGATTTTGTTCGAGATCCGATAAACTTCCTTTTTTTCATCCCAAGACAAATCCGGATCGAATTCGACGTTGAGCGTGGTGGCCAACATTTCCGCGGCGAGTTCCTCGGCGTATTCTCCGGCGACCTCCTCGGTTTCCCCGAACGAATGATGCTCGGACAGGTAGCCGTACATCGATTTGTCGCCGGGAAGGGCCAAGCCAACGCCGGCCGCAATCAAGCGGTGCGGCTCGCGCGTTTGATTCTCGCTGATGACGGTGAAGGCTACCTGGCCGGGCTTGAGATGCTTCAAGCCTTCGCTGCGAGAAATCAGTTTGCAATGCGGCGGAAAAATGGAGGAAACCCGAACGATGTTGCAGGCAGCGATGCCTGCGTTGCGGAGAGCCAGCTCGAAGCTCGAAAGGCGCTCGCGGTGCTTGCCAACTCCTTTGGTGAGGAAAATTTTCTTCGCGACGAACGCCATGAGCTGTGCCGGTTGGCGGTGCCTCCGGTAGGTGAGCTAGAAAAACGGCGCTCGAAAATTAGCAAGCACGCGCAGGGATGTCAACTCCTTTCACAGTGTGGGACGAGGGCTGATGCAAGAATTAGGCAAGACGAACTGCGTAACGATCACTCTTTGCTACACAGCATGATACATGGTGCGAGCGCCTCGGAAATCGTTCTCAGTTCGCGGAGTTGGGGATGGGTGAAATCGGGACCAGCTTCCGCGAGAGTCTTGCCTTTGCGCGAGACCTGAACGACTCCGATCACCTCGTCCCCGAATATGATCGGGGCGCTCATGATTTTCTGGATGGGATCTCCGCGCACATCGTCGACGATGGGCACCCCTTCAAAAACGGATGCGTGGGGGACTACGGCAAAATGATTGATGATCTCTGGGCGTTTTTCGCGGACCGTACGGACGGCGAGCGAGTTGGCGCTCGACAGCGGAATCTGGCCGACGGCGCGGAGACTATCGGGCGCAAGGAAGCGAAGCGAACGCTCGTCCGGCGTGAGGGCCAGAATGGCAACCTCGTGGGACTGCACGCCGAAGTCCTTGCTGATCAATTCGACGGCGCGGGTCAAGCGCACCACCTCGCCTTCGGTATTTCTGCGTGAAAGCTCTCCCACCCACTTCTTTAGATCGCCGATGTGCTCGCTGGGCATTGCCTTAAGGACCGCATTCCATGCTTGTTTCGGAGCGATACCTCCCGATGCTACGACAGATGAGTTCATTCGAGGCAGTAAAGCCGTACGCATGTTCTAAGGTGGCAACCCTGCCGCGGGTGAGCGAGCAGCACTCGATGGGCCGAGAAGAACCCAGGCGGGCGAAACATCGACTGCGGGCGGCCCGAATCGGATAGAATCGGTTCCATGTTTTCGGAAGGACAGCG
>Ga0187783_10002153_pt1 | contig 14673 bp, 13 predicted proteins | sample 1015_SJ02_MP02_2_FD_132471 | JGI IMG/M metagenome (GOLD analysis project Ga0187783, IMG submission 132471) | Tropical peat soil microbial communities from peatlands in Department of Meta, Colombia - 1015_SJ02_MP02_20_MG | ecosystem: Environmental > Terrestrial > Soil > Wetlands > Peat | place...
GCAGCTGGCGGAACGCTTTTCTTTGCGCCCCGCCGTGGCTCTGCGCTGCCGTGCCTGAATTCCCGGCGGGTTGGCTTGCAGGCAATTGGCACGAAGATTGAAATCTGTGGCGGTGGCGCGCTTTGAGGCAAATCAATTTCCGAAGCGGTGATCTCCATTAAGAGGTTGAGCGAGGCCCGCAATATCGGGCGGCTTCGTCGCTTACGAGCGCGTGGGAGGCCTAAATGGGGGGTATGACTAAGCCTGCCACTGCGGTGCTTGCCGAGACAGCTTTGCCGCGGGACCGTGCGCCGATTCAAGATCTTCGCCAGTGGCTCGCCCGTGTCGAGGAAATAGGCGAACTGGTGCGGGTCGACCGACCTGTCGGCCGCGATGAGGAGATGAGCGCCGTCAGCTATCTCCTCGCCAAGCAGCAGCCGTCGCCGGCGGTGCTCTTCGAGCGACCGCGCGGATTTGACGACAGCCCGATCGGCGCACGGATGCTCTGGAACATCCTTGGCCCGAGCTTTCGCCGCGTCGCACTTACACTGGAAGAGCCGGCCGATACGACCAAAGTCGAGTTGATCCGTCGCACCAAGGACAAGCTCAAGCGGCGCATCCCGCCGCTCGAGATTCCGGTCGAGCAGGCGCCGATCTACGAGAACAGCGTGATCGGCGACGGCGTCGATCTCGATCAGCTGCCGATCCCGCGGCACTGGCCGCTCGACGGCGGACGCTATGCCGGCACCGGCGACGCCGTGATCACGCGCGATCCCGATACCGGCTACCTCAATATAGGCACCTACCGGATGATGCAGCAGGGCAAGGCGGAGACCGGTCTCTATCTGTCGCCGGGCAAGGATGCGCGCCTGCACATCACCCGCGCCTGGCAGCAAGGCAAGCCGATCGCGGTCGCCGCTGCCTGGGGTATCGACCCCTTATTCATGCTGGTCGGCTCGCAAACCTTCCCCAAGAACATCTCGGAATACGAATTCGCCGGTGGCATCAAGGGGCAGCCGATTCCGGTGGTGCGCGGCAAGACCGCTGATCTCTTGCTGCCGGCCAACGCCGAGTTGGTGGTCGAGGGGACGATCGAGCCGAATTCAGTAAAGGCGGAAGGGCCGTTCGGAGAGTTCCCCGGCTATTACGGCAGGCCCGAGGCAGGATGCCCGCTCGTCAACATCACTGCGGTGCACTATCGCTCGAGGCCGATCCTGACCAATGCCTTGATGGCTGATTACCCGTCGTGCGAGCAGAGCGGATTTTTTTCGGTGATCCGCTCCGCCAAAATCTGGGACGATCTCGACAAGCTTGGCATTCCCGGCATCGTCGGCGTCTATTCCCATCCCGCCGCCGCGGGCGGCTTCGGCATGACCGTTATCAGCCTGGAACAGCGCTACGCCGGCCATGCCGCTCAGACGTTGGCGCTGGCGGCGCAGTGTCCGGGCGGGGCGTATTACACTAAATGGATCATTGCCGTGGATGAGGACATCGACCCGACCGACACCGATCAGGTCATCTGGGCCTTGGCGAGCCGCTGCAATCCAATCGATGACCTCGACGTCCTGCGCAATACCTGGAGCACATGGCTCGACCCGACGCAGAACCCGCCCGAAAAGCGCCCCTATGGCTCGAAGGCTTTGATCAACGCTTGCAAAGAGCACCGTCATCTTCCGATATTCGCGAAGCGGACTACGCTGCGCAAGAGCGTCTACGACACAGTCGCCGCGCGCTGGAAGGAACTCGGCTTGCCCGGACAAGTTCCGAGCGTGCGCGCGTTCGAGACGGACAGCAAAGTCGTCTATCACGAAGTCGGCGGCTTCGAGCCTGGCCGGCAACGAAGCGAATAGACAGACCAACGTCGCCTAAGGGTGGGCCTGGGAGAACTCGAAGCTCCAACCAAGCGGTTGTTGCGCCAGAGGAGGGGATTTGAGCGTCGGAGGACTCGCGTTTGATTCGCCCTTCAATCCGTTAAATCCATGCTGGTTGCTTTGTAAACAATCGACAAGGTATTTTTGGCAATCAAAGAAAGCTAAGGCAGAAAGCCTCCATGACCCCATCCCGACTGCTCGGGAGCGAAACGCAATTTAACCGCAAGCCATACTTCGTTTGGATCGGCCAGCTGCTGTGCGTCGTCGTTCCGCTCGCGATTTGGTTTTCACCGCTCGACCTGACAGTTCAGGTCAAGCATGGCTTCGCCATTCTCGCGTTTATGGTGATCGCGTGGATCACGGAGGCGACCGAGTTTGCCGTTGCCGGCTTCATCGGTTGCTTTCTCTTCTGGGCGCTGGGTGTAGTTAAGTTCGACATCGCATTCAGCGGCTTTGCCGATGCGACAGCGTGGTTTCTCTTCGCGGCGATGCTGATCGGGTTGGTAGCGAGCAAATCCGGACTCGCTCGGCGGCTGGCCTACACAATCATGCTTCGTATGGGGGTTACCTATCCGCGCATTCTGTTCGCGCTTATCGTCACCGATTTCCTTCTCACCTTCATCGTGCCATCCGGACTAGCTCGGGTCGTCATTTTGGCCTCCATCGCGCTGGCTCTCACCCAGGCGTTCCGCGCTGAGCGTGGCAGCAATATCGCCCGCGGCATGTTTCTTATACTCACCTACACGGGAAACATTTTTGACAAGATGATTTTGGCTGGTGCTGGCTCAATCACCGCAGCAGGCCAGATGCATAAATTCGGTGGCGTCGAAGTGCTGTACGGTGTCTGGCTGTTTGCCTTCCTGCCCTGCAGCATCATCACAGTGCTGGCGGCCTGGAAGTTGACTCTGTGGCTATACCCGCCCGAACGATCCGGCCTGAGCCATGGTCGAGAATATTTCCAAAAAGAACTCGACAAAATGGGACCGTGGTCGGTCCGCGAAACCAAGGCGGTGATCCTGGTCGGCTGCGCTATCCTGCTGTGGGTTACCGACTTCGTGCACCACATACCCCCGACCATGGTCGCGCTGGGCGTTGGTCTAGCCGCGACGCTGCCGCACGTTGGCATCCTCGAAGCCGACGACGTGCGCCGGATCAATTACATGCCGGTGTTCTTCGTCGCCGAGGCGGTAAGTATGGGGAACGTGCTCGAGGCCACCAAAGGCCTCGATGTTCTCACCAATACTGTATTCCACTGGATCCAACCGTTCCTCACCAACATCTTCAGCATCACCGCGGTACTCTACTGGGTGGCTTTCTTTTATCATTTTCTACTGGCCAGCGAGATTTCGATGCTAGGCACGTCGATCCCGCTGGTGATGGAATATGCCAAGAGCCATGCCCTCAATCCGCTGCAACTCGGATTGATTTGGACCTTCGCCGCTGGCGGCAAACTATTCGCCTACCAGTCCGGCGTGCTGATCGTCGGCTATTCCTACGGTTATTTCGAAGCACGCGATTTGATACGAGTTGGCGCTTGGCTGACAGTCTTTGAGTTTGTGATCTTGATGGTGCTTGTGCCGTTCTACTGGCCGATTATCGGGATCCACTAAACCTCGGGACGTAGCCCCGGATTGAGCATTCGGTCCGCGGAGGATGTCTGTTTAAAAGCGTGGACGGGAAGTTTCGGTTTAGCTAAGGGATTTTCCCATTTTGACCCCTTTCAAACATGCACCTTTGAGAATTGCTGCTGCGCAAAATGATAATTGCGGGTGCTCTTAGTGTCTGAATCCAGCTGCTTATGTGGTACCGCCACGCGCGGTGGCCGTCAGCCGCCGGCCGCGTCGGCGGAGCCGAAGCGGCGTTCATAGGCGTGAATATAGGCCTGCGGTGATGGCTTCAAGTGCCGCCGTGTCAGCGCGATCAAGTCGTCGCGTCGCGTGCCGCGCAACGCCTTGATCATTTCAAGGTGATCGCGGCGCGCCCGTTCGAGCGCCTCGGGAAAAGCGTTAGCATAGAAGCGAATGCCATAAACCTTCTGCTCGAGCATCTTGATCGTTTCGATTAGGCAGGCATTGCCGCAAAGCGCGAACAGCGTCTGATGGAAGTCGAGATTGGCATAAAACACCGTCAGCATGTCGTCGTCACGGATCGCGGCGCTGTGACGCTCCTGGATTTCCTCGAGCTTGGCAAGGCTCACCGCGGCGACCGGAAACGGCAGAATGTGCACCGCCATGACCTCCAGTTCCTCGCGCACCGCGTAGATATCAGTGACTTCCCCGGGCGCGAGATCGCGTACGATGGCGCCGCGATTGGGAATGCGTTGGACAACACCCTTCTTCTCGAGCTCGAACAGCGCGAGCCGGACGTCGCCGCGGTGTGTGTTGAAGCGGTCGCACAGATCCTGCTCGATGAGGCGTTCGCGCGGGTGGCGTCGGCCGAGCACAATGTCCTCTTCCAGACGCGTGGCAATGACGTCCGCCATGGATTTCGGGCGCATCGCCTGCCGGGGCGCGGAGGCCCGTTGCGGCACGCGGAGTGCCGCGCGTCGTCGCGACGTTGTCTTGCTGACGGCCATAGCGACCTCGCTATCGTATTCGCCGGTTTGGCGGCGGCCCTAAATAAAGCAAAATCGGATTGTTTACAATCTTGTAAATAATGGTGTAACCTCGGATGACCGGCGCCGCGGCCCGGGCCGTCAGTTCAGAAGGCGAGGGCGAGTAGGGAGGTGAAAATGGTGACGAAACCCGGTTCGAGCTCTGCGAAGCGGCACAGCCGTAGAGATGTGCTCAAGAGATCTGCAGGTGCAGTCGCGCTTGCGAATTTCGACGTCGCACGCAAGGCCTTTGCCGCCGAGTCGGTGAATATCGGCGGGCTGTATCCGGTCACCGGAAGCTTCGCGCAGATCGGCCAGGGCTGCGTCAATGCTGCTAAGCTGGCCGTGCAAATGGTGAACGACGCCGGCGGCATAAAGTCGCTTGGCGGCGCTAAACTAAACCTGATCGTGTCGGACGTGCAAAGCGACACCACGGTGACGCGCACGGAGACCGATCGCCTGATCAGCGGCTACAAGCTTTCCGCAATCCACGGCGCCTTTGCAAGCGCGCTGACCCTGATCGCGAGCGAGGTCGCTGAGCGCGCCAAGGTGCCGCTCCTGACCGGTTCGAGCTCGGACCAGCTCAACAAAGACCGCCACTACACGTTCACGCCGTTTTCGCGCGCTTCGCAGTTCGCGCTCGCGCAGCTGCAAATGTCGAAACTGGTGAGCGACGCGCCGAAAGTCGCGGTGATCTTCGAGAACACCGCTTTCGGCACATCGACATCCAATGGGCTGCGTGAGCAAGCGCCCGGCCAGGGCGTCGAGATCGTGATGTTTGAGCCGTACTCGGCGGGCCTCACCGACGCCAGCCCGTTGATCAACAAAGTCAAAGCTTCCGGCGCCAATATGCTGTTCCCGGTGTCGTACCTCAACGACCTTATCCTTATCATCCGCGCCATCAAGCAAAATGGTTTACAGATTGCCGTCAATGGCGGCTCCGGCGGGTTTGTCATTCCCGATTTCTACAAGAACGTCGGCAGTGTCGCGGAAGGCTTGCTTGGTGTTGCGCACTGGAACCATGACATCAACGTGGATGCGCAGAAGGTCAACGCGGACTACAAGCAGCAGTACGGCGAGTTTCTGTTCGAATATGCCGGTGGTCTTGTCGCGCAAACCTTCATGATCGCCGACGCACTCGAGCGGGCGGCGTCAACCGACCCGCAAAAAGTGCGCGATGCGCTCGCTACTCTCGACGTCTCATCGGGATATGCGGCCATGTGTCCCGGCGGCAAGGTGAAATTCGGGCCCGATGGCAAAAACATCTACGCGCACCCGGTGGGCGTACAGTGGCAGCGCGCCGATCTCGCGACGGTGTTTCCCAAGGATGACGCGCGCACCTCGCTGCTCAAGACCTGAGAGCCCGTCGCGACGCCAATGCCGACGACAATAGCCCAGGCGGTGATAAACGGCCTGCTCATCGGTGGCATCTATGCCCTGGTGAGCATTGGCGTCACGCTGATCTTTGGCGTCGTCAAGATCGTGAACTTCGCCCAAGGCGAGTTCGTGATGATCGGCATGTATGTCAGCTTCTTCCTGGCTGCGAGTTTCGGAGTCGATCCGCTGGTCTCGCTCCTCGTCAGCATGCCTGTTCTGTTCGTCGTCGGCGTACTGCTGCAGCACTTCTTGATCCGGCGCGTACTGGCGCTTGGGGACATGCCCCAGATTTTTCTCACCTTCGCGTTGTCGCTGCTGTTGGTGAATGTCGCGCTGTTGCTGTTCACCGCCAATTACCGCACGGTGCAGACCCCGTACAGCGAGATAGCGATCCATCTCGGTGCGCTCAACGTGCCGGTGGCAAAACTCATCGCCTTTGCCGTCGCCATGGCGCTGAGCGGACTGCTCTGGGTATTTCTCCACGTCACCGATCTCGGCAAAGCAATGCGCGCCGCGGCGCAGAATCGCGATGTGGCAATGCTGATGGGCATCAATCCCGACCGTGTGTTCTGCGTCGCGGTCGGGGTGGCGCTGGCGCTCGCCGGCGCCGCCGGTTCGCTGCTGATGCCGTTCTACCCGGCCTATCCGCTGGTCGGCCAGGTGTTCGTGCTGATGGCATTCGTCGCCGTGGTGCTCGGCACGTTGGGCAGTGTCACCGGCGCGCTGATCGCGAGCCTGATGATGGGCATTGCCGAATCGCTCGGCATTCAGTTCGTGGGCGCCGATTCCGGCTTGATCGTGGTGTTCATAATGCTGCTCTTGACGCTGGCGCTGCGGCCGAACGGCCTGTTCGGAGGACGGAGCCGCTGATGCAAAATCCACTCGGCCGCGGCGGATTTTGGGTTGGTATGCTCGCTGCGATCGCCCTCGCTCTGCCGCTTGTCGTCTCGAGCGCCTTTGCCATCGACATCTTGATTAGGGTTCTGCTGTTTGCCTTCATCGGCGTCGCCTGGAACCTGATGGGCGGCTACGCCAAGCAATTGTCCTTGGGGCATGCCGCCTATTTCGGTCTCGGCGCCTACACCTCGACGATCCTCCTCATTCGCTACGGCGTGTCGCCCTGGATCGGCATGCTCGCCGGCGGGGTGGTGGCAATGCTGGCGAGCCTGCCAATCGGCGCGCTGTGCTTCCGGCTGCGCGGGCCGTATTTTGCCATCGCGACAATCGCGACCGCGCAGGTCTTGATGCTGCTTTTCCTGAAATTTCGCGATTTCGCCTGGGGTGCCGAGGGCACGACCATGCCCAATTTCGGCGACGCACCGTTGATGATGCAGTTCGACGGCAAAGCGCCGTATTACTACATCGTGCTCGCTTTGCTGGCGATCGGGCTCACAATCACGTACCGTATTGAGCGCTCATGGATGGGATATTATCTCGTCGCGGTCGGCGAGGACGAAGGTGCCGCCGAAGCGATCGGCGTCGACACGCTGCGGATCAAACGTGACATCTACCTGATCAGTGCGTTTTTGACTGCGCTCGCCGGCACTTTTTATGTGCAGTACATCTACTTCATCGATCCCAACACCGCGTTCAGCTTCAATGTCTCGGTCGAGGCGGCTTTGGTGTCCATCGTCGGCGGCATCGGCACGCTGTGGGGGCCAGTTCTGGGCACCGTATTGCTGGAGGCGACGTCCTCGCTCTTGCAAAGCTGGCTTGGTGGCGGTCATGCTGGCGTGCAATTGACCGTCTACAGCCTTATCCTGATCGGGGTGATCCTGTACCGGCCGTCGGGACTGATCGGCATTCTGACGGAGGCCTACGAGCGCGTCGCACATGCCGGCGCGGCGCGCCGAAAAGAAGTGCCGCTCGATGGCTGAGGCGCTGGTCATCCGCAACCTCAGCCGGCGGTTCGGCGGACTGCGCGCCGTGCAAGACTTGAGTTTTGCGGTCAACGAGCGCGAAACCGTAGCGCTGATAGGCCCGAACGGCGCCGGCAAGACGACGAGTTTCAATCTCATCACAGGTTATTACCGGGCCGACGCCGGTTCGGTCAGCGCTTTCGGCCGCGAGCTAGTTGGATTGCGGCCGCACGAAATCTGCGCTCATGGCTTGGCGCGCACGTTCCAGGTGGCGCGTCCGTTCGGCAAGATGACGGTGTTGGCCAACGTGATGACGGGTGCGTTCCTGCGCGACCGGCGGCTAGAGGTGGCGCGCGAACAGGCGCGCGAAGCGATTAATTTCGTCGGTCTTTCGGCAAAAGAGCACGCGCCGGCACGCGATTTGACCACGATCGATCAACGGCGCCTCGAACTAGCGCGCGCCTTGGCGACGCAGCCCCGACTCTTGCTGCTTGACGAAGTGATGGCCGGACTCAATCCGGCGGAAGTCGATCAGGCGGTCGCGCTGGTCGACAAACTTGCGCAGCGCGGGCTGACGATTGTCATCGTCGAGCATGTGATGCGCGCGATCATGGCGGTGGCGCGCCACATCGTGGTGCTCGACCATGGCCAAAAAATCGCCGAGGGTAATCCCAAGACGGTCGTCGCCAATCAGGATGTCATCCGCGCTTATCTCGGCACCGGCTATGCGGCGGCGCCAAGCACCGGAGCGAGCCAGTGCTGACGCTCTCGGCAGTGAGCGCTGGTTACGGCGCCGTTCCGGCGGTGCGTGATGTCAGCATTTCGATTGGTGAAGGCGAGGCCGTCGGCCTGTTGGGCGCGAACGGGGCCGGCAAGAGCACCGCGCTGCGCGCGATTTCCGGCCTGGTGCGGCCGACATCGGGCGCGATTACCTTCTTGGGAACAGACATCGCCCCGATGCCGCCATACCAGATCACCGCGCTTGGCATCGCCCACGTACCGGAAGGCCGCCAGGTTTTTCCCGAATTGACAGTGACCGAGAACCTCGAAATCGGTGCCTACATTCCGGCCGCTAAAGCATCGCGGGCGCGCTCGCTCGACCTGGTCTTCACGATCTTTCCGATCCTGGCTGAGCGCCGCAAGCAGCTCGCCGGCACGATGAGCGGCGGCGAACAGCAGATGCTGGCTGTCGGCCGAGGCCTGATGCTTCAGCCGCGCCTCCTGATGCTCGACGAACCCTCCTTGGGACTGGCACCGGTCATCACCGACGTGACGTTCCAGAAGATTCAGGAAATTCACCGCATGGGTACGGCGATCCTGCTGGTCGAACAGAACGTCAGCCGCGCGCTCACCCTGGTCCAGCGGGCCTATGTGCTTGAAAGCGGCAGGGTGATCATGCAGGGCACAAGTACCGAGCTTGCAAACAACAAGCAGGTGCAAGCCGCCTATCTTGGTATATGAGGCGCCTCATCTCTGTGATCAGGCCATTAACGGACAATCCGCAAATGCCGAACCGGTGCAGAGATCAGCGGCCACTGTTTGCTGTGGTGCGTCGAGTTTAGCCCGTGTCTGGCCGAGCCGCGTGCAGCAGGAGCAACGCAAAAAGTGCAGCAAGGCACAACGCAGCCGAAACGAAAATGACCGAGGTGCCCATAGCGTCGAGCAGCAGTCCGAACAGGAGGGGTGCGAAGGCTTGCGCAGCGCGGGCCGGTGCACCCAAGAGGCCGGTGCGCTCGCCATAGCCGTGCGGTCCGAACACAGCCAGCGGCACGGTGCCTCGCGCGATGGTCAAAAGCCCGTTGCCGGCACCGTAAAGAATTGCGAAAGCCGCGGCCGCTGTAGGGCCGACGATCGCGAATGCGATCACGCCGAGCGGGTGCAGGAGAGCGGCTATCCTTGCCGATACCAGAGGATGAACGCGCCGCAGAGCAAAAAATTCGGCAAGACGCGCCGCGACCTGCGCCGGGCCGACCAACGCGCCCGCCGCCACTGCTTGCGTGGTGGTGGCACCGGCACGTTCCAGCAACGTCGGGAGTTGTGAGGCCATCGCGCCCGTGACGAACCAAACTGCAGCGAAGACGAAAGCGAGCAGGAACATTTCCCGGCGCGGATTCCAGCCGATGGACGAGTGAACGGCGGCAGACCGATGCATGACGCGAACTGGCACCGGCAAGACGAAGCGATTGAGCGGCAGGCCGAGAACAACATTGAGCGCAGCCCAGACCAAGACCGTTTCGCGCCATCCCAACAGACCAGCAAGAAATGTCGAGACCGGCCAACTCACCGTCGACGCAAAGCCGGCGAACAGGGTAATGCCGGTGATGGGACCGCGCGCGTTGTGCCCATAAAGCGCGGTGAGTGCGGCAAAGCCGGCATCATACAGCCCTAACGCCATGCCGACGCCCAGAATGGCCCAGGCCACAAACAACTCGACCACCCCGTGGCTCGCTGCCAGCACCACCAACCCGCTGGCGAGGACGACATTGGAGAGCACCAAAATGCCCCGCCCACCGTAGCGGTCGATGATCCGCCCCACCAACGGACCAGCTATGGCGGCGATCAACAGCGCCATGGAAAACGCAGCAAACACCCACGTGCGCGGCACGCTGAGGCTCGCACCAATCGGATCGGCGAGAATTGCGGGCAGATAGTAGCTCGACGCCCAGGCCAGTGTTTGCGTCAGGCCAAGCGCCGTCACGACGGCGCGGCGCGATCGACGGGGCAGCGCGTTGATTCTCTCAGTCACCAAAAGCCGCCATGGTCGACCTTCTTCCCTCTGGGTAAAGACATAATATCGTTCAGGCCAAGCCTTGGGAGAGGTACGTCGGCGAGGCGAGTGTGAGCGACGCAGCGACCTCACGCACGCTTGATTCAAGGGCCGAAGGCAATATCTTGTCGGGTTCGGTGCAATCTACGTGAGTTATGTCCGAGATACGCACGACAGCAGACATAAGTCGGACGTGGCGAGCGGTATTCGAGGGGGCTCCGACCATCACACAGAAAAGATTACTGAGCGAAATCGACACCGAAATATTGTTGGCCTGACTGGCCGTCTAACGGCGCTGCCAAATGCCCGGAACATCGCCGAAGAAATCATACAGGAAATCTGGGACGAACGCCCTGGATTTATCGATTTGAAAGGCCACCCATATTTTCGATGAAGCGCACAATCGTGCGAACGCCGGCGCCTTGGCGCAAATTGGTCAAGACAAACGGCCGGTCGCCGCGCATTCTTTTCGCGTCCTGCTCCATTTTCGGCAGCGACGCTCCGACGTAGGGCGCCAGATCGATTTTGTTGATCACGAGGAGATCAGACCGCGTGATGCCCGGCCCGCCCTTGGATGGAATTTTGTCGCCGGCCGCCACGTCGATCACGTAGATCGTTAGGTCGGCGAGCTCCGGCGAGAAGGTAGCCGCAAGATTGTCGCCGCCGGATTCGATCAGCACCAGATCGAGATCGGGAAACTTTGCGCGCATGTCGGCGACGGCGGCGAGATTCATCGACGCATCCTCGCGGATCGCGGTGTGCGGACAGCCGCCGGTCTCGACCCCGACGATGCGCTCGGCGTCGAGCGAGCCTGATCGCACCAGGAATTCGGCGTCCCATTTGGTGTAGATGTCGTTGGTAATGGCGGCGATGTCGTAGGTCCCGCGCATCGCTTTGCACAGGCAATCCATCAATGCCGTCTTGCCCGAGCCGACCGGGCCACCGATCCCGACGCGAAGCGGACCGTGAGGGCTTGGGATGCGGGACTCCATCACGCGTCAGCTGCGGAACAAACGCGTGTATTGCGTTTCGTGTCTGGCGCTGGCGACGTCGGCACGAAATGTCGCGCTGCCGAGGTCGTCCAGCCGAGCGGCGAGCGCCCGCCGCGCCGTCGCGGCCACCGCCGGCGCGAGCGACTTCAGCACGCGTTGGCTGTCGGTATGGCCAAGCGGAATAAGCCGGGCGCCTGCCGAAATCCAGTTGGATACTATCGCGATCAAGAACGCGTGCAGCGCCGAAGTAACCGGGATGTCATGGCCGGCGCAGGCAGTGGCGACCGCAATCGGATAGGCGACCGCGCCAGCCCAAATTCGCTGCAGCTTCAACAGCGCCGCACACGGCCACGCCGCCTGCGTCACTTCGAGAAACGCGCGGCCGAGCGTGGTGGTTTCGAAGAAGCGTTCTCGCGTCGGAGCGAGCGCGGCCGCGAGTTCGGCAACCTCGGCGATCGCGGCGTCGTCGCCGCATGTCGCGGCGCGATGCGCATGGCTAAACAAAATGCCGTCGCTCATTCCACTGCCCGCGCTCAGCAGGGCCTCAAGCCAATGCCGTAATGTGCCGGCATCGGCAATATCGCCGACCTCGACGACCCACTCGATGCCGCTCGAATAAGAAAACGCGCCGATCGGATAGGCCGGCGAGAGCCAGGTCATCAGCCGGTACAGCGCGTCTTGCGACAATAGCTCGGCATTCGCTGCCGGAACGCCCGTGGCCTCGGCCCGCGTCGTGCGCTCCTCACCGGCCATGATGGTGGTCCTCATCATGGGAATGACGGCGATCGCGGTCGCCGTGGTGATGGTGATCGGCCGCGGCCGTATAAGCGCCGCCCTCCGGATCGAATGGCGCGTCGATTTCCGCGACATCGGCGCCGAGTTTGGCGGCGAGATCGCCAAGAACATGATCGCGGCGGATGCGCAGCGAATTTTCCAGCAGCTGTGCCGGGACGTGGCGGTTGCCGAGATGCCAGGCGACGCGGGCGAGATGCTGGGCATCAGCGCAGCGGATTTCCAATAGCAGTTCAGTCGCGGCGACAACCTCGACCAATCGTCCGTCCTCCAAAAGCAAGGCGTCGCCGCTGCGCAAGTCGGCAGCGGCGGGCAGGTCGAGCAGAAAGGCTACCCCGTTCTTGCCGGTCATGGCGATGCGCCGGCGATGCCGATCGTCGTAGTCGAGCACGACCCGGTCGGCGGTCACGCCGGACCAGGTTGACGCCGTCTTGATGGCAATGGCGCGCATGAGCGGACCATGGTTTATCAAAACAGGAAGTAACGCTGCGCCATCGGCAGCACGTCGGCCGGCGCGCAGGTGAGCAGTTCGCCGTCGGCGCGTACCTCGTAGGTCTCCGGATCGACCTCAATCGAAGGTGTGGCGCCGTTGTGGATCATGCTTTTCTTGGAAATCCTGCTGCGGGTGTTTTGCACCGCGACAAGTTTCTTCGCAATGCCGAGCTTCTTGCCGAGGCCTGATTTCACCGCCGCCTTGGAGGTAAACACCACCGAGGAGGCCGTGCGCGCGCGACCGAACGCGCCGAACATCGGTCGATAATGCACCGGCTGCGGCGTCGGGATTGATGCATTCGGATCGCCCATGGGCGCAGCGACGATCGAGCCGCCCTTGACGACACAATCGGGCTTGACGCCGAAAAACGCCGGCGACCACAGCACGAGGTCGGCAAGCTTGCCGCGTTCGACCGAACCGATGAGCTTGGAAACGCCGTGCGTAATGGCGGGATTGATAGTGTATTTTGCGACGTAGCGCTTAACCCGGACGTTATCGTTATCGCCTTTCTCCTGCGGCAATCGCCCGCGCTGCTTTTTCATCTTGTCGGCGGTCTGCCAGGTGCGGATGATGACCTCGCCGAGCCGCCCCATGGCCTGGCTATCGGAAGACATCATCGACAGCGCGCCGATGTCATGGAGAATGTCCTCGGCGGCGATCGTTTCTTTACGGATGCGGCTTTCGGCAAAAGCCAGGTCTTCCGCGATCGATGGATCGAGATGATGACAAACCATCAGCATATCGAGGTGTTCGTCGATGGTGTTGCGGGTATAAGGCCGCGTCGGGTTGGTCGACGACGGCAGCACATTCTGCAAGCCCGCCACCTTGATGATATCGGGCGCATGGCCGCCGCCGGCGCCCTCGGTGTGGAGGGCGTGAATGGTGCGGCCCTTGAATGCCTTAATCGTGTCCTCGACGAATCCCGATTCGTTGAGCGTGTCGGTGTGGATCATCACCTGGATATCGTAATCGTCCGCGACCGAGAGGCAGCAGTCGATCGCCGCCGGGGTCGTGCCCCAGTCTTCGTGCAACTTCAGCGCGCAGGCACCCGATTTGATCATTTCCTCGAGCGCCGCCGGCCGCGACGCATTGCCTTTGCCGGCGAAACCGAGATTGACCGGGAACGCATCCGCCGCCTGGATCATGCGCCCGATATGGAACGGACCGGGCGTGCAGGTTGTCGCGAACGTGCCGTGCGCCGGTCCGGTGCCGCCGCCGAGCATGGAGGTCACGCCCGACATCAGCGCCTCGTCGACTTGTTGCGGGCAGATGAAGTGGATATGGGTGTCGAAGCCGCCCGCGGTGAGAATTTTGCCCTCGCCGGCGATCACTTCGGTGCCTGGCCCGATAACGATGGTGACGTTCGGCTGAATGTCGGGATTTCCGGCCTTGCCGATGGCGAAAATGTTGCCGTCCTTGATGCCGACGTCGGCCTTCGCGATCCCCGAATGGTCGAGAATGATCGCATTGGTGATGACGGTGTCGACCGCACCTTGGCGATTGGCAATCTGCGATTGCCCCATGCCGTCGCGGATCACCTTGCCGCCGCCGAATTTCACCTCTTCGCCGTAGGCGGTGAAATCCTTCTCCACCTCGATGATGAGATCGGTGTCGGCAAGCCGCACGCGGTCGCCGGTCGTCGGGCCGAACATGTCGGCGTAAACGGCTCGTGAAATCTTGGCAGGCATCGGCGGCTCCCGGTTAGGCAGCGATTTTGTCGGCGAACAGCCGCTTTAACTTGTCGTGGGTGATGGCTTTGCCGCGATCGCGCCGCTTTTCAATGCCCCGCTGCGAGATGCTCGCATTAAGCGCCGCAAAATTCACGTGCCTTGAGAGCGTGTCCAGAAGCTTTTTCGTTTGGTACTTGTATGTCCAGCCCGGCGAGAAGCCGTAAAAGTGCGGGACCTCGAAAAGCGCGACGTTGGAGGTCACAAAAGCAGGCACGAACGC
>Ga0187783_10002154_pt1 | contig 14669 bp, 11 predicted proteins | sample 1015_SJ02_MP02_2_FD_132471 | JGI IMG/M metagenome (GOLD analysis project Ga0187783, IMG submission 132471) | Tropical peat soil microbial communities from peatlands in Department of Meta, Colombia - 1015_SJ02_MP02_20_MG | ecosystem: Environmental > Terrestrial > Soil > Wetlands > Peat | place...
AAGTTAACTGGCGGTTTTAACTTCCAGAACTTCGCGGCCCTTATAGTAACCGCACTTGGGGCAGGCGCGATGCGGCATTTTGCGCTCATGACAGTTAGGGCATTCAGAAAGTGAATGCAGCTGCAGAGAGTCATGCGCGCGCCGGTTACCGGTGCGGGCCTTGGAGTGGCGCCGTTTAGGATTTGGCATTTCGGTTCCTCATCGAGCGACCCTCGCTACTGCGAGCCGCTGCATACGCTGTGTCGATCACAATCCGTGGAGTTTCTCTCGAATCCTGTGGCCTGCGACCTCTGGCTTCGCTTCGCGGCACAGTACTCTGCGCTGGTGACTTCCGCTCAATCGTCCAACTTACTGCGAAACTCTTTCAGGGCCGACCACCGTGGATCTCCAACCGGCTGCTGGCAGGAGCAGGCCGCAAGATTCAAATCCGCACCGCATTGCGGGCAAAGTCCTTTGCAGTCCTGCCGGCAAATTGCTTTCAGGGGAAGGGCTAGCAACACCTGCTCGCGCAGCACGTCTTCGAGCAGCAAACCTGTCCCTTCGTAATAGCCGATTTCAGCCTCGGCGGCCGAGAAGCTGATCTCCTGCTGCCCAGCATCGGCGCCCAGAGGGCGATAGAGCAGATCGAACTCCCGTTCGACGTCCTGCACAACCGGCGCCAGGCAACGGGCGCAGGCGATCTCCAGGCTGGCCGACAACTCTCCTTTCAGCCGTATATCCTTGATCAGCTTGTGCTTCCCGTGATGCTCCTCGACCAGTTGAGCGCGACCGCTGGCGTGCAACGGGCCGCGTTGCCGCAGATCCGCTCCGAGATCCATCCGACCGGGAAGAAAGTTCTCGTCAAAATCGATCGGATGACATTCAAGCTCATGAATTTCAATGAGCATAGAGACTCTGCACCTCCTGTTGATACCGCCAACGACGCGCGGAAGATGCTCAGAGTCGCAAGTTCGCTCAGGAGCAATATTTAAGCATAAAGGCCACGGGAGAAGAGTGTCAAGAAAAGCACGCGGAACGCGCCCGCAGAACTGTTGAACACGCCACTGGGGAGCATTTAGACGGAACCTCGCTCGATCCTCCCGAACAGGACCAGCGCAACCCACGTGCCGTCGCAATCGGTAGGAAAGGTGGCCCCGCTAGAGCCAAGAAGCTGTCTCCCGAGGAGCGCAGAAGAATCGCCCAGCGTGCAGCAAGAGCACGCTGGGCCACCCGAAAACTTAGAAGAACAGGGCCGGAGAAACGTGGAAGCGAGCACTCAGACGCTTAATATGCTTCCTTCGTTAGTTCTCGCTTCCCGCTAAGTACCTCAGAGGCAGGCATTGGTCAGCCGCGTTCTTTTTCCAAAACGCAAGCAATCCCGATCCCGATCATGGGCATGGCAAAACATAAGTGGGTCGGCGGTTGGCGATAATGCAAGGAATGTCTCTGGCGCTCTGTGTTCCCGATGTCGGAGAACGGTTACTTGCCGGATGAGCCAAACGAAGAAAGCGAGCAAGAGCACTACAGCCAAGCCGCCGCCTGAATCGTGAAAGCAGCCCACCAGGCACTGACTTGTCCGGAAAGGCAACTGTGGAGTTGTTGCCAGATGAAACTAAGGTGAGCTTTCCCCTGATTACCGGCGAATCGATGGCTCTTACCGTTACCACCGTACCGTTCACAAGTACCGTTACAAATCGGCCATTGTCGCACCGCTTCGAACCCGGTAGTGTAGACGATCAATGCCCGGCACTAAAATTAGAGTTTATGCGAGCGCTGAGGTCGAAAGGGGCAAAGCTCGTCCGACGGTATCACCGTCACTGAGGGGACCAATGAAGAAGTTAACAGTATTGCTCTTTCCGTTATTGCTGCTCGTTGCGCCGGCATTCGCGGCTAACGATGCCAGCTTGAATGGAACTTATGCGTTCTTTGTCGAAGGAACAAGCAGTGCACGCGCCGAGGTCACGGGAACCAACACCGTGAACGTTCCGTCGGAAGAAACACTTGCCGTTGGTACAATCAAGTTCAACGGTGCTGGCACGGCGACCTTTCTCTCGGTCATGGGATACAACCTGGGCGAAAACGGACCCAAGGCCGGTTCTACGTTCTCATATCAAGTTTCCGGTAACACAGCTACGATGAATCTCAACAGTGCTACCATCTCGATGTCTTTGGGTTCATACAACAGCAGCGGTGTCGCTACTGTTGTGATCATCCTGTTGTCGGACTCCGATCAACCGTTGGCGGGAATAGCCACCCTCCAGTAAATGTCGAAAGGGCGTATGGTCGTGAAGCGGCTGCTGATGAGACCATGAGTTATATGCAGGGCTATTCTCGGATGGTGACCCGGATCATTCTGCCCTTCGAGAGCTTTCTCGGACGTTACGTGTGGCAGTGCCACATCCTCGCGCATGCAGACAATGAAATGACGCGTCCTTTCGAAGTCATTCCTCGAGCCTGAGGCGCCAGCAGGAACCCGGCGCTTTTCTTCGGAATCATCGCAAGCCGCATTCTGGCAGGCTGTGCATGGTCCTGTGCCCATTGGCGCGGCCGCCTCGGCTGCGAGTTTCAGCGGTACATATCACTTATCCGATAAGCGAAACAGATTCCTCTTGAAATCCGCGATCGCACCCGTTTACTCCTCGCGCAGGGCTAAAATGGGATCGACCGAGCAGGCGCGGCGCGCTGGGACGGCCGCCGCCAGCATGGTAACCAAACTGATGCCGGCTAGGGCGAGCAGGAACGTAAGGGGGTCGCCCGGCGTCAGGTTGAAAAGCATCGATCGCAGCAGCCGTGCGCAAGCAATCGCTGCTGGAAAACCTACAGCTACCCCCAAGGCAGAGATCAGAAGGCTTTCGCGCAACACCATCCACAAGACTTGGTAGCGCTGAGCTCCAAGAGCCATGCGAACTCCGATCTCGGCCGTCCGTCGGTTCACACGGTACGCCAAGCTCCCGTACAGGCCGGTGGCGACCAGGACCGCTGCCAACAATCCGAAGAAAACGGACAGGCGGGCGAACATGCGGTCGTCAGAAAACGAATTCTTGAACTGCTCTTCTTGCGTCATCGGCTGCAGCAAGGGCAGGTCAGGACCGAAATCCTTTACCACTCGCCGGGCATCATCGAGCGCGCTGAGGGGATTGCCACGAGTGCGCAATTCAAGCTGCATGGTGGCGATCCCCGGTACTTGAGTGAAAGGAAAATAGGCCATAGGCCTGGGGTCTTCGCGCACGGCGGTGTATTTACTGTCGGCCACCACTCCCACGATGGTGTAGCTTGGTTTGCCCGTGTCCGGATCTAAGGAAATACGGTGGCCGATCGGATTGCGACCTTGCAGATAGTTGTTGGCGAAGGTCTGGTTGACGATGGCAACTCGCGCCGAGGTGAACGAATCGGCGTCATTAAAATCGCGCCCGATAAGCAGCGGGACGTTCAGCACATAAGCAAAATCCGAGCCGACGGCATTCCAGCGTAGAGGCGCGAATTTCTTTCCGTTCGGAACCGCACCATCTACATACACTGCCGTGTTGTTGCTCCAGCCAACGCCGAGGCGGTTCTCGAGCGCGGTCGCGGATTCCACCTCCGGCAATGAGCGTAGGCGGCCGAGAATCGCGCCAAAGAACTGCACCGCCTGGTCATCGCTTCTGACGCTCTGGGGAGGAGTCACCCCAAATACCACCAAACCTCTTGCCTGGAGCCCCAGATTCGCTTTCTCCAAGTTCAAAAGGGTGCGCACCAGAAGACCAGCGCCCGCCAGCAACATGACGCAGAGTGCAACTTGCAAGGCTACAACAATGTGGCCGGCACGAATTTTTCGTCGCTCCTGCCCCGAAGCTGCCGACATCGTCTTGAGCGCCAGTCCGGCAGGTACTTTCACGGCGCTTCGTAAGGGAGCGATCCCGAACGTCAAAGCGGCCAGTGCGCAAAGCACGACAGCGAACAGCAGTACCAGTTTGTCCGGGGCCAGACTGATCTCCAATTTTGCCCAAGTCGCCAGGGCGCGGGTGGCAAAGGACGCGAATAGCCATCCGAGGACTCCGCCGGCTGCCACCAGCAACAAGCTTTCGGCGAGCAACTGGCGAAGCATGTCCCCACGTGTAGCGCCCAAGGCCACGCGCAGGCTGAACTCACGTTGACGGCTGGTGTTGCGGGCCACGAGCAGCAGGGCTACATTCGAACACGCAATTAACAGAACGAGGCCCACCATCGCCATCAGTATGGAACAGGGCTCCTTATATTCTTGGTTGAGTCCTTCCACGCCACGGGCGGGTGTGAGATTGAGTTGGGGAATTTTCTCGCCTGCTTTCGGCTGTCCGAGGGCACGGTAGACCGTATCCTGATAAATAGGATTGAGCTGGGCCAGGGCACGATCTGGGAAAACCCCGGGGCGAAGACGCCCAATCATCATCAGGAAGAACCATTTGGGGTCACCATAAAGGGAGTTTTGACTGGGCGTCGACTCACCCCAGGGCTTGAGTTGATCGTTGGTCTGGAAGGGAACCCAGATGTCGGTGGGATTGCCATGCTCGAGCCCAGCAAAATCCCGGGCCGCCACGCCAACCACGCTGAATGGCACACCCTTAATGAAGATGGTTTGGCCCAGCACAGAAGGATCAGCGGCAAAACGTCGTATCCAGTAGGCATAGCTCAGGATTGCGACCTGAGCGTGCTGCCGCTCGTCGTCGAGGGTGAACGTGCGGCCTCGCAGAACCTGTACACCTAGCCCGGAGAAGAAATTTCCGCTGACCTCATCGGCCGCAGCCTCTTCGGGATCACGGCCGAAGCGGACTGGGACTTTTGGCACGTCGAGCGGCACAAAAGCCATCAGATCGGAAAAGACGCCGTCTTGGGTACGAAATCGCTCAAATGTCTGCTCTGGCAAGGACGTCTCGTCATAACCGGTTTGATGCGAGCCATCTGGCTGGTCGACGTAACGAAGCATTACCAGACGCTGAGGATCCGGGACCGGGAGATAGCGTAGGATAACCGCATTCATGACGCTGAAAACTGCGGTGTTGGCGCCGATCCCCAGGGCCAGGGTCAAAATGGTGACAACGGCAAAGCCGGGTGTGCGGTACGACTGGCGAAGTCCGTATCGCAGGTCCTTGAGCAGAGTCGACAACGAACTCGAGAGAGCCATTGGAAGCCTAGGTGCATCCCTAATGCCACTGGGATTCGACCTTTACTTCACTGAAATTACATCACTAACGCGCCCTGCTTCGGCATCCGTGGGCGTCCAATTCTGTTCGCTTTCGAATAGGCGGTGTTCGGAAATGGACGGATGCTGCGTGGGCTGAACCGGCGGGAGCACTTCGATAAGAACACGCGCTCAGCGGAACACCTTTGGGGCACCGTTTCCGGGCTCGCAATTGGAGCGCGACAGCGAAGGGCGGCAGCACGGTGTTTGAGACAGAACCGAGAGTTCGGGGCGGTGTCTCACTACCGTGTCGCCAGGGGCGGCATTGGCTGCCCTCAAGATTATCGTGCCTACGGCGCTGGTTTTGTGTCAGCCTGCGACGGGCGTGGATCATACTCCGGGTGGGGGATGCCCATCATCCATTTGTCGAACCAGCCGACGATGTGGTCGAGGCGCTCGATGCGATGCCAGGGCTCACCCGAGCGCGAGAGTTCGTGAGTCTCGCGAGGAAAGACGACCATGGCAGTCGGGCGCTTGAGATACTTGAGCGCACGGAATAGCTGCTCACCACCGGAATCTTGCGGAGTGCGGTAATCGGATTCGCCGAGAACGAAAAGAACCGGCGTGTGGATATTTTTTACGAAGGTGATCGCTGAGCGGTTGTTGTAGTCGGTGGGATCTTCGAAGGGCGGCGCTTTAAACCAGCGCGGCTGAAACAGGGTGAAGTCAGCGGTGTACCACCACGAAGCCCAGTTCGAGATGTCGCGCTGGGAGACGGCCGCGGCGAAGCGGTCAGTGTGAGTGATGGTCCAGTCGGTGAGGACGCCGCCGCCGCTGCCGCCGGTTACGCCCAGTTTTTTTGCGTCGATGTAGCCGCGTTGGAGAATTTCGTCGACTCCGACCATGAGATCACGGTAATCGTCGCCGGGGTAGTGATACTGAATGATGTTGGCGAACTCCTGTCCATAGCTGGTCGAGCCGCGCGGGTTGGGATAGAACACGACATAGCCTTTGGCCGCCATCCATTGAAATTCGTGGTCGAAGACCCAGCCATAGGCGGCGTGCGGACCGCCGTGAATGTCGAGAATGAGCGGATATTTTTTCCGCGGATCAAAATCGGGCGGCTTTTGGATCCATCCCTGGATAGGGGTGCCGTCGAAGCTCTTGTAATTGATCTCTTCCGGCTGGGTGAGATTGAGCTGCGACCAAAGCTTGCGGTTGAAGTCCGTAATGCGAGTCTGGCTTCCGTCGGCGCCGATCGAGAAGAGATCGCCGATCATCACCGGACTCGAGATGAGCGCGACAACCGAGGTGGCATCCGGATTCGTGGAAAGGTCGAGCACGGCCTGATCGCCGTGGGTGAATTCGGTGACCGCACCGGTCCTGGTATCGACACGGACGATCGGCGTCCGGCCTTGCTTTTCGACGATGTCATAGACCCAGAGGCCGTCCGGCGACCAGTGAATGACGCGACCATGTCCTCCGCGGGGCGGGGCGTTATCGCCGAAAACCGAGCTGCCTATATCGAAGTCGTAATTGGCGGTCAGGTTTTGCGGCTTCGCGCCGGGCGATACCTCCATGAGCCAGAGGTCGGGCTGTGAATAGGAACGAACCGGCTCTTCTACCGAGCCGTGGAAGGCGACCTTGCGTCCGTCCGGGCTGAGGGCGAGGCCGTAAATGCCCATCGGGACCGTAGTGAGCTTTTCCGCTTCGCCGCCGGCGACGGGAACGGAATAGATATCGGTGGTCGGGGGATCGTAGTAGGGCTCGTCGACCCGCTCGGTGAGGAAATAGATGCGGGAGCCATCCAGGCTCCAGACCATCTCGCCGTCGTCGAAATTTCCGCTGGTGAGCGGCGTGGGCTTGGGAAGGTCATCCGCGTTCCTCGGGATGGCGACGACCCAGATATGGTCGTGGCGTTTGAAGTCAAGATAGCCCTCATCGTTGCTGCGATACACAGCTCGGCTGATGATGTGGACGTCGGACTCGTGGTCGGAGCCGGCTGCTTTCGAGTCGTCGGGGTTTGCGTCGCTCGGTTTCGAGTCGCTGGATTTGGCATCGCTCGGTTTCGTGTCCGATTTCTTGCGTTGGGCTTTATCGATATCGTCCTGGGCCGTTGTGCTCAGAAAGGCAATACGCTTGCCATCGGGCGACCAGACCGGGTTCGATGCGCCTTTGGGCAAATCGGTGATGATACGGGCTTCGCCTCCGGTGAGCGACAGGAGTGCCAGTTGACTGGGCATGGGCTTGCCGGAGGCATCCTTTTCACCCCCGCGAATGAACACAATGAGCCTGCCGTCGGGCGACCAACGCGGCTGCGAGTCGTGCCTGCCACTGGTGAGGCGGATCGGCTCCTGCTTGCCGTCCGTGGCAACCAGCCAGATCGAAGTCTCATAGCCGGTGCGCTTTTCGTCGACGTTGACGCGGGTAAACGCCACGCGCTGGCCGTCAGGCGCGACTTGAGGGTTCGCAACCCAGATGAAATCGAAGAGATCCTTCTCGGTGATGAAGCGCTGATGAGAAGTTGCGGCAGCCTCCGTTGTGGCGGGTGATGCAACCGTTACCATGGGAGAAATCGTGCAACAGACGGTCGTAAGGCAGAGGGTGCAAAACGAACGCCAGGATTTCATGCGTCTCCTCACGCCGCAGCTGAGCGGCGAACAGCGATTGTGCTCTTTTGCGAGTGGAGGGTCAACCAGCCTTGTGGCCAGGCAGGGTCCCCATTTGCCAAAACCTTTCGATGCGGGTCGAACGATGAGAGGCCGAAGCCGCCCAATTAGGACTCAAGCATGAAAAGCATCTAGGATGGCCGTCGCATCCTCTCTCGGTCAGAACCAAACCAGCAAGGCATAGGGACTGGTCTCGCCGGCCCCACCTATTTGTTCCCTTTGGCCCAGACGATGTCGTAGGCACGGTCGAAGGTCACGAACATCAGGCAATCCTGTTTCGCCGAGCAGGTAAACCAATGCATATGCTTGCTCGGCATCATGGCGAAACCACCAGGCCCCAGGGTCACGTCGGGCCTGCCTTCCATGCCGGTCGAGACCTCGCCGCCCACAATCATCAGCTGTTCCATCGCGCTGTGATAGTGGGGTGGAACGACACAACCGGGAGAGGCCTTCATAATCCCGGTCGAAGGACCAGTCGTGAGATCGCCAGTCTCTAGCTGAAATTGTAGGCACTTGACGTCATCGTCAGGTTGGAACTTCACATCGGAGACCGGCCTCACGACGCCGGGAAGCGGCGCCTGCGCGGGAGCGGCCGTCGCGACCGCCAGCCATGAACAGCAAGCGATGGAGACCGCCCATCGCACAGGATGCTTTTTGAACAAAACCCAGGTGGGCCAAGTTCCGTACATAATCGCACTCCCTCCTTGCGATATTGCGACCGGCGCGGCGTAAGCATCCCAGACTTTGGTTGCCTCTACGCCGCCTTCATCAGCACGCAAGTGATGTCATCATGCTGTGGCGTGGTTCCGGCGTAGAAGTCAAGGTCCACCATCACCCGGCTCAGAAGTTTACTCGGAGAAGCCGCAGCACCACCCTGGATCACGGTGATCAGCCGGGTTTCTCCAAATTCCTCATTCTGCTCGTTCACCGCCTCCACCACCCCGTCAGTAAAGATCACCAACCAGTCCGCATTCCCGAAGGTAACCGTGCCCGTCTGGTAACAGCCGTTGTCCTGAATTCCCAAGGGTAACCCGCCTGCATCCAACCGCTCGATACTTCCCGACGCCCGCCTCAGAATAGGAGGGTTGTGTCCAGCATTGATATAAGTCAGGGTACGCGCCGCCGCATCGTACTCTCCGAGGAACGCCGTTGTGAACCGCAACCCGCTCTGGCTGTTGGCGCACATGTAGTGATTCATTCGCTCCGTCAGCTGCCCCAGGGACACTGGGGTGGCAGCGAGCGTCCTCAAACTGGCCTGGAAGGAAGCCATGAGCAGCGCCGCAGGGATACTCTTACCGGCTACATCCGCCACCACGACCAGGTATTTCTCCTCTCCGCCCTCGGCGTCAGTCCGGGCAAACACATCGTAGTAATCGCCCGCGACCGTGTTCGCCGGTCGGGTCGCAAACGCAATCTCCAATCCCGGCACAGCCGGGGGATTCACCGGCAACAACCACCGTTGGATTTCGCGCGCAATCTCCAGATCGCGCTTCATGACGACCCGATCCGCTACCTCGAGCATCAGCAGCACGAACATCAACAGCCCACCCCACAAGCGCAAATCGAAGCCGATGACGTGCATACCGCCTTTATCCGTCCACGAAAGCTCGGGATTCAGAATGATGAGCAACAGCGCCGCCAGCAGCAATACCCGCCGTGCCGGTGACAGTTTTTCCATAATCGCCCAGAAAAACTGCTTGGCGACGTTCCACCAGTGCTGGCGCTTGGGAATTCCCGCCTTCGGACTCGCGTCGATATTCTGGGAATACAGGCGGTAGCTCGATCGCGCATCCACCTGAAACTGGTTCCACAACTGGTTGAGTTCCAGGCCGTCGGTTACTCGTTGCCAGAAACGCTCCGCCTTCTCACGAAAGCTACGCGTGGAGGGAGAGCTCAGCGATCGGGATGGGCTGGTCGACATGGTGCAATGCGCAATCATTATAGAAGAGCTCAGGGATCCCTATTTTCCCTTGAGCCCAGGCGCCTGTAGAGACTCAAGGAGGGACTAACTCTTTCGAAAGCCAGGCACATCGCGGGAGAGAGCCTGATTCTTCCTCTTTCATAGGCTGGTTCTGATGTCTTGAAAATCGGTAGCCTGAGGGCAAAATCAATGAGATGCTGGAGACCGTGAGGGAGAAATGCAGGTGAATGCAGAGTCGACGGCTCGGGTCGGCCAAGGGGAAGCCAAGAGCGATTTTCCGTCCAAATTGGCTGCGAATGAATCTAGTTTCCGTGCCGTCATCGACCTCCCTCTGGCCATCGCGATGCAGCTTCGAGAATCAAGACCGACAGTGCATCGAGTCACTTCCCCAGGGAAACGAATCCTCGTCGGCGTGGCGAGTCTGGTCCTTTTTGGCTGCGCACACAACCCGCCCCCTCCAACTCCGCCCCCGCCGCCGCCGCCGGCGCCCACGGTCGCGAAAGCGAAAGCCACCCTGCGCCCCGGGGACTGGATCATTCGCAACTGCCAACCCGCCTCCGACAACAGTTGTTATTGTCATCATCCAGCAGAAGCTATCGATGCTGGCGGACAGCAACAGCATGGCGATCAACAACACACCGTGATCGAATGTCGATAGAATCTCACCTCCACCGTCAACGCTGAGTCTGGCGCGGTCTCGCATCGGCTGGCGCCGGTTCTCTGCTACACTGACGGCTCGTGAGCGGAACTACTCGACGGATTTTTCTACGCCAGTGTGGCGCCGCGCTTGCGGGGGCTGTTTTCTCCCCCGAGCTGGCTCGAGGGGCGACGCCTTCCCAGCCCTCCATCCGGTTCCCTTCTCTACCTCGGGAGCGCGTGTCGGTCTCTTCCTATCCCTTTCGGATGTTCATTGAGGGCGCGGACCATGGGATGGGCAATCCAACGATCGAGCTGAAAGATTTTGCCGCACACGTGGTTGACAAATTCGAAGTTCACCGAATTGAGCCGTGGTCCGGGCATATGCCGTCGACCGATCCTCGCTATCTGGCGCAGTTTCGCGCGGCGGTGGAGAAGGTGGGTGCGGCGGTAGCAAATATTGCCGCCGATGGCGACCATAGTCCTTATGCCATGGACAGGGGGGAGCGCGAAGCGGCAATCGCCTTCGCAAAGCAGTGGATCGAAGCGGCCGTAGCCATCGGATCGCCCAGTGTTCGCGTGAACATCCCTGAAGCCAAAGATTCAAAGCCGGACGTCGGGCGGCTGACAGAAAGCTTCGGGCGGGTGGTCGAGTACGCCTCGGCCAGAAACGTAGTGGTGCATCTTGAAAACGACAATCCGGTGAGTGAGGATCCGTTTTTCCTGGTGCAGGTCATGCAAGCGGTGAACAGCCCATGGCTGCATGCCTTGCCGGATTTCGGCAACACCTTGAGCGCGCACGACGAAGACTATGCCTACCGCGCCATCGATAGAATGTTCGAACACGCGTACGCCATCTGTCATGTGAAGGACGGCGAGGTCAACGAGCAAGGCAAAGCCACCCACGTAGATCTGGAGCGGACGTTCGCCATTCTGAGGCGACACGATTACCGAGGATACTGTTCGATCGAGTACGACGCTCCAGGGGATCCGTACAAGATGACGGCAACCTTGATTGACCAGACAGTGAAATATCTGTCGTAGACGAGCCTCGCACAGGGGCAGAAACGACACCCGGGAACAGAAAGAGAGTTAGCCCACTCCTTGGGAAAATCGGCCACCGCGAATTCGTGGCCCCCTTTTCCAGATCGGCTCAAGCCTGTACAGCTCTTGCGCAAACCATTCGAAGCCATCTGCGGCCAACCTGAGCCTCTATTTTGCGCTCGCCGTAGCCGCCGGCGCATTCTTCACGTAGGTATTCATCCAGGTGTTCATCTCCCAGAACATGTGCAGCACGGATTCCCTCCCCTGATACCCGTGCGATTCGAGCGGCAGCAACACGAAGCGCACCGTGCCGCCGGCGCCTTTGATGGCGCTGAACAGCCGCTCGCTCTGCAAGGGGAACGTGCCCGAGTTGTTATCGGCTTCGCCGTGAATCAGCAAGATCGGCGTCTTGATCTTGTCGGCATAAGAAAACGGTGACATCTTGTAGTACACCTCGGGCGCCTGCCAGTATGTACGGTCTTCGTTTTGAAATCCGAACGGCGTGAGCGTACGGTTGTAGGCACCGCTGCGCGCGATGCCTGCTTTGAACAGGTCGCTGTGCGCCAGCAGGTTCGCGGTCATGAACGCCCCATAGGAATGTCCCATCACCGCCACTCGACTGCGATCGACCACGCCGAGGCGCACGCCTTCCTCAATCGCGGCCTTCGCGCTGGCCACGAGCTGCTCGACATAAGTGTCATTCGGTTCGGCGTTGCCCTCGCCCACGATGGGAATGGTTGCACTCTCAAGGACGGCGTAGCCTTGGGTCACGAACGGTACGGGCGATGCCCACCAAAGAAAGGGAAATTGATAAGGAGACCCGGTGATCTGTCCTGCCGCAGCTTTCGTCTTATACTCGACCGGATACGCTTCCATCAAAGTCGGCAGTGGCCCATCGCTCGGTTTGTAACCCCGCGGGACGTAGAGGTTCGCGCTCAGATCCACACCGTCGGCGCGTTTATATTTGAGAACCTGCTTCTTAGGCAGCGCGGCCTCGCCGTAAGGATTGGGAAATGTTGTCACCTGCTGCAGCGAGCCCGTAGCAACATTCTTCAGGTAGAAATTCGGGCTCATCTCCTGCGACTCGCGACGAATCAGGATCGTCGGAGCCGCTGCATCGACAATGGTCGACGGCGATTCGTAGAATGGCGCCGCCGATTGCCATAACCGCTTTGTCTCTCCGTTCGTCAAGCTCATCGCCGCAACGAACGGCTGATCTCCCTCGGGCGAAGCGCCGGGCGCGGCCAGATAGACCGCGCTCCCGTCGCGATTTGTGGCCACGACCATTTTGCCCGAGGCATTCATCACTTCCATGGGCTCGCCAGGATCGTGGTAGCGGTCCTCAAACGATCCCTCCCACAATTTGACTACCGCTCCCGGCGAGTCGGGCGACACTTCGAGCAGGATGCGCTTGCGATCCTTCCAGCGGCGCTGCTCCACAATGGCGAGCCGGGCGCCGCCCCATTCCACCCCCTCAAAACGCAGGGGAAGTTCCGCCAGCTTTCGCGGAGAACCATCGAAAGGCGCGCCGAGGGTGAACAAGCGATCGCGAAGGGGAGCGTCTTTTCGCGGATCACCGCCGTCGGCGGCCTCTGCCCAGAACACGCTGGCCGGCGCGTCGCTCCGCCACCCGACATCGCGCGGGCCGGTTTCTACCGCGTCATGAATGTTGGGAATGGTATCTTCGAGCGGCTTATCGGCGAGCTGTTGGCTCGTCCCAGTCTTGAGATCCATAACCTGAATTTTTTCCGCAAAGAAAGGGAACGGGAGCAGGTAGGAATAAGGAGGATGACGCTCATCGATTAACGCGTAGCGGCCGTCGGGAGAAACCGATGCGCTTTGAATCACACCCGGCCTGCCTACGGGGACAATTTTGTCGTCGAGCCCCACGATCACGATCTGGGCGGTCGCGTAGTAGTCGAACATCGCCTCGTCGGCCGGGCTTTTTAGGAGATCCTGATAAGTTGGTCCGGGTGTGATGCGGCCAAGGTTTTCCTGAATCACCGGTCCAACCGGCACCTCGCTGCGCCCTGGCGCCGGGCCTCTGGCTTTTGGCACAGCTTTACACAGCAACCGTTGGCCGTCGCCAAACCATTCGCAAGGCTTGCCAAAAATGCCATTGAGCGCGAGGCCGGGAACGCGGTGCGCCCGGGCCGAGGCCGCATCCACGATCCACAGGCTCAATCCCGCGTCCGGCGTGGTATCCGTGATATTCACGAAGAAGACGTGACAAGCATCTGGCGCCCAGGTGGCGAAGCGGATTTTCGCGTCTGGGGGGAGACCCGCAACCGGCTTCTCCGCGCCATCGGGCAGCAATTTCAGGCTCAGCGAGGTTACGTACAGGCCGCGGCTGGGGCCGTTCGTCTTGGGGTTGAATCGCAACCCGGCGAGCCGCAGCTCCGGCTGTGCCAGATCGCTAATGGGAGGCAAACCAGAGAGAGACTCGATCAACAGACGGCGGCCAGTCGCGCAATCGCCCGGGGAAACGTCGACCAGGGGGGTGAGCCGCGCATCGACGAGATCGACAATGGCCTTCGGTGGCTCCTGATATTTCAGATCCGTCTGAGCGTGAGACAAAACGAATGCGTCGGCAACCAGACACGCGACAAACACGGCGGAAAGAAACTGCACTCTTTTGGCATGCACCCATCGCAAGTGAACCAGGCCACCCGGATTCATGTCTGCCCTCTTATTTGGACTTTGCGGAAAATGTGCGGCGCCCTATTGAAACACTCTGGCGGGCGCTGCGTCTACTCGAGGTCCTCGAGAACAGCGCACCGCACCGCCCGGTTGAGCGTGTAACACGGGGTAAGGGAATGCCGTGTCGGACTGCTTCCTCGTTTGCCATCCCGAATGCTTTCCGCCACCCACGATTAGCAGGTTGGGAGCATACCCCTCCGACGATCGATCGAGACGCTTGTGCGATACTGAGACGATGCCCGTTGCGGATCCCAAATCGGTGAAGGTGAATCTCACCACCGGCACGGGCGTGGACATCGAATGGAAGGACGGACACCGGTCCCACTACACGTTTCCCTTTCTCCGCGACGCCTGTCCCTGCGCGTTATGCGATGAGGAACGGGGCAAGACGCGGCGGGAGCCCGGTGAGCCGCCCCAGCCAGCTCCCGGCGCTTTGCCCATGTTTAAGCCAGCGGCAAAGCCTCTTTCCGCCGAAGGTGTGGGGAAATACGCCATCAAGTTTCACTGGAATGACGGACACGAACTCGGTATTTACTCCTGGCAGTTCCTGCGCGACTGGTGCCCTTGCGAGGAATGCAAAGCGGCG
>Ga0187783_10002155_pt1 | contig 14668 bp, 11 predicted proteins | sample 1015_SJ02_MP02_2_FD_132471 | JGI IMG/M metagenome (GOLD analysis project Ga0187783, IMG submission 132471) | Tropical peat soil microbial communities from peatlands in Department of Meta, Colombia - 1015_SJ02_MP02_20_MG | ecosystem: Environmental > Terrestrial > Soil > Wetlands > Peat | place...
GATCGCCGCGGCACCAGCCGGCGCGTTCCGTAAGGTCATCAGGTCCTACCGCAAGCTCGTCGCGCTGGTGGAGGCTGGCGACGCGACGGGCGCGGAGGCGCACTGGCGGCTGCACATGGATGTGGCGGCCCGATCGCTGCTTCCAGACGAGCTGAAGTCCGCGACGGTGCTGGATATGTTCAGCTGATTATCGCCGAGGTAGTTTTCGTAGTTAACTACGTTGCACACCATGAACCGGGCGGCGGGTGGCCGGCGCCGGTCACTGAGGAGGGACGCATGCGGGACGCAGTCATCGTCGAGGCGGTCAGGACGCCCGTCGGCAAGCGCAACGGCGGCCTGGCGGAGATCCAGCCGGCCGACCTGTCGGCGCACGTGCTCACTGCGCTGGCCGAGCGGTCCGGGATCGACCCGGCTGTCGTCGAGGACGTGATCTGGGGCTGCGTGATGCAGGTGGGGGAGCAGACCGCCGACATTGCCCGGAACGCGGTGCTCGGGGCTGGCTGGCCTGAATCGGTGCCCGGTGTGACGGTGGACCGGCAGTGCGGGTCGTCGCAGCAGGCGGTGAGCTTTGCCGCCGCGAGCGTGCTCGCGGGCCACTACGACGTCGTGGTGGCGGGCGGCGTCGAGTCGATGAGCCGGGTGCCGATGGGTTCCTCCTCAGCGGGCAAGTGGCCGTTCGGCGAGGCGTTCAAGACCAGGTACGCGGGCAAGCTGCCGCATCAAGGGCTGGGCGCCGAGATGATCGTGGAGCGGTGGGGGTTCAGCCGCACCCAGCTCGATGAGTTCAGCCTGGGCTCGCACGCCAAGGCGGCCGCGGCGCAAGATGCTGGCCGGTTTGACGCGGAGATCACGCCGGTCACCAACCCGTCGGGGGTCAAGGTCGAGGCAGACGAAGGCGTCCGGCGGGGCAGCACGCTCGAGGGACTGGCCGGGCTGAAGCCGGCTTTCAAGCCCGAGGGCGGCACGATCACCGCCGCCAACAGCTCGCAGATTTCCGACGGCGCCGCCGCGTTGCTGATCACCACTAGCGAAAAGGCCGCCGAGCTTGGCCTGCGGCCGCTGGCGCGGATTCACACGGCGGTGGTCACCGGCGACGACCCGATCATCATGCTCACCGGCCCGATCCCGGCGACGGCGCTCGCGCTCAAGCGCAGTGGCCTGTCGATCGACGATATCGGCGTGTTCGAGGTCAACGAGGCGTTCGCGCCCGTTCCGCTCGCCTGGCTCGCCGAGACCGGGGCAGACCCCGACCGGCTGAACCCGAACGGCGGCGCGATCGCGCTCGGTCACCCGCTCGGCGGCAGCGGCGCCCGGATCATGACCACGCTCGTGCACCAGATGCGGGCCAGCGGTGCCCGGTTCGGGCTGCAGACCATGTGCGAGGGCGGCGGCCAGGCCAACGCCACCATCCTCGAGCTGCTCTGACGACCAGTGCACCTCTCGGAGATCGCGGCTCCGGCACCGGACAAGCCGGCGGTAGTCACTGCCGATGGCGGCCGGGTGCTGACCTACGGCGAGCTGGACCGCCGGAGCCGCCAGGTGTCGCGGCTGCTGGCCAGCCTGGGTGTGCAGACCGGCGACCATGTCGCCCTGCTGCTGACCAACGAGCCCGAGTACTTCGAGGTCGCGTGGGGCGCGCAGCGCCGCGGCACGTACTGGACGCCGGTCAACTGGCACCTGACCGCCGACGAGGCCCGCTACATCGTCCGTGACTGCGGCGCGCGCGTGCTGTTCGCGTCGCCGGAGACCGCGGCGGTAGCTGCCCTCGTGGCGGCCGAGGATCCGGGTCTCGCCGTCTTTGTAACAGGGTCGTCCCCGCTCGGCAGCTACGAGGCGGCGATCGCCGCGCAGTCCACCGAGCCCATCGACAACGAGGTCGACGGCGCGGTGGCCTTCTACTCCTCCGGCACGACCGGTCGGCCGAAGGGCATCAAGCCCAAGCACGAGTTCCCGCCGTTCGGCTCGCCGGCCACGCTCCCGATGCTCATGAGCGCTGTATTCGGATTCGGGCCCGACTCGATGTACCTGTGCCCGGCGCCGCTCTATCACGCGGCACCGAACAACTTCTCGCTGGGCACCCACCGGCTCGGGGGCACGGTGGTGCTGATGGACAGGTTCGACCCGGCCGGGTGCCTGCGCGCGATCGAGGCGCACCGCGTCAGCCACGTCCAGTTCGTGCCCACGCACTTCGTCCGCATGCTGAGGCTGCCCGACGCGCAGCGGCTGGCGTTCGACGTGTCCAGCCTGCGAACTGTGGTGCACGCCGCGGCGCCGTGCCCCGCGGACGTCAAGCGGCAGATGATCGAGTGGCTCGGTCCGTGCCTGGTGGAGTACTACGCCGGCAGCGAGGCGAACGGCATCACGATCATCGACTCGACCGACTGGCTGGCCCATCCCGGCTCGGTGGGTCGCTCGCTCGGCACTGCGGTGCATATTGTCGGTGACGACGGAGCGGAGCTGCCGGCCGGGGAGGACGGGCTGATCTACTTCGAGAGCCAGCCGTTTGAGTACCTGGGCGACCCGGCCAAGACCGCGAGCGCGCTGGACGACCGGGGCTGGTCCACCCTCGGCGACATCGGCCACGTCGACGCCGAGGGATACCTCTACCTGAGCGACCGTCGCACCGACCTGATCATCTCGGGCGGCGTCAATATCTACCCGGCCGAGATCGAGGAAGCGCTCATCAGCCATCCGGCCGTCGACGATGTCGCGGTGATCGGCGTCCCGGACCCGGAGATGGGTCAGCAGGTGCTGGCGATAGTCCAGCTGACGGAGCAGGAAGCGGCGTCGGCTGACCTGGCCGCCGAGTTGATCGAGCACTGCCGGGCCCGGCTGGCTAGCTTCAAGTGCCCGCGATCGGTCGAGTTCGTCGTCGAGCTGCCCCGGCTGCCAACCGGAAAGCTGCTGCGCCGCCAGCTCCGCGCCGAGCGGTCCGGTCAGGCTCGCTCAGCGGTCGCCTCGGCAGCGGCGGCGAGCAACGCGAGCCAGTCGGCAAAGCCCGGCGTTCCCCGATAGACCTCGTCCGCGACGGCGAGCAGCCGCGGGTCGGTCTCGGCGCCATGATCGACCACCAGCGCATAGCCGCCCGCCTCGCGAACCACCCGCAGCGCTGGAATGTCGCCCAGGTCATCACCGGCGTAGGCCACTGTCGCCGGCCTGCCGGCGGCGATCAGCGCCGCCACGGCAGATCCCTTGTCGACGTCAATCGGCGGCCGCAGCTCGAGGACCAGCTTCCCTGGCTCGAGGCGCAGCCCGGTCTGCGCCGCGGCGCGGCCAGCGGCCTGGCGGACGAGGTCCGCGGCCTCGGCAGGGTCGGGGGCCTGGCGCCAGTGCGCCGCGACCGAGGCAGGCTTGGCCTCGATCCGGACTCCCGGCTGGCTGCCGAGATCCGCTGTGAGCGCGCGGCGTGCCTCGGCTACGGCCGGCAGCCAGGCCTGGGCCTGCGGAGCCAGGGCCAGCCGGCCGTCGGTCACCCGCTCCATCCCGTAGGAACCGAGCAGCTGAACGCCGGGCACCCGGACCCGATCGGCCAGGAAGCTGGCTGGTCGGCCGCTGATCACCGCGACCGTGCCCAGCACCGCGGCCAGCCGGCCCAGGCTCGCTGCGGTTCCGGTCGGCATGGCACTGGCCTCGGGATTTTCGACGATGGGCGCGAGCACGCCGTCGAAGTCGAGCACGAGCGCCGCTCCGCGCGGGGCACCGGCGAGTGCGTCGACCGCGGTCGGCCGTGGATTCATGCCGCTGCCTCCCAGAGTGATGCAGATCATGCTTTTTCGCACATAAACCGGCTACAGGCGTGCTAATACTGGTTACTCACAGCGTCCAGCGTGTGATGGTTGCGTAGCAACGAGTCGCCCTGACCCGCGGCACATCCGGGCGCCATCGCCGCGGCCCCGCCACCGGCAGGCAGCGCCCCTGGGCCATCGCTGAGCGCCGCCGGCGCCCCCACCCAAGGCTTATCGTGCCCCGCCGTTCCGCCCCTCGTCACGCTGGCCCGCGCCGGGCTGCTGGTTTCCACCCCGGCCAGTATCCGCCCGTCGCGGCGCCGGGTCCCGCCGCGGATCGGGTCACGACGCCATTTCGCGGCACTGGAAGGCCGGCATTTCTGACCTCTGCCGCCGCGGCGGTACTGGTCACCGCTGCCGTGCTCACCGTCGGCGCGACAGCAGGACCGAGCGCCGCAGAGGGTGCCATCGATGGTCGCGCAACGCCGGTCAGCGATGCCGGGGTGAGTCACCAGGTTGCGAACGGTGACCTCGCGTTCTTCCTCGGCGCCTCGGCTGTCTCGGGCCCGGCGGGCGAGCTAGTCCGGTCGTCCGCGGCCACCGGCATGGCGTATCCGCTGCCGAGCCAGTCCGCCGCCGCGCGCTCCGGCAGTCGGGATCAAGCCGGGCACCGATTTGGCAGCTCGGCGCGATCCGGCGACACCAGGCGCCAGGCCAAGCCGTCCGCGTCGGCGTCCCCGACCCCGTCGCCATCGCAGTCGGCGGCGCCCGAACAGCCCATCGAGATCTACGACTCGGCCAATCCTGCGGCGATCCCGCCGGGCGTGATGTGCGCCACGTACGCCACTGGGGATTACGCCGTTCCGGCGGCCGAGATGGCTGGTCGGCCCACCATCTGGATCGACGCCTGGGGCACGGACCCCGCGGCCTCGGCACTCGATGTAGAGCCGGGCGACGCCACGCCCAGCATGGTGCCGCAGTGGGTGCGGCAGCATCTGGCGCTCGAGCCCTCGGACAACGCGCGCATCTATACGATGCTCGATGAGTGGCCCGCGGTGCAGCAGGCCGTCTCGACTCTCCCCGCGTGGATGCAGGCACGCGTCCGCTGGTGGATCGCCGATCCGACCGGCGTGCCCCACATGGTGCCCGGCGCCAGCGCGACCCAGTGGTACTGGGGACCGAACTACGACATCTCTACCGCGGATCCCGGCTTTTAGGCCACGTGCGCCGCGCCGTAGTGGGCCGCGAGGATGTCGTCGCCGAAGTCACTGCGCGGTCGCCTGAGCACGGTGTGGGCGTGGTTGCTGTGATCCTGGGTGTTGTCGTACTCGATGAGCAGGTCGTCGCCCTGGACGCGGTAATAGTGCGGGGTACCGGGTGACGCTGATCCCGCCCAGGCGAAGTAGAGCTCGCCGCCCGCGATCCGGTCAGCTTCTCGGCCGGCCAGCTCGGGCACGAGCCGGTCGAGGTAGAGGGCGACGAGGCCAGCGAGCAGGGCGCGGGGGGTCGGGCCGAGACTGGCGGCCGCGACGCCCAGGGGGCTTAGTTCCGGCCGCGCGCGCGGCCGGGTTGCCGTCAGGATGTCAGCCGGCGCTTCGTCGGCCACGATGGCCACCGCCCGGCCTCGCGTGCCCAGGGCGTCAAGCAGCGCCCAGCCAAGATCCTCTTCGGGCGCGAGCGGGCGCGAGACGGTGCGGCCGGCGTAGCTGACCCGCGCCGGGTTCGCGCCGAAGAAGACCGGAGCGGGCGAAACGGCGGCGCCGAGCATGGTCATCGTCACCGATACGTGGTGTCCTTCGAACCGCCACGACCACGGCTCGTCCCCGGCGGGATCGCCGAAGACGGCCACCCAGTAGTCGCCGATGTGTCGCTGCAGCGCGCCCTTTTCGCGGCGGTCGAGCACCTCCTCGAGCGCCACGATGGCCATGGCTTGTGCGAACGCCCGGTCGCTGAGCGCGGTGGCAAGAAGCCGGTGCGCAGCCTTGCGGCCGCCCAGCGTCAGCGTCGCCAGGCAGGCGCCTGGTCGCGGCTCGGGGCGGTACTCCAGCCAGCGCCGCGCGGCGTCGTCGCTGAACGGGAGGTGCGCGAGCGCGAGCTGGTCGTCGTCGAGCTGCTTGAGTAGCGTGGTCGCGGCGCGGCGCATCTGGCCGGCGATTCCGTCATCGGTCATATTCCCGGTATAGCAAGGCGCGGCGTGCCTGGACACCCGCTGTCCTTCAGGGCCGTTCTAGTCCGAGGCAGAACCGGCGACCAGGCCACGGATGCCGACCTCGTCCGCACGGGCAAGCAGTTCGGCCGGATCGGCGTAAACCCGGTAGGCGCCAGCCCGCTCGAGTTCCTCTCGCCCGTAACCGCCCGACAGCACCCCGATACCAAGCGCGCCGGCTCGCCGGGCGGCCAGCAGGTCCCAGACGCTGTCACCGACAACCCAGGCCTGCGCCGGGTTTACGCCGATCAGCGCCGCGGCGGCGAGGAACAGGTCAGGATCGGGCTTGGCGTGCTGCACCATGTCCCTGGTCACGAGCGGGGCGTCCGCGGGCAGGCCCAGCATTTCTAGCGCTGGCTGCGCGAGCACCCGGCGCCCGCTGGTGGCGATCGCCCACGGGACGCCCTCGCGGGTCAGCGCCCCGAGCAGGTCGCGGGCGCCAGGGAGAGCCTGCACCGAGTCGAGTTGGGACACGTACTCGGCGGCGTGGTCCTGCTGGAGCGACTCGATGTCGGCCGCGGACAGGGATCGGCCGGTCTCCCGCAGCAGCGCAGAAACGAACAGGCCGCCGCTCATGCCGATCCTGCGGTGGATTCGCCAGACGGACAGATCGATGTCGAGCTTCCGCAGCGCAGCCCGCCAGGCGATGACGTTCTGGTACACGCTGTCGATCAGCGTGCCGTCGAGATCGAACAGGAACGCCGGCTCCGGCGGCTCGGTGTAGGCGGCCATGCTCACGAGATCACGGTAGCGCCGTCCCGATCACCCGCCTGATCGGGCTGCCACAGCCTCCGCTTGCTGGTAGAGCGCCGCCAGGCTGGTGGCGAACCGGGCTGCGTAGGACACCGATGCGGTGTAACCGCCCTGCTCGTACCCACCGATCACGCCGATCACCATGTCGACACCCTCGGTCGCCGCGAGACCCGTGGCACCGACGGGGACGGCATCGGCGAGCAGCGGACTGCCGCTCGTGCCATCGGTGAAGCCATCGCAGTCAAACTGGAACTGCCTGGAGTTGAAGGCAACGACCGTGTTCTCGCAGCTCACCATCGTGTCGCCGGTGTTGGGGTAGCCGGCGACCTTGACCTGACGCCCTGGCACGGTGCTGATGCCCAGCGTCTCGCCGCCGGTAAGGTCCTGGACCGGGACCGGGCTGCCTGCCTGGTCGACCACCAGGAACGCGAAGTCGTCGTCCGCGTCGGCCGACTTCTGCCACCGGTGATCCTCGACCACGCTGGTCACAGTCCAGACACCGTACGGCATGTGCCCGGCCGAGTAGTCCGGCACGAATGCCACCTGGTCCGCGGTCTTGTTGAGCATGCAGTGGGCCGCCGTCAGGACGAGGTCACCGGCCGGGCTGTCCACGACGCTGGCGGTACAGAAGTGGCTCTCTAGCTCGCCTGCTGGCGAGAGAGTAAACAGCGCGCCGATCGCGGTCGTCTGCCCGAACGTGGCCAGGTCGGCCGGAACCGTGGTCGAGCTGCGCGCTGGCGGGCTGAAGGCGGCGCCGACCACAACGGCCACCGCGACGATGAGTCCAATGAGGGCAGGCCGCAGACCCCGCAGGCGCATCCAGCCTCCTTCGCCGTCGACCAGGCCCGTCTGCGCCTGCGAACACCTCTAGTGCTCGAACCGTCACCTTCTGTACGTGCGTTGCACAGTCATGATATGGTCACGGCCCTGTGAAGGAGCCGCAAAAAGTCTGAGCATTGCCACAATAGGCGCTGGTAACGAAACGGTCTAGATGTCCGCTACCTGAGGTCTGGCTGAGCCAGCGATGTGAGGCCCGCTGTGCCGGCTACGAGCGGAACAGCGTCTCCTGGGCGATCCCGGCGCACAGCGCGCCGTCGCGGCTGAAGATCCGGCCGGTGTAGGTAGCCCGGCCGCCGCAGGCCGCCTCAGGCTGCAAGTCCATGAGGACCCAGTCGTCAAGCGCCACCGGCCGATACAGCCACAGCGCGTGGTCGATGCTGGTCAGCGGCCCACCGATGACCAGGCCCGGCACCGCGGAGTGCCCCGTGAACATGTCAGACACGTAGGTGAGGGCGCACGCGTGCACGATGTCGCCCGTCAGCGGGTGCCGCGACCTGACCCAGATCCGCGACGGCCACTGCTGGCTGGAGTGCGGCTGGCTGGGAATCCGGATCTGCACGCCGTTCATTGGGCCCCGGCGGACGCCGTCCGGCAGCTCATCCGGCGGCTCGACCTCCGGCGCTGCGTGCGCCTGGTAGCTGGGCCCGTCCTCGGGTCGGTGAAACGAGGCCGCCATGTTGAAGATGACCTTGCCGTTCTGGACGGCGATGACCCGGCGGTTCGAATAAGACCCACCGTCGCGGTCCCGGCTGACGGTCAGCAGCACCCGCTGCGAGGCATCGCCGCGGCTGAGGAAGTAGCCGTGCAGCGAGTGCGGCCGACGGCCGTCGGGCACGGTCTCTGCCGCCGCGCGCAGCGCCTGGGCTGCGACCTGCCCACCGAACAGTCCGGCCGGCTCCGAGCTCACCACGACGGTGCGGAACAGGTCGGCTTCGATCCGCTCCAGGGTCAGCAGCTCCGGAAGGCTCGTCTCGGCGGTGCCCACGACGGGTTCGGCCTGGCTCGTCATGGCGCATTGATACCACACCGCCTCGCGGCGGCTGGCCGGCCAAATCTGCGCCAGTCAGTTATCCGGTGTTCTGCAGCCCGGCTGCGACCCCGTTGACGGTCAGCAGCAGGAATCGCTCAAGCGCCGCCTGCTCCGGTGGCTCGCGGCAGCCGCGAACCGCGGTGAGAGCCCGCAGCTGAAGGTGCGACAGCGCATCCACATACGGGTCACGCAGCGCTACCGCTCGGGCGAGCACCGCCCGGTCGGCGAGCAGCCGGTCGTGGCCGGTTACCGCCCGGACCAGCTGCATCGTCAGGTCGTACTCGTCCAGAAGCTGGCCGGCGAGCCGGTCATCCCCGCCGAGCGCCAGGTACCGCACGGCGATCCGACGGTTGGTCTTGGCCAGGCTCATCTCCGCGTTGTCGAGCAGCACCGCTAGCAGCGGCCAGTCCCGGCAGGCGGCGCGCACGGCGGCTAGGCCGGCGGCGTCGATGGCGGCCGCGAACCCGCTGCCCAGGCCGTACCAGCCAGGCAGGTTGATGCGCGTCTGTGCCCAGGCGAACACCCAGGGAATCGCGCGAAGGTCGGCCAGGCTGGCGGGCGCTCCCAGGCCGCGGCGAGCAGGGCGGGAACCGAGCCGCATCCCGCCGATCTCGCCGAGCGGGCTGAGCCGGGCGAACCAGGCGGGGAACTCGTCGGCCGTCACGAGCGCCGTGTAAGCGTGCAGCGCCCCCGCCTCCAGCGGGACCGACACCGCGGCGAAGTCGGCGGCAGGGTCGTCGCGGGCGGCCGTGCCGTTGACGCTCATCCGGTCGGCCGCCGCGGCGCTGGTGGCGGACGCCAGCAGCACGGCCGAGCTGACCTGCTCCACGTGGCGCTGCGCTATCGCTGGGTGGCCGTACCTCGCGAAGATCACTTCACCCTGCTCGGTGACCTTCAGCCGGCCGTCGACCGACCCCGGCGCCTGGGCGAGCACGGCGCGGCCCGCCGGGCCACCGCCGCGGCCGAGCGCGCCGCCGCGGCCGTGGAACAGCACCAGCGTGATCTTGCGCTCGGCTGCCCAGCGGGCCAGCCGGAGCTGGGCCTGGTAAAGCCGCAGCGTCGCGCTGACCATGCCGAGCTCCTTGGCGGAGTCGGAATAGCCGAGCATGACCTCGACTCGTCGACCGGTGGCAGCCAGCCTGCGCGCCACCTCGGGCAGCTCCATCATGGCATCCAGGATCGGCACGGCCCTGGCTAGGTCGTCACCGGTCTCGAAGAGCGGCACCACGTCGAGCTCCGGCAGATCTCCGGGGCAGGCAAACTCGGCGAGCTCGTACACGGCCGCGACGTCAGCGGCCGCGGTCGTAAAACTCACCACGTACCGGCGGCAGGCCGCCACTCCGTGCCTGCGCTGGATGGTCCTGATCGCGGCGATGGCGGCGAGCACCTCCGTCGTCTGCGCGGAAGGCGGCCGACCGGCCCGCAGTTCGCGCAGCGCGGCGCTGTGCACGGCGCTGTGCTGACGGACCTCGAGTTCGGCGAGGTGGAAGCCGAACGTCTCGGCCTGCCAGATGAGGTGCTGCAGCTCGCCATAGGCCTGCCGGACGGCACCCGCCTCGGCTAGGGCGCGCTGGGCGAGGCGCAGCTCCGCGACGAACTCCGCCGCTGAGCCGTAGCTCAGGCCCGGCCGCGCGCTGTCCGCGAGCCGGGTGGCCTGCAGGCGCTGCCCGGTGTACAGCAGGAACGCCCGGAACGGCTCGCCTGGCGAGTGCGCCATCAGCTCGCCGACCACGGCGGGGTGCAGCTGACGCGCGGCGGCGAGCGCCGTCATCAGCTCGTCGACGCCCGCGGACGCTGCGAGCAGCCCGGCGTCGACGGTCAGCGACCGGCCGATCCTGCTGGTGGCGTTCTCCAGCGCCCGCAGCGCGTGGTCGGCCTGGATACTCGCTGCCTGCTCGGTAACCGCTGCGGTGACGAATGGGTTTCCGTCCCGGTCGGCGCCGATCCAGCTGCCGAATTTCAGGAACGCCGGTGCTTGCGGGGGCACTGACCCGGACAGCTCGCCCAGCAGGGCCCGGTCCAGCGCCCGGTAGACGCTCGGCGCCAGCCGGAAGAGAGTGTCGTCGAATACCGCCGTGCCGGAGCGCACCTCGTCCAGTGGCTGCATCGCCTGGCTGCGCAGCGCTGAGGTGCGCCACAGCAGGTCGACTTCCTCGCGCAGCCGACGCAGGGTCTCGGCGTGGGCGGTCGCTCCGAGCTGAGGATTATCCAGCGCGTCGAGTTGCTCGCCGATCCGGCGCAGCGCCTCGGTGACCGCCCGCCGCCGCGCTTCGGTCGGATGCGCGGTGAACACGGGCTGCACCTCGAGCCTGGCCAGCAGGTCAGCGCGCGGACCGGTGCCGATCGTCGCACCGAGGGCCGTGACCGTGTCGGCGAGAGACTCCCGCACCGGCTCGGCACCGGTATCGCGCTCGCGCAGGGTTCTGATCCGCTGATGCTCTTCGGCGAGGTTGGCCAGGTGGAAGTAGACCGTGAAGGCCCGCGCCACTGCCGCCGCCCTGGGCAGCGGCCAGCTGGCCACCAGCGCCGCGATGTCATCGTCGGCCTCGTCGCCGTCGTCGGCGTGGGAGCTGCGCGCGGCGATCACCCGGTGCCGGAGGTCCTCCACATCGACGAGCAGGTCCGGCCCGTCGCTCTCGCTGATGACCTGGCCGAGCAGCTCGCCCAGCAGCCTGACGTCGTGTCGCATCGCCGCCGGGACGCGCCGGGAGTCGGCGGTGCGCCGGTCGGTGTTCGTCGGCACGACGCAAGCCTAGGGAAGCGCTAGTCGCCGCTGTCGTGGTCCTGGCCGCTGGCCGGGTGGGACTGCCCACTGTCGGGTGCTGATACCGCGGACGCTCCGTGCGGCGCAATGGTCATCGGCTCGGCGCGCCGTTCCGGTACCGGCCTGCCGACGATCGCGTAGACATCGGCACCGTCGACGGTCTCCTTCTCCAGGAGCAGGGCGACGATCTGGTCAAGCTCGTGCGTGTGCGCTCGGATCAGCGACACGGCCGTCTCCTCGGCGTCCCGCAGCAGCCTGGCCACCTCGGAGTCGATGTTTGCCTGCGTTGCCTCGGCGAACGGTCGGCTCGAGAAACCGCCGCCGCCACCCGCGCCGTCGCCCAGGAACACCGAGCCGCCCTCTGGATACCCGATCGGCCCGAGCTTGTCCGAGAGCCCGAACTCGCGCACCATCTTGGTCGCCAGGTCGGTCGCGGACGCCAGGTCGTTCGCGGCACCGGTGGAGCCCTGGCCAAGCTCGACGAGCTCCGCGGCCCGGCCGCCGAGCCGGACGGCGAGCGAATCAGTCAGGTAGTCCTGCCCGTACAGGTGCCGCTCGTACAGCGGCAGCTGCTGGGTGACGCCGAGCGCCTGGCCGGCCGGCAGGATCGTCACCTTCGCCACCGGGTCGGCATGCTCCGAGTACGCCGCCACCAGCGCGTGCCCGGCCTCGTGTACCGCCACCGCGTGCTTCTCCTCTGGCAGCAGGACGTTCGAGCCCTCGCGCCGCCCGAGCAGGATCCGGTCCCGCGCGTTGTCGAAGTCGGCGGCGCTCAGGACCTCACGGTTGTCTCGCACCGCGAAGATGGCCGCCTCGTTGGCGAGGTTCGCCAGGTCCGCGCCGGAGAAGCCGGGCGTGCCGCGGGCGACGACTTCCAGGTCGACGTCCGGGCCGAGCTTCTTGTCCTTGCAGTGCACCGCGAGGATGGCGGCGCGCTCGTCGAGCGTGGGCAGCGGGATGACGACCTGGCGGTCGAACCTGCCCGGCCGCAGCAGCGCCGGGTCGAGCACCTCAGGCCGGTTGGTGGCGCCGAGCACGACGATGCCGGCCCTCGGGTCGAACCCGTCCAGCTCGGACAGCAGCTGGTTGAGGGTCTGCTCCCGCTCGTCGTTCGAGACGATCTGCCCCGCGCCTCCCCGGCGCTGGCCGATCGCATCGATCTCGTCCACGAAGATGATGGCCGGCGCCGCCTTGCGGGCCTGGGCAAACAGGTCGCGCACGCGGGCCGCGCCGACGCCGACGAACAGCTCCACGAAGCTCGATCCGGTGACGGAGAAGAACGGCACCGATGCCTCGCCCGCCACAGCTCTGGCGAGCAGCGTCTTGCCGGTACCTGGCGGGCCCACCATCAGTACGCCGCGTGGCGCCGACGCGCCGGCCCGCTGGTACCGGTCCGGGTTGCGCAGGAAGTCGACGACCTCGCTGATCTCGGCCTTCGGACCGTCATAGCCGGCCACGTCGCTGAACCGGGTCTTCGGCCGCTCGGCGTCGAAGACCTGGGCCCTCGACCGGCCGACGCCCATGACCCCCTGCAGCGAGCTGCCCGTGCGGCGCGCCATCCACCGGAAGAACAAGAAGAGGAGGAGGAACGGCAGCACCAGGAAGACGAGGACCTCGAACACCTCGCCACCGAGTGAGCTGGCCGGCGCCTCATAGGTGGTGGCCACCCCTGCGGACTTCAGGCTGTCGGCGAGCGGCGAGCCCGGAGTGATGGGCGGCGTGACGGCCGTGTAGTCCTTGCCGTCGGTGAACGTCCCGGTGACCGTCACGTTGGCGCCTTCGGACGACGGGCTCGGGATGCTGACGGTCTTGATCTTGTGCGCGCTGACGTCGCTGGTGAACTGCGAGTAGGTCAGCACCGTCTCCGGCGTCGTGTGCACCAACAACGGCACCAGCCAGAGCAGGATGATCACGAACCAGATCAGCCAGAGCCAGCGCGACCACGCGGGCGGGCGCGGCGGAGCAGAGCCGACTGGCTTGTCGCCGGGCGGCGGCGACGCGGGCGTTTTACTCATGAGTCATTCTTACGTACCCATGAGTCACTCTGAACACAAGCTTCGCCGGCTGTGCTCAGTCACGCGGCGAGGCGAGCGCCGTCCTTGATGGCAGCAGTAAATGCCGGTTGGTCCAGGCGCACCTCGGCGGGATCCGGTGGGCTCAGCTTTGCGCGGAGCATGGCCCGGCCACGATGCATCCGGGACATGACGGTGCCAACGGGGATGTTCAGCACGTCCGCTATCTCGGCGCACTGGTAGCCCTCGATATCGCCAAGGTAGATGACGGCCTTGTAGGCCGCGGGTAGCGCGGCCAGGGCGGTCAGGACGTCCGAGTCGCCAAGTCGGCCGAGGGCCTCTGCCTCGGCAGATCTGGCTGCGGGCCGGGGACCGGCCTGGCCGCCCGCGTCCTGCTCGGCCGTCAGTACCTCGGCCGGGCGGCGCGTGCGCTGCCTGCACCCGCTGTAGAAGGTGCTGAGCAGGATCCGGTAGAGCCAGCCGCCGAGGTTGGTGCCGGGGGTGAACTGGTAGAACTTGGCGTAGGCCCTGGCCAGCGTGTCCTGGACGAGATCCTCTGCGTCACAGTGCTGGCGGGTCAGCCGGAGCGCGACTGCGTACAACTGGGGGGCGTGGGGGAGCGCCTGCTCCTCGAAGGTTTCGCCCGGGCAGGTGGCCGCATCTGCCGTGGCGTGCATGAGATCCTCCTTGTTGCCTTCGGTTACCTGGAGGTAACTTCATGCAACAACAATCTCGCGGCTGGGCAGCGGGCACATCGGGCGGATCCTGAGCTAATGCCGACGGCATCCCTGAGTTAAGAACTAGTAAGACGCTGACCTGCCGGGCAGCGTGCGCTACCAGCTCACGACGGCCTCGCTGGCCGGTCTTGGCCACCAGACTCGCGACGTGAGTTTCAACTGTTTTCGGCGATATAAACAGTTGCTCGGCGATCTGGCTGTTGGAGTATCCACGACCGATCAGCAGATATACGTCCATCTCTCGACTGGTGACGCCCAGCCGACTGAGCTGGGCCGGCACGTTGGCGGAGCCACGGCCCGAGCGCGGCACCGGCACGCCCGCCCGGCGAAGGAGGCCGCGGCAAGCTGACGCCAGCTGACCATGACCGGTCGATTCGAAGCTGGCCGCCGCCTCACGCAGCCACGCCACCGGCTCGCCCCAGCCGTCGTCGAGCGCTGACTGGGCTACTAGGCGCCGGGCCAGGTGATTCCACCACGGCGCAAACGGAGCGAACGCCTCCGCGCCATCGGCTGCCAGGGACGTGGCGCGCTGCTGCTGTCCCGCCCGGCCGGCCAGCACCGCGCCTGCGTAGGCCAGGCACGCGCCACTCCAGCTCACCGC
>Ga0187783_10002156_pt1 | contig 14661 bp, 9 predicted proteins | sample 1015_SJ02_MP02_2_FD_132471 | JGI IMG/M metagenome (GOLD analysis project Ga0187783, IMG submission 132471) | Tropical peat soil microbial communities from peatlands in Department of Meta, Colombia - 1015_SJ02_MP02_20_MG | ecosystem: Environmental > Terrestrial > Soil > Wetlands > Peat | place...
ACATTCACTATCACAACACCGGCTATCGCTCTATCCTCCTCGAAGGCCGCAGCAGGTACAACGGGCATCACGGTAACAGGCAGCGGATACACCCCAAGCACTGCAATCTCGACCTTCACCTTTGGTGGTGCGACCCCAGGGACCCAGACCTGCACCTCACAGACCACTTCTGCCACGGGTGCCTTCTCGTGCACCTTCACCGTTCCTTCCGACTCGCCTAAGGTATACTCCGTAGTCGCTACAGGCAGCGATGGAGGGTCGGATACAGCCTCGAACACATTCACAATACCCGGAATGGCGCAGACCGCGACTCCGGTCACGTCATGTACCGGAGGGACTAGCTGCAGCATCTCGTTCTCTGGCAGTGTCACTGCGGGAGACGAACTGGTCGTGGCGATAGGCACCAGAACTACCTCTACCACGTGCTCTTCCGTGTCGGGATCTGTGACGGACTCGGTCGGGACTTACACCGCGGCGACCACTGCTGAAACTGAGGCCGGCTCCGCAGACTGCGCATACACAGTCGTGTACTACATAGCCGACACGACGTACACAGGTGCTGACACGATCTCCTTCACGCTGAGCAGCACGCCGACTTCCGTCGTCATCGAGGCCTACGAACTCGCGGGAGTGGCCGCGAGCCCAACCGCTGCGGTCGGTAAGGGAACAACGGGAACAACTCTTACTACCTCATCGCTGGCGACAACGGCCAACGCCGTGCTAATCGCGGTCGGAGAGGTGTCTCACTCTTCGGCTGCCACCGTTTTCATCAACACAGGTACCACGGGCTTCACAGCCAACTATGACCCGAAGACCACGGCGAACCCCGAATGGGTGGAGTCCGAGTATCCAGCATCGGCAGGCTCGACCACCTTCTCATTGTCCACGTCAGGTACTCCCAACTCTTGGTCAGAGACAGGAGTCGAGTTCGCTTACGACGCCGCCCCCACCACAACAGTGAGCTGCAGCCCGGCCTCGATAGCTCTAGGCGCCACAGCGAAGTGCACAGCGAGCGTCATGGGATACTCCGGGTCGATCGCAGGAGAAACGATTTCGTGGACTAGAGTGTCGGGACCCGCCGCTGCTGAGCTCTCGACGAATTTCTGCACCCTGTCTGCTCAGGGCTCTTGCTCAGTCCTTGTGCAAGGGCTCAGACCTGGACAGGTCACCGTTCGCGCGACCTACGAGGGCGACTTTGTGAACTCAGCCAGTGCGGGCGAACTCGAGCTATCTGTCATAGTGGGCTCTCCAGTCCTGCAGGGCGCCACAGGCCCGACCGGATCAGTCTTGGGGTCGCCTTTGTCAGGTCTGATTTCGCTGCTCTCCATGCCATGCTTGGTCATTTCGGAGAAGGCGGGGATTCCGTCCATCGGGAGGCGCTCAGCATGACCAAGATGAAGCACCAGGGCGTCAGCGTAGCGCGTAAGGCGGTCACGGGCGTCCTCGCGACTCTGATAATCTTCGCAGCGCTGTTCTCATTTGGAGTAGGTTATCTCGTCTTCCTCAACCAGACGAGCATTGCTGCTTACCAGGCAAACGGGACCAGGGAGAGCGGTATCCAACAGTCCTCGCAGGAGAAACTCTATGTGTCTGCTTCGGTGTCAAACACACTGCCATCGCCTATCACGCTTACAATTGCAAACCACGGTGGCGTGGCAACCACGATTATCGGAACATTTGTCGACAACAGCGCTGGCGACTTGCAGTCGACGGTCGGTTCCATGTCCGTGACCCTCAACGTGGGCGCAAGCACGACTCTCAGCGTGCCCGGGTACAGCTACACGGCTACTTCGGGAACGGTCTACGTGAGCGTGATAACCTCTAGGGGTAACACCTTCACCGTCCAGTATCCGCTACCCCAGCTGACCAGTACCACCACTGTGACTTCAACGACGTCTACGGCGACCACAACGACGCTGCCCTACACAGGCATCGGGAGCAACGCGCTCGTCCTGAACCTTGTTGCGTCCCCACCTGCGGCCTTCGGATGCAGCAACGGCTGCGTTTCCGTGACCGCTACCGTCTACAACTATGACACACAGACGATGAACGGGGTTGCCCTGGACCCGAACCCACTCACCGTCACCATCTGCACCGGTAACACACCCGGATGCACCGCGACGGTGACTGCCTGCAACCTCTCTGGTTCCACGTGCACTACGACTTCACCCACGTGCACCGGTCCCTTCAACAGTGGAGGCGGTTCCGACGCTGCTGACACAATTCCAGCCTACTCCGGATCCGGGTCTGCGCCCTACATCTACTTCGTGTGCTACTACAACACATACACCGGGACGTCAGGAGGATTCGCGACGTTCACGGGACAGGCGACCGGCAACTTGGGTCCTCTGACTCCCGTCGCCTCATCCGTAACCACGTCCAATGCGATCAGGATCGGAGGCAGCGCGAACGTGCTCAACCAAGGGCCCTTCTCGGCGGACTTCTTCTACTTCAAGTACAGCGCCTGCACAGGGACGAGCCCGTGCAACCCCAGCCCAGGGTTTAGCGGCAGCCCGAACACGCCCACGGGTACCCTGCTCGATGGGTATCTCACGAGCGGGAACAGTTACTACGTTGCGTACTACCTGCAGATAACAAATAACTTCAACACGAGCCTCCCGATACTGCAGTACACCTACTTCCAGACAGACGCCACGATAGGCAATGACGCGGACTTCTTCATCGCGGGCCCCGCCTCGAACTCCACCTTCTATTCCCTGCCTACCAGCAGCTACTCTCCTAACTACCCCTACCCCCCCTACTCCGGCCAGCCGGTGTACTATCCGAACTACGTATCCTCGCCTCCGTCCCTGACAGCCTACACAGGAAGTGTCTTCAACTGCGACACCGCCCAGGGAGGGAACCCCGACAACTGCATCGACGTCAACCCCGGTAAGACCGTCACTCTCACGTTCGCGGCATGCAACCTCGGGTCCAACAGCTGGGAGTGGTACAACCAGCCGAACGGCGCCAACAGCGGAGGAGGCTCTATCAGCTGCACCAACAACGGCGCCACGACGAACTCACCGTCGTACACTGTCCCGGAGGCCGCCTGGTTCGGTATCGTGATCTTCTTCGTCTACAACGGTCAGGTCTACGCCCAGCAGATCCCGTTCACAGCGACACTGGTGTGTAACACAAATTGCTGACCCAGAAGTTTATGGAGAAGACGCAGGCTCCTTTTATAGAATGGATTAACAATCCTGAACGGTTATATTTTGCGAAACGGTCCGCGAGGTTGCTAGTGTAATTGTCGGAACCAGCTCCCGATGCCGCCGAGAGTAAGCAGGAACAGGCCGTTCAGACGCCCGCCCCTGTGATGGAGGAACCACTCCAGGAGCCGATGGAGGTCGCCCAGCCGACCGACCAGCTCTCGCCCGAGAAGACCGAGCAACAGAGAAAGGACGAAGACCACATCTTCGCTCTTCTGAGCCGGACAAGCATCAGATTCCCTTTCACCGGTACACCGATACCTCCAACATGGAAGGTAGTCGAGAGGTACCCCGTAAACAGCCCGTTCGCGTACGCCGTCATTTCCCAGAGTCCACTGGGAGCCAAGCGTTACTTCCTTGACGAGGTCCCGCTGTCGAAGGTCGAGGCTGGAATCTACTCGTATCTTCTAGATGCCCTGGAGGCCGAGCTGACCGTCCCTAGAGGCGAGGTCAACCCTAGACAGTATTTCTCTGACCAAGCTCGCAGAATCCTGCTGAAGTACAACATCAGAGTGCCTGCCACGTCATGGTCCAAGATCATCTACTTCGCTGAACGGGACCTCGTGGGTTTCGGTTCAATCGATGGCATCCTCAGGGACCCTCAGATAGAGGACGTCTCAATCGACGCGGTCGGAAAGCCGATTTTCGTTTACCACAAAGGGCACGACAGCCTCGAAACGAACGTGGTTCTCAACGATGAGGACTCGCAGGATAACCTCATCACGAGGCTCGCCCACATGGCAGGCAAGCACATCTCGACAGCATTCCCAATAGTACAAGGAACGCTTCCAGGGAGGCACAGACTCATCGCAACGTTCCGAAGGGAGGTCTCGCCGCTGGGCAGCAGCGCGACGATAAGGAAGTTCAGGGAAGACCCTCTGACCATTGTCGACATGCTGAACCTCAAACTAATCGACCACAAGATGGCCGCCTACGCCTGGCTGCTTATGCAGAACAGGGCGACCGCGATAGTCGTCGGAGCGACGGGAGCCGGGAAGACGACCCTCATGAACGCGCTGCTGACTCTGACTCGACTCAACACGAAGATCGTCACCATAGAGGAGGTGCAGGAGATGAACATCCCGCACCAGAACTGGACTTCCCTTGTCTCGAGGGAGAGCTACGCGGCCACAGAAGAGAGAGCCGGAGCTGTCAGCCTCTTCGACCTGGTCAAGGCTGCCATGAGGATGAGACCCGACATACTCGTCGTGGGAGAGGTGAGAGGAGAAGAGGCCTACGTGCTCTTCCAAGCGATAAGCACGGGTCACGGTGGACTGTGCACTCTTCACGCAGACGACGCAAGTTCAGCTATACAGAGGCTAGTCTCTGAGCCGATGAACGTGCCTCCGGCCTTCCTTCCATTCCTGGACTTGGTCTTTGTCGTGAGAAGGATTTCCGTCCCCACGCCATCGGGCGGTTTCAAGTCCATCAGGAGGATCATATCCGTGGACGAGATAGTGAGCGAGCACGAGTTCGCAAAGACATTCAGGTGGGATCCAAAGAGCGACACCTACAAGGGCGCGAGCCTGGACAAGAGTCCTAGACTGGAAAGGATAGCCAGGGACAACGGGATCGAGTTCCGCGAAGTCCTTGACGAAGTGGATAGGAGGACGGTCGTGCTGAAGTGGATTCAGGAGAAGGGGATAAGGAACTTCAAAGAAGTCTCTCCGCTCCTCGACTTCTATGTCTCGAGCCCTCAAGAGACATACCAGAGAGCCGTGAATGACCTGCAGGCCAAGGGAGTGGAAGTCCAGCAAGTGGGCGAGAACCGGTCGTGAGCGATGTCCTACTCGCCGGGGCTCCTGAGAAGAAGAGAGAAAGCTTCCTCAGCGGCTTCGACAAGTTCGTCCAGCTTGCATTTCGAATCTTCGCCAAGCCCGCTAGCTTCGTGTCCAAGTCCCAACCGCAGCTTCGAGATCAGATTCTGAAGTCGAACCTTCGGACCACTCCTGAGGGCCTGTCGGCTATCGCCATATTCTGCACGACGTTCGTGGGGATTGGAGTTCTGATATTGACCTACGTCGGAGTCGTGATTGGCGGCATAATCTACTTTGCCTTCTTGCCCATCGCCATACCGATAGTCTTCATCGTCATCATGTCCTTGCCGCGGTTCAGCTCTGCAACGAGGGCTGCATCCATCGACACTGAGATGCCGTTCGTCCTCGGATACATGAGCGTGCTTGCGGGTGGTGGAGTATCGCCGATAGCCGCCATGAGACGTATCGCCGACATGAAGATTCTTCCCGCTTCAAGCAAGGAGGCAAAGAGGATCTTGGTGGAGACGGACATATTCGGATCGGACCCAATTTCCGCGATGGAGAAGGCGGCCAAGGACAATCCGAGCAAGAACTTCTCAGAGTTTCTCTTCGGCTACACCTCTGTGCTCAAGACCGGGGGCGACTTCGTCGCCTACATCCAGACCAAGCTGAGAGACCTCATTGAAAACAAGGCCGCCGCAGTCAAGCGCTCCTCAGACTCGACCGGCACCATTGCTGAAGCTTACCTCACCGTGACGGTCATACTCGGAATGACACTTTACACACTCTACATGATACAGACAATCCTCGCAGGGAACTCGGGAGGGTTGGTCAACCTGTACCTCTTCGCATTTCTAATCGTGCCGCTACTCTCCGCCACCTTCATCTGGATGATTGACGCTATCCAGCCGAAGTGGCCGTACACCGACTACCGTCCGTACAAGGTCTTCGGCTACTCAATCCCGGTGGCTCTGCTGATATTCATCCTCCCTATCCCGCTTCCTCTGTACCTTCACGTAGCCCTCACCTTGAGTGCCGTCTCCATCGCCCCCGGGGTCTACTCGATCAGGCTCAGCCGCGAAAGGCGAGGACTCGAGAAGGCACTCCCTGACTTCATCAGAGACGTCACCGAAGGAAGGAAGACGGGCCTCTCTCCGGAGCAGGCGATCGAAAGGCTCTCGTCCCGTCACTACGGGATTCTGTCGCAGCACGTGACCAGGATGGCGTCGCAGCTTTCGTGGGGCGTATCTCTGTCCAAGGTCGTCTCGACATTCACCGCCAAGGTGAACAGCTGGCTCACCAGAGCGATAGGCGTTCTTCTCGTGGAGGTCGTGGACGTGGGAGGCGGCACGATCAAGAGTTTCACTGAAATGGCGTCGTTCACCAGGACGATCAACGACTTGGAGAACGACAGGAGAGCCGCGTTGAGGCCATTCGTCTACATCACCTACGTCGCTGGCATCATGGTCATAATCACGACATTCATCATGGTCTACTTCCTTGGGCAGCCTGCCGCTTTCGGCTTTGGTGGCGCCACGATTGACTCTTCTACCATCGACGACCTGCTCACGACGGCGGTCTTCGATTCGTTCATCATCGGCCTCGTCGCCGGCAAGATGGGAGAGAGCAACCTTTCAGATGGCTTCAAGCATGGCCTTGCCCTCGTTGTCATAAGCGTCATCGCGGTTCAGATTGCGAAGCTCTTCATCAAAATCCCCGTCTAACACTTAAAGGCTAAAACACCTTCTGGCCGACGAGGCGGGTCAAGTGACGACCGAAGACAAAGGACCAGACTCTCCCTCGGAAAGTGAGACCACGTCTGAGCAAGGGGCTCCGCCTCCGTTGACAAGGAGGGGATCCCTCGGTTATGGGATAGACCAGCCCAGGACGATTGCTATACTCTTTGCTGCGGGAGTGATAGGCCTCTCGAGTGGGCTCATCGTCAATCGCGTCCTCTCACCCACGAACCCCAGGATTGCCGACACCGCGTTGGGGGCGGGACTGGGTATAGGAGGTTTGATCCTCCTTGTCGTGGCGGCGCTCATCTGGAGTAGTCGCATAGGCAAGATGAGGCAGATATCAAAGCTGACGAAAGCGATACCCTGGGGAGGGACCGAAACGGTGCTCGACCTCGGATGCGGTAGGGGAGCCTTTTCGGTCGCAGCAGCCACCCGTCTCTCGACGGGAGCAATCATCAGCCTAGACCTCTGGCGAAAGCGCGACGTTACTGGTAACGACCCCCGGTCCTTGATGGCAAACGCGGACGGGGCTCACGTGGGGGACAAAGTCACTCCCGTCAAGGGTGACATCAGAGTACTACCCTTCTCTAACGAGTCCTTCGACGCCATAATCTCGGCCATGGCGTTGGAGAGGCTGGGGAGGAAGGAGGTTGACGAAGCAGTCGGTGAGATCAACCGGGTACTCAAGAAGGGAGGAAGGCTGGCGGTGTTGGACACCGGAAGGGGCCACGAATTCTCTGACATGCTCAAGAACGCGGGGATGCGAGACGTCAACGTCTCGCTGCTTAGGCTCGGGCTCTTCCCTCCGGCGCAGACGGTCATGGCTAGGAAGCCGTTCGTAAAGGCCACGAGCTGAGACCGGATTCCAGAATGGTCTACCGGTCCAGTCCGCTTATCACCACAAACTAATATATGAAACGCAGGGTCGATGCATCAGCAAATGGTAGCTGAGGATGCGACTATTGTGCAGTGCAAAATCTGCAGGCACCAGTTCGACGACAAGACGGCGCTGGTTGAGCACCTCAGGATGGAGCACGAGATACTCGAGATCGCCTCCTACGCCGCCACCACGATGATACTGGAGCAGGAGAGGGACAAGACCGCGGGCGAGTTCCACATGCAGTTCGAGAAGATAAAGAAGGAACTGGCCGGAAGATAGTGAAATGGCATGTATCAAAGGGGAAGATTTGCCAATTCAGTCAACAAATCTGGACTACTCATACTAATCGTTGAAATAGGGAATACGAAGAGGGAGACGAAGAATGCAGCCTAGAGCGAAGAAGGCCCTCGCGGCCTCCATCGGCTTCATGATGGTCTTCATGATCTTCGGCGTATTGAGCACCTCCGCCATAACTCAGCAGCCTGGGCTCGCCAATTCCGTCTCGCTCCAAATCGTCCCCGCGAGGTTGCCGGCAGACGGTGGAACGTATCAAGCTGCAGTGGTCTCGCTCCTGGACAAGAACGGCATGCCTACGATAGCGCTAACTCCCGTCACTGTCTACCTCTTCTCATCTGAACAGAACGTCGCGACAGTATCGTCTCAGGTCACGATAGCGCCAGGCCAGAGCTACACCGTTGCGAGTATCACTACAACTGTGGTGCCCGGCCAGACAGAACTGACCGCATCTTCTTCGGGACTGCAGGCATCTTCGGCGCTCGTAGCGACATCAACTCCCAGCGGCTTTCCTTCTCAGCTCAAGGTGTTCGTCGCCCCCAGCACCGAGATAGCCAGGCCCAACAGCACTGGCGTCGTGGTGGTAGAGCTCCTAGACCAGACCGGTCTACCTACGGAGTCGACCTCGGACCTGACGGTCCAGCTCGCTGCTTCTAACCCGACGATTGCAAACGTGTCTTCCAAGACGATGGTGATAGAGTCGGGCCAGCTCGCTGCTTTCGGAACGTACTCGTCAAGCTTCCTCCCAGGTTCTTCAACATTCACGGCGTCGGCATCTGGCCTTCTCTCAGGCTCTGGGACGGTGAACGTCGAGGGTCCATCCCCGCTCGTATTGCATGCTTATCCTGAGCCCTCCAACGTCCCCACCAGCTCCTCGGGAAGCGTAGTCTTCTCCCTGAGCGATGCTTCTGGGAACCCAGCAAGGGCGCCTTCGAACATCGACGTCGAGGTCACCTCTTCGAACGAGTCAGTTGCCACGACAGACTCCCAGGTAGTCATTCCAGCTGGACAGATCTACACCACTTCGAGCTTCGCATCGACGGCGGAGATCGGCAAGGCGGTCCTGACAGCCACCTCTCCTGGGCTGGAGTCAGTCTCCGTCCCCATCCAGTCTTCCAACGCTGGCGACCCCGTGCAGCTGCACGTTTCCATCGGTCCGAACCCCGTGTTAGCCGACAGCAACTCCTACAACGCGGTCTCCGTTTCGATCGAGAACGCTACCGGAGCACCTTCGGTGTTTGACGCTCCAATCACGGTCGAGCTCAGCTCATCCGACTCTCAGGTCGGGGTCGTTCCTCCGACGGTTACGATAGAGCCGGGCAGTGACTATGCGACGACGACATTCAACTCTACCTACTTTGGCGGGAACACAACGATAACGGCCTCAGCCAGCAACCTTCTCCCGAGTCAAGGTTCCATCTCGACTTATGGTTCTACCCCGTTCAAGCTGGCGCTTGCGGGCGTGATGAGCAGTACGGGTGCCGCAGGCTCAACGCAGGCGGGTCCTGTGCTCCCTGCGAACGGAGGTTCGTACGAGTCCCTTGAAGTCCTTCTGGAGAACTCGCAGGGCCAGCCAGCTCTGGCAGCCACCAACGTCGATGTCCAGCTGCTATCTGCAGAAACGAGCGTCGTGGGAGTCAGCTCCATAGTAACAATTGACGCTGGCTCTTCGTTCGCGATCACGAGCCTTCAGACCAGCACTCTGCCAGGAAACGCGAACATAACCTCAGTCGCCCCTGGACTGGAGTCCGCGGTCCTCACAGTATCAACAGAGACTCCCGCTCCTTCGTCCTTGGCCGCCTACATCTCGCCGTCGAAATCAATACAGTCTTCTGGAGCGACGAGCCCGTTCCTAGTAGTCCAATTGCAGGACTCCTCGGGAAACCCTGCCCGAGCCAGAGCTGCCACTCCAATAACGATCACCTCGTCCAACGGTGCAATGATGACATCGCCGATATTCCTCACCATCCCACAGGGTGCGGACTACGCGATTCAGCCACTCAGCGTGCTTACGAACGGGACTAGCACTCTCACTGTGACCTCCCCAGGTCTTGGTTCAGCATCCGCGCCGCTAGCCACGGTGGCACTCCCCGTCTCTACTTCCATCGCCGCCAACCCCACCTCCCTCCTGCTCGACCAGTCTTCGACGGTAACAGTCACCATCTCTGTGCTCGGAGAACCACTGTCAGGAACCCAAGTCGCCTGGAACGCTACCGATGGCACCGTGAGCGCCAGCTCCACCAACACCACTGCGGGTGGGAGGTCCCAAGTGATTTTCACACCGAAGTCCACTGGCGTTGCTATCATCGAAGCCATATTCACGAATCAGTCGATAGGCAGCGTCCCGGTAAAGATCTCCGTACCCGTCACTGCGATCCCGCCCGCCCCAACTCCGACCCTCGCACAGCGCGTCTACTCCTACCTAATCTTCATAATCGCGGCTGTCGTCATAGTCATAGTTGGCATCTCGATCTGGTTCAGGAGAAGGCGCAGACGCATGAGGGAAGAGCTGGAAGCAGCCTTCCAGACCTTGTCTTAGGCAAGAGCGAAAGCCCCGACAGCATTCACCTCAAGCCTTCATCGACTTCGACAAGCGCACTCACACTGTGTTGGATGGAGAGACGAAGTCACGGACTCGAAATAGGGACTAGTAGTCCATAAAGGCTAAAGAGCAAAATCCAAAAATCGAATCTCGATTAACGTGGTGCGATCGAGATTCAGCGGGATAGCACTCGCGCTGTCGCTTGTCGCCTTAACGCTGCTCGCGGTGCCCGTTCACGCTCAGCAGACGAACTGGGCATCCACGGTCTCCGTGAGGGACCTCACAGCAAACTCGGTTGTTCCTTCTGGACAGCCGCTCCTGGCTGGCGACTCTTACAACGTCACGATCGACATCGCGGTTCCGTTCAGCCAGTCACAGACCGATTTCCAGGCCACCCTTAACCCGGCTCTGAACCTTTACGGTTCGCAGTACTGGTACGTTCTCACCCCCAACTATCCCGGGTACAACCAGCAGAAGTTCACTCCCGGGTCTACAGGCGTCACCTTCACTCAGGACCAAGGACAGCTAACCCTCGCCGCCCTCTTCACGGTGCCGGCGGAGATGACTGTGGACCAAGTGCAGGCTCTCACGCTTAGGTTCGCGCAGAGCAACTTCCCTCTGATTTCAATCACTGTGACCGGCGGAGCCGTCGTGGGAGGCGTCTCGGTGACTGTGTCAGACCAAGTGATACAGACCTATCTCAACACCTACACCACGAAGTCCACTCTGATCAGTTCAGGTCAGATTTCGTCATCGTATCAGGGCGAGGTCAGCGCTATACTCGGGCAGGCGCAATCACTGTACCAAGAGGGTCTCCCTGACAACGCGACGGCCCTTCTGAACGTGATCCAGCCTTCCTTGTTCCCCAACCCGCCGAGTTCCTCGCTCCAGACCGACCTAATCCTTGTTGCTGTAATCCTCGCGGTTCTCGTTGTGGTCTTCGCAATGCTGGCGATGAGACGGGGGTCCAAGAGCGGCTACATGAGCGGCGTCATCACGGATGTGGAGAAAGAAGTCGCCTCGCTAGAGGTAAAGGCGGCACAGTACGACAAATCTCTCGCAGACCAGCTGAAGAGCATACGAGACAAGCTGAGTGAGGCAACTTGAGCAGCAATTCTTCCTACGCCAACATTCACGTAATCGGCCTCGGCGGCACCGGGACCAACATAATCCAGTCTCTGATAGAGAGCGAGAGACTGCTCCGGATGATCTCCTCGGAGGACTTCAACATGGCTTGCCTCGCCGTGGACGTCGCCGACGGCGACCTCGTCAACCTCACCACCTCGTACAAGAGGACACTGGAGAAGCTCCAGGAGAAGGGGACCTCAGTCGACCGCCTTTGGCTGAAGGCTCTCAACGTCAAGTTCAACACGCCGAACTCCCTCTTCGAGTTCATGGAGAAGTACAACAGCTACCTGCTCAAGGACGGCATAGTCGTCAGCGGATACAAACCTTGGATCCAGAGCTCGACCTCGATACCGCCCCTCGCTGGAGGAGTTGGAAGGCAACGAGCCCTAAGCAAGGCGGTCTACGCGCTGAACTACTATCACTACACCGAGATGAACAGCGTAATGTCGGTCTACAAGGACAAGGTCCTCACCTCCAAGCGGCAACCCATCACCCTGTTGGTCTACGGGCTGGGAGGCGGGACGGGGAGCGGGATGGCCTTCGACTTCGCCAGGCACCTCAGGTCCAAGCTCGGCTCTGCCGTGCCAATAGTTGGTCTGGCAATACTCCCTAGCTCAGCTGATGACCTCCTCGCGAGGGGGCCTGCGCCCTACACAGCCCTGATGGAGACAGAACTTCTGTTCAACCGCGACCTCAACGACAGAGTGGTAAAGAAGTTCGGCGAACAGTACTCCAACCCGTTCAGTGCGCTCTTCTTCCTCGCTCTCGACCCAGTCTACAACAACAAGAGCAGCCTGCTCTCCGCGAAATCAGAGCTAGACAGCGCAGTCGTGGACATCATGAACGTCCTGATGAACTTCGACCTCGCCGACATGCTAAGCAGGGTGGGGACGAACAACAACTTCGGGAGCGACTGGGTCCACTCGATCGCCTACCTGAAGATCAGATACCCCGTCGAGGACTACCTGAACTACCTGCACGAGTACCTCCGCCTCCTAGAGAACGTCGGGAACTTCATGAGCGCGAAACGGGAGATGCTCCTGAAGATCAACGAGGTAATGAAGCGTGCCAACGTGGAGGTAACGCAACTTTTCAAGAGGCACCTTATCTCGATCAACGGCTACACGCCCGAGACCTTCGACAAGGAGGTCGACGACATCGTGCACAGGGCCGGCAGGTTCGAGGTAGAGTTCAGGAGACAGATCAAGGGGACCGAGGACTTTGCAGCCTTCTACGGAGAGATGTGGCAGAAGCCTCTCAGATCAATGTCCTTCCCCGAAGAGAGCGTGGAGTCCGCACTCGTAGAGAACGTTGGTGAATGGCTCGCCGAAGTCAGCCAGATCAGCAAGACCTACGAGGAGTTCGCAGCGGGCCTCGCGAGCTACCAGTCCGAGTTCGAGAACAGCGTCACCGCGAGCAAGTTCATGACTTCGAGCCAGATAAGACAGCTCAGGGCCGTGATGAACTTCCTCGCCCTAATCGGAACCTCGATCGAGACTCTGAACTCTTACCTGAGGGCAAAGCTACTGGCAGACGAACTGGTCGTCCGCTACGCGAAGGACCAGACCGCGGAGGGGAGGAGGGCTGTCACGATAGGAGAGAGCGAGCTACTCCCGCTATTCAAGGCGGCGAGTTCTCTGCTCACCAGACCGGTAACAGAATCGAAGATGGCCGAGCAGTTCCTGCCCGGAATCAGGATAGTCAAGAAGAACGTCGAGGCGCGTGTCAAGGCGGTCGTCGGCGACGCCGACTCTCTTCGCAGGCTGGAGGCGCAGAAGGAGACCGAAGTCTCCCGCCTCAACAAGGAGATGGGGAGGATCAGGCTGGACATGGGCGGCAAGAAGAAGCTACTATCGAAGAACCTCGACAGGGACAAGAACGAGCTCGCTGGCATCAAGACGCAGCTCGAGAGCCTCGACTCGTCCTCGGCGGCGGTCAAGGCAGAGCTGGAGATGATGGCTGAGCTAGAGAAGAGCCTCGAAGCCTCCGCCACCTACAGGAAGATGCTCAACTCCGTCGTCAGCAAGACGAACGAGCTGAACAACAGCATCAGCAGCATCACGAGCACGAGCAGCTACTACGAAAGGGTCGTGGAGATGAGCGAGAAGGAGCAGGAGAAGATCATGCAGAAGATCCTCAAGGAGGAGGAGTCTTCGCTCAAGGCGGAGGGTATCCTGAAAGAGATCGTCGACCAGACCAGGTTCAGGAACCTAGTCAAGAGCTACGTCAGGATATTCAGCGTCGCCAACTACGCGGGCCTATCGGACTCGTACAGGTCAGACATGATCTGGGCGACGGTCGGCATCCCTCAGGGGCTCTGGAACCAGGACCTTCAGGTCATGCTCGCCAGCACCCTCAGCGCTTTCTCCAGCGTGGAGGCGAGCAAGAGCATCTCGATAAGACAGATCCCGCAGGTGGACCCGTGGATGATCACTTTCCTGATAATCTTCTCCAAGGCGAGGGTGGACCAGATCGAGAAGTTCTCCTCCATGAAGAACGACAACGACGGTGTCAGAAGGTCGGAGAAGGTGATGTTCAGGAGCTTCCTTCTGGAGCACGGAGTTCACAACCCCGAGGACCTAATCTCCGAGCTCGAGAAACCTGCGACCGCAAAGGCCAAGGGTAATCAGAGGTCTTGATACCTGCAGCAAGCTCGAGCGCCGCGAGAACGAGGGTAGTCGCGTACACAAGAGCGGTAATAATAGCGGTCTCGACGTTCGTCTTCCTCTCGGTCATCCCGTTTCTGCCAGGGTACCCCGTCTTGCAGATCCTTCTGGCAGCGGGACTCTGCATCACGTCATTCAAGAGGCCAGTCTGGACCGCCGGGGTCCTCGCTCTCCTCGCCCTGCTCACCGTGATGTGGCAGCTCATTGGGTTCGGTCTCATCAGCCTGATCGCGACTCCCGTCGGCCTGCTGACGGCGTTCCTGCTCCTCCTCTTCATAGTCTTCGACATGGTGAGCGCGAGGCTTCAGCCGACGGCGATGGCCCTCGCCCTGCTGGCGGTCGCTCTGATGCTTACCCCCTACTACTATCTCTCCATCGGCGCGATAGTGGTCGCGGCGGCTCTGGGCGGTCTTGCGAGCATAGGTCCCGTCTCCACGACGTTC
>Ga0187783_10002157_pt1 | contig 14659 bp, 13 predicted proteins | sample 1015_SJ02_MP02_2_FD_132471 | JGI IMG/M metagenome (GOLD analysis project Ga0187783, IMG submission 132471) | Tropical peat soil microbial communities from peatlands in Department of Meta, Colombia - 1015_SJ02_MP02_20_MG | ecosystem: Environmental > Terrestrial > Soil > Wetlands > Peat | place...
CCCGGTTTCGCGCCCTGTGCGATCTTGATCTGCAACACCTCGGCATTGATCAGGTACTCGGGCGTCACGCCGAAGCGCCCCGAGGCCACCTGTTTGATCCTCGAGTTCTTCTCGGTGCCGTAGCGCGCCGGGTCCTCGCCGCCCTCGCCGGAGTTCGAGCGCGCGCCGAGGCGATTCATGGCGATCGCCAGCGCCTCGTGCGCCTCCGGCGACAGCGCGCCGAGCGACATGCCGGCGCTGTCGAAGCGCGCGAGCACGGCTTCGAGCGGCTCGACCTCGGCGAGCGCGATGGCCGGGGCGCGCGCCTTGAGCGCGAGCAGGTCGCGGAACGTGGCCGGGGGTCGGTCATTCACGAGGCGTGCGAACTCGTGGTAGAGCGCGTGGTCCCCGGAGATCACCGCCGCCTGCAGCGCCGCGATCACGTCGGGGTTGTACATGTGGTGCTCGCCACCATGGACGTATTTGAGCAGCCCGCCCGGGGCGATTGCTTCACGGGGATTCCAGGCGCGCTCGCTCAGCGCGCACAGGTCCACTTCCAGGTCACGGAAGTCCGCGCCCTGCACGCGGCTCTCGCTGCCCGTGAAGCACAGCTCGACCACCTCCTGCGCGAGGCCGACGATCTCGAACAGCTGCGAGCTGCGATAGCTCGCGATGGTCGAGATGCCCATCTTCGACATGATCTTGAAAAGTCCCTTGCGCACTCCCGCGCGGTAGCTGCGTCCGAGCTCGAGCCGGGCGGCGAAATCGAGCTTTACCCGCCCACCGCGCATCATCTCGAACAGCACCTGGTATGCCATGTAGGGATACACGGCGGTCGCGCCATAACCGATCAGGCAGGCGAAGTGGTGGGGCTCGCGCGCGGTGCCGGTCTCGACCAGCAGGTTGCACTTGCAGCGCAGCCCGGTCTTCACCAGGCGCTGATGCACCGCCCCGGTCACGAGCAGAGCGTGCGCCGGGACCCGGCCCTTCACCAGATAGCGGTCCGACAGCAGCAGCACGAGCTTGCCCTCGCGCACCGCGCTCTCCGCCTGCGCGCACATGCGCAGCAGCGCCGCGCGCAGCCCTTCCGCCGGCGCGTATTGCAGATCGATGAACTCGTGCGTCACTTCGGGGACGGCGAGAATCTGGCGCAGCTTGCGTTGCGAGAGAATCGGCGAGCCGAGCACGACCTGGCGCGCGTGCTCCGGTGCCGGCACGAAGATGTTGCATTCCGGACCGATCTGCGTCTGCAGCGACATGACGATGGTCTCACGCAGCGGATCGATCGGCGGGTTGGTGACCTGGGCGAACTGTTGACGGAAGTAGTCGTAGAGCGAGCGCACCTGGTGCGACAGCACCGGCATCGGCGTGTCATCGCCCATCGAGCCCACTGCCTCGTTCTCGTCCTGCGCGAGCACGCGGATGATGTCGTCGCGCTCTTCCTGCGTGACGTTGAACATCTTCTGATAGAGACCAAGTGTGGCGCGGTCCATGGGTTCGGCGGCCAGTCGCGGGTCGACCAGATCGCTCTCGAGGTAGCGCACGCCTTGCTTCAGCCAGGCCTTGTAGGGGTGGCGGGTCTTGAGCATCTGGTCGATGTCGGCCGAGGACAGCAGCGTGCCGGTCGCGAGGTCGAGTGCGAGCATGTCCCCGGGCCCGAGCTTGCCCTTGCGTACTACTTCTTCCGGCTGGTAGTCCCACACGCCGGTCTCCGAGGCGATCGTGAGGCAGCGGTTGCTGGTGATGCAGTAGCGCGCCGGGCGCAGCCCGTTGCGATCGAGGGTACAGAGCGCATAGCGGCCGTCGGTCAGCACCACACCGGCCGGCCCGTCCCACGGCTCCATGTGCACCGAGTAGTACTCGTAGAACGCCCGCAGGTCCGGATCCAGCGAGTCGAGCCCGTGCCACGCCGGTGGTATCAGCAAGCGCATCGCGTGCAGCGGATCGAGCCCGCCCATGAGCAGCACCTCGAACATGTTATCGAGGCTCTGCGAGTCCGAGCCGCTGAGCGCTACTAGCGGCAGCAGCTCCTCGAGCTGCGGCAGGAGCGCGGAGCGCAGCAGCGGGCCACGCGCCATTGCCCAGTTGCGGTTGCCCTGGATGGTGTTGATCTCTCCGTTGTGGGCGAGATAACGGTAGGGGTGCGCCAGGCGCCACTGCGGCAGGGTGTTGGTGGAGAAGCGCTGGTGGAATACCGCCACCGAGCTCTCGAGCCGCGGGTCGGCGAGGTCCGGGTAGAACCGCGCCAGGTATTGCGGCATCACCATGCCCTTGTAGACGATCGTGCTCGCCGAGAGGCTCGGGACGTAGAACGCGGGGTCCGCCTCCTGGCAGGCCTTCTCGGCGAGGCGGCGTGCCACGAACAGCCGGCGGTTGAAGGCGGCCCCGTCGATGTCCGCCGACGGGCAGTTGACGAAGAGCTGCTCGATGAGCGGCAGCGACTTGAGCGCGTCGGCCCCACAGGCCTCGGGGTTCACCGGCACGGCGCGCCAGCCGCCGACCACGAGCCCCGCTCGCGCGAGCTCCTCGGTGAGCGCGGCACGCGCGCGCGCAGCGCGCGGCGGGTCGCGCGCGAGAAACACCAGGCCCGCGGCGAAGCGTGGCGTGAGCGCCATACCGGCTTCGGCAGCGACCGCGCGCAGGAAGCGCTCCGGGCGTTTGAGCAGCAGCCCGCAGCCATCGCCGGTCTTGCCGTCGGCGGCGATGGCGCCGCGGTGCGTGAGGCGGTTGAGCGAGGTGATGGCGGTGCGCACCAGCCAGTGACTCGGCGCATCGTCCAGGCTGGCGATCAGGCCGAACCCACAGCTGTCGCGCTCGTACGTGTCCTTGTAGAGCGAAGGCGGCGGAGCATGCATAGCGATGGCCTCGAAGGATGCGGGCTAGCGGCAGGCACGTGCGCGCCGCGAGCAAGGCCCCGCTGCGCAAACCCACCGGCAAATTCGTGCGCTCAGGAGATTCGCGGGGCTCTCCGTCGAGAGGGCCGCGAACATCAGTCGGAAGTCGCGGGAGCGGTCGCCGCTCTGCCGTCGATCGACTGTCTCACACCATCACTATGCGTTCGATAATACCGCCCTGCGAGGCTCTTGCAAGCATGACCGTCCTCACGACCCCGCGGCTCACGCTACGAGGCTGGCGCGAGAGTGATCTCGAGCCGTTCGCCGCGCTCAACGCCGACCCTGCCACGATGGGGTTCATGGCGCGCTGCCTCAGTCGCGAGGAGAGCGACACCTTTGCGCGGCGTGCCGAGGCGGACCTCGAGCGGCGCGGCTTCGGCCTGTGGGCGGTCGAGCTGCAGGCGCAACGGCAATTCATCGGTTGCGTCGGCCTCGCCGTCCCCGCCTTTCGGGCGCACTTCACGCCCTGTGTCGAGATCGCCTGGCGCCTGCGGCGCGAGAGCTGGGGCCAGGGTTTCGCCACCGAAGCCGGCCGCGAGTGTCTGCGCTTCGCCTTCGAGCGGCTGGCGCTGCGGGAGGTGGTGGCCTTCACCGTGCCGGGGAATCTCCGCTCGCGTGCGGTCATGGAGCGGCTCGGGATGCGGCGCGATCCGGGCGGGGACTTCGATCACCCGCGGCTGCCGACGGGGCACGCCCTGTGCCGTCACGTGCTCTATCGGCTGAGTGCTGAGCAGTGGGCGGCGTCGACCTGAGGCGCCATCAGGAGGCTGAGCGCGGGGGGCGACGCCGAATTGAGCATCAGGGCGTATGGGGGCGGCAGCCCGTCGGGCCGCCGCTCGTACGAGTACTGCCCGGAGCGGTTCGCCCGGCGCGCTGCCTCAGGCTCGGCCCGCCCGAGCCCACGCGGCGGAAGCCGACCACCAGCTGCGCCGCGCGCGGGTGGTTCTGCTGCAGCCAGCGGCGAAAATCGGCCGCGGTGCGAAAGAACTTCGCTTTCATCCGCGCGTGAACTCCGCCTCGTTGTGCGCACTTGCCCCTTGCGCGCAGCGTGCCGGCTGCCCCAACATGCGCGCCGCCGTACTTTCGCCGGCGATCGAGGTGTTGGCACGCAGATGAAGCAGCGCAAAGTGTCGACTGACAGCGACCTTCGTCCCCGCCTGCAACGTTTGAACGACTACCTGCAGAGAAACTTCCCTGAATTCTTTGCCGAAGCGCGCTTTGACGTGGGGGACGACGACTATTTTCTCTACGCCCGCTTCGGGCAGTACCTCGCCCGTACGATCGAGCAGAACCGCGCGTCTGGCAAGCTGATCAGCCGCGGCTTCACGCTGCTCAACCAGATGGCGCGTGCCTCCGCCCGCCATCCACGTATCCGCGAGATGCTCGTGTCTGGCCCCCTCGAGTACATCCTCGATGCCCCCAAAGCACGGGCCCTGGCGCTCAAGCGCCTCTCGCCTGCTGCCCAGGGCTATCTCGAGAGCCTGTGCGAGTAGCAGGCGCGTAAAGCGGCCGCGGCCCTGGAAGGCGCAGCGCCTCAGGGCGGCTCGCGCACGGTGAGCGCAACGCTGATGATCTGCGTGCGGCGGACGATGGTGAGCTCGAGCGCAGTGCCCGGCGGCACGCGGCCGAGCAAGCGGTGCAGGGCATCGATACCGTCGACCGGCTCGCCGCCCACGGCGATGATCAGATCTCCGGGGCGCAGGTCCGACTCGGCCGCCGGTCCCTGCGCCTCACGCGACATGACCTCCACGGCGCTGCGCGTCGTGAGGCCCAGCCCCCGCACCAGGCGCAGGTCCAGCGGGCGGTCACGAGCCGCGACGCCGAGCCAGGCACGGCGCACGCGCCCCTGGGTGAGGATCTCGGTCAGGACCCATTGAGCGGTGGTCGCTGGAATGGCGAAGCCGATGCCCTGCGCCATGGCGATGATCGCGGTGTTGATTCCAACCACGCCACCGGCAGGCTCGACCAGCGGGCCACCGGAGTTGCCGGGGTTCAGCGCGGCGGTGTGCTGCACGACGTTCTCGATGAGGCGTCCGTGGCGGCTGCGCAGCGAGCGCCCGAGGGCACTGACGACGCCGGCAGAGACGGTCGACTCGTAGCCGAAGGGGTTACCCACCGCGACGACCAGCTGGCCGGCACGCAGCCGCTGTTTGCTCGCGAGCCGCGCGTAGGGCAGCGCACCGGCCTGCGCACGCAGCACCGCGAGGTCGGTCGCCGGATCGCGCCCGGCAACGACCGCCGCGACGCTCCGCCCATCGACGAACGTGACGCGCGCCTCGCTGACTCGCTGCACGACGTGCTCATTAGTGAGGAGGTAGCCATCCGGTGTCACGACCACGCCGGATCCGGCGCCGCCGCGCGCCCGTTCGGCCTCGGCGGCGCCTCCCACGTAGACGCTCACGACCGCCGGGCCAACCCGCTCGACGGCACCGACCACCGCGGCGGAGTAGGCATCGAGCGGCTCGGGCGGTGATTCAGCGGGTCGGTCGGACGGCGCCTCGGCAGCAGGGGAGTCGGGCATGCCTTCGGTCAACGGATTGCGATCGAGCATCCCGCCGGCATGGGGGCCCTGGCCGGCAAACTCAAGGACCAGGCAACTGCCGGGCGGCGCCCGAAGGATGTGCCCTCTCGGGCTTCGTCCGTCGATTCCTGCGAGAATCGCAGCGGCTCCATGATCTCGCTCGGACAAACCGCCATCCTGCTGGCTGCGGCCGTGGTCACGGTGTCGCTGTTTCGCTTCGCGCGACTCTCCTCGATCCTCGGCTACGTGGCGGCCGGGCTCGCCATCGGCCCCTGGGGCCTGAACCTGGTCGGTGATATCCACCGCATCTCGCAGGTATCCGAGTTCGGCGTGGTGCTGTTGCTCTTCGTCATCGGGCTCGAGCTGCAGCCGACGCGGCTGTGGGTGATGCGGCGAATCGTGTTCGGACTCGGTCCGGCGCAGGTGGCGCTGTGCACGCTGCTGCTGGGCGTGCTGGCTGCGGCATTCGGCCAGCGAGCGACTGCCGCGGGCATCATCGGTTTTGGACTCTCGCTCTCCTCCACGCCGCTCGTGCTGCAGGTGCTGGCCGAGCGCGGGCAGCTCAAGAGCCAGTACGGCCGCGCGGCGTTCGGCATGCTGCTGTTCCAGGATCTCGCCGTGCTGCCGGTGCTCGCCATCCTGCCGCTGCTCTCGCCGCTCGCGCCGGCCCACCTCGCCGGCAACTGGTGGGTGGAGCTCGTGAAGCTCGCTGCAGTGGTTGCGGCGGTCATCATCGGTGGCGGACGGGTGGTGCTGCGGCCGGCACTGCGCATCGTCGCGCGCGTGCGCGTGGGAGAGGTGTTCACTGCGGCGGCCCTCCTCACCGTCATCCTGACGGCGCTGCTCGCGACGCGAGCCGGCCTCTCGGCCTCGCTCGGAGCGTTCATCGCCGGTGTGCTACTCGCCGACAGCGAGTTCCGCCACGAGCTCGAGGCCGACCTGGAGCCCTTCAAGGGACTGCTGCTCGGACTGTTCTTCATCGTCGTCGGCATGTCCGCCAACCTCGGACTCTTCCGCTCCGAGCCGCTCACGCTGCTCGCGCTGACCGCCGGCTTTCTCGCGATCAAGATCGTCGCGATCGCAGCGCTCGGGCGGCTCGCAGGGCAGCCGGGGGAATCCGCACGCCGCCTGGGATTCGCGCTGTGCCCGGGCGGTGAGTTCGCCTTCGTGCTCTTCACGCTCGCGGCGCGGCAGGAGATCCTCGACTCCCACACCGCCGATCTGCTGATCCTCGCCGTGACGCTGTCGATGATGCTCGGCCCGCTGCTGCTGCTCGCGCACGAGGCCGTGACGCGCCGCTGGCTGCATCCGCCCGCCGCACCGTACGACGCCATCGACGAGCACGACATCCCCGTGATCATCGCTGGCTTCGGCCGCTTCGGCCAGATCGTGGCGCGCGTCCTGGTCATGAAGGGGACGGCGTTCACCGCGCTCGACAGCAGCCAGCGGAACGTCGACTTCGTGCGCCGCTTCGGCAACCAGGTCTATTACGGCGATGCTTCGCGGCTCGACCTGCTGCGCGCCGCCGGCGCCGAGAGCGCCCAGGTATTGGTGCTCGCGATCGACGATGTGGAGGCCTCGGTGCGCACCGCCGAGCTGGTGCGCGAGCAGTTCCCGCGGCTGAAGATCTTCGCCCGCGCACGCAACCGCCAGCACGCCTTCTCTCTGATGGACGCCGGCGTCACCGACGTGATCCGCGAGACCTATGCCTCGAGCCTGGAAATGGCGGCCGCGGTGCTGCAGGTGCTCGGCACGACGCCGGCGGACGCCCGTGAGGCAGTGCGGCGCTTCCGTCAGTACGACCAGCAGACCCTGGAAGCCCAGTACCGGGTCAAGGATGACGAAGAGAAGTTCCTCGCGACTTCACTCGCGGCGGCGAAGCAGCTCGAGAAGCTCTTCGAGGCCGACCGCGAGCGCTCCGAGGCAGCACCGCGCAATGGATGAGGCACGAAGCGTCCGCGACTTCTGGTTCGGTGCGCTGCCCATGTCGGCGCAGCGGCTCAAACGCCGCATCCGCTTCTGGTTCGGCGACGAGACCTCCGAGCTGCGTCAGCGACGCGATGCGGAGATCTTCCGGCGCTTCGGCGCGCTGCTCGAGCGCGCCGCCGCCGGCGGGCTCGACGCCTGGGCAGACGGTCCGCGGCGGCGGCTGAGCCTCATCATTCTGCTCGATCAGTTTCCCCGGCACATGTACCGCGGCTCGGCCCGCGCCTTCGCCTATGACGAGCGTGCGCTCGCGCTGACGCTGTCGGGAATGCAGGCGGCGGCGGACGCCGCCCTGGACGTGGTGGAGCGCATGTTCTTCTACATGCCGCTGCAGCACTCCGAGCGCTACGAAGTGCATGAGGAGTCGGTCGCCGCGTACCGACGGCTGCTGAGCGAGGCGCCGGAGGAGCTCGGGGAGCTCTTTGCGGGAGCGTTGCGCTCGGCCGAGAATCACCGCGCGATCATCGCGCAATTCGGCCGCTTTCCACACCGCAATCGCGCACTGGGCCGCGTCAGCACGCCGCTCGAGCGCGACTGGCTGCGCGTCGGTGGGGAGAGCTTCGGTCAGTAGCCGCCGGCGAGGCGCTCGAGATGGCGCAGCCGGCTCTCGAGCTCGCGCTGCGCCTCGAGCAGCTCCACGGCAAGCGCGGCGCCGCTCACGTTGACTCCAAGGTCGTGCATGAGTCGGCCAACCACGCGCAGGCGTGGCAGCGCCGTCGCCGGCACCTGCCAGTGTCCCGGGCGGCTCTCGCGCGAGGCGACGACGCCGAGCGCAGCGAGCTCCATCACCGCATCGAGCTCGAGGCGACAGAGCTCGCACACCTCGGCAGCGGCGAGCCAGTCGCCCTCACCGAGCACGTGAGCCTCGAGTACCTGTGTCACCCGTACCATGGCGTCACCTCCCCTCGCTTGCACGCGGGTCGAAGTCGAGCTTGGCGCGCATCTGCTCGTAGAGCGCCTTCGCCTCCGGCGAATTCGCCGGCGGCAGAACGATCTTGAGCTGCACGTACTGATCGCCCGGGGGCTGGCCGGGCAGTCCGCGTCCGCGCAGGCGCAGCCTCTGGCCAGCCTGCGCGCCCGCAGGGATGTGCATCTCGACGTTCCCACCCAGGGTCGGCACGGTCACCGTGGCCCCGAGAGCAGCCTCCCAGGGTGCGACCGGCAAGGTGAGCGTCACGTCGCGCCGCTCGAGCGTAAAACGCCGGTCCGGAAGGATGTGCACCTCGAGATACAGGTCCCCGGGACTGCCACCCGCGCCCGCCTCACCCTGCCCTGCGAGTCGGATCAGTTGCCCCTCGATGACGCCCGCAGGGATCGTCACGCGCACCGTGTGAGTGTGCAGCTCCACAGTGCCGTCGGGCTTGAGCTCGGGGCGCTTCAGCTCGAGCGTGCGTACCGTGCCGCGATAGGCCTCCCCGAGATCGATCTCGACGCGCGCGTGATGGTCACGGCCGGCGCGTGCGACGCCCTCCGCAAACGGCGTGCCCCCGCCGAACAGCGAGGAGAAGAAATCGCTGAAGTCCTCCCGCGCGAAGCCACCGTCGTGCGCTGCGCCCGCGCGTGAGCGGCCCCTCGGCCCCGCGCTGCCCGGACGGCCGGAGAACTCGAACCCGCTCCCCCAGTCCGGCGGCGGGTGGAACTGCTGGCCCGACTTCCATTGGCTGCCGAGCTGGTCGTAGGCAGCACGCTTCTCCGGGTCCCGGAGCACTTCGTAGGCTTCCTGGACCTCCTTGAAGTGCGCCTCGGCATCCTTTTCCTTGCTGACGTCCGGGTGGAACTTGCGCGCCAGGCGGCGGTAGGCGGTCTTGATCTGATCCGCAGTGGCGGCGCGCTCGACGCCCAAGGTCTTGTAGTAGTCCTGGAACTCCATGATCTGACGCCTCAGCGCCGCGACAGGCGGGGAAGGGGAATTCTAGCCGCTGCCCGCACCGCCACGGTGCACGAACTTGGGATCCGGCACCGGTGGGAGGCATGGCTTACCGCCGGCGCTCGCGCGCGGCGGGGCTGACCGCCCCTTGCATGGGGCACAGAACTTGCTTCCTCAAGGTCATGGCGATCGACGGTGGCCCGATGATGCGCATGTTTCGACCTCCTCCACTGAGGAACCTGCGGGCGTTCTGCGTGGCGGCACGCCACCGTAGCTTCAAGTTCGCCGCCGATGAGCTGTGCCTCACGCCCTCTGCCGTGAGCCACCAGATGAAGGAGCTCGAGACGGTTCTCGCCACCCGTCTGTTCGAGCGCAGGACGCGCTCGCTCGAGCTGACCACGGCAGGACATCGGCTGCTCGATGAGGTGGAGCCGCTGCTCGAGGCACTCGACCGCACGCTCGCGCAGTTCGCGCGTCACCACGGCCGCCAGACGCTGCGCGTGCGGTTGCCGGCGCTGTTTGCGAACGAGCTCTTCATCCCGCGGCTCGGAGAGTTCTGCGAGGCACATCCGTCGATCGACGTACAGCTCGACACGCGCGACCCGCGACCCGCCGCTCATCCTCCTACGGCCGACGTCTCCATCGTGCTCGCAAACTCCCCCCCGCAGGGCCTGAGGAGCGCGCGGCTGTTCTCCTGCCCGCTCACCGCCGTGTGCGCCCGCAAGCACGCTGGGAGCGTTGCGCGACTCGGTCGCGGTGTGTTCGGCACGCTGCCGCTCATCGTCGACCGCACCCGTCCGTTTGCCTGGAGCAGCTGGGCCGAGGAAGTCGGCCTGTCGACGCCCGAGCCGAAACAGGTAATCGAGCTCGACACGATGATTGCCGTCGTGCGTGCCGCGGAACGTGGTCTGGGAATCGCCTTGGTTCCTACGGTGCTGTGCGACTCCTGGATCCGCTCCGGTGCGCTCGTGCGGGTGTTCGCTACCGAGCTTGTGACCGAGGATGCCTACTATCTCGTGAGCCGGCCGAAGGACGCTGAGCGGCCGCCGGTGAAGGCGCTCACCCGCTGGGCACTCGCGCAATATCAGGGAACGCGAGAGCCCGAGGCGCTCCTGGCGTGAGGCGTCCTCATCCATGGCAGCAATTCTTTTCGTTTGTCGGCGGCCACCGGCGGTTCGTATCGTGTCGCCAGCTGCCTGAGTACACCCCGGAATGACCGGAGCGGGAGACGGGATGACGGTTTTCGATCCCCCTCGAGCGCACCCCGTCTCCCCTCCGATCACCCGCACAAAAAAATGCGCCGCGAGGCGGGGGAAGTCGCATCGCGGCGCGCAGCAGCGAACACGGGGAAATTGTTCGCAACTGAGCTGAGCTGAGCAAGCGTTGTGCCAGCTCGACAACCTCTTAATAAACAGAGACTTAAGGGAATTTTGTCGATCAATCGACAGTGACGAGAATTGTCACTTTGGAGCCCGCGCGAGCAAAGTCCGGCAACTGCGGGCGGGCCCTCAGCGCGGTAGGACCGGCACGCACGCCTGGGCCTGCTCCTTGAGGGAATCGCAGATCGCACGCGCCTGGGCTTCGCCCCCGGCGGTGGCTTGAAGCCGGTAGAGCTGACCCGAATCGGTGCTTGCCACGACGATGCGCGGAGAGAGACCGCCGAGCTGAGCGCCGAAGCGGCCCTGCAGCCGCTGCCACTCATGGTCGGCGCTCGCCTGCGTGGCGAAGGCACCGAGCTGCACGCCATAGCCGCCGCCAGCAGGAACCGCCACGCCGGCCGCAGGAACCGCCACGCCGGCCGCAGGAGGGGCCGCGGCCTCCGCTGCGACATCGGTAGCGACCGGGGCGGGCTCGGCCGCCTCCCCGGGACGCGCCATATCGGCCGGCGAAACTGCCGTCTCTGCGCCGCCCGTCGCGGGCGACGTCGCGCCCCGCGCCAGCTGCAGCGCGTTCACGCCCCAGGGTGCTCGCGACAGGGCCGCCTCTTCGGGCGTCTGCGGCGCGGTGCGAGGCGCCGAGCCGAGAGCGAACGCCTCGATGCGAATGCGTGCCTCCCCCGACCACTTCCCGCCCGGGTGCTGGGTCAGAAATCCCCGGTAGGCCTCCACCGTTCCGACGCTTGCGGCATGCTGCCAGTCGCGCTGCTCGGTGAGCCGGGCGATCCGCAGGCGTGCCTCTGCGGCGAGCTCGCTGTCGGGATGTTGCTCGAGAAAGCGTCCCCACGCCTCGCTGGTGTCCGCACCCTCCGCTGAGTTCCAGTCCTGCTGTTCGCTGCTGCAGGCCGTGAACAGACCTAACAGAACTGCAGTCAACGCGGCTCTTCCTGGCCGGAATGTGAACATGGTCGGCATCCCCTGGGCGGCACCGCTCCATATTATGACTCCGACGCACCCAGGGAGCACCGGATGGCCAAAACATTGAAGCGCAGGTTGATCGATCAGCTCGGCGACGCGCCGACTTTCGTCTCCGAAGGTTCCTTGCTGACCGGCGACCTGGAGACGCCCGGGCCGCTCATCGTGTGCGGGTCGGTGCGCGGTGACGGACGCATCGGCGGCGCGCTGCGCATGGCGGTGACGGCGCAGTGGGAAGGCGAGATCCACGCCCGTGCTGCGGTCGTCGCCGGGAAGATCACGGGTAAGCTGGTGGTCGAGGGCAAGCTGGAGGTCGGGAGCACCGCAGTGCTGCACGCGGACATCGTCGCGCGAAGCATCGCGGTCGCGCGCGGCGCCGTCATCGACGGTGCGATGACCGTGACCAGCGGGCAGCCGATCGTCGAGTTCGAAGAAAAGCGTGGGGTGCGCGCCGCAGATGCGGCGTAGCGGGGCGCGCGGCTCAGCCTCTTCCGCGCAGCCGCGCAGCGCCAGCGCTCGTCGAGCCAGCCGAATCGTCGGCACTGAGCAGCGCCATGAGCCGCTGCTCGAGCCAGCTCGGGCTGCTCAAGTGCTCGAAGAATCCGCAGTGACCGCCGTGACGCGTCACGGTGAGCGACAGTGCCGGCGGCCGCGCGAGCTGCTCGAGCCCTGCGGCGGGAATGATCGGGTCGTCGAGCGAGGTGACGATGCTCGCGGGGACCTCGAGCTGCGCGAGGCGCGCGCCGGTGATGGCGTAACCCTGGAGGTAATCGTCGAGCGTCGGGAAGTCGGTGTAGCTGCGTACCAGCTCGGCGGTCATCCGTTTCAGGTCGCGCAGGCGCATGAGCTCGGTAAAGTCGTAGCGGCCGGGCCAGGCCGCCTGCTTCTTGCGCAGGCTCCGTATCCACTTGCGCACGAAATAGAGCTCGTAGAACGGCAGGTCACGCCGTTGCAGCGCCGTGAGTGTCGCCGGCGGATCGAGCACGGGTGAGACCGCCACCACGCGCGCAAGGTCAAGGCCCGCCTGGCGCGCCTGTGCCGCCACGCGCAGCATGAAATTGCCGCCGAGCGAGAAGCCGACCAGCTGCAGCGGGTGGCCGGCGAAGCGCTGCTGCAGGGCACGCACTGCGCCGACGACCTCCGCCAGCCGACAGGAGTGGAACAGATCGCGGTTGAGGTGATGCGTTTCGCCGTGATCGCGCAGATTGAGCCGCACGACCTCGAAGCGCTGCGCAAACAGCTGGTGCGCGAGCGACAGGATGTACATCGACTCCGCGCTGCCTTCCCAGCCGTGCAGCAGCACTACCGGCCGCCCGCTGCTGTGCTCGGGCGTCGAGATGAAGGACTGCAGGCGTACCCCCGCGCCGCAATCGAGCAGCGCTTCACGTGCCACCGCAATGAGCGGCGCCGCCTGCCGCAGCACGCGCCGCCGCCGCCAGGCAGTGCTGGCCAGCATCGACTGCAGATGGCGGCTGCGCAGCCATAGCGGCGGCTCGAACGGGTGATCGGCGGAACGCACGGGCCGAAGCGTCGCGGTCAACGCACGTGGATCTCGACCCTGTTGTTGGCGCCGGCGGCGCGATTCCAGTCACCGGCGGTGAGCTCCGGGGACGGCGGCGGATAGGGCGTCAGCGCGTTGGCGGGATCGCCCACCGACACCTGCGCATCGAGCGCCCCGTGGGTGGAGCTGCGGACGTCACCGATGAGATTGGCGAGAGCGAGCGGGGTGCGCTGCGCCGGCGACAGCGCATCGTCGGAAGGGTTGCCCACCAGGTCGCACTTGGAGAACGGCGTCTCCTCGGGCGCAGGCGAGTAGCCATCGAGCGCATTGCCGACCAGGCAGAAGCGCCCTGCGAATGACCGGATGTCCACCACGCCCGCCACCTTCTGGCGCGCCAGGCGGTAGAGCAGCTGGCGAATCATGTCGAGCCGCGCGCCGCCGAGCGCATCGGCGCCATAGGGTACCGGCACGGTGATTGGCTTGGTATCGCCCGCCATCATCGCACCCTGCGGCGTGGCCGTAGCGGACTGCTCCGCGTCCGCCGTGCCCGGCGTCGCTGCGACCGGCCGGCCCGCAACCGCCGACGGCGGAACCAGATGCTCGCGGACTTGTGCCAGCCCGAGAGTGAGCGCCGCAAGCTCCCGCTCGGTGCGCCACCACAAGGCGGTGCTCGCCAGCGCAATGCCGAGCGCCACGCAGGCGACGATCCACGCCCACGGCGGCGGGGCGGCGCGCGGCGCTTCGGGCAGCGGTGGCGGCGGTGGCAGCGACTCGAGCAACAGCGCGCGCACCTCGGCGGCAATGCGATCGGACTGCGTGTCGAGCCCGGCGACCAGTGCACGGCGGAGCTCGGCGAAATGCTCGCGCAGCGTGGTCTCGGTAAGTGCCCGGGAAGGCAGTGAGGTGCCGGCCCCGGGCACGCCGTGCACGTTGACTGCGGTGAAGCTCGACTGCTCGGAGCTGCGACGGTCGGGAACCAGGTGCAACTGATAGAGCACCTTGGAGACATCGGCCGGCTTGATCTGCTTCGGCAGCACACCGAGCGCACCGAGCGCGCGCGCCTGACCGAGATACAGCTCCCCTTCCTGGGAGGTGTACATCATGATGGGTATCGTGGCAGTGCGCGGATCGGTCTTGATGGCCTGCACGGCCTGCAAACCGTCCATTCCCGGCATCTGGTGATCCATGAAGATGACGTCCGGGCGGTTGCTGGTCAGGTAGTTGATCGCGGCTTCCGCGCTGTCCGCGCTGTCGACATCGATTTCGTATTTTTCCAGGACGCGGGCGAGAAACAGACGCGCGGACTTCGAATCGTCCACGATCAATGCCCGCTTGGCACCCATGCGCCGCTCCAACCCCCCCGCGCCCGGTAGGCAGCAGAAGTGTAGCCCAGAACTGCTGCGCTTCAACTGCTGTCGCAAGGCAAAGACGATCGCTCGCTTGCGTGAAAAGATCCGCGAGTCACGTCACGCTTCTTCAACACGCGCCGTCAACTGATCGAAGCTCAGGCCGTGACGCTCAGTGTGCGCGGCGGCGCGCGCAGCTCGCGGTACACTTCCG
>Ga0187783_10002158_pt1 | contig 14653 bp, 13 predicted proteins | sample 1015_SJ02_MP02_2_FD_132471 | JGI IMG/M metagenome (GOLD analysis project Ga0187783, IMG submission 132471) | Tropical peat soil microbial communities from peatlands in Department of Meta, Colombia - 1015_SJ02_MP02_20_MG | ecosystem: Environmental > Terrestrial > Soil > Wetlands > Peat | place...
CCTTTAGTCGCAAGCGGCGAAGGATTTTCTGGGAAGAAGGTGCCAAAGTAGGCCGCAAAACCATTAGCGTAGAGTGCGATGGCAATGATATAGCCTACCCACATGAATACATTGAGACCGCCACTCACCAAGCCTTTTCCCCATCCTTCCACTAAAAATTGTACGGCTCCGCCGGCAGAAGGAAAGGTTGCTCCGAGTTTGGCGTAAGAGTAGGTGCTAAACAAAGCAACTACACCGCCAATCAAAAACGAGACCCAAATGGCCGTACCCGCGGTCTTTGCAACAACACCTAATATAGAGAAAATGCCGGCCCCAATCATGCCACCAATACCAATGCAAATAGCGCCGACTAAAGAGATTCTTGAATTTTTAGCTTGGCTAACCATGAACTATTGTTATTCACAACAAACCGACGGTCAAAAAATTTACCAACGCTAACTTACGACGCATCCAGACAAGATTGTCGGCGATTTATATATAGATCATATTTTGGTGTTGGTTGTCGATATTGTTATATCTAGGTAAATAGTAAAATAGTACTGGCCTAAGTGCTATTATTTTAAGGATAAACATATATGAAAATCGCATCGTTAGTGCTCTTGGTACTAAGTTCTTTTGCGGCTCACCAGCTCTGTGCCTATACGTGGACTGTGCGAAATAATACCAAGCTAGATGACGTATCAATCGAAGTTTGCACGACCGCTGGTATCGATAACTGCCAAACACAAACCCTTAAAAATGGTCAACGAGGAACATTTAAATTTAGCGAATGGTATAACACGGGACTCTGCCTAGGCCAGGTTAAAGTCAACGGAGCGGTGGCTGGGATCCCAAGTCCAGATTGGTTAAAAGATCCAGCGAGGAAAGAGATTACAGTCGGGACAATAGCTGGAAGGCTTATAACTGCTGGCAAGATAAAGGTTAGCGGTATTCTAGCAGCGCTTTCGATCGCCGACTACTGTGGAGACTCTGATCTTGGGATCTCCATGGGCGATGATCAAAAGCCACTGGTGTACAAACTCCTATTGAATAAAGACGATGCGTAAAAACCTATCAAAGTGCTTCTAGGACAAAGCACACTGGTGAGCGCCTTAGTTAATGTGCAGGTCGAGAGAATTCGAATTTGAGGCTTTTATTGGCGAGATTCCTTGGATAGATCTTAACCTTTTCGCCATGTTCTTTTACGCTTACTTCTAGTGCTAATCGATCGCCAAATATTGCACTTAGATCTGGGTGAGATTCGGGAAGCACTAAGTCATATTGGTACTTCTCGACGGCAAAAAAACTAGCTAGAGAAAATCTTCGGTACAAGTTTGTACCTCAGCTGAACATTAATTCTGAGTAGTTCATGCTTATCGCCACAATTAAAAACCACCCCGAAAAAAATTCTTGACACCGAGTCGGGCTCGCTTTTAGAACAACAGAATAGCATGGGGGCAGATGGTGAACGTACCAGTATTTAAGGATCAGAATTTCTCAACACTAATGCTCTTAGCGATGTTATCAATATCGTTAGTTTCGCAGCCGTGTCAGGCATTGCCAAAGAAGTCGAAAGCTTCAAAGATTAACGAGCTTCATTCCTATGCGATAGCGCAAGATCCCGTACTGCAGGGAACCGAACTAGTTGCTGATGATTCCACAGAGACGATCTATGTTTCGCCCAGCTCAAAAAAATCTCAGGCCGGTATGTTTCAAGCTGTTGCAACACCGTCCTGTGAAATCCTCAAAGACCAGTACGACCTAACGTACCTCATGCCTAACGTCCCAGTGAAGGACTATGTTGAGTTCGCCAGACGGGGACCGTATTCGCCTTTCTTCGATACAAAACTTGGTAATTATGTTCGGCAATCGAACATTCTAAATCTCATCGCCGAGAAAGCAGGAGAAATCGAACGCATTAAATCAAATCATAAAGAGATTGTTGCGGCCTATGAAAGAGTAAAATTGGCTTTTGACGAAGCGCAAAAAGAACTTCAAGCCGCGGAGGCAGCGTACTCCTCGCTTTCGAAACGCCTTGATACGCTAAATAACCGATTGTTGGATGCCAGCAACGAAGAGGAAAAGGCTGAATTGCGGAAAGCTCTCGATGAAGCGACAAAAGCTAAAGAAAAAGAAGGTCCAGAATATAATGAGAGATTGCGTACTGCGAGAAAACAATTCTATAGAATTACTCCCGAATATGTTGAGGCTAAATCAGTATACGATACTGCCGTCCCTAATATTGATATCCTACGAACTGAAATAGTCTCCTTGGTTGCTATTTTTGAGACCATAAATAGTCTTTCCGCCAATAATTTTGCTGCCAATGAACGGTCATTACAGGCTTTTGAAACCACGACAGTAGGGACAGCAACGGCAAGTTATTCTATTTGGAGCGACGAAGAGGCACGACTTAGAAATGTTCTTTCGACCTACGGAAGACGCGAGTCTTACTTCAGAAATCACTCTGTCGCACGATTGCCAATTCATAATATCCGATTGAAAAAGCCACAGAGCATTTCAACTCAAGGGTCGATTTCAGGTGGCCTAAATGGAAGCACATCAATATCCTTCGCCAGTGTGGGCGCCAAAAGCGACAGTCTTGTGGTCGCTGATGGTGCACAATCAACCTCCTACCCCATCTTCACAAAGGATAATCAATTTGTCACCCCAGAAATGAAAACGCTTTCTGGCGATGGAGCAGGCACCTATAGCAATCTTGTGACACGCGGAGCTCTGTGCACGGGGAATTCGCAGGCGCGGTACAATTGGCCTGTAAAAACGGTCTTCAATTCCGGAGGGCATCAATCAACCATCGAGTTTAAAGTATATGGTTTTAAACCAAGAACGAGCAATGTCTTGGCACAAAGCATTGCTCTCGAGTATGACTATTATGTTCGAAGCGAGCCAACAGGCGCCAATTGTACATTGAATATTAACAAATTTCGTAGCTTTGTCACCGATAACGGATCGAGTGGTTTTCTTTTTTGGCGAACATCGTGGTCGCAAGCCGAGCGCCAACAGATCGAACAATCCGGAATTAATTGCCATATTTTGCTATCCCCTAACGGCGAGAATCCAGACTATAAAGAGCAGGCGAAGCAAGTGGAAGCGTTACGTCAAGCAATGATGCAGGAAATTGCCGCTGAATTCATTTTAACCTACGCCAAACAATGGGATGTTTCTCAGAGACAGGGAGCACTTCCCAAAAATCGCGATGCATTAGTTACCGCTGGTAATGCGCTAGAATCCCTTTGTGGAACAAACGTATACTGCGCACTTGCTAGCATCGCATTAAAAAGCGGCGATGAGCTGTTTGGTTCCCATGCTGATCGGATCAAAAATCGCGACTATCTATCGGGAACTATTCGACGATCATACGATGAAACATCGTGGACGCTCTCATTTGGTCAAGCAGTGATTGACCTTTTTGTTAGCCTCTAATTCCATGAAACGAACAGCACAGCTTGGGGCGATATGAACACAAAACAATTTTTGATTTATGGCGTCATTAGTTTGGGAACTGCTTCGCTGTTATTTATCTCAAGCCCGGGATTTCGGTCATTCAAGTCCAAAACAGCGGTACCGATTCAGCCCCAGATTCGCAACGAAGAAAAAAAGACGCTAGGGCATGAACAGAAGGCAAGAGATAATGACGGTGTTCAATTAATTTTTGCGAGTCCTCAGGAGGCTCTCGATTATGCTAGAAGGCAAAGCGCGTCACCAAGAAAGGACATACTGAATGAACTCGAAGGGTTGGTTGCGCAAGAAAAGGCGCGGTATGAGCGGACATTCAATGAGTACAAGGGTGCTATAAGAGAATATGAAAACTTGTCTTCTAACTTTGATGGCTTGATACGCGATGACGGTCCTTACCGCGCACGATCTGCCTTCGACAAGGAAATGCAAATACAAGCAGAAAAGATTCTAGATTTGCAGCAAAAAGCAAACCTGGCCTACACAGCCTTGATGGCGAAATATGACGACGTCATCGCCACTCTGGTGGCGAAACATTTCTAGGGAGTGGTCATGAAATTAGTGTGCTTTCTTGTCCTATCATTCTTTGTCGCGGGTGTCGCTGCTTTAGAAAATGATGTGGATTCCAAATGTGAAGGACTTCTCAAGATCATTGGCGATGTTGGGTCCGAGCCTATTCAAACGCTTTATGCGTATAAGAATGGCGGTCATTGGCGAACTAGCGATATACACCGTGGTATTTTTTATACGTTAGAGCCTAAAGACATGGTCCGCTATGATTTTTCGTGGACGATTACCAAACCGAGGCTACGGGAAGAAACAATGAGTGATGGGTCCTTGGCGTGCGAAATCCCCATGTCTTGGCAACTAAGCCTTCACCCTCCAACGACAGTTGTCTTTCCGCCAATTGCTCATGGCCAAAGGCAAGATCTTCCCTTATACGAAGTCACTACATTCGCAGGCATCTATTTGGCTAAGAGCAAGTTTCCCACGGTTGTACCTGACCATGTCCGCGTTTTATGGCATCTGAGCGAGAGTGACATTCCTACTGATGTTGCAACGGAAATATTGGCTGGTTACAAACATATAAATAATAATGTTGCCATTGTTAAAGATATTATGGACAGGAGCAACGAAGTACAATTAATCGCTCTCCATATTTCAAATAAAGAAGACATCTTGCAGGGTAATCAATACTGGTTAATTGCCAATGCAGATGCGCACCGATCGATACTCGACGGAATTTATGAAACTCCACTTTCAAAACATAATTTATGGCTGCCCTGGTTTAAAGCCGGGCAACTGGAATGGAATAGTAAGACGCCGGTGGAAGCGTATGAAACAACGGTCTTGGCAGGTACCGATAGCGCATCGGTTTTCGATCATCAGCGAAGCCAATTTTTACCGGAACCAATACTCGGACAAAATAGGTCGCAAATGGTTTACGACGCAATTGCGCCTTCGGTATACGCCTTTATCGACGAGTTGGAACCTCTATTCGCGCATTTATTACTCAAGCAACCTTATGGCTACAAATTTTTGACATTTTCGATCTCTCGAAATGGTGAATTCGAATTACGGAAAGCCGAATCGATTGCCGATCCTGCTCATCTCGGGCTCCCGAGTGCGCAAGAACTCGGCTTCGCCCATGCCATGGACATTACAGCGTCGCTCAAGCTCATTGAGCATAGCCTCGCTTGTCCCGCTTTGTTGTATTTCATTTGCTCTTCCCTTAAATAGGTCGACTATTCGCGGTCAGATCAAATGAAATACAACAAAGCGGTCCTGCGCGAATCTATGCCCAATGAACTTGAGCGACGCTTTAGGCAATAGGATGAATGCGATGAGAAATGTGTGCAGGTGGTTAACAACTGCATTGGCTTTGCTTGCAACAGGCTGTGAAAAAAATAACGAGAACAAAATTCACCGATTTGAAGATCCTCAAAATGCACAGCTGATGGCGAACCAAGTATTGAGTGACGACAAATGTGAAATGCTTGCTGATAGCATTTTTGGCCGCAAAATGATCTCTGCGAACGCCGATGATTCCAGTGCCATTCTATTGGAATTCAAATGGGTGTCATCGAAGGATACGACCAAGGAGCAAAAAGGCAGCTGTTATCTTAAGTAGTCCATTCGAATTCGTGATAAAGCTATCTTATTTGTTAATCGAGCTTTTCAAATTAGCTATTTGAGACTGACCTTCTTAGGGTAAATATTCTACTCTTGAAGCCACTTAATTTCTGGGGGGATTAATTATCCTTGAAAAAGTTTCGAATCTTTTCTTCAACTTGCTCTTTGGTCATTGTTTTGTCGGCACTGCCATGAGCCCCCAACTTCTCGCCGTTCTTAAAATACATTATTTGTGGAACCGTAGAGAAGCCGTATTGGGCCGGATATTGTGGATTTTTTTCAGTGTCTACAAATAGAAACTTAATGTCTTTTCCAAACTTCATAGCCATTTTTTTCATGATGGGCATCATATATTGGCAATATGGACATTGTTCCTTGGTAAACATCACAATTAAGTTCGGATATCGTTGCTCAAAAGTCCCACGCTGCGATGGCCGCTTTTTTGGATATAGTTGTTTTGCCGGTTGTGGCGATGCCATTTTTGTGGGCATAGCTCTTGGTGGCGACACTTTTTCGACGGGTGACGATTGGTATGGGCAACTACCAGAGTATGAATCTTGATAAGGCCACGCTTGAGAATAAGGATAAGGATAATATCCATCATAACCAGGGTAATAACCAAAAGCACTCAGTGCCACGAAACCCACGCATAGTGACGTGCAGACTCTCATCGTTGTTCTCATATATAATCTCCTAAAATTGAATACCTCTAGTGGCATATAAAAAACGACTAAAACAAGTGCTTAGATTAATGCCCTCGTAAAAGAGCGCTAATCTAAGCTGGAGCGGAATCATTATTTTGGATGTCTTAAAAGGCCCAAGGCCAATGACATCGGTTTAGTACAAAAAGCCATAGGGCATGATGGGTCTGACAATCACTGGACGGGCTACGGGGACCACTTCAGCACCAGAGCAACCATAATCAACGGGCGGTGCGACAACTTCTTCTGTTGGCATTACCTCGCTGGTTGCGGATCCTGATCTCACAACGCGATTGATTCTTCTAAAGGTTGGATGATAGACGACCTTGGTAAAATGTCGTTCTACCAGATTCCTGTGCTTCTCAACCGTATGGTGTCTTTCGCTCGGTTGCCATACGTGTCGCGTAGTATGGTAGTCAACGACGTCCGTCGCTACCTGTCTTTCTCCGGTGGGCGTTACTTTGACTGGTTCGGATAAAACTTGGTCAGGCATTTGCACCCTTCTTGCCGTATCTGCATCAGGAGGGATCTCGCAGGTTCCAGTTGGGCAGCCTCCTTCTGAACCACCGGCAGCAGGACAGCCACCAGTTGGGCAGCCACCATTTTCTTGGTCTCCATCTTGATCAGCCATAGCCTGAGCTTTTTTGCTTAAAACGTCCAAACCGTCATTGTCAAAAGCTTGAACATCATGTCCTAGCTGTGGTCCGCAACCAGCGATAAACAATCCTGATAAGCTAATAAAAAGCACTGATGCTTTAATACATTTGCTATTCATAAAAACATGCTCCTTTATTTTAAGGCTGATGTGTATATTTATTATCTAAATTATTATTTAATCTCAGCCAATGTTAATCAATAATGACTTTTATGCTTCTGTGCACGTGGCCTGATCTTGTTGTGAATATAATTATTAATAAATGCCTTTTTAAACTTATGCCAAGCCTCTAATTATTACCTGAATTTTAAGACCGGTTCTTATATAAAGATCATGTTTTGGTGCTGGTTGGTGATATTGTTATATTTAGGTAAATAGTGAAACAATGCGGGCCTAAGTGCCCTTATTTTGAGGATAAAATATATGAAAATCACATCGTTAGTGCTCTTGGGACTGAGTTCTTTTGCGGCTCACCAGCTTTGTGCCTAATGCTCTTGTTGCACTCCGTGATTACTGCATGGACTCAGCTCTAGGGGTCTCCATTGGTGATGATCAGAAGCCACTGGTGTACAACCTCCTCCGCCGTTAATTTGGTGATCGAGAAAACTCGAATTTGAAGCCGCTGTTGGCGATGCTCTTTGGATGGATCTTAACCTTTTCGCCCTGTTCTTTTACGCTTACTTCTAGCGCTAATCGATCGCCGAATATGGCGCTGAGATCTGGGTGAGACTCGGGAAGCACTAAGTCGTATTGGTATTTCTCGACGCCGAAAAAGCTGGCTAGAGAGAATCTTCGGTATAAGTTTAGAATGTGTGTTTTATCGTTGATCACCAAGTGAATCTTTGCGTGGGATGAGCGCAGGCCAAAATCTACCAGTTTAGCCTCGTGATTTTTTAATCGCCCTTCATAATTTCTTACGGTGCTTTGTGAAATGGCGGTGTCAAGCGGACTAAGAGAGCGACCTTTACATTCGCTGTTGGGAACAAAGCTCCATTTTTTTTCCCAGAGATTTTTTCGGTAATAGCCTCGAAGGCCCTTGGCATCGGTGCCCTCAACGATTAGCTCGCGCATATGATTGCCTTCGCCGATTTGGCGTATGGTGATGTTGTCCGAGAGTGTCGCCCTACCCGTCAATTCCAAGGGATGTTCTTGCCAGACTTCATCAAACGGCAAAACTCTTACCTTCGGTAGGTGATCGCCATCAACGAAAGAATATTTTAGCGCGGGATTTCCACCCTCGGTGTCAATGTCAGCGAGACGAGTAATGATCTTTGGCGTGTACTGGCCGGTAACCCAGTTTCGTTCATAGCCGATAACCATGATGGTCGATGCGCTAACCGAGATATTGTTGGCGATAAATGACGTCGTTTCGGTTTCAGGTAAAGGAAGTATTGTTTTCGCCCACGGCGGTGACCATGGGTCATACTTGTGGATATCTTGTCCGTTTTGGTCGAGCGCATAAAGGGTGGTAACGCCCGTGCCAACTGGGTGGCGCCTTAGGAGCTTATCCTCGACGTAGTTGTTGTAACGACCGCGATGGGAAATAGCCACAGCACGGGCATTTTTTGGAATTACTAGGCGACGCTCCATAAACATATTTGCCACGTGCTTGATCACGGGCAATTTGAACCATCGATCTATCCAGTTGTTTTCTTGGCAAATGTCTACCACGACATAAGGATGCCCTTCGGCTTGTGGACGTGCAGCGGCTAACACTGGGTCGTTGTCGTAATCGCACTCACACTGACGGAACTCTCTTAGCACTTTCTTGTAGTGCACCTGATTAAGCTCATCGACCACAATCAAATTTGCGCCGTCGCTATCTATCGTCACCGGGCTTCTGTCGGGAAAACCATCGAAAAATAGCGGCTCCCATCGCGCTCTATCCTTCAATCTCGCCCAAATCATGTTGTCTTCTATCGCAAATTCATGGGTGTGGTTAAACGACCGCGTTTTAGATTTGGTGACGGGGTGTTCTATGGGAGACGGTGATCGTTTAGTTTGCGCGATCTGAAGATAGGCGAGCTCGCGTAAGCTAACTAGACTTGGTGGCGGAGGAGAAATTACCACTGCCGTTTTGTTTCCGTGGGTGAGTCGAGCTTTTTTCGCAATCGGAGTGGCAGAAAACTCATCCTGCTGGTCGACACTCGAGTTCTTAATTGCTTTTTGCGCAATTTCTTCGCTGACGACTCTCGCAGTTTTGAGGTTGGGATTACCGATAGCTGATGTTTTCGCCATGATGCGGAAACATCCGAGAACTCCGAGATAATCCGGAACGCTGTTTCATCGTGCGATGATATTCTGTGGCTTGAACTTCGCATTGTAACAAAATACGGGAAAACCGTCTCGACAAATACTTTTAATAGCTTCAGAAGTTTCTGAACGATATTCAGATTTTTTGGCAGATTAAGCATGAGTCTTCAAGTCATAAATGAGTTGGCCAAGGTCACAATGCTCAAAGCGGCAGCAACCGGCTTTATGCGGATATTTGAAGAGACAGCGCGTAAAAAAAAGTCTTTTGATGTTGCTTTATCGGGCGGCGTCACGGCAAAGGAATTTTTTAGCTTTTTAGTAAGTGAGATCCGTGGGCATAAAAACCTAGATCAAATTCGGTTTTTCTTTAGTGATGAGCGCGTAGTTCCTTTGGAGAGCGAAGAGAGCAACGCGGGAAATGCGTTACGAAATCTACTGGATCCATTGTCGATTGCCCGCCGGCAGTTTTTTCCCATGTATGATGCAAAAAATAGCAGTCAGGTTTGTGCACTCCTTTATGAGAAACTCTTGGCTAAAAATTTGGCCGTCGATAAAGCGGGTTTACCGTGTTTTGACCTGCTCTATTTAGGAATTGGCCTTGATGGACACATTGCTTCCTTATTTCCTAATAGCCCACTGGTAGATGCAGCCACAAATCATCAGGGCTATGTGAGCGTGGCAAATATGCCAGGCGTTCTCTATGAACGCATCACTCTCATGCCCAAGGTTATCAATGCGGCAAAGCATATTCACGTGATGGCATTTGGGGCAAAAAAGGCGCCCGTCATCAAGAGCATTCTCATTGGTCCATATACACCAAACCTATTTCCTGCACAGCTCGTGTTAAGGCAAACCCTGAGCCAAGTTGTGTTGTTCCTAGGAGACATGGGAGAGTTATAAGTATGGTAACGAATGTAGCCCACCTCACTGATCTTGCGGCATGGCACGCACTTTCAGCCCATTACCCGAAAATTCGAGGTAAACATCTTCGAGAGCTCTTTGCCAACAGCAAAAAGCGAGGAGAAGAGATGGCTGTTGAAGCCGTGGGCATCTATTTTGACTACTCGAAACATCGGGTTACCGACGAGACGCTTAGCCTCCTGCTACAACTGGCTACCGAGCGGGGACTAAAGGATCGCATTCACGCGATGTTTACGGGAGAGAAGATCAACACTACGGAAAATCGCGCTGTGCTGCACGTCGCATTACGTACACCCAAAGGACGGTCAATTATTCTGGACGGTAGAGATGTCGTGCCAGAAGTCCATGCCGTGCTCGATAAGATGGCGGATTTTTCCGAAAAAATTAGAAATGGCACGTGGAAGGGCCACACGGGCAGACCGATCCGTAATATCATCAATATTGGCATCGGTGGATCTGACCTCGGCCCAGTAATGGCATACGAAGCCCTGCGGTATTATTGCCAGCGTGATTTGACTTTCCGTTTTATCTCTAATGTCGATGGCGCCGATTTCGTCGAGAACACCCGCGATCTTGATGCAAAGGAGACGTTATTCATCATCTCATCAAAAACTTTTACGACTTTGGAGACCATGACCAACGCGCATACAGCTCGTAAATGGTCCTTAGAAACCTTGAAAGATCCTCAGGCTGTCGCAAAACACTTTGTTGCTGTATCAACCAATGCTCAGGAAGTGGCTAAGTTTGGTATTGATCCGGCAAATATGTTTGGGTTTTGGAATTGGGTAGGCGGTCGCTACTCAATGGATTCAGCTATTGGTCTTTCAACCATGGTCGCCATTGGCCCGAGCAATTTTCACGCAATGCTTGATGGATTTCACCAAGTTGACGAACATTTTCGCACGGCCCCTTTCGAGCGCAATTTGCCGGTGCTTATGGCATTACTTGCTTTTTGGTATAATAATTTTTTTGCGGCAGAGACGGCAGCTGTTCTTCCCTATGCCCATTACTTAAAACGCTTTTCTGCCTATCTGCAGCAGCTCGTCATGGAGAGTAACGGCAAACACGTTATGAATGACGGAACTAAGGTCACCTATCAAACAGGACAGATTATTTGGGGTGAGCCTGGAACCAAGGGTCAGCATTCCTTTTATCAACTTATTCATCAAGGGACCAAACTCATCCCCTGCGATTTTATCGCGTTTAACGAAGCCCTAAATCCCATTGATCGCCACCACGATTTGCTGATCGCCAATGTTTTTGCCCAGGCGGAGGCTTTGGCTTTTGGCAGGACGAAAGAAGAGCTGCGTCGAGAAAACACGCCCGCGTGGTTAGTACCGCACCGGACCTGTGAGGGCAACACGCCATCGAGCATGATCATCTTGCAAAAACTTGATCCGCGAGCATTAGGAAAACTCGTGGCACTCTATGAACACAGCGTTTTTACCCAGGGCGTGCTTTGGGGTATCGATTCCTTTGATCAATGGGGTGTCGAACTGGGAAAGGTGCTGGCCACGCGCATCGTCAATGAAATTGAAGTTGTCACCAAGGAGAAACTTGATCATGATAGCTCTACTAATAATCTTATTCAGCGGTACATGAGCTCAAAGAGAAAGGCCAATTAGCATTGCGGAGTAAAAGTCATGAAGACGCATGAACAACTCGATCCAACGATTTTTCTTATTTTTGGTGGGGCTGGCGACCTAGCTTGTCGCAAGCTTATTCCTGCCATGTTCGATCTATCATATGACCGAAACCTCCCTGATAATTTTTCAATTGTAGTGATTGATCGCCTTAATCTCGATGATGAAAAGATTCGCGAGCGTCTTCACGAAGGCGTCAAAAAATTCTCACGGCGAGCAAATCTTAGGGCTAAAGAGTGGAGCCAATTCTCTAAGCACATCCATTATCTCGAAGGCGACTTCAAAAAATTACAAACCTATAAAGCGATAAAGGAGCGATGCACGACGCTGGAGAAAAAATGGGATGTTACGGCCCACCACATCTATTATATGGCCACGCCGCCAAGCATGTTCGGCGAAATCCCAAAGTATCTCGGCAAGGTTGGACTGGCTCGCGATCGCAAATGCGCACGGATCGTGATTGAAAAACCCATTGGTTATGACCTTGAATCTGCTCGGGCATTGAACGCTGTGCTTGCTGCCAACTTCGATGAATTCCAGATTTTTCGCATTGACCATTATTTAGGCAAGGAGACGGTTCAGAATATTTTGGCCTTTCGTTTTGCCAACCCCCTCTTTGAGCCGATTTGGAATCGACGATATATAGATTATGTCACCATCACTGCTGCCGAAGATCTCGGCGTAGAACATCGCGGCGCATATTATGATCACGCAGGTGCGCTTCGAGACATGGTACAAAATCACCTGTTGCAATTGCTTTGTCTTGTTGCCATGGAGCCCATGGTTTCTTTCGAGGCCGATGAGATTCGTAATAAGAAGGTGGACGTTCTCCATGCCGTCCGTCCAATTAACCAAGAAAAGGTTCATGAATGCGTTGTACGCGGGCAATACGGTCCGGGCCGAATCGATGGCAAAAAAGTATGCGGCTATCGCGATGAAAACGATGTATCGCCCGACTCGCAAACTGAAACATTCGTTGCGCTTAGGCTATTCCTCGACAATTGGCGCTGGCAAGGCGTGCCTTTTTACTTGCGTACCGGAAAAAGACTGACGAAAGATGCTTCGGAAATTATGATCCAATTTCGCCCGGTACCCCACCAGAGCTTTCCAGTTGAGGCCACCCTCGGTTGGCAATCATCTCGATTGATCTTATCTATCCACCCCGACGAGGGAATAGTGTTGCGCTTTCAGGCCAAATATCCCGGAGCAAAGATGCATCTAAGCTTTGTCGACATGCAGTTCAATTACCAAGATGCTTTTGCGGTGGCATCGCCCAGTGCTTACGAGACGCTATTATGGGACCTCATGAAGGGCGATGCCACATTATTTATGCGAGCCGATCAGGTGGAAGCAGCTTGGCGACTGTTGATGCCGGTTCTTGATGCATGGGCAGAAATCCCTGAAAGCGATTTCCCCAATTACGCAGCAGGAAGCTTTGGGCCGGAAGCTGTACAGGGCCTCCTTGAAGAGGGGCATAGTTGGCCTTTACCTACCGATTTAAGGCAAATTTGCGAGAGAACCGAAAAAAAAGAACCAAAAAGAGCGGTCGAATAGTATGAAAACACGCCCTAGCCCGGTTTTACTCTACCGTAGTCATCTTCGTATCGAGTGATGTCGTGTTCTAAAACTAGACCAAAGGCAAATTCAAGAACGCAAGCATCATTTACCGCAAAGATCCTGTGTTTTCTGTTGACGGGTACATAAATAATATCGCCGGCTTTCGCTCGATGGATTTGATTGCCGACTTGAGCGTGAATTACACCGGAAATAACAAACCACACTTCGCTTCTGAATCGGTGGCTTTGTAAGCTAAGTCTAGCATGGCGATTAACGAACAGTTTTTTAATCCAGAAAGTCCTGGTTTTTTTTAGGATAGCATAGCCGCCCCATGGTCGCGCGACTTTATTGTATATTGTCATCGCTTTAAATCCTTTGTTTTATAGACTTATCTATCAACCAGGAGCTAGATTGTATTTTGCCACCTTCGCCTACATTAAAGACCATTTCGCAACCAATCCGTTGGCAAATCGCAGTTTCTGGAGTATTGTCTTTCAATCTATCTCCACCATTGGCAAATATATTCGGACGAATGTCGTGTAGCTCCTGACATACACTCATGTCAGATGGGTTTTCCTGGTGTTTTGTTAATACCACTGAATCCACATATTCTAATGATTCAAGGATTTCTTTGCGTTCATGCTCCGGCATAAATACATATTGCTTTTTCTTCATTAACCAATGATCATTATTTAGGATAACAATTAAGTAATTACCCAAGGACTTGGCATCTTTTAATAACCTTACATGCCCGATATGAATCGGATCGAAGCCTCCGCTAACCGCGACAACAACACGTTTGCCATTCATAACAATCTCATTACCAGTAGATTATTAATGACGTATTAAGGCCACGCCATCATCGCAAGCATTATCGTATCAACGGATCCACGCGCGATCTTTATTTCTAACTAACATTTGCCACAGAGCCCGTTTTAAAAGCCCAATCTTTTCAAGAGAACGTCTAGGCCCATCTTAGCAACGCCGATTACTCGATCCCCGCCACCATAATATATATATACTTGCTCATTGACCAAAATGGCGCCACACGGAAAAACCACGTTGTCAACTATGCCAATTTTCTCGTAATCCATTTCAGGCTCAAAGAGTGCCGCATCGGTATGAATGATAACCTTGGTTGGATCATTGAGATCCAGGAGTGCAGCTTCAATTTTATAAATGCCACCGGGCAAAGCCACACGATGGTAAAGCATGAGCCAACCATATTTGGTTTCAATGGGTGGTGCGGCAATGCCAAACTTTCGATTATCCCAATACTCTTTTCTGGGCTTAATCAACGAACCGCGGTGCGTCAACCATCTGTTTTCACCAAA
>Ga0187783_10002159_pt1 | contig 14653 bp, 13 predicted proteins | sample 1015_SJ02_MP02_2_FD_132471 | JGI IMG/M metagenome (GOLD analysis project Ga0187783, IMG submission 132471) | Tropical peat soil microbial communities from peatlands in Department of Meta, Colombia - 1015_SJ02_MP02_20_MG | ecosystem: Environmental > Terrestrial > Soil > Wetlands > Peat | place...
GTGCCCGTGGTAGTGGTGCCCGTGGTGGTAGTGCCCGGGAGCGGCGGGTAGCGCAGCCGGATCCAGGTGACCAGGCGGCTGCTCTGGCCGGCGTCGTCCAGCCGCGGCGGGTAGTCTCCGGTGCCCTCCTCCTCGGGGTCGAAGTTCCATAGCAGGAGCTGCTGGTACGGCGGCAGCGTGACCTGGACGATCCCTGGCGCCTGCAGGACCGGGTCGGCGTAGGTGACCGGCAGGCGGGCGTAGTTGGCCGGGCCGGTCCCGTAGCCGGGGCCGGACAGCCCGGTCGGGTCGGGCGCGGGGGCCGCGATCTCGAAGACCAGCCCCGGGTCGGTGCCCGGTCCGCCCGTGGTCATCGGCGCGAGCACCTGGCCGGGCGTCTGGGTGGCCGGGTAGACGCCGATCGAGAGGGTCTGCCCCCCGATGGCGGCGCGCACGGCGTCGGGGTCGATCAGCGGCGGGGCGAGGACGGCGAGCCACAGCGACCGGTCGATGGTGCCGTTGACCGGATCGCCAAGGTCCACCACCGGGTCGGGCTTGCCGGCGGTCGGGGGGTCGAGCGCGGTGGGCTGGTAGAAGCTGAGGACGTCGCTTGGCGAGTCAAGGAACGTCTGGTACAGCAGGTTGTACTGCGCCTGGGTGGCGGCATCGGGTGACTGCGGCGCCTTGTAGTACGCGGCGGCGGTGACCGGCAGCACGGAAAGGCCGCCCTCGACGATGAAGGGCACCTGGCCGCTGTTGACCTGGGTGCTGGCGGCCAGCCACTGCGGTTGCAGCGGGCCACGGTCGTTGGAGAAGGCGACCAGGCCGTGACCCGGTGAGGCGGGCTGCAGCGAGATGCCGAGCATGGTGAGGAACTTGATCCGGTTGGCCTCAGGGATCCGGTTCGAGCGGTAGAGCAGGTTCTCGGTCAGGAAGGCGAACACCTCGACGATCGCGATCCCGGGGTCGGAGTCGTTCAGGTTGGTCCACTCGGGCGTGTGGACCGCGATCCTGGCCTTGGCCTCGGCGACCAGCTGGTCGAAGCTGCGGTTGTCGAGGACGGGGAGGGGAATGGTCACGGCCGCCGCTCCTAGTTGCTCGGGCTGACGGTCATCGTCAGCCGTTCCTGGCTGCTGGTGGCGATGAGCGTGTAGGTGACGGTGACGTCCACGGCGCGCTGGTCGGTGGCGCTGACGGCCGCGGTCACGCTGTTGACGGCGATGCGGGGCTCCCACTGGGCCAGGGACTGGGTGACCTCTTGCTGGATGAGCCGGAGGGTGGCGACGGTATTCGGCTCGTACAGGTAGCGGTTGAGGCCGCAGCCGAACGCGGGCATCTCCACCCGTTCCCCCGGGCTGGTCCGCAGGATGGTGCAGATGCACTCGCGCACGTTGACCTCCCCGGTGGACCAGGTCATGGAGCCGTCCGGGCCGACCCGCGGGGGGAACGAGAGCCCGGTGCCGTACAGATCGGGGGCGGCGGTCATGGCGACGGGTTCTCCGGCTGCGAGGCGGGCACCGGGACGGGGAAGCAGATCCGGATGAACGCCATCCACCAGAAGATGATGTTGAAGGAGAGCGCGAACAGGAACATGACCATGAACGACAGCACCCACATGATCTGGATCGAGAAGGAGCAGATCATGCCGAGCTCGAGGCCGGGGTCGGTGCCGAGTCCCTTGCCCTGCAGCATTGCCGGCGTCACCCGGTCGAGCAGGCGGCGCAGGCCGGGCGGCATCTCGATGGTCACGCCGCGCTGGAACTGGCGCAGGTTGGTCGGGTCGGGCAGGGCTATGCGGATCTTGCGCGCCGGCGCGTCGCCGTCCAGCGCCCGGGCCAGCTGGAAGGGCCGGCTCGGCTGGCTGAGCACCGGCTGGCAGGGGTCGTGCTCGAAGACGGTGCGGATGACGTAGGTGTCGGGAGCGTAGCTAGACGAGGATTGCGGTGGATCGATCTTGATCATCCCGCTGAGCTCGTCCGGCACGGTGACCGGGACGGCCGCCTCGGTCAGCGCCGCCATCGCCAGGAAGGCCAGGCTGGGGAGCGTGTCGGCCGGCTGCGACGGGTCCTGCCAGGGGGCCGGCGGAGTGTCCGGCGGTCCGATCTGGGTGCCCTCGAACCAGTTTTTCCAGTTCGCTGGCAGCCGGTGCTGCGTTGGCGGATGCCCCTCCAGCGGCGGTAGCGTCACCAGGTCGTAGCTGGTGGCCGGCCCGCGCTTGACCACCCCGGTGACCAGGGGGGCAAAGGTGGTGAGGTCGCTCAGCGCCGCGGACAGGCGGATGAAGACCTGCGGTGATCCCGGAGACGGAGCCGTGGTGCCGACGTAGACGTCGGCGAGCGCCTGCGCCAGGTCGGCGGCCGCCGAGCCGGCCGGCGGGTTGGGCCCGCCGGTCAGGGCGTGGTAAACGGACGGCAGGTTGGCCTGCAGCCAGTCGGCGAGGTCGAGGAGAATGTACAGGGAGGAGTAGTCGGTGTCGCCGGGCGGCGGTCCCGGCGGCGGCGGGGGCGTCGCCGGCAGCTTGCTCTGGAGCAGGCCCCAGGGCGAGATGACACGGGTCCACAGGGAGCTCAGGACCGGGCTCGACAAACCGGTGGGATCCACCTGCTGGAGGGCTGCCACCGCGTCGGCCGAGGAAAGGGCCGTCACCATCCGCTCGCGTCGGCTGGTGGGAATGTAGCCGTAGTAGACGGTGCGGCGTCCGCTTTCTGACATGCCGAAGGCCGCGCCGACCGTTCCAGGCGCGGCGAAGGCGGCCACCGGCGCGCCGTGCATGGGCAGCTGCTCCTCGCCGGCGACGAGCTGACAGGGGGTGGTGGTGGCGGTCCACTGGCCGCTCGGCGGGTTACCGGGGACGGCGGCGCGGCCGGTGGCCGGGATCCAGGCCGCCTCGCTACAGTCGGCGGACAGCTTGCGCACGACGAAGCTGGTTCCCTCCCCGTTGGCGAGCTGGACGGCGTGGTCCGGGATCCCCACCCGGCGGCAGACCAGCGAGGCGACCACCAGGTAGTAACGCTGGCTGACCGGCTGGAACAGGCGGTAGGGTCCGGTGGCGGTGCCGTCACTGGTGACGGCGGGCGCCATTCCCCCGAGGTCGGTGGGCACCGCGCCGCCCTGGGCGCCGAGGATGCCGAGGAACTCGGTCACGAACTGGTCGCTCTTGATCTCGGCCAGGAACGGCTCCCGCAGGCCGGGACCGTCCACCGCGACGCCGCCCTCCCCCCACAGGGGAGCCGGGGCCAGCCAGCTCAGGCACTCGGCGGTCACAGGAAGTTCCCGACGCCGGGGGTGTAGGTGGCTCCTACGACCGTGGCCGAGGTCAGGGTGTCGCACGAGATGACGCCCGAGTGCGTCCACATCGCCGAATCCGCGGTGACCTGGCCGATGGTGATCTGGCCGGTCGGCGCCTGGAAGGTCAGCTGGCTCACCGCGGTGATGGTGATGCCGCCGGAGTTCATCTGGATGGAGTTGCCGTTGCTGTCGGACAGGGTGATGGCGGGCCCCCCGTCCGTTAGCGTCACCGTCTGGCCGGCCGGGGTCTTCAGCGTGAGGGTGACCCCGCCCTGGGTGTCGTCCATGACCACCCGGATGCCGGCGCGCGAGGTGATCGAGCGGATGTCGTTGTTGCTGTCGATCGACTCGGGCGGCGTGTCCTGTCCGTTCCAGAGGGCGCCGATGACGTAAGGCTGGTCCGGCTCGCCGCCGAGGAAGGCGACGAGGACCTCGTCGCCGACCTCGGGGATGAACCACGTGCCCCGGCCGCCGCCCGCCATCAGCGTGGACAGGCGGGCCCAGACCGCGTACTGCCCGCCCGCCGGGTCGGGGCACCACGGGAGCGTCACCTTCACCCGGCCCTGGGCCGCCGGGTCCTGGTTGTCGGACACGGTGGCCGGGTAGACGCCGTAATAGTGGCCTTCCGGCCAGGTCATGGCCCGGTCGAGGTGCAGCGGGACGTCGTTGGCGTCGATGGTGGTCACTGGGCCGCTCCGATCCCGGGACGTTCCACGTCGAATTCCGTGCGGTAGCCCTCCGTCACGTCGTAGACATGACGGGCCCGGCTGACGTAGTAGGTGCCGTCGAAGATGCCGCCAAGGCCCGAGAGGCTGACCCGGCTGCCCACCCGCATCAGGGCGGTCCCGTTGGTCAGCCCCGTACCGCAGACGAAGCGGCGGGCGCGCTCGAGGTAGGCGGCGGTCGCCAGCGCGGTGGCGTCGTCGGTGGCTAGCGGCGCGGCCCGGACGATCCGCTCCCGGCGGTCGCCGAACGCCGCGGCGAGGATCGACGCGCCGGAGGTGTCGCTGCCGAGTTCGCTCCCCAGAGCCGAGGAGCCGGCCGTCTGCAGGATGGCGTCCTTGCCGGCGACGTCCCAGCCGGCCACGCCCAGCTCGGTGCACTGCCCGGCGAGGTCGGCCCGCACCGACAGGGACACCAGCGCGCCGCCGTAGGCCAAGTCGATGCTGCCACCGTCACGGTCGGGCCGGCCGGCGACGTTGAGGCTGGTCCCGTCGAGCCAGACTTCACCGTCGTCCGCCCGCGCCAGGGCGCGCAGGAACGCCAGGTCGCTCTGGTTGACCTGGGTGACGACCGAGCGGGTGGGTCCGTCCAGGTCGATGGCCGGGGTCAGGCCGTGGTCGCTGGCCAGCTGCCGGGCGATGTCGGCGGTGGAGGAGCTCTCGAACGAGCGGGTCCGGCGGGTGAGGCGGAACGCCTGCAGGCCGTCCTCGGCGAAGACCAGCACCTGGGACGACTCTGCGTCGGGGTAGTCCGCCTGGATGGCGCTGACCTTGCCCGTGAAGACCTGGCGGCTCTGGTCGCCCGCGCCGAGGGTGACGCCGACCCGGGTGCCGAAGTCGATGCGGTCACGGCCCAGGTAGAGGTACCCGGCCGAGCCGTTGCGGTAGCCGAAGTTGTTCAGCCTGAGTTCGCACCAGGCCATCCCGACGATGGTTTCTTCGGCCACCAGGGACAGCAGGTCCCCGGACACGGTGGCATCGGCCTGCCCGCCGAGGCTGATCACCGGCGTGGAGACGTAGGCGACGGTGGTGGTGCTCATCAGTCGGCCACCAGCCGGCGCTGACGCTCCTGGGCGTCGCGGAGCAGCCGCAGTACATCCTCGCCGCGGACGGCCGGCTCGACCGGAGGAGGCGAGCCCGGGGCGCGGGCAGAAGGCGGCGGCTGCTCGAGCACCTCGATCTCGTTGATGATGACAGGCACTGGTCCCTCCTCAGCCGATCTGGACCTGGGCGCCGGCGACCGCGTTAGCGGATGCGCCGGCGCTCAGGTCGAGCACGGTCCCGGCGGCAAGCATGCGGGGGTTGTCGATGTTGTTGGCGGCGGCGATGACCTTCCAGGAGACGCTGGTCCCGGCCCGGGCGGCGATGTCCTGAACCGTGTCGCCGGCCGTGCTCAAGGTGAGCGGCGTGGTGCCGACCGCCGCGGAGACCCCGGCCGAGGCGGATACGCCGGCGGAGATCCCGGCCGAGGCCGACGCGGTGGCGGAGAACCCGGCCGAGGCCGACGCGCCGGCCGAGAACCCGGCTCCGGCGGAGAGCCCGGCCGACGCCCCGGCCGAGAACCCGGCGCCGGCGGAGGCCGAAGCGCCGGCGTCGGCGGAGACGGCGGCCCCGCCGGCGACGCCCACCCCGGCTCCGTAGCCGCTGGCCGGGGCGTCCGAGCTGCTGGCGGTTGACGTTGCGGCGGGCGGGTCCACCTGCACCAGCGTGAGCTCGACGGAGGCGCGCAGCGGCATCCCGTCGGCGGAGAAGTAGTCGATCTTCTGGCTCATCGAGCTCACCTGCCCGAAGAAGGTGAATGATCCCCAGTGAAAGCACACGACCTTCACGTAGTTGCTCTCCGTGGAGCCCGGGACGGCCGCCCCCGGCTGGGTGACCAGCCCCGCCAGCAGATCGGTCTTGTCCTGGACCGACGTGCCGGTGCCGGTGCTGTCGAAGATGAGCGTCAGCGTCAGCGTGGTGGACTCGCTCATCCACTGGGCGGGGGTCTTGCTGCGCTGGCTCGTGCTGGCACTGGCCTGCGCACCGGGGTTCTTGGTGGAGAGGGAGTAGCTGAGCTGGAGGCTGCTCGGATCGAAGTCGACGGTCATCTGCAACCCGTTGTTGACCGGCTGCCCGAGCTGGCCCTGGGCCAGGTTCCACTCGGTGATCGTCGCCGTGCCGCGACCGGGCTGGCTGGGGGTGGTCATGACGAGATCTCCCCGCCCGCCGATGCTCCGGCCGAGGCGCTGGCCGAGAACCCGGCCGACGCGCTGGCCGAGAACCCGGCTGACGCCCCGGCCTGCACGCCCGCCGACGCGCTGATGCTCGCGCCCACCCCGAACCCGCCGCTCCCGGCCGGGGTGACCGACATGGTCTCGTAGACCAGAGCCAGCTCCTCGATCGCGACCGCCCCGTTGCCGGCGTTCAGCGCCGGGGCGCGCATCCGGACCGGCAGGCAGTTCTCCAGCGCGAACTCGATCACCGGGGTACCGTCCGAGTCCCACATCGTGACGGTGCCCGCGGCCGGTACCGCCTGCCCCTGGGCCATCAGCGTCATCCAGTTCCATAGCTGCAGGTTCGAGGTCATGCCCCGCTTCAGGGTGAGCTGGCTGAACTTGACCGGGCCGATCAGGTGGACCTGGCGGTCGTTGACGCCGCCCGACTCGATGGTCACCGGCTCCATCGTCATCTCGAGGCCATCGCACTCGGCGAAGGCGGCGTCGCACAGCGGGTCGGTGAACCCGTCGACCGGGTCGTTGAGCTCAAGCAGCACCTCGAAGCGGAACGCGGTGAACGGCGGCGTCGTCATGAGGTCCCCTCCAGCACGTCGAGCAGCCCTTCGCCCGCCCGGACCAGGGTCACCGTGATGAACTCGACCGCGTCGGCCGGGGCGACGAGCAGCTGCACGATCAGGCGCCCGCTGGCGATGTCGGCGGGCGTGTTCACCGCGCCGGCCGTGATCACCTGGAACCCGTTGAGCGCCCCCCGCTGGGCGAGGTCGGTCAGCAGGCGCTCGAAGCTGCGGCGCATCATCTGCCGGAACCGGTCGGAGTTGGTCGCGAAGACGTAGCGCATGCCGCGTTGCAGGGCGATCTTCCGCAGCAGGATCAGGAGGCGGCGGACCGAGAGCTGCAGCAGGCTGGGGTCGGCGGACAGGGTGTGCGCACTCAGCGCCGTGAAGGCGCCCGGCTGGCGGACGAAGAGGTTGCCGTAGGCGTTGTAGAGGGCCACCTGGTCGCTGGCCGCCAGCGCCGGGGTGAGGCCGACGACGCCGCGCAGCGGGATGCCGGCCGCGGCCACCCACACGCCGCGGGCGTTTTCCCTGGCGGCGATCGTGCCCGCGGCCGCCCCGTCGGGTGGCAGCGGGCGCAACGGCGCCAGCTGGGGCGTGGCGGACTCGACGACCTGCACCCACGGGTACCACACGGCGGCGAAGCTGAGCGGCGATCCGCTGATCCGGGGGTCGCTGGTCAGCTGCTGGGACCAGGCGAGCACGTCGCTGGTCCCGTAGTGCTGGGGCAGCGAGAGCACGGCCACCGCGTCCGCCCGGGCGGCACACAGGGTGACCAGGGCGGTCTGCACAGCCAGCAACCCGGCGGGCTGGTAGGAAGCAGGGTCATCCTGCAGCGGGTACGGCAGCGGGGTGGGCGGGACGCGAGCGGGCGGCGGCGCGGGTGCGGGCGGGGGCGGCGGCGGGGCGCACGACCGGAAACCGGACCAGTCCACCGGCGGCGGTGCCGGCGGGGCGGGCGGTGCCGCAGTCGGGATCGGGGGCGGCGCGCTCGGTGTCCAGCCCAGCTGCGCGGCGTCGGGGACGCAGATCATCGCCACCTCGTCGATGTCGATCAGCGAGTGGATACCCGTCAGCGCGACCGGGTCGGGTGACAGGACGGTGTAGGCGTGGGCGTCCGCGATCAGGTCGTAGGTCGTCTCCAGGAGCAGGCGCGGGTCGAGGAAGACGGCCACCGGGTCGAAGGTCGACAGGCCATCGTCGCCCGCCAGCACGCCCGGGTACGGGGGCGACCCGGCCGTCGCGTCGATGAACTCGGCGCTGGTCCCGACCTCGTCCATGCCGACGGGGACGAAGACGCCGCCGGCGGCCACCGTGGGCGGGTCGGCCCGCAGCAGCATCGAGCGGGTGAGGTCCGGCGGGGCCGGCTGCTGGGTCGCCTGCTGGGTCACCTGCAGCCAGCAGCCCGCTCCCGGCGGGTTGAAGCTCAGGTTCAGCCACTCCTCCAACTGCTGGGCCGGCCCGCCGTCGGCGGGCAGCTGCTGGATGACCAGGTCCAGGCGCAGCAGGGTCGCCGCAGCCACCGGAACCGGCCCGGGCAGGGGCACGGCCGGGCCGAGCAGGGCCGGGACCTCGGCCGCGGCCGTGACGGTCCCGGTGCCGGCGTCGGCGGCGGTCCCGCCGAAGTCGACGCGGGCCGCGCTGAGGAAGAGCCCGGGCCAGCTCGGCCCGAAGTCGAGCCGGATCAGGTCGCCGGGCAGCACCGCCAGCGCGGACGCCGCGGCCAGGGACAGCTTCCCCGGGCCGCCCGACCCGGCCGGCTGATAGCCGCCAGCGGCGACCGCCAGCGGCTGCTGCAGCAGCTGGGTCCCCACCTCCAGGCCCTTTGACCAGCCGCCCGGCCACGCGGCCCCGACGTACACGTCCTGGACGGTGCCGTCCGGCTGCCACTGGCGCAGTCCGGGCACCAGCCAGCGGGCGGCCTGCGCGTTCGCCCCCGCCACCCGGACCACGTAGCAGCGGAGCCCGCCGTTGTCGAAGAACGACTTCACGCTGGCGGGCAGGCTGGCGTAGACGGGGACGCCGGCGTTCTGGGCCAGTACCAGGTCACCGCCGAACACCGCCTGGTACTGGTTGAAGTCCTCGACCGGGGTCGGCTGGTTGAGCGGCCCCCGCTCGGCGAACCCGACGAAGGCGGGGACGTCGAGCCGGATGGGCTGCGGCCCGGTCGGCAGCGTGGTGACGCAGTCGACACCGGGCAGCCGTCCCTGGTAGGTCAGCGCCGTCATTCCAGCAACAGGTCCTCGATAGCGAGGACCAGCTCCTCCATGGCCACGTCGGCACCGCTCTTGGCGTTGAAGGTGGGAGCGGTGTAGCGGATGGGGCGCGCGTTCTTCAGGGTGAAGGTCATCACCGGGTTGTGGGCCTCGTCCTGCAGCTGCACGTGCACGTCCTGCGGCGTCTGGGTGCCGGTGCGGACCGCGTCGATCAGCTGGTACAGGTCGAGCGCCCCGATGAGGCCGCGGCTGAAGGTGATATCGGTCGACTTGGTCAGGCCGCTCACCTTGATCGGGTAGTTGACAGACGAGTTGCCCGCCCGGTACTCCGACGAGGTCACCTCGATGCTCATGCCCTTGACTTCCTGGAACCCGGCGTTGGTGGTGGCCGAGTTGCCGAACGAGACCAGGAAGTTGAAGGCGTGGTACGGGCTGGGCCGCGGGTTCGCCATGCGGTCGCTCCTTATGAGTTAGCGGATGCTGTCCACTGTCCGATGCGGAAGATGACGAACTCGGCGGGCTTGGCCGAGGCCACCCCGATGAGGCACACCAGGCGCCCGTTGGCCAGGTCGTCCTGCGTCATGGTGGTCGCGTCGCAGGTGACGAAGTAGGCCTGAGCCGGCGTGGCCCCGAGCAGCGCGCCGGACTTCCACTCATCGAGCAGGAACCCCTCGACGGCGTGCCGCACCTGGTCCCACAGGGCCTGGTTGTTGATCCCGAACACGACCCACTGGGTGCCAAGGTCGATCGACTTCTCCAGGTAGCAGAAGTAGCGGCGGGTGCTCAGGTACTGCCACTGCGGGTCGTCGCTGATGGTCCTCGCCCCCCAGACCAGGAAGCCGGAGCCGGGGAAGTAACGCAGGCAGTTGACCCCTTCGGGGTTCAGCAGCTCCTGCTGGGCCTTGCTGAGGCGCACCTCGAAGTCCTGCGCGGACCGCACCACCTCGTTGGCCGGCGCCTTGATGACCCCGTAGGCACTGTCGCTGCGGGCCCAGATGCCCGCCATGTAGGGAGCGGGCGGGACGAGGAGCGGCGTCCCGTCGATGGGACTGACGATGGAGATCCAGGGGTAGTACAGCGCGGCGTAGTTGGAGGAGCGGTTGTTCCGGTAGTCGAGCGCGTCGCCGGGCAGGAACCCGGACGGGGTATCGATCGCGGCCACCCGGTAGAGCATGTTCTCGCAGTGGGTGATGACCGCCTCGTTGATCGCCAGCCCGCTCTCCTGCGCCTGCGCGCTGGCCTCGGCGCTCCAGCCGGTGGCGGCGCCGGGGGCGGCGACGATGGAGATGTCGTCGACCGGCTCAAACGCGAGCAGGCCGTTGAGCGGCAGCTGCACCGTGTTGTCCTGGTAATCGGCGAAGCCGTCGGGGTTGCCCGCGTAGGTGATGCCGAACGGGGCGTTGCCGTCGCCGCCGCCGGCCAGGGTCACCGAGACCTGGCGGCCGCTGAGCGGCGTGGCGGGGAACGGGGCGGTGGCGATGACACCGAGGCCGAAGAGGGCCTCGGCGATGAGGCCGGGCAGGTCTTCCGGCGTGACCGAGGTGCCGCCGAGGGCGCCGATGCCTTCGACGGCGAGCGGGACGCTCAGCGCCTGCGCCCGGGTGGGCGGGTTGGCGGCGAGCACGGTGGAGATCCCGTTACCTGACCGCGGGTCGAAGCCGAACACCCCGACGTTCTGGGGCGGTCCGAAGGTGGGCAGGCCTTGGCTGTCCACCGAGGGGAACCGCACGTCGACGGCCACGGTCAGCAGATAGGCGAAGCTGGCGTCGGCCAGGGCCAGCCCTCCGTTGCCGAGCAGGGTCAAGTCGCCGGTGGCAAGGTCACGGTGGACGACGTAGAGCGCCCCCTGCGGCGGCGACCCCGATCCGGCGTAGACCAGGTCGTACTCGCTCACCCGGACCAGGTTGTTCACTCCGCCGCTGCTCAGCAGCGAGTTGCGGCTCACCTGGAGGGTGAGGGTCACGGCCATCCGCCCGGCCGCGCCGGGAAAGCGGGCCCGCAGCGTCAGCGCCGGAAGGCTCGGGGGCGAGGCGGCCGGGACCACCTCGGCCCAGGCGTGGTCCTGGGCCGGGACCGAGGGGTTGGTGTAGTTGAAGGTCCGGCAGACGTAGAGCTCGGTGCCGCCCTCGTCGAAGAAGCCCTTGACTCCGAGCGCCATGTAGTTCGGGACGTCCCCGGTATCGGTGAACTCGAGGTCGTTCCAGTCGCCGTAGATGCGCTGGTAGTCGAGGAAGGAGGACAGGAGCTCCGGCTTGCCGCTGGTGGGACCGAATCGGCAGGGCCCGATGAAGCCGGCGGTCTGGGTCCCGACCGCGGGAATGGTCTCGGGGCCGGGTATCTCTTCGACGTAGACGCCTGGTGCTAGGTACTGGGGCATGTGGTCGCCTCCGGAACGGGATCGGATGAGGTCATGCCGCTACCTCCAGCATCAGGAGCAGCGGACTGCCGAAGGTAAGCGTGGCGGCGATGTCGGGCTGGGTTCCCGAGCCGGCCGAGACCGGCGCCGCTTGCTGTCCGAGCAGGGAGCCCAGCTCGGGCGGGTCGGCCGGCCCGGCATCGGCCAGCTGGTGCTGGCCGGACGGCTGGTAGAGCACCGATACGGAGAGCGGCCAGCTCAGCGGCCCGGCCGGGGCGGCGGGCGGAGAGCCGGTCAACGGGGGCAGCGCCTCCGGGTACGGGAAGTAGACCACGTACCGGCCGAGCTGGTCGGCCAGGGTGACATAGGTGTCGGCCCCGCTCGCGACCTGGACAACCGCCCATCCGGCGGGCTTGGACGTGACCGTTGACCACACCTCGCCGCTCACGGCGGCGAAGCCCCCGGGAGCCGGCCGGGCCGGTGAGGAGTAGAGCAGCGGCGTGGCGAGCGTCCCGCCGGTCACGGTGACGGCGATCAGCTCGGGCAGGTAGCGGCCGAGCGAGTCGGTGACCCGCACCTCGAAGGGCAGGCTCGCCGCGGGCCACTGCGGGCTGTTCGGGTCGTTCGTGCGGACGGTGGAGGTCAGATCGGGGAGCCGGCCGAAGACGAGGACCGCAGAGACGGGTGACGGCACGGGCGTCCGGGCGGCTTCCGGGTTGCCGGCGGGCCACGCGGTGACAACCAGCCCGTCGGCTACCGCGGCGCCGCTGACCGAGTCGGTGCACTGCAGGCCGAGCGGGGCCCGGTAGGCGGTGGTCTCGAGGATGGTCACGGCTGCACCGTCCCGAACTCGAGTTCGCGCGCGGTGACCGGCATCGCCAGCGGCACCGTCAGCGTGGATTCCACCCGCACCACGCGGGCCACGTAGGGAACCGACAGCTGCAGGCTGTTGGGGAGGACCTGCCAGAGCTGGAAGACCTCGTCGTTGGTGAGGTCGCCCGCCGCGAGTTCGACTGTTTCCTCGGGCCGGAACACGCCGGGGATGAAGGCGTTCAGGAATCCGGCGGACAAGATGGGATTGTCGTCGATGGCCCGCATGGCCCAGCCAAGGATGGCGTGCTCCGCCGACGCGTCCTTGCCCCAGGCGGTGAGCAGCAGCCAGATGTCGAGCGGAAGGGGCCGCCGGTGCTGCGGGTCGGCCGGCGGCAGGGTGCGCTGCACCTTGTTGACGCTGACCTGGTAGACGAAGACGGACACGCCGGCTTCCATCGGCGTCTGGAAATTCTTGCCCTGGTAGACCTCGAACTGCAGCTGCATGCCGTTCAGCAGCGAGGCCTGCCAGGCCTGCTCGAGCAGCCGGGACACGGCCTCGGCGACCGAGCCGATTGCCTGAAACGTAGCCATGACTGATCCATCCGCAGGCCGACATCGAAGCCGACCTTCTCAGGCGAACGTCTCGAGTCCGTCACCGCGCTGTCACGCGGCCCGAGGTTCAGCGGCCACTGCGCGAACTGCTTACCCGAGGGCGGCCGCAGTTGGCCAGCGTTCCATGCAGTTGAGCAATTCCTCGATGTCGATGGGCTTGGTGATGTAGTCGGTGGCGTCGGCGTCGCGCCGGTAAGCGCCACGTTGGTCATGGTCTGAACGGCAAGGGCGGGTCAGGCGACCTGGGGTAGAGGCCGACGACTCCAGCGGACAGCCCGGTCATGACTCGCCTGTTGGCCTCGTCGGCGATGATCTCGGCGGCGTCGGCCTCGATGGGTCCATGGCCAGCTTGGCGACGACGGCCGGGTCGGACTTGGACACGTTGAGGTGGGTATCGGCCCGTTCACCGCCCTGGTCATCCTGGCCGAGATCGGCGAGGTGAGCCGGTTCGGCTCGGCACGCAAGCTGGCGTCCTGGGCCGGGCTGACCCCGACCGTCCGCGGCAGCGACCGCGTCGCCCACTACGGGCACATCTCCAAGGAAGGCTCGGTGTGGCTGCGGTGGGTGCTGTGCGAGGCGGCGCAGATGGCCAAGCGCTGACCGCAGTTCGCCGCCAGCTACCAAGCCATCGCCCAACGGCGCGGGAAGAAGATCGCCACCACCGCGGTCGCCCGCAAACTCCTCACCCGCGCCTGGCACCTGCTCACCGACGCCGAACACCGCGCAGCCCTCCCACCGGCCGCGCCCCAGACGGCGGCACCGTGACCACACCGGAAGGGTCGCCTGGCCCGGGCGAGCTCGTAGATCATCCTGAGCCGGCCCCGCCGCGCTCGACGAACTGACTGAGCAGCCCGGCCCCCGGATGACATGGTCATGGCCCCCGCCCGCGCGGGCGGCCGAATGGGCGGCTGTGAGACCCACTCCGCCTGGCCGCACAACTCCGGAGACCCACCCACAGCCGCAACCATTACCGCGATGCTGGCCGTTCTTCGCCCCCGATCATCGGCCGCCGCTCGCCGACGTCAAGCTCGTTCGCCCTCGCCCGCGCCCTGACGGGCGCTACCGCTGCGGGCGCTCCAGCTTGACCCACGGCCGCGCAGCGGCACGAAACCAGGCAGCGGTGAGGAAAGCCAGCACAACAGTCACCAGCCCGACGACAACAGCAGGTCATCGGGCCAGCTGACCATGCCCCCTTGACAAGCCCCCTTGACAAACGATTCCCCCGTGGGTGGCCGATCTGCGCTCGGCAATCCTTCCGGGGTTTCCCCGCTTCGGCCGCGCCGAGTCGGCGTTCCGCGCGCACTGCTCGGCCGCTGCGGCGGGCCGGGCTTCCAGGCTCGGTTACTTTCCGTAATGACGCCGCCTCGCACCCGTGGACCGGGTCGTGGACCGGGTCGCCGGGTAATCCCAGCGCGGCCGGTGCTGTCAGTGGCATTCTCCGTGTCATCGGTGCAGCCCGTGCGCTCGGTGCACGCGGCCGGCTCATGGTAAGGAGAAGGTCTACGGTTCGATTCCGTAACGGGGCTCCAGGTCAGCGAGCTATTTCGAATTCTCCTTTGTTGACTGATTTCAAGATCAAGTGACAAGCCAAGTGGCGCGGATCCCGCTAGATCGCGCTGACATCGCGCTGGCAGCTGGCACATCGCGAAGTACTCAGGTGCTTGCGCCCGTCTGACCTTTGGTTATCCGGCTCGATGCCTCCGCGCAGTCAGATATGCCGCGGATTCGTCGGCTGGGCGTCTCCGTCGCAGGGAGAATCGGTTCGTCTGGGGAGGTCGCGTTGGGTCAGATTTAGCGGACATCGAGGTGTTGGGACCGGCTGAGGACGTCTGGCTAGGGCTGCCGTTGCCCGGGGCCGTTGTCACTTGGCTTTTCACTGGGCACCCGGGACGAA
>Ga0187783_10002161_pt1 | contig 14650 bp, 13 predicted proteins | sample 1015_SJ02_MP02_2_FD_132471 | JGI IMG/M metagenome (GOLD analysis project Ga0187783, IMG submission 132471) | Tropical peat soil microbial communities from peatlands in Department of Meta, Colombia - 1015_SJ02_MP02_20_MG | ecosystem: Environmental > Terrestrial > Soil > Wetlands > Peat | place...
ACCCGGTGCACGCCCCGGCCGAGCACACGCTCAACATCGACTTCCTCAACCCGGCGAGCGGGCCGTCCGCGCGGGTCGCGGTCGAGCTGACCGCGGAGTCGGCCCGGGCGCTGGTCCGGGCGATCGAGGCCACGCTGCAGTCGGCGCCCCCGGGCCTGGCCTGAGCCCTGTCTCGCGGCTGCGGCCCGGTCCTGAATTGTCGGTGGCCCGTGCCAGGATCGGTCTAAGGCAGACAGGCGGAGGCGGTCGCAATGAGGTTCCGGGTAGGGCGCGAGACACTGGGCGAGGCTGTGGCGTGGGTGGCGCGCGCGCTGCCGTCACGGCCCGTGGTTCCGGTGCTGTCCGGGCTGTTGCTGCAGGCCGGCGACGACGCGCTGACCCTGTCCTGCTTCGACTACGAGGTCTCCGCGCGGGTGCGGATCGAGGCCGACGTGAAGGAGCCGGGAACGGCGCTGGTGCCCGGCCGGCTGCTGGCGGACATCACGCGCAGCCTGCCCGCCCTGGACGTGGAGGTCGCCTCCGACGCCGACCTGGTCGGCCTGACCTGCGGGAGCGCCGAGTTCTCCGTGGTCTCGCTGCCGGTGGCGGAATACCCGGTGCTGCCGGACCCGCCGCCGGCCGCGGGGACCGTGGACGGCGGTGTCCTGGCCATCGCGGCGGCCCAGGTCGTCCCGGCCGCCAGCCGGGACGACACGCTGCCCATGCTCACCGCGGTCTGCCTGGACATTGACGGGGAGACGCTGACCCTGGCGGCCACGGATCGCTACCGGCTGGCGGTCCGGGACGTGCGCTGGGATCCGGCGGTGCCTGGCCTCCGGGCGGTGGCCATGGTCCCGGCCCGGACGCTGGCCGACGTGGCCAGGACCGTGTCCGCGGGAGTGCCGGTGACGATCGCGTTCGGCGCGGGCGAACCGGGAACCGGGCCAGCGGACGGGACCGGGCCGGGGCGGGAGCCGCGGCCGGCCGACGGCGTGATCAGCTTCGAGGGCGGGGACCGGCGGGTGACCGCCCGGCTGATCGGCGGCGAGTTCATCAGGTACCGGTCCAGGTTCCCGGCCGAGTTCGGCTCCCGCGCCGTGCTGCCGGCCGACCTGTTCACCGAGGCTGTCCGCAGGGTATCGCTGGTCGCGGAGCGGGCCAGCCCGGTGCGCCTGGCTTTCGGACCGGGGAACGTGGTCATCGAGGCGCAGACCGACGGGCGGGCGCGTGCGGTGGAGACCGTGCCGGCCGACTTCGAGGGCGACGAGCGGGTCATCTCGTTCAGCCCGCACTATCTCCTGGACGGGCTGGCCGCGGCCGCGGCGTCGGCCGTCCCGGCCCGGCAGGCGGCCGCATCCCGGGACGGCGACGAGGCCCCGCCGCCCGGCCCGGGGGAGATCAGGCTCGAGTTCACCGCCGCGGCCAAGCCCGCACTGATCACCTGGGTCGGCGACGACGGGCTGGCCCCGGGTGATCCCGGGCCCGCGTTCCGCTACCTCGTCGTCCCGCTCCGGGTCCCGGCGCGCGCCTGAGGCCGCTGCGGATCACCGGCGGAGCAGGGCACGCCGGAACGCCGCCCGGGAAAGGGGTGGCTCAGCGGCCGCCGGGCCATGGGCCGCCGCGGCCGCGGCCGTAGCGCGGGTAGCCGCCGCCCCGGCCGGACGCGAGAACCCGCCGCAGCAGCCCGCGGAGCAGGGCGAGGATCGCCAGGAACAGCGCCACCTTGCCGGGCCACGCGAACGCTCCCAGGTGCGTGTAGACGAGGACCAGCCACGTCGCGACCACCGCAGCGATCACCGGGAAGAAGCCGAGCCGGGCCCGGTGCCCCCCGCAGCCCGACTGGTAATCGCGGTGGGCCCGCTCCTGGCCGGCCACCGGCAGTGCCGCCGAGGGACGGGCGGCGTGCGGGAGATCCCAGGTGAGCTGGTTCAGCTGGCGCTGCGTGGTCGCCTTGAACACCGCGTCGAGGCGCTGGTTGAACTCATCCAGGGTCAGCCTGCCCTGCGCGTAGTTCTCGCGCAGGCTCGCCGCCACCGCCTCGCGGTCCGCGTCTCCGATGCGAAGGTCCGGTCCTGTCGCCATGTGATCCTCCGCATCAAGCCAGCCAGCCACGTTCGTTAGCCTGAAGATATATCTCGTCATCGCGGTCGGCAAGTCGCTGCGCCGCGACTCCGTCTTAGTTCAGGAAGTAGCTGCTGCCGCCGCTTTCCGGGTTGGTGACCTCTGCCTCAACCGTCATGGTGCCGCCGCGGGCGAAGACCAGCGTAAGGGTGATCTGAGTGCCGCCCTTCATCGGCCCGGCCCCCGTGATCAGCAGGTGAGAGCCATCGGGAGAAAGCCGGAGCAGGGAGTCGGCGGGAATCGCGATGTCCGGGACGGTCTTCATCGTGGTGCTGCCGGCCTGGGCTGGCTCCCGGAACGTCACCCGGCCGCCGGCGCTGGTCCGGGCCGAGGTCAGCTGGTCGGTCGGCCCGTTGTTCCGGATCACCAGGTAGGCCTCGGTGGTGCCGGACGTCGGTACCTCGACGTAGGCCGTCCCGAGCTGGATCGCCTGCGCCGCGACGGCGTTCTGCGCGCAGCCGGCCAGCGCCCCGCCGCCGGCCAGCAGCACGCACGCGGCCACGGCCGCCCGGGCGGCCGCGCCGCCGGACCGGCCCCGGCCGCGGTAGCGCCGCCGCCCGCACGCCCGGGCCGTCCCGCCGGGGATATCCGGCCGGGCCTGTCGCTGCTGCATGTTCCTGACCTCGCGTGGGTTCCGGTGCTGCCATGTTCTCACGGCCGGGCCGACGGCGGCCGGCGGGCTGGCCGCGGCCGGAGCCATGGGAGTCATAGGGCGCGGCTCAAGAGTAGTCGCGGAACGCGGGCCAGGCCTGCGCCCAGGATGACTTCAGCCCGGTCGCGAGGTACACCGGCACGCCCTGCTCGTCGTCGCTGATGCCCAGGCCGTTCGAGAACGTGGCGACCAGCCGGACACGGGCGAACTCGCGCCGCAGGAAGGCCGGGTCCAGGTTCACCGCGAGGGCGGCGGAGTCGGCCGCGGGCGGCGGGCCCCAGAGCCAGAAGTTGTTGGCGCCGCTGTAGACCTGCGGCAGGCCGAGGCCCGGCCCGTAGCGGTCGATCGCGCCCGCCTCGCCGTAGTTCCCGGTGAGGATCGTCGTGTGCCGGCGCAGCGGGGCCGGCAGCGCGCGGTACTCGCGCGCGACCAGCGCGACCTGCTCCGGCCAGGCGATCTCCTCGCCGAGATCGTAGTTGATCTTCTGCAGCGGCACCGTGTGCAGCACCCGCGCGGGCAGCAGCGGGATCGCCACCGGCGCGCCGACCGCGCCGCAGGCCACGATCGCCGCGCCCGCCAGGACCGCCGGCCTGACCCCGAAGGCCGGCCGCTTGCGGGTCGCCAGCCAGCGCTCCAGCGGGACGCACCCCGCGGCGAGCAGGAACGTGTATGCCCCGCCTGGGTAGTACGGCTTGCCGCCCAGGATGAACTGCGCCGCGATCACGATGACGCAGGCCACCGCCACCGGCCGGAAGCGGCGTGCCGCCTGGCTGCGCAGGGACCAGACCACGCCGGTGACCCAGACCGGGGTCAGCAACGGCCCGGTGAAGAAGACCTGCGCGAGCCAGTACGTGGCCCGGTTGTGCCCGGCCGCGGTCTGCAGGGCGCGGAACACGTCCAGGCTCGGCCAGCCGTGCGCGGCCTGCCAGGCGACATCCGGCGCGGCCAGCGCCGCGGCGATGACGCAGCCAAACAGCAGGTAGCGACTGCGCAGCAGGCGGCGGGCGTCGGTGGCCAGGAAGCCGACGGCGAGCCCGGCGGCCAGGAACGCGATGTTCCACTTGGCCTCGCTGGCCACCCCGACGCACGTCCCGATCGCGAGCCACCAGCGCCGGTCCTGGGTGGCCAGCAGCCGCATGACCAGCAGCAGGGTGACCGCCCAGAACACGAAGTCGGGCGTGGTCGTGGTCAGCTCGTGCATGGCCCCCAGATACTCACCGCAGGTGGCGGCGGCGAGTGCGGCGAGGAGCTGGCCGGCCCGGCCCGCGCCGAGCTCGCGGCTCATCGTGGCGGTCGCCACGACCAGCGCGGCGAGGCCGAGCGCGGGCAGCACCCGCAGCCCGACCAGTGTGTTGCCGGTCGCCATCGAACTGACCCGGGCCAGCAGCGGGGTCAGCGGCGGCTGGTCGACGTAGCCGAACGCCAGGTGCTGCCCGGCCGCGAGGAAGTACAGCTCGTCCCGGACGTAGCCGTAGCGGGCGCTGACCGCCATCTCGACGGCGAACGCGGCCGCCGCGATCAGCGCGATCCCGAGCCAGGGAACGCGGGCCGGGCCGGCCGGGCCGGCGTGCGGGGTCGCGGTAGGGCCGACGGCGGGGTCGGCGGTCGCGGCGTGGAGGCCTGCGGTGCGGGCAGCCGCGGCGGGCGGCGTCGCGCCGGGGGATCCTGCGGTGCGGGCGGGCGCGGCGGGCGGCGTCGCGCCGGGGGGGCCTGCGGTGCGGGTGGTCGCGGCGGGCAGGCCGGATCCTGCGGCGCCGGATGTACCTGCTGCTGGTGCTGCTGACGGGCGCTTGGCCCAGCCGGTCATGTTCATGACAGCATCGTGACGATCAAAGGCGGGCCGGCACATCGAGCGCCGGGGCGATCTCCCGGGCTCCGCCTCCCGCCCGAGGACCGGGCGCCGCGGCCCGGGCCGCTCCTCCTGCGGTCTGAGCCGCCGGATCCCCCTTCCGGCCGATCCCTCGCCGCCGCCTCAGGCCATACGATCAGGTCGTGACCAGGCTGGCAACGCGGGCGGCCAGAGGGCCGCAGCGGCGGGCGGCGCGGGCGGCCGGGCTACCGCAGAGGCTGGTGGCCCGGATATCGGCGCTTCCGCCGCGCCGCCAGGAACGGATCCAGGACGGCGCGCTTGCCATCGCGCTCGCCGGCGTGAACGTCTTGTCCCTGCTGCCGTACCGAGGGCAGCTGCACCCGCTGTGGCTGGCCCTGACCCTGGTCGTGGTCCAGGCCGTTCCGCTGACCTGGCGCCGGTCCTGGCCGGTCCCGGTCATGATCATCATCGGCGGCGCGCGGGTCGCCTACGATCAGATCGGGTTCGGGTTCGCGCCGTTTCCGCTCGGGCCCGCGATCGCGTTCTATACGGTCATCGACCGCAGCCACCCGGTCTGGCGCTGGATCACCTGCGTGCTCACGGCGGCCGGGATATCGATCTCGCTGTCCTCGCCCGGGCACAGTGAGCCGTACGAGGCGATCTTCCAGGCGCTGATCTTCCTGACCGCCTGGGTGGCGGGCACGCTGAGCCGGGCCAAGCGGGCCAGCCTGCAGGCGGCGCAGAGCCGGGCCGACCGCGCCGAGGCGGAACTCGACCGCCAGGCGTCGCGCGCGGCGGAGCGCGAGCGCACCCGGATCGCCCGCGAGCTGCACGATGTGGTCGCGCACCACGTCAGCCTCATGGCGGTGCAGGCGGAGGCAGCGACCTCGCTGCTCCCGGACCGGCCCGAGCAGGCCCGGCGGTCAGTCGAGATCATCGGGGACACGGCCCGGCAGGCGCTGACCGAGCTGCGCCGGCTGCTCGGCGTCCTGCGCAGCCCCTCCGAGCGCCTCGAGACCGCGCCGTCGGCGTCGCTCGGGGAGCTCGACGAGGTGCTCGACCAGGTGCGTGGCGCCGGGCTGGCCGTGGACCTCGAGGTCGTGGGCACGCCGGGCCCGCTCGCGCCCGGCGTGGACCTGACCGCGTACCGCATCGTCCAGGAGGCCCTGACCAACACGATCCGGCACGCCCAGGCCAGCCGGGCGGCGGTCACCCTGAGCTACGAGCCGGGGTACATCACGGTGCGCGTCGCCGATTCGGGGCCGCACGGCGGGCCGCCGCCGGGCGAGAACGGGAGCGCCGCGGCGGCCGGGGCCGGGTCACCGCGGCGCGCGCCGCTGCCCGCGGGGGCCGGACTCGGCCTGGCCGGGATCGCGGAGCGGGTGGCCTCGTGCGGCGGCAATCTCACGGTGGGCCCGACCCCGGCGGGCGGCTTCGCGGTCACCGCCCGGCTGCCGTCGCTATGACCGTCCCGGGCCCGCCGGCCCCGATCCGGGTGCTCGTCGTGGACGACCAGGAACTGGTGCGGTCGGGGTTCTGCGTCATCCTCGAGGCGGCCGACGGGATCACCGTCGTCGGCGAGGCCGGCCACGGCGAGGCCGCCGTGTCGGCGGTGGCCGCCCACCATCCCGACGTGGTGCTCATGGACATCCGGATGCCCGGGATGGACGGCCTGGAGGCCACCCGGCTGATCACCCGGGATGCCTCGGCGCCCAAGGTGGTCATGCTCACGACCTTCGACCTGGACGACTACGTCTACGAGGCGCTGCGCGCCGGGGCCAGCGGCTTTCTGCTCAAGGACTCGCCCCGCCATGATCTCATCGCCGCCGTCCGGGCCGCCGCCGCGGGCGACGCGCTGCTGGCCCCGTCCGTCACCCGGCGCCTGATCGAGGCGTTCGCGCGCCGGCCGCCGGAGACCTCCCCGTCGCCGTCGCGGCTTGCCTCGCTGACCGCCCGGGAGCGGGACGTGCTGCTGCTGCTCGCCCGGGGCCGCAGCAACTCCGAGATCGCGCTGGCCTTGTTCGTCAGCGAGGCCACCGTCAAGACCCACGTCGGCAACGTCCTGGCCAAGCTCGGGTTGCGGGACCGGGTGCAGGCCGTGATCCTGGCCTACGAGACCGGCATGGTCGTGCCCGGTGACCAGTCTGGGGCGGCGCCGGGCTGAGCGGGCTCAGCCGCGCTGCACCGCGGTGCCGAGCAGCCCGAGCGGCGGTGATCCGAGGTCCATCAACGCCGAGTGCAGCCGGAGCAGCGAGAAGTCCCCGCCCCACTCCGTCCTGGCCCGCTCGCGCAGGTCCATGATCTCCAGCTTGCCCCAGGTGTAGCGGCCGTAGGTCGGGTCGAAGGTGGCCCGGCGGGCCTCGGCGGCGGCGGCCGCGCCGGCCAGGTGCGTGTCCGCCTCGAACCGGCGGGTGCCCTCGGCCACCGTCATCCCGGCCGTGTGCACGCCAATCGCGCAGGCCAGCCGGGTGACCCGGACCAGCGCCTCCAGCCAGATGCCGATCGCGAACCGGGGATCGTCGGCGCAGAAGCCCTCCTCGACGCAGAGTTCCTCCGCGTAGTGCGCCCAGCCTTCAATGAACGCCTCGGATTGCAGGACCCGGCGGACCTCGGTCGGCGCCCGGCGCAGCGCCCGGCCGTGCGAGAAGTGCCCGGGCGCGACCTCGTGCACGGTGATGCCCGGCAGCGTGGTCGCGCTGAACACCTCGAGCCATTCCTCGATCTCACGGGCGGGCCAGGATTCCTCCGGCGGCGTGATGTAGTACCAGGACGGCGCGTCCGGCTCGCCCGGCGCCGCCGGGGACATCATCGCCATGGCCCAGCGCCGCGACTCGGGGGCCAGCCCGACCCGGCACTCGCCGTCGTGGTAGGGCACCAGGTCGCGGTCGGCGGTGAACGCGATGGCCTGCTGCGTCCAGCCCCGCGCCGCCGCGATCACGCCGTCGGCGTCCGGGTGATCACGGACCAGGTCCCGGGCCAGCTCCAGCGGCGGCCGGCCCGGGTCCACCTGGGCGCAGCTCTCGGCGAGCCGGGCGGTGAGGCGGTCCCGCTCGGCGTCGGCCCGCTCGGCCAGGCGGCCCAGGTCGACCGGGGTGCCCTCGGAACTGCTCATCAGCGCGGCGAGCGCCGCCGAGCCCAGCGCCGGGTCCGGGTCGCCCTCGGCGGCCACCCGGTCGATGTGCGCGACCAGCCGCGCGTGCGCCGCGAGCGCGGCCTCCCGGACGCGCTCGTCGGTGCCCGCCGGGATGCCCGCGGGCAGCCCCCGGATCCCGTCGGCGAGGGCGCTGGCGACCGGCGCGCTGACCTGGTCCAGGGTCTGCACCGCCGCGGCGATGGCGTCGGGCCACGCGGCGAGGTGCCGGGCCCGGGCCTCGTCCCGCTGCCGCTGCGGCGCATAGTCACGGTCGTAGCACGCGAGGTCGAGGCCGGACAGGTGGACCAGCGGGTTGCGGCGGTGCATCTCCAGGTCGCCGAGCCAAACTCCGGTGGCGCGCTCGAACGCGGTCAGGTGCGCCTCGTCGTGCGGGTCGGCCAGCGCCGGGCCGCTGGCCGCCGCCTCCGCCAACCGGGCCAGCCCGGCCCGGACCCCGCCGGCCGACAGGTCCTGGATCATGCCGTCGTATTCGTGCCGCCCGCTGTACTCGCGTGCCTCGGCGACGTCCAGGTCGCAGACGCTGCGCACCCGGGGAGTCAGGTCATCCATGGCCGGAACGCTACCGGCTGCCGGCCGGCGCCGCAGGTGGCGGGCCCGGCCGGCCGCCGTGCGGCCGGGCCCGCCCCCGGGCGGCGCGTTAGGGAAAGTTGCCGGCCGGGCTACGGCCCGGCCAGGCCCGGCTGCACCGTTTGCACGGACAGGATCTGCCGGGGCTTGGAGCAGGTCGGCGCGGTGAAGCCGACGTAGGCCGGCGCGGTCTGGTTGGGCGGATAGACCTTCAGCCAGCGCGCGGTGACCGCGCCGCAGTCGGCCGGCGGGTAATTCGCGGCGTCGACGACCTGCAGCTCGGCGTGGACGGTCTGGCCCGGGGCCAGGGTCACCAGCTGCTGGGCCGTGGCGGGATTCCTGGTCGCGGCGGGCCCGATCTGGCTGCCGCCCTGCGCGGTGACGAACGAGACGCCCGGGTAGCCGTAGAGCGTGCACGAAGCGCCGGAGACGTTGGCGAACTGGATCGGGTAGTAGCTGCTGCCCGCGGCAGCGCCGCCCGGCACGGTGGCCACCGTCACCTTCAGCGCCGACGTCGCGCACGGCGGCGCCGACCCGGCCTGGGCTGTCGTGGCCGTCGCCGCCGGCGAGCTCGCCGGGCTGGCCGTCCCGGCCGACACGGTCGGCGTGGCCGCGGCGGCGGGCGCGGCGCCGGGGGCGGACGAGGCTCCGCAACCGGCGGCCAGGGCCGCCGAGCAGGCGAGCACGACCGCGGCGGCCAGCACCCGGGCCGCGCTGGCGGATGATGTCATGTTCGGTGTCCCTCCCGCGGTGGCGCTGGCGTCCACGACAGTTAGGACGCCTGTCCGGGCCCGGCGGTTGCGGTGCGCGGGCCGGGCGCATATCACGGAAGGGACACGGTGACGTCAGACCTGGCGGGAGGCACGGTGCCCGGCACTTCTTCGTTCACGACCAGGCCGCAGCTGGCCGGCACGTTCGGCATGGTGGCATCGACGCACTGGCTGGCGTCCGCCACGGGCATGGCCGTACTGGAGAAAGGCGGCAACGCGTTCGACGCCGCGGTGGCGGCCGGCCTGGTCCTGCAGGTGGTGGAGCCGCACCTGAACGGCCCCGGCGGCGAGGTTCCGGTGATCGGGTTCGATGCCGCGGCCGGGCAGGTCTTCGTCCTGGACGGGCAGGGCCCGGCGCCCGCGGCGGCGACGCTGGACGCGTTCGGCGCGCTCGGGCTGGACCTGGTGCCCGGCACCGGCCTGCTCGCGGCGTGCGTCCCCGCGGCGTTCGGGACCTGGATGCTGCTGCTCGAGCGGTACGGCAGGCTACGGCTGCGCGACGTGATGGAATACGCGATCGGCTACGCCGGGAATGGCTACCCGATGCTGGGCGCGGCGAGCGCGGCGGTGACCGCGGTCGCCGAGACGTTCCGCGAGCACTGGCCCAGCTCCGCCGGCGTCTACCTGCCCGGCGGGTCGGCGCCCGCGCCGGGCGCCCGGTTCCGCAATCCCGACCTGGCCGCCGCCTACACCCGGATCCTCAACGAGGCGGAGACGGCGTCACCCGGCCGCTCGGGCCAGATCGAAGCGGCGCGGGCGGCCTACTACGAGGGGTTCGTGGCCGAGGCGATCGCCAGCTTCCTGGCGGATGCCGAGGTGATGGACGTGACCGGGCAGCGTCACCGGGGGCTGCTGGCCGGCTCTGACCTGGCCGGCTGGCGCGCGTCGGCGGAGGCCCCGGTCACGGCCGGCTTTCGCGGCCTGACCGTGTGCAAGACCGGTCCGTGGGGGCAGGGACCCGTCTTCCTGCAGCAGCTGGCGCTGCTCGACGGCTTCGACCTGACCGCGATGGAGCAGGGCAGCGCCGACTTCATCCACACGGTCACCGAGTGCGCGAAGCTCGCCTTCGCCGACCGCGAGGCCTGGTACGGCGACCCGCGGCAGACCGACGTGCCGCTGGCCGCGCTGCTGTCACCGGAGTACGCGGCGCAGCGCCGCCGCCTGGTAGGCGCGGACGCCTCGGCCGAGCTGGTTCCCGGGGCCCCCGGCGGTGCCGAGCCGCGGCTGCCCGAGTTCGCGGTCACCGGGTTCGCCCGGTACGCCCGCGCCGAAGCGGACGCGGGCGCGGGCGCGGCGGATGGCGGCCACCGCGGCCACGGGGCGGGGGAGCGGCCGGCCCGGTCGGCGGCCAACCCCATGGCGGCCGAGCTGGGGCCCGGGGACACCTGCCATCTCGACGTGGCGGACTCGTTCGGCAACCTGGTGTCGGCCACGCCGAGCGGCGGCTGGCTGCAGAGCTCGCCGGTCATTCCCGGGCTCGGGTTCTGCCTGGGCACGCGCGCGCAGATGTTCACGCTCACCCCGGGCCTGGCCAGCACCCTGGCGCCGGGCCGGCGGCCGCGGACCACCCTGTCCCCGAGCCTGGCGCTGCGCGACGGCGAGCCCTACCTGGCGTTCGGCACCCCCGGCGGCGACCAGCAGGACCAGTGGACGATCGGGTTCTTCCTCAACCACGTGCTGTTCGGCATGAACCTGCAGCAGGCCATCGACGCGCCCGCGTTCCACACCGACCACTTCCCGTCGTCGTTCTACCCCCGCGGGTCCATGCCGCGCTCGCTGGCCGCCGAGACCAGGATCAGCGAGCCCGTGCTCGCCGACCTGCGCCGCCGCGGGCACGAGGTGCTGGTCATGCCGCCGTGGTCGCTCGGCCGGATCAGCGCGGTCGCGCGGGACCGCGGGTTCCTGTACGCCGCCGCGAACCCGCGCGGCATGCAGGGCTACGCCGTGGGCCGGTAGCGCCGAGCCCGGCCGGCCCGGGCCCGGCCGGCCGCCGCGTGCGCCGGTCAGCGCTGCAGGGCCAGGCCGCCCACGGCGACCGCGGCCACCGCCGCGAGCATGGCCATCAGCTCGCCGGTGGTCCCGGTCTCGGCGGGGAGCATGGCCGCGGCCACCGCCAGCGCCACCAGCCCGAGCCCCACGGCGAGCAGCGGGACCTGCGGGCGCAGCACCGCCAGGCGCGCCCGGGACTCGGCCAGGTGCACGGCGAACAGGTAGGCGACCAGGGCCACGCCGAGCAGGCCGGTGTGCCAGGGCCGGGGCGGGTGCAGGGCCTCGAGTACGAGCACGGTGATCACCAGCCCCTCCGCCCACGGGACCCTGCGGATCAGGCTGGCCGACTGCCGCGCGGCGCTCAGCACCGGGTTGAGGTAGACGAGAGCGTCGCCCGGGGCGGTGCCGAGTACGAGCCGGACAACCGACAGGATCGCGCACGCGACCGCCGCGGCCAGGATCGCCGGGCCGAAGCCACGCCCGGCCGGCGGCGTGGCCGACCAGGCCACGCAGGCCGCGGCCAGCAGGCCGGCGGCGCCGGCGGTCCGGGCCAGCTGCCTGGTCATCACCGCCGGGTCACCAGCACCCTCCTGGCGTACGGGGCGAGCGGCTCGTCGAGGCTCTGCTCGCCGTCCCAGTGCACCAGCGGGATGCCGAGCTCGCGCAGCGAGAACCTGATCGCCTGCTGCTCCATCCGCCAGATCCGCCGGGCGAGCCCGCTGAGGCTGTCCCGGCTGCCGGACGGCTCGGCGTTCAGCACATCGATGATCAGGATGGAAAAGCCCCGCTCTCTCAGGTCCCGGAGCGTCTCGACCAGCCTCCGGTCGAGCAGCGGGGTGAACACCAGGATCAGCGAGCCGGGCGGCAGGGCGGCCCGGGGCAGCCGGGTGATCCCCGCGTCCCGCGAGCGCACCTCGGCCAGCCCGGGGCCATCCAGCATCAGATCCATGATCCGGTAGTAGTGGCGCGGGCCGAGGCCGGGCGGGATCCACCGCACGGTGCCCTGGTAGATGACGAAGCCGACCCGGTCCCGGACCGCCAGGTACGCGCGGGCTGCGGCGGCCGAGCCGCGCAGCGCGTGGTCGACCGGGGTGGACCCGGGCTCGCCCACGTCGGAGCTCGTGTCGGCGATGATGACGACGTTCTGGGTACGCTCGGCCGCGAACGCGTTCAGCTGCAGCCGCCCGCGCCGGGTGGTGGCCGGCCAGTTGATCCGGCGCTGCCGGTCACCGGGCACGAACTCGCGCACGCCGGTGAACTCCAGCCCCTCCCCGGGCGACCGGGACGGGTGCTCGCCCAGGCGGCTGGGCAGCCGGCTGAGCACCACCCGGGTCTGCTGCGCCCCGGCCCGCGGGTAGCAGTCGACCGCCGGCAGCTCGACCGCGGCGCGGCCCTCGGTCAGCCGGCACCGGTCCCTGAGCGTGATCTCCAGCACGCCGAGGCTGCGCCGCCCCGAACGGGTCACCTGGAACGGCAGGCGGAATTCGCCGCCTTCGGCGAGCCCGCCCGGCCCGGGAACGACCGCGTACCGCGGATGCACCACCAGGTCCGCCGAATGATCGCCGTACCCGGTCACCGACACCGCAAGGTCGGCGCTCTCGCCCTCGGACAGCCTGGTCGCGCTGGGCCGTACGCTGACGCCGACCTGACCCGGCCGCCCGGGGCGCCAGGCCGCGAGCAGCAGCACGGCCGGCGCGGCCACCCCGGCGAACTCCGGCCGCCGGGTGATCAGCGCGATGATCAGGCCGGCCAGCGCCAGCGTGATCAGCCGCCGGGCGTGGGCGGACGCCGACCACTGCGGGCGGACCTGGCGCGTAGCGGCCGCGGCCGCCACCGGGAGATCCTGCTGCGCGGCCACCGGCGTCAGGCCTGGGACTGGGCCGCGGGGTCGGTCTGCGGCGTGGGCACGTTCGTCAGCAGCCTGGCCACCACGTCATCCGCGCTGACCTGGCGCACCCAGAGCTCGGGACGCAGCGTGATCCGGTGCGCCAGCGCGGGGACCGCGATGCTCTTCACGTCGTCCGGGATCACGTAGTCACGCTGGCGCGTCACGGCCTGGCCCCGGGCCAGCTGGACCAGGGCCAGCGCGCCACGGGGACTGGCGCCCACCTGGATCTGCTGGTGCTCCCGGGTGGCCCGGATGACCGCGACCACGTACTCGAGCAGGTCGGGCGAGACCTCCACCTCCTCCAGCGACCGGCGCATGGCGGTCAGCTCGGCGGCGTCCGTGATCTGGCTGAGCTCGGCCCGCTCGGTCGCCCGGTCCAGGCGCCGCTGCAGCATCAGGATCTCGTCGGCCGGCTGCAGGTAACCGAGCCGCAGCCGCATCAGGAACCGGTCCAGCTGGGCCTCGGGCAGCTCATAGGTGCCCTCGTACTCGATCGGGTTGTCGGTGGCGAGCACGACGAACGGCTGCGGGAGCGGCCGGGTCTCGCCGTCCATGCTCACCTGCCCCTCGCCCATGGCCTCGAGCAGCGCCGCCTGGGTCTTGGGCGGCGTGCGGTTGATCTCGTCGGCGAGCAGCAGCTGGGTGAAGACCGGTCCGGGGCGGAACACCATCTGCCCGGTCCGCTGGTCGTACAGCGGCGCGCCGACCACGTCCGAGGGGAGCAGGTCGGGGGTGAACTGGATCCGCGTGAAGTCCAGGCCGAGCGTGCGCGCGAACGACCGGGCGATCAGGGTCTTGCCGAGCCCGGGCAGGTCCTCGAGGAGGATGTGGCCGCCCGCCAGGATGCCGATCATCACCAGCTCGAGCGCGCGGCGGTTCCCGACGACGGCCCGCTCGATCTCGTCGAGCACCGCGGCGCACCGCTCGGCGGTCTGGCCGGGGGTGCGGCTGAGGTCCGTCAAAGTTGCTCCAGTCGGTCGATGAGCCGGGCCAGGGTGCGCGGCGGGATACCCGGGTCCTTTCCCGTCGTGACCGGGGGACGCGCCGGGTCCACCCAGTACCACAGGGCGTCGTCGCGCGGGCGCGGGCACAGCAGCCGCCGGGCCGCGCCCGGGTCGTCGCTCAGGCTGATGCCGTGGTGCTCGGCGAGCCGCGCGGCCAGCAGGTGCTGCAGGGTGCCGCGCAGTTCCGCGTCGTACGCCGTCATCGACTGCGTGCCGTCCACGAGCCCGGTGCGCTTGCGCCAGTAGCCGGTGAACGTGGTTGTGATCGCCTCGGCGTCGGTGACGTGGACGTCGCCGGGAGCGGCGTCCAGGGGCGTGAGCGCGCGCATCAGGACCAGCGCGATCACGGCCGCCCCGAGCACGACCACCGCGGCGCCGGCCAGCCCGGCGGCCACGAACCCCGCCCCGGCGGCGGCCGCGACCAGCACGGCCGCGATGCCGATCTCGGGAGCCGCCGCGGCCCAGCCGTCAGCGGCTGGCGGTGCCGGGCCGGTCATCTGCCTGCCTCCGCGGCGGGCGCGGGATCGGCGAGGCTGACCGCCACCTCGGCCAGGGCCTGACGCGCGGCATCCCGGCGGGCCGACGGCATCGGGTGGCTGGAGAACCGCGCCTCGTAGAACAGCCCGGTCAGCCGGCCCGCGGCGCCCGTGCGGATCAGGCCCTGGCCGGCCGCCCGGGCCAGCAGCTCGTCCGGGGTGTCCGCGGTCGCCCGGGCG
>Ga0187783_10002162_pt1 | contig 14642 bp, 11 predicted proteins | sample 1015_SJ02_MP02_2_FD_132471 | JGI IMG/M metagenome (GOLD analysis project Ga0187783, IMG submission 132471) | Tropical peat soil microbial communities from peatlands in Department of Meta, Colombia - 1015_SJ02_MP02_20_MG | ecosystem: Environmental > Terrestrial > Soil > Wetlands > Peat | place...
AGGGCGCGCGCGAGGGCGACGCGCGCAAAGTCGTCGTGAACGACTCGCACTGGTCGATGCACAACCTGCTGCTCGACGAGCTCCCCGAGGACGACAACCTGCGCGTGATCTCGGGTGCGCCCAAGCCGTGGAGCATGATGCAGGGACTCGACCGATCTCTCGATGCCGTTTTCTTCACCGGATATCACGCCAAGGCCGGCGACTGCGCGACGCTGTCACATACGTTTAGCGAAGCGGTATACTCCGTTACGGTAAACGGCACGCCGTGCAGCGAGGCCCTGCTCAACGCGGCGTTGGCCGGCAGCTATGGCCTGCCGGTAGTGCTGATCACCGGCGACCGTGCGATCGTCGATGAGACAACGCGCGCGATGCCGTGGGCGGTCGGCGTCGCGGTCAAGGACGCAATCGGGTTCTCGGCGGTGAATTCGCTCACGCCGCGAGCAGCGTGCGAGGCGATTCGGGCCGGCGCACGAGAAGCGACCGGGCGAATCGCGCAAGCACGACCCTTTCTCTTCGACACCCCGTTCGAGCTGACGATCGAGACCGCCGGGGTGGAGCATGCCGACTTCATCGAGCTGATGCCCGGATTCGCGCGCATCGGCGGCCGCGCCGTGCGCTATAGCGCCTCGGACTATCAAACGTTGCTGCAAGCATTCATCGCAGCTACGCGCATCGCCGCCGCGGCCGACCCCGTCGCATGAGGCTCTACATCTCCAGCGACATGGAAGGTGTGGCGGGCGTTTGCGCGTGGGAGCAGGTCGACGCGCGTACCCCGCACCCCGATTTTGCGATCTTCCGCCGCTACTACACGCAAGAGGTAAATGCCGCAATCGAAGGCGCGTGCGCCGGCGGCGCGACCGCCGTGCTGATCAACGATTCCCACGGCCCGATGCGCAACCTGATCCTCGACGATCTGCCAACCGACGTGCGCGTCATCTTCGGCAACCGCAAGCCGTTCTCGATGGTCCAGGACGCCAACGCCGGCTTCGGCGGGGCTTTCTTCATCGGCTACCACGGCGGCGCCGGCGAGGCGGACGCAGTGCTTTGCCACACCTACACGCCCTCCGTCGTCTACGAAGTTCGGATCAACGGCACGCGCTGCAGCGAGGCGACGATCAATGCCGGGCTCTTGGGGCACCACGGCGTTCCACTCTTGCTCGTGAGCGGTGATCGCACGACGGTTGAGGGCGTGCAGGCACAGATGCCCTGGACGCGCGGCGTGATCGTAAAAGAGTCGATTGGCAACTTTGCCGCCGACTCGATGACGCCCGCCGCGGCCCGGCGCGCAATTCGGCTTGGCGCCGAAGAAGCAGTGCGGGATGCCGGCAAAGCTAAGCCCTATCGCTTCGAGCCGCCGCTCACGCTCGATGTACAGCTGGTAACCGCCGCGCAAGCACACCTTGTCGCAACGATTCCGGGTTTCGAACGCACCGGCTCGCGCAGCGTTCGGTTCGTGCACGACGATTTTGCCGTCGTCTTTAAAGCCTTTGTCGCAACCTGGCGCCTCGGCGCAATGGTGTAGCGCCGGCGTTGCCGCGGTGGGCTACGATGCTTTGGCCGGGGTTCCCAGCGCGATCGCGATCTCGACCACGTCGTCTTCGTTGAGAGAGAGCCGGCGCATGGCCGTTTCGTAAAGCTCGATCGTCTCTTCGCTCTTGCTCGACGCCGCGCGCTCTTCGCGCAGCCGTTTTACTTCGTCCGTTACCCGATGCGCCAGCTCTGCGGTCGGCTCGACGCTGGCGCGCGCGAGGCGTTCGCGATGCCGGCGCAGCGTGTCTTCGACCAGCGACGCTCCGGTATGCTTGCCGAAGACCCAGGTCGTCGCGCCGCCGACGAGCTCGGCGGGGACCGCCTCGTACATGCGCCGGTCGATCAGCATCGCTTGCGTGTGAATTCCGGACTCGTGCGCAAACACTTTCGAACCGACGATCGGTTCGTGCTGCTGTAAGGGAATGCCGCTCATGCGCTCCATGAAGCGTGCCAGCTCACGCATCTTCTCGTATTTGAATCCGGGCAGCTCGATGCCGTAGAGCACCCGCAACGCGACGACAAACTCATGCAGCTTGACGTTGCCGGCGCGCTCGCCATACCCGTTCGCCGTTACCGAGACGACTTTGAACCCGCACGATACGGCCGTAATCGCGTTGATCGTTCCCAAGCCGTAGTCATTGTGAAGGTGCGCGACGATCGGCAGACCGGGCGGGAGGCCGGCGACGATGCGCGAGCAATACCAGCGCGTCGCCTCGGGCGTAAGGGTGCCGACCGTGTCGGGCCAGGCCGGACGCGTGCCGCCGGCCGCTAAGCCGGCCTGGAAATATTCGATAAAATAGTCAACGTCGCCGCGGCTGCCGTCCTCGGCGCCGAACTCGATTCGCTCGACTCCGTGCTCGCGTGCATGCGCGATCGCATCGCATTGCAGCCGAATGTTCGCCCTGCGGTAGAACTCGAGCGGACGCTCGAGCCACTCGCGCTCGTCATGGCCTTCGTAGCGCAGGAGCGTCTTGCCGATCTTATACTTCAGGTGAAGGTCGCTGCCGCTCGTAAAAATGAAGAACGTCACTTCACGCGGCTCGACGCCCACGTCCTTCAATGTTCGAACGGTCACGTCGATGTCGTTCCGGTTGCTGCGGCACATCACCACGACCTCGGCGCGGCCCAGCTGACCTCGGCGCTTCGCATCCATCACGAGCTGCAGCGTGCGGCGGTCTCCCTCCGACGCCGCCGGAAAACCAACGCTCATGATATGCACGCCCACGGCAGCGAGCGCCTTAGCGATTTCCAGCTTCTGGGCGGGAGTGTAGCAGACGCCGGGCATCTGTTCGCCGTCGCGCAGCGTCTCGTCGTAGATACGAATTTCCGCCGGGTCGGGGAAGCCGACGTCGCGCGTGAACTCCTTCGGATCCCGTATGAGGCGCTCGATCGGTTCGTGGAGCATGCTTTTAATCTTCTACGGAGCCGCGCGCATCTCTTCGTGCGACACGTCGTCTTGGCGCCGCCCGAAGCGCAGCTCGGCCGTGTCACGCGGGAAGATCAGCTCGAGGGTCCAGTCAAAGGCAACGCGCAACTTTCGGTCGAGCCCCGGCAAGCGCAGCAAATAGTACGTTCGCCAAAAGAACCACGCGACGAAACCGGTGACGACCAGATCGCCGGGAAGCTGAGCGACGCCCTTGCGCCCGCCGAGAGCGGCCATCATTCCGAGCGTTCGATATCGAAACGGCTTCGTTGGTCGATTCCGCAACGCAGCAACGATATTCTCGGCCAGCCGCGGTCCTTCGCGAATCGCATGCTGCGCCGTTAGCGGATAGAACCCGCCGCTTTCGTCCGGAATGACCGCGCAGTCGCCGAGCGCCCACACGCCGCTCCATCCCGGCACGCTCATGTCGCGGGCCGTCTCGATCGCGCCGCGCTTCGTCTTCGGCAGCGCGACGCTCGCGATGGTCGGCGACGGCTTGACGCCGGCGCTCCAAACGATCGTCTCGGTCTCAATTCTACGACCGCTCTGCAACGTCAAACCCTGCGCGTCCGCTCTTACGACGCCGTCGCCCGTGAGCACTTCAATCCCTCGCCGCTCGAGAATCCGGCGCGAGTATTCGCCCATCTTCGCGGGCAAACCGGCGAGCAGAACCGGCCCGGCTTCAACGAGGATCACCTTGACGCGACCTGCGCGCAGCCGCCTATAAAACCGTATGACGTCGCGAAACAGCTCGCCGATTTCGCCGGCCGCCTCAACGCCGGTGAATCCGCCGCCGACGACGACGACCGTCAGAAGCCGTTCGCGTCGAACGTTGTCGTCAATCGTGTCGGCCAGCTCGAGCAGCCAGACAAGGCGGTTGCGCAGCGCGTCGGCATCGGCAAGCGTCTTGAGCGCCCAGGTGTGCTCCGCGACGCCGGGCAAACCGAAATCGGACGTCGAGGAGCCCAGCGCGAGCACGAGGTGATCGTACGGTTGGCGGAAGCTTCTGCCGGTCAGGACGTGGCGATAGCTTACCGCGCTTTTGCTCGCGTCGATCTCCTCGACGCGCGCCAGCACGAAACGCGTGCGGCGCAGCTGAGCTCTGATCGGCGTCACGACGTGGCGCACCTCGAGCTCGCCCGACGTAACCTCGGGCAGCATCGGCGTAAAGAGCGTGTAATTCTCTTGGCTCAGCAGGACGATCTCGGCTTCATTGGGGCGCAAACGCCGCTCGAGACGGCGGGCGACGGCCATTCCCGCGAACCCGCCGCCTACGATCACGATGACCGGCACGCCATGCGGTTGAAGAGGACTGCGTGGAATACCTTCCGCCGCCGTCCCCCGATCAAGATCGGGAAGCGGCCAAATCGGCGCAGCGCCGGCGCGGCGGCGTTGGCGCGGTTCTTGCGGCGATCGCCGCGTTTGCGCTCAAGTTCAAGTTTCTACTCTTGATCGGCGCCAAGTTCTTCGGAATCGGCTGGACGTTCTTGCTTTCGCTTTGGATTTACGTCGTAATCTTCGGCTGGAAGCTGGCAGTCGTCATCATGATGCTCTTGCTCGCGCACGAGCTGGGACATTACTTCGCGTTTCGCGCGTACGGATTGCCGGCACGTCTGCCCGCCTTCGTTCCGTTGCTCGGCGCTTTCACGGCGGGCGCGGTTCCCGCGGATCTCGAGCAAGATGCTTACATTGCGCTTGCGGGTCCGCTGGTTGGTCTTGGGCTTGCCGCGGTCTGTTATGCAATCGGCGCCGCCACGAACGACCGGTTCTGGTATGCGTGCGCCGACCTTTCGGCTTTTTTAAACCTATTCAACATGATTCCGATGCCGCCGTTCGACGGCGGCCGCGTGATCGGCGCACTGTGGCCGCCGTTGTGGATCGCGGGATTCATACTCTTCGTCGCGTTTGCGGCGCTGCTGCACATTCCGATCCTCTTCATCGCCATCATCGGCATCCTCGGATTACCCGCGATGATCGCGGCGCTACAGGGACGCGTCGATCCGCGCGCAGCGCACATGACCTTTAACGCCCGGCTGCGCGTCAGTCTTTGGTACCTCGGCACGCTGCTCGGTCTGTTTTTCGTCATGGCCCAGTCGCACGCGATCGCAACGCCGCAAGCGGCCGGCGCACCGGCGTGGTAGCGCGGTGGCTACTGCTCGCGGCCGCCTGCATCGCAATCGCCGTTGCGGTGACTGCGGTGCGTCCCCGGACCACTCCGGGACCGCCGTCACGCGACTTTGAAGCATACTGGGCGGCGGGAGCAACCTGGAACGACCGGGGCGATCCGTACGGACGCGCAATCTGGAACGCCGAGCGCCGCGTCGCCGGTGTCGACGCGCGCTGGAACGAAACGCTACCGTTCATCGGTCCGCCGCATACCTTGCCGGCCTGGAGTCTGACCGCGCGACTGCCCTACGAGCGCGCGGTGCCGATCTGGTGGAGCGTGCTCGGCGTCGCTCTTCTCACGCTCGTGGCAACGTCGCTGCTAGCAGCCGGGACACCGCTCGGCGTGCCCGCGTTCGCGGGCGGCCTCGTGCTCGCGGTTTCGTTCGCGCCCGTCTCGAGTGACTTGGCGTTGGGGCAAATCGCTTTGCCCGCGTTCGCCGGAGCGTTGCTCGTCGTGGTGCTCGCGCAACCCAGTTGGATTGCCGCCGCATTCGCGGTACCGCTCGCCTTCGCGCAGCCGAACGTCGCACTTGGGCTTGCGTCACAGCTCGGCCGAAACCGCACGACGCTCGCAATCGCGGCGGGAGCAGCGGTCACGTACGGAATCGGAGCGTACGCCTACGGATGGACGTGGCCGATCGGCTACGCTCGCGCGCTGGTCGAGCATCGGGCCGCCGAACGCTTCGTCGCAATTCAATTCGACCCGGCGTCGATTGCCTTTGCCCTGGGCGCACCTCGCCAAGCGGCGGTGTCGATCGGTATGATCGCGGGGCTGCTTGCGATTGCGGCGGCCACTGCCGTTTGCGTCGTCGTGCGGGACCGATTCGCGCGCTTCGCGGCGGTCTCGGCGCTGGTGCCGTTCGTCGCCTTTTTCTTTCACGAGCACGATTTCGTCGTTGCATTCGCGGCAGCGATTTGGTGCGCCGTACGCACGTCGGGAACCACGCGCGTGCTTGCGCTGGTGGGAACGCTGCTCGCCGGCTTCGATTGGCTCGGTCTTGCGCAACGGCCCACCGGCGTCGCACAATCCGCGCTGCTTGCCGCGGCCGCATTCGCCGCGTTCGCGTCGCTGGGCGAGCACGTCGATCTGCGGCGCCTCGTCCCAGTTGCACTCGGTTTCGCCGCTATGGTCGCGAGCGCGGCGTTCCTCGCAGCGGGGCATCCAGTTCCGATTTGGCCCGATGCGCTCTCGGGTCTGCAAATTCCGCGCGCCGCAACGATTGCCACCGTCTGGCTTGCCGAGCAGCGTGCGAGCGGACTGCTCGCGGCCGTCCCCGCGTGGGGATTGCTTCGGTGCTTCTCGCTGCTAGGCTGCGCCCTGCTCGCCTGCGCTATATATCGACATTCATCATCTCGTCAAACGGCGTGAAGGCGCCCGGGTCGTACCCGGTCAGATTCGGGTCGTGCGCGTAGCCCGTGTCGAGGATCTCTAGCACGATGGTCGGCGTATCGGCGACGATCAGGCGCACCATTTGAGCGAGTAGCTGCTCCTGTTTGACTGGATCGTAGGTGCGTTTGATCGCCTCCATGAGCGCGTCGGCCTGGTGGTTGCAGTAGCGGAGCACGTTTTGTCCGTTTGGAGGAATCTGGTTGCACTCGAACAGGTTGGAGAAATCGGGCACCGGAAGGTCTTGCCAGGTAAACTCCGTCATGTCCCATTTGCCGCCGTACACGATGCCGGCGTTCTGGTACGGAGCAAAGAACATTGCTGGGGCGAACTTGCGCGTCTCGATGTCTATTCCAACTGCTCGAAGCTCCTGGCGAATCAGCTCCACCATATCGTCGGCCGTCGAGACTCCCGTGTAATACGGAAAATAGAGCGACAGGCGCTGACCGTTCTTCACCCGGATGCCCCCCGGACCTACCTTCCAGCCGGCCTGGTCGAGCAACGCGCGCGCCTTTGCCGGGTCGGTCTCAACATACGGAATGCCCTTCGGCGCGAAAGGGAGGACCGGCGACACGAAGCTCTCCTGCGCGAGCGCGTAACCGTGCGCGATCTTTGCTATCATTTGGCGGCGATCGATTGCATACCGAATCGCTTGGCGCACGCGCACGTCGCTGACCAGCGGCCGCGTGACGTTGAAATCCAGGTGCGAATAGAAAATGCCCGGCCGCACCAGGGTCACCACCCGCGATATCGTTTTGGTCTGGGCGATATACGACGGTGGAACCTCGGGCCAAAGCTTGACGTCCCCGGTCTGCAGCAGCGTCAAGAGCGTGTCGCGCGACGGAATCAGCTTGTAGGTAATGCGCTGCAACTTCGGCGTGCCGCGAAAGTAATACGGGTTCGCCTCGAGCTCGATGCTGTCGCCGCGTTTCCACACTACCACCCGAAAGGGCCCGATCCCGACCGGCTTTGAATTATAGGGTACGGTGTTGATGTTCGGGTAGCGCGCGAGCAGGTGCTTGGGAAGCACCGACGGGTTGGCTCCGGCGCTGCCGAAGAACGTCGGCAGAAACGGCGCGTAGGGATGTTTGAGATGATAGACGACCGTATACTTGTCGGGTTCGTCGATCTTGGTGATTAGGTTCCAGCCGTCGCGCCCGACCTCGTTGTTCGACGGATTCAGAACCACTTGGGTCGAGAAGACCACGTCGTCGGCACTGAACGGAGCGCCGTCCGACCAGCGTACGCCCTTGCGCAAATGCCACGTGATCGTATCGCCGTCCGGGCTGATGCCGCCGTTGGCGAGGGTTGGAATCACGGTAAGCAGCTCGGGATACGGCCGATTTTGGGTGTCGTATCTGGCGAGATAGGCTTGCGTCATCTGGGAGATGTAACCGAGCGTCGTTTCCGTGAAAAGGTGCGGATTGAGCGTGGGTACGTCCCCGCTTCCGTCCGCGATGGTGAGATAGTGCGACGGGGCCGTCGGCTGGCCGGCTTTCGTGCAGGAAATCAAGATCAGCGCCGTGGCAACGGCGACGGCGAAACGCGACAGTCTTAGCATGTTCCAGCGCTCCTTCAAATCGAATAATTCCAGGGGTCCCAAAACCCCGAGATGACCGGCGATGGGTCGAATCCTTTCAAGTCGTCGTTATAAACGTAGGGAAAGCGCGCGAAGTTGATGATGATCGTGGGTACGTCGTAGGCGAGCTGTTGCTGCACGATAACGTAGTCTCGCTTGCGCCGCGCTTGGTCGACGGTGCTCAGCGCGTCGTCCATCGCGTTGGTCGCGACGCGGTTATCCCAGAACATGGCGTTCTGCCCGTGCGGCGCAAAGTTTTCGGCTGAGTAGATCGCACTGTCGTCGGGATCGGCGGCGGCGAGCCAACTAAAACCGGCCACATCGTAATGGCCGCCTTGCAACGTGCCGTTGCTCGAATTTTCAAAAAACTGGCTGGTCGGGTAGTTCTTGATGTCGGCTTGCACGCCCACTTCTCGCCATTCCCGCTGCAAGAACGTCTGCAAGGCCTTGCCGTAACTCGACTCGGTCTGGGTGCTGAGCGTGAACTCCAGCCGCTGCCCGTTCTTCACGCGGATGCCGTCGGGACCAACCTTCCAGCCGTCGGCATCGAATACGGCACGAGCCTTCTGCGGGTCGTAAGGATAGTGCGTGATGTCGTTCGTGTAGGCCCACGAGAGCCGCGGACTCTGATCGGTCACCGCCGCGACAGCCGACCCGTGGAGAAGCTTGTCGATGATCTCGCTGCGGTTGGTAGCGTAAGCCAGCGCGACGCGCACGTTGCGGTCGCTCACGATTGGATGACGCAAGTTGAAGTCGACGTGCGAGAAAGCAAACGAGTCGACGCGAATCGCAACGAGTCCGTTGTTCGGATCCGAGGCCATGGCCGCGTACTGAGGCCATTTCATGCCGCTTCCCAGGGCCAACATGTCGATCTCGTGCGTGAGAAGCTGCGTCTGCACGGTATTTTCGTCGGGGAGAATTTTGTAGATGACTTCCTTCAACTTCGGCGCCCCGAGGTAGAAATCGGGATTTGCCACCATTCGAACGTCTTGGCCGCGGTCCCAAGCCACCACCTTGAACGGTCCGCTGCCAATCGGCAGCGCGTTGTATGGCGCGGTGTTGAGTGAGCCTTTGTCGTCGTTGTATTTCTCGAGCAAATGCTTCGGCAAGATCGGCGCGTTGCCGTTGACGCTCCAAAGCTGCTGCAGGAACGGCGCGTAGAGCTGCTTCATGTGGATCAGCGCGACGTGCGGGTCCGAGCAGTCTATGCTGCCGATGCTCTTGTAGCCGTCGGTCGTCACCACGTTGTTGTGCGTGTTCATGACGACCTGCCAGGTAAATTTCAAGTCGTCGCACGTAAGTGGAACGCCGTCTTGCCACTTGATGTTCGGCCGCAGCTTGTACTTCAGCGTTAGGCCGTCTTTGCTGACGTCGCCGTTGGCAATGGTCGGAACCTCGCGCAGCGCGTCGGTCACCGGCCGGGCTTTGGCATCGTACCGGATCGTCCACGAAAAGATGAACATCGCGAGATCCAGCGTCGGACTTGCCGAGTCGAGCACCGGATTGAGGCCCTTCGGATCGGAGAACTCGGAAAAGCGAAGCACGCCCGGGACCGTCCACGGATGGCGCCCGCCGGCGCCGGCGTTTTCCTGCGAGACCCTGGTGCAACCGGCCATCGCGATTCCCAGCGCGACGGCTACGACGATTCTCCAGGAGGTAACGCTCACGCGGATGCTCCTTCCTCGTTTGCTTCGGCCCGCATCGATTCTGGAACGATCCCGCGGGCTAGGCAAAAATCGCGATATGCCGACGGTACGATCTCGGACGGTTTGATCTCGCTGCGGCCGCCCCAGAAGACGTTGGTGTACGCAAAATCGATGCCGGCTTCCCGCAGGTGGGCGTCGATGGCGGCTTTGTGCGCCAGGACAACGGGCTTCTCCATGCCGTGCGCGACCGCCATCACGTTGACGTCGTGAAACTCGGGGCCGCCCTCGCGCCAGTAGGCGTGGGTGATCACATAATGGCGTCCAACCTCGCATCCGGCGTCGATCTCGCGGCCCTTCGGAACCGCCCAGTGAAAGAGCGCGTTGTAACGCGTTGCGCGCTCGTTGCCGGCGGTGGCTTTCACGTGCTCGAGAAACGTCGAGAACCTTCCGATGAGATGGCGCTCCTGGAGCGAGCGAACGACGCGAACGAACCCCGCGAGATCCAAATCCGCTTCGCGAGCACGCGGGGTCCAGAGATCGCGCACGAGCTCGCGCGGCTCGAACTCCCGCTTGAGTGCGACGAGCACGCTCCATTCGAGGTCGGAGAGCGTGACGACCGAGGCTTTGAGCGGCTGGGCGGGCTGCTCGGCCCGCGCGCCCGGCTCGAGACCTCTGCGGCGCACGTGCCCGACGCCCAGCGTGAAGAGCAGCTTCGCCGGCATCAAACGAAATCGCTCGGCGCCGACCTGCGCGCGCAGCCACTGCGCGTGCTTGGCCAGCGAGAACCCTTGCGGTACCTTGAGCGTGGTCCAGAGCCGGTAGCTGCTGCCCGGCGAGACGGCGTCGGTCGATCGGATGACGACGTGACCCGAGAACGGATCCTGTTGAAACATGTAGTCGAAGGCGCTATCGAGTTTCTCGGGGCGTATCTCCCACGCGCAGAGCGCGCCTGCCGCCAGATTCGTCGAGAGCAACGTCTGGCGTACCCGGCGGATCGTTCCGGCTTGCAGCATCGCGACAATTCGCTCGATGACCGTTTCGACGGCGATGCCGCTGCGCGCGGCTATTTCGCCAAACGGATCGGTTTGAAAGCCCGCCAGACGGTCCTCGGAGATCGCGAGGATCGCGGCGTTGACGGGGTCGGAAATCGTTGCCGGCGTCGTGGAAACCCGGTCCGCCGGACTCCCATAATGCTGACTAGACCTGGACGTCGCTGATGCCCGTGGCGTACAAGTAGTTCTGCTGTGCCGTGTACACGCCGTAGAGCGCGGTGATGTAAGCCGACTGCGCCGTCGTGAGGTTCGCTTCGGCCGTCACGACGTTGAGGATGGTGGTCGCGCCTACTTTGTACTGCGCTTGCGTCGCGTCGAGCGATACCTGCGCCGACGTGAGTTCCGAACGAGCCTGCACCAATGATGCGCGAGCGGAAATCAAGGTCGCAAGCGCCGAGCGCACGTCGGATTCAACCGTCAATTTGGTTGAATTGAGCGTGGCGACGTTCTGATCGAGCTGTGATTGCGCAACCGCGACATTGTAATTCGTGACGCCCTGGTCGTAGATCGGTATCGTAAGGTTGAGGCCAAGCGTCTTGGTGTTCTCCCAGCTGGATGGCCCCGGACAATACGAGGCCGAGATTTTCGGATCCGTTATGGCGGAGCTGTTAAAGCAGCCGATGAACTGGCGGGAGACGCCGTCGCTGGCACCCGCCGACAGAACGGGAAATCGCGCCAGCTTTGCGTAGCGCAAGTTCTCTTGCGCCGACTGCACGTTGTAAGCGGCGGCGATGTAGTCGGGGCGCATGATCATCGCTCGCTTAAGCGCGGCCGCATAGCTGGGATTGGGCGCCGCGGGCTGCGCCACGATCTGTTTTGGTACGACCTGCGCGTCGGCGTCGACGCCGAGCGTCGTCGCGAAGGTAGCTTGCGCGCCGATCGCGGTGCCTTGCGCGGTAACGAGATTCCCCCTCGCTTGCGCCGTTTGGAACTGTGCTGCGGCGATGTCGGAGCGCGCCGCCGCACCGTTGCGAATCTGTGCGGCGACCGAGGCTTCGTTAACCTCAAACTCGCGCACCAGCTGCGCGTCGGCCGTTACCGTCGCATTGTCTTCGAGAACCGTGTAGTAGGCATTCGCAACGTTAAGCGCAAGAGTTTGCAGCTGGCGCAGCAGCGTCGCGCGTCCGGCGATGTCCGCTTCTTTGGCCGAGCGAATCGCGGCGATCGTGCGTCCGCCGTCATAGATGAGTTGCGTAACGGTAATCGTCGCACCTTCGCTAATGGTCGTTGCCCGCGAGGGTGGCGCCGGAGTGGCTAGTCCAAAAGCGGCAGCGGGAACCGGCCCGCTCGATGGACTGGTGCTCGGGCTTACTCCTACTCCACTGGCGCTCGTACCGTTGCTGTATTGCTTTCCCATTTGCGCGTTGCCGCTAATTCCCGGGTAGTACGCCTGGATCGACGAGGTGTACTTTGCGTGAATCGCCGCCCACTGCGCGTTATCGGATGCGAATGTCGGCGAGAGCGCGACCGCGATGCGTATCGCGTCGGCGAGCGAGATAGACTGAGGCACGCCCTTCTTCGGCGCGAGCTGCGCGACGTCGGGAGCCGGGGTTCCGTACGCCGGGTATGGCAGAGGCGTTCCACTGATGGTAGGCTGTGGCTGCGGCGAGGGCATGACGATACCCGGAACGCCCGGCAGTTGAGCTCCGCTCGGCGCGGTCTGGGCCAGTGCAATTCCAGTCGCAAAGAGATTTAGCGCGAGCGCCGCGGCCAGCGCTCGCGCGCGATACATTCCCGGCTTCATGCTTAGTGCACCGAACCGCCGGAGGGAGCGTTGCCGTTGCTTACTGCAACGACGCTTCCGTCTTTGAGCGCGTCGGGGCGAGTCGTGACGACCATCGTGCCCGGCTGCACGTTGGGGCTGATGACCTGCGCCAGCGTGTCGGTTTGTACGCCGACGCGAACCGGAACCGCTTGCGCCCGATTGCCGGAAACGACGTAGACGACATTGCCGCCGGGCGATTGTGCGACCGCGCTTAGAGGAACGACGACCGCGCCTGCTGCCCGCGCTTTGGTAACCGTAACGGTCACCAGCATGCCGCCTCGCAAAACGTAGCCTGGATTCTGCACTTCAAGCCTCGCCAAGTACGAGAGCGTTCCGGCGGTCGGCACAAGATTTACCGTTTGCACCGGGCCGGAAAACGTGCGGCCCGGCAGCGATTTCGATTGATAGGTTACGTTGATGCCGGGATGCACGTACGCGAGATCCTCGTCCGGAACGTTGACGTTGATCCAGACTTTATCGACTCGCGCTACCTGAAGAACCGGCTGCGAGGGTGATGCATAGGCGCCGGGGTCGACCAAACGGTTTGCGACGACCGCGTCGTAAGGCGCGTACAGATACGTTTGCGAAAGCTGCGTGCTAAGGAGCTGCGCTTGCGCCGCTGCCGAAACCGCTTGGGCCTGCTGCGCCTTCACGTTTTGGTAGCTGACGACGTTGTTGCGTAAGCCGACCACGGCGTTGTTGTAGGTCTGTTGCGCCTGCACGTAGTTCGCTTGCGACTGCTGCAGGGTCGTCTCTGAAACGTACCCCTGTTTGTAAAGCTGCTTGTTTTGATCGTAGACGAGTTTGGCGTTATCGAGCGAAGCCTTTGCGGTCTGCACCGCCGCCTCGTTGGTCTGCGTCTGCACCGGATAGCCGACCACCGCGCCCTGCGCCGAAGCCGAGTATTGCGCCGCCTGCGCCTGGGCTTGAGCGAGTTGCGCTTGGAGCGTTCTCGGATCGATGGTTGCCAGCAGCTGGCCCTTATGAACCATGTCGCCGATGTTTACGTCGATCTTCCAGATCGTGCCGTTCTGCTGAAAGGCGAGGGTCGACTGTTCGAGCGGCGCGATCTGCCCGTCAAGGGGAAGATACGTCGCGATCGTCTGGCGCGTAGCGGGTGCCGCATCGACCATCAGCGGCGGCGGCCCCTGGGCCGCGGGTTTTCCGCAAGCGGCGAGAAACGGTAGCGCGAGCGAGGCGCCAAACGCCAACAGCGCGGGTTTCGTTTTTAGCAAATCCATCCTCATCGGTCTCATATACGGCGCCCAACCGCCTTTGATTCAAAGATGCCGCCCAAAGGAACCTTCGTAGCAGGCGGCAGTCTCCCAAAACCTCGGCATGAGGTAATCGGCTGCAGGGCGTATCTCCCGGGGGGATGACCGTGAAACTCGACATCGGCCGGTCCTACAGCCTTCAGAGCCGCGTCGAGGAATGGATGACCGCCGAAAAGGCCGGCAACAAGGGCGTCGACGTCCTCTCTACGTCGATGCTCGTTCAGCTGGTTGAAAGCGCGGCCATCCATTGCATGGAGCCGATCTTGGGGGCCGGAAAGATCACCCTCGGCACCCACATCGAGCTCGAGCACAAGAAGCCGGTTCCGGTCGGCTTCATCGTCCGCATCGAAGTCGAGGTGGTCATGCTCGACGGCCCGCGCGTGAGCTTTGCGGTCCAGGTCTTCGACGAACAGGAAGCCGTCGCCGAAGGAACCCACGAGCGCTACATCATCGAGAAAGCCAAGTTCCTCGCGAAGTTGCGAGAGAAGCTCGCGTAAACTCCAGTTCCTAGGCCGTAAACTCCCCCGGCTCCTACTGCAGGGGAGGCAATCGCCTGTTCCCGAAAGGTAGGCCAAAGGTACTCACCGCGGCGGCCCACCAGGGTCCGGGCGGTTAGGCCTACTTCGTAATTTGAAAGCTAGGAGGACACATTGAAGCGACTGAGCACGGGAGTCCTGGCCGGGCTGATGATGGCCGGCCTTGCACTCAACGCGGTCGCAGCCCAGCCTGGCGCATCGCATGGCAACATTGGAACCAACGCGGTTGCGCAAGACCAGGGTGCGACGGCTGCTCCGCCGGCGAACTTCGGGTCTCCGCCGTC
>Ga0187783_10002163_pt1 | contig 14642 bp, 17 predicted proteins | sample 1015_SJ02_MP02_2_FD_132471 | JGI IMG/M metagenome (GOLD analysis project Ga0187783, IMG submission 132471) | Tropical peat soil microbial communities from peatlands in Department of Meta, Colombia - 1015_SJ02_MP02_20_MG | ecosystem: Environmental > Terrestrial > Soil > Wetlands > Peat | place...
GAGTTGATCGTCCAGATGATCCCGTTTTGCGGGCACCCGCTGGCGCTACAGAAGTCGTAGCTGTGAATCGTCTTGAGCGCTGGATCCGCCGCCCCAGCGCTGCCGGCAAGAAGTGAACCAGTCCCGAAGGTCGCGAGCGCCGTGACGAGAAGCAGCCTGCGAATAATCATGATCAGATCCTCTCTTTCGGTTTCCCTGGGAATCAGGGATGGGTTCTACCGGGAGGCGTCTGCTCGCCAGTTGTCACAAAGTCCGCCGGGGAACATTGCCGCCCACCCCCGCCTCTTGCCTTCGCGGACCGTAGCATGTCCCAGGCAATCTCTGGATTCCCGTGGTCGCGCCTGGAGCAAGAACCGATGGAGCACCCCCGAGCACTTAGCCTCGGGTGTGAGTTGTGAAGGCGGATTTGGCCAACCGAGATTGCGCCAATTCAGTTGGATCAGTGGCGGTTGTCCCCATCCGCAACGTGCCGATAATGCACTACCTACGAGATGACACGTTGGAGCGGCCAGGGAAGTCAGGCGACTGCGATCGATCTTGATTCCGGCGATCGAAATGTACTTCGAGAACGCAAGAGACGAAGAGCAGGTTCCGAAATCGTTGATCCACATTCGGACCCCAAGATCATGGGAGTATTTAGGCTGTCGTCAGGCCAGACGACGCTACGCCGTGACGATCGTGATGGAATAACGTTGCACGCCCCCTACCATCGTGCTTCGCCTGGTACATGGCCGCGTCCGCTTTGCGGAGAAGCGTCTCGGCGGTATCCCCCTTGTTGGAGATAGCGATCCCGACACTCGCTTCCATCGAGATCTCTTTGCCACCAACACTCATCGTCCTAGAGAGAGTCTCGATCAGGCGGTTGGCCACCTGCAGCGCTCCCTCGTTGCCTGTGACCCTTTCGCATAAAATCACGAATTCGTCACCGCCGAAGCGCGCGACGACGTCCTCTGGCCTCACTGCGCTTCGAAGCCGATGTGCGGCGCCTATCAAGAGCTCGTCCCCGACTGCGTGGCCTAACTCGTCGTTCACGACTTTGAAATGGTCGAGATCGATGAAGAGGAGCGCAACTGGATCCTTGCAGCACTGCAGGACCTGAGTGACGCTCTCAATGAATCGCGAACGGTTCACAAGGCCTGTCAAGGTGTCGTGCGCAGCTTCGAAGGCCAGCCGGTCGCTCACCGCCTTTCTCTGCGTGATGTCTTCAAGCTGGCAGATGGAATACATGGGACTTCCGAAGTCGTCCCTAACCATCGATGTCGTGATCGAAACCCATACGGAGTGTCCTTTGGCGTGGACATAGCGCTTCTCGGTGTTGAAGCCATTCAATCCCTCTTCTCTGAGTTCTCGAAGACTTCGTGCAGTCCTGCCCCTGTCCTCCGGATGAGTGATGTCCACCTCATTTGTACCGACGAGAGCCTCGCTACGTTCGTATCCGATTAGTCGCGCCATCGCCTCGTTGGATCGCAGAATTGACCCGTCGGGGTCGATTAGAGCCATTGCCACACCCGCTTCATCGAAGGCATGACGAAAGACCTCTTGGGTTTCTCTGAGAGCGGCATCCGTTTCTCGTTGTGCAGCCTCAGCCAACTTTCGCTCGGTTATGTCTCGGATGTTGGCGACCCAGCCGTTGATTCCAGGAGTCGCACGCAGATCTGTGAACTTGCCCTCACACCAGTGCAGGAATCCGTCGCGATCTCGTAGGCGAAACTCCGAATAGCGAAGCGATTCGTTGGAATTTGCCCTTTCCAAGAACCCTCGCCACCGTTCTACCTCCTCGTCCGGAACCAGGACACGAGTATGCATCCCGAGCGATTCAGATCCCGAATAGCCCAAGGTAGTTTCGATTGCGGGACTTACGTAGCTGATCGTATTCTCCGGCGAAATCACGATGATCATGTCCGAGGCATGTTGCACCAACGCACGGAACCGTTGTTGGCTCTCGGCGACCGAGCGCTCGACTTCCTCTTTGTCGCGTTGGTTGTAAGTGATTATCCCAACTACCGCGCACGTGCCGGCCACTGCGAGCAGCGCAAGCCCGTGTTCCGTTGGTCCGATGACGAGGGTCTTAACGAGTCCGAGACTGATAGCAGTCTCACCAGCTATCACTGTTATTCCGATCCAGGCGATTGCCCAGGGCCCGTAGCGAGAGCCCTCATAGCTCATGATGTTCGAAGCGGGAAAGACGAATCCAACTGCAAGAAGCGCACCCCAGCCCAGCGTGTAGATAATTACGCCGATCATTGAGATCTGGATCAAGAGGTGAAGACGAGGTCTTGCGCGAGGGGAGCCTGGGGGAAACCTGGAGGTGAATACTTCCGTCGCGGCCAGAGTGATTATCAGCTCAACGAGTATTAGGACCAGTGGTACGTGAGCGACGTATCCGTATCTGCGTGCCATTGCAACCAGTGCGAAGGCCGGAATGGCAAAGCCGACGCCCCACAGGGGAACGCCGCCTGTCCTCGTTGAGATCGCCTCCTGCCCACCGCCGTGTCGAGCCATTCCCCCACCACTGACCGCCGCTTCGGTGGCTACGGACACCGCCGCTGTCGATCGTCGAAGTCCGAAAAAGGCCGGTCAACCTCGTTAAAGTCGGTATTTCGGGGCCCGGACTTGAGGATTCGTTCCAGGCACGAGTCATCCGTGCTTGCCGCAGCCGTCCCTCAGTGCCGCAGGGGTTCAATTCGGATGACAAGGGAGCGACAGATTCGGCTGCATGACCAACACCACATCTGGTCTGACAGTGGCTCGATCCAGGCCATGGATCCTGAACGGCGAGCGAAGGGGGACTCGGAGCCTGCAAACATGATTTGACCGGCCTGTGCCGTGCCCGATGAATCCGGGGCAGTCTTGCCGTCTATCCGACAACGCATACTTGCTCGATAGTCGTGGGGCGCAGACAGAGGAGGATTCCAATGGGAAGGATCGTCGTCACCGAGTTCGTTTCGCTCGATGGGGTCATGGAGGAGCCACGTTGGACCTTCGATTACCGGAGCGAGGTTGGCAAGCGCTTCAAGCATGACGAGCTATTCGAAGCTGCTGCACTGCTGCTGGGCCGCAAAACATACGAGGGCTTCGCCGCTGCATGGCCGTCCATGGGCGACGACGATTTCGGTCAGCGCATGAACACCATTCCCAAGTACGTGGTGTCTTCCACGCTCTCTGATGAGGTCGCCCAGTGGGGGCCAACCACGGTGCTGCGGGGACCACTGGAGGAGGAGGTGTCTCGTCTGCGGGACCAGGTGGACGGAACCCTGCTGGTCGAGGGCAGCTCCTCGCTCGTCCATGGTCTGGCGCTGGCCGATCTGGTGGATGCGTACCGGCTCATGGTCGGTCCTCTGGTTCTTGGCGCTGGTCTGCGGGTCTTCCCTGAAAAGATGCCCGAGTCGTATCGGCTCGAACTGGTCGAGTCACGCGCCGCGGACACCGGGGTCCTTCTCCTTCGCTACGAGCGCTCCCGCTGATCTCCCCGGACGGGCGGCTTTGACGCTGCTCTGTGCTGATGGACTGCCCGGTATTCGCGCCCGGATGTATCTACGTGGACCGGGCGAGAAGCATCGTTCCTGCTCCTTCCTGCCAGGGAGCCGACCCGAGCAATAATGACGCGGCCGATGCGATCTCGTGGGATTTGACCGGAGATAAGGCCGGTCGACGCGTAGCTACCTGTATACCGCTTCTAAGGCTTGACGGTCACCTTTATGTTGAATGGGTACCCAGAGCCGGGGCTCAATCCCACTGCGGACACGATGGCCTTTCCGGTTCCGGTGGCGAGGAACACGCCGCTCCCGGTGCTGCCCGAGGACCCTGACTGGATTGCAAGCACGGTCGGGTCGGAGCTACTGGGCTCGGTCCAGGTGAAGTCGGAGAAGGGACCGGAGAGCTGTACATCGACGGAGTCGCCTTCGCGAAGATGGTACTTGTGGTTGTTGTCGCGCAGGGTCACGTGGATGGTTCGAGCAGCGCTTCGGGTCGGACTGGCGAGGACGTCAGGGCTATAAACCTGGCAGGCGAGTGCCAGTCCAAGAATCACGCATAGCAGCTTTGAGGCTTTGAGCATCGGTTTTCCCCCGGACAGAGACATCGGACTACCGAGCGTACAGAGAACGAGTCCGTGGTGCCTCGGCTCATCGTTGAGTGTCGTCGGTCCAAGCCACGCGAGACGTGCCGGATCGCGTGGCCTGGCTAATCCGAAAGACCAATTAGTAATCACGCCGCTGAGCGATCCAGTGCTGCCTCGCGACCAGCTCTGGTCCAGATCAGCACTAAGACCGGCATAAGCGGCGCGACCAGACTTGCGCGGTTGAGCTTCGCTGTCACGCTGGGGAGATCTGCTCGCCCGCTCTTGTCAAACGGGATGGGCCCTATGTGATGGCCACTCGCTGGCTTTGGCCAATCCTCGGACACAAAACTCGGGGCATGAAGTCCGGTAGAGATGACGGGACGCGCCGTGAGATCGGGGTCTGGCGGAATGCTTTGGAACGAAAGCAGGTCGGCGAACTCTTGACGAGCAAAGGAGTTCAGGACGGACCCCGGCATCCGGATCATGATCCCGAGTGTGATGTGGGGCGAACCGAGACGCTCTGCGGCCATCCACGCTGGACGAGGGGTGATATTCCGGGCGGATCTCGGTAAGGCGGGCAAGACTGAGCCGTGGACGAGCGACCCGCGCCCGCAATCGCGAAGGCGCCCGACGGGGTGAGCATTGCGTATAACGTGACCGGCAACGGACCGCTAGACGTGGTCTGGTTGCCAGAGGGGCCCTATCCATTCGATCTCTTATGGGACGAGCCTGGCTTCGCGCACCTCGTCAACCGCCTTGGTGCGTTTAGCAGAACGATCTGGGCCGGCATGAGGGGTTTCGGAGCGTCGGAGGCGATTTTCCGGACCTCTTCTACGAGCGGACCGTAGACGGCGACCTCACCGCAGTCCTCGACGCCTGCCGGACCGACAACGCAGCCCTAATCGGCCCGGCTTTGGCCGGACCTCGGGCCATCCGATACGCCGTCGAGCATCCCGAGCGCATCAGGGCCCTCGTCTTGATAGATGCCCACGTGCTGACCCCTCGGAAATGTTCCGAGGTTGCTCCAAGATGAACCGTGCTATACGCGCCAGTGATGAGAGCGATCGGTTATTTGCAGGAGCCGCTCGGCAACCACCGGTCTGAGCAATCCCGCGAGGTTTGAGCTTTCCCAGCCGGGGCCGGAGGGTACGTGCTCTCCGGCAATAGCGCTCGCCATTGCGTCACGGACTCAGAGGCCAACGGCCGCCCTTACCCTGCGCCCGCGCCTCCTGTTCTAACCGCGTAATACGGTTCTGATAGAATCTCGTACGAGCCGAGATAGGCAGTAGCTGTTCCCGGTTTCGACTGGCTTGCGATACCGGGCCTAGTTTTCGGTCCCGTCAACACGTCGTTGAAGTAGCAGAGGAATGGCAGGCCAGCCATTCCGCAGTCTTGTGGGGGTGCTTCTCCCCCTTGACTGTCAACTGTGACGACGCCCTTCTGGATGCTCCATGTCCCGTTGTTTGTGGATCCCTGCGGACCGACCGTGTGGTTGCTCAACAACACCATGGTCCCCGGGCTACCTCCGATGTAAATGTCGTAGCTACCGGCTGTCGGGTGGTGCACGACTGCTGCGGTCGCGGTCGCGGTCAACGCGAAGGACGTTGCCAGCACCGATGGAACGATCAGTACAGAAGCGACTCGTCGTTTCATGCCCTGTCCCTCCCTCATCCGTAGGCTTACCCTACGCCCGTTTCAGCGCCGCTTGAATGGTTCTGAGTGGGTTCGATCTTTCCTGGTGGCGGGTTGCCGGCGCATAAGGAGTTCGTGAACCCAGAGACTACGCATAAGTCTAGATATGCCGTTACGTCGCTCCCGATCTTCCGGTGGAACCGCCCTCTATTCGCGGGTGACGTAATACAGAGCGAATCGGGGCTGAGGACCGGGGTGTCCGGAACCGACCGCCACCCACATATCACGCATTCCTGCTCGGGTCGGGCGAGTCTTTCGAAGGAACGTCCATTACCCCAGACGGCGAAGCAAAAAAGTAAGTAGGAGCCTCTCGGCTCCTACTTACTCACTTCAATTTGGAACCTTGTGGCGCTCTGCGATCGTTGGTCAGCGGACCGTTGGTGGCCCTCACTCCGTTCAGACCTCCGAGCAGCACGTCGCCTTCTTCAACTCAGTAGATATTGAACGCCCTTCCGATCCTTCCGATGGCGCCAGGGAAGAGGACGGGTGGTGGCACGGTCAATTGGTACGGGGTAGGAGCGAATGTGGCGACATATTTCCCGTTGATCGTCGCTCCCCCGAAGAGGACCGGGGTGGTCACGCTTGGCAAGGTGGTGCATGGTGGCGTGCCCATGAGAGGGGCAGGTGGGGCTGGTGGCATCCAAGCCGTCGGGCAAAACATTCCGAAAAGACCGGCACCCGAACCTACAGGCCCATAGGGAGTCGTCGCCTTTGCATGCGTGGTGAGATCGTCAACCGTTGCAGTCGAAGCCGCCCCTTTCGTCGTCAGCGTCGCCATGATGCGGTTCCCTGGAACCACTGGGAACAGTCCAGTGACAATGGGCGGACCGGGTGGGGCGTAGTAGGCCGTTTCGGCAAGATAAGAGGGCACGGGATTGCAGGTCAGCTTGACAAAGGCCTCGACGTCTTGGCCCCCTATATCCCAGAGCACATCTCCAGCGTTGATGCTGTTTGTGGGACCTGCGGGACACGTGATCGTCGGGACGGTCAACTTGTCCGAGACCGTCTCTGGGAGGGCCGGAGCGGGGACCGGTACCGCTGCGTAGCCCACGAAAGTGTTCGTCGGGACTGCTGCGGGAGGAGGGGGAGGCTTGCCCGATGCAATCGCTGTTGTCGCACAGACGAACAGCAAAGGGATTGCTATTGCCGTACTGATCCGCATGAAGCCGTCTATTCGGTTGCCTGAACGTAGGAACATGAATCCGCCCTCCCCCTGAGAGTTAGAGAAATGGTGATGCTCGGTTGAAGGGCCGACTGAGATTGAATGGCCCTCCCAGCATGATTGTGCACGCCATGATGCGAAGTGTCTGTCAGGAAACGGACGCCAGAAATGTGACGGTCGTTACAGAGGGTTCGCCGAGAATGTATAAATCGGCAAGGCCGGCCTCGACCGCCCTTAAAGTCCCGGATGAGAGCCGTCGGTTATTTGTAGGAGCCGCTCGGTCAGATTGGAGCTTGACAGCGCCATTTCAATCGTTAGCCTTCTTGCACCTGCGTGGGACAGGGCTGGCGGATAGGACCATCCACCTCTCGCGGGAGATGAGGAGGGATGAGATGTTGTCCAAGATCAAGAACATGAAGGGCGGCATGGGTTTCCTGGCTGGGATTCTCGTGATGATGTTGCTTATACCTTCAGTGGCGGTGGCCGCTGGGCTCAAGTTCACCGGCATCGAAGGTACGAGCGGTAACAAGGCGGATGTGACGCCCAATCAGGAGCTCATTACGACGAGTGGCAACCCGGGGCAGCTCTTTCAAGAAGGCAACGTGGCCGTGAACCCGGGCGCCACGCTGTGGAGCCCAGCAACGAACAAAGCGCTTATCGTGCAAAACGTCTCGATCAATACATCAAACGTTACTTCGAGCGCCAGCAACTTCGTCTCGATCTTCGTCAACTCCAAGACTTGTCCCCCCACAGGAAGCTTCAGCTATTTTTGGATAGATGAGGTCAACCCCAGCGCAAACGGTGTGAGCAATCTGCCGTTCGCCCCGGGACTCCCGGTGCCTCAAGGCGACTACCTGTGCGCAGCTATCGCGGGAAGCACCATCGACGTCGCAGTTTCCGTTTCTGGTGAAGTCGTCCCGGCGTCAGAGGTGAACGATAATTGGTTGAGCTGACGACCTGACAACGGGAGAGCTGACAACTCTCAAGAGGAGCCACCCCACCGCTAACCGATCCGAGCGGCATTGACCGGACGTCCTGTCCGGAAGGCACACCCGAGACACGGTCCTCGGCTCGAGCCAGGGACCGTGTCTGGTGTGACGATTTGTCCTGGTTCTGGCTATCCGCTGAACGTACCCTCTGGAACTCCGTACCCGGCGATGGCAACATTCGCCACGCCATTGAGGCTCAATCCGTAGTAGACGCTCGGGGTCTCGACGACCCCACAAAGCAGTTGGTTATTGGGCTCCGGGAGTCCCGAGGGGAAGGTTATCTCCGTGTCGCCGATCTGAGCGGCGTCGACGATTCGAATTACGTGGTCCACGAAATCAGGATTGACTCCGCCGCTTGTGTTGCAGTTGGAGCCTGGCGGCGAGAGGTAGATGACGAGCGAATCTCCGCCGGTGTCGACTTCAGAGAAGTCGACGGATATCGATGTGATGACGCTGTCGTAACCGGAAGCGTTCTGATTTATTTGTGTCTCGTTTGAAAGCACCTCGATGGGTTGATTGGCGAAGACAGTGTTAGGTGGAGCGTTGGTCGTGTAGAGCTGGCCATCCGGTTCGACTAGCGCCCTATTGCCGTTTTGATCCTCAATCCCATTGTAGGTAAGCGCCTTTGCTACTGCGACTCCCGATGGCACAACCAGAAGTGCAGTAAGGAATCCCACTACGATCCAGCCCGACCTGGACATGCTCTTGAGCTTCGACATTTCGACCTCCAGTTTCCGCAGGAGGTGGATGGTCATTCCGCCGTCCGCTTGCCCCCTGCCGGGCGCCCCAACGGTATCCGGTCGACCGTAACAACGACATGTTGGTTTTCGGTCCCGCGGAAGCTTCCGCAAGATGCAGTATTCGGTAGCCCCGTTCAGGAAGCAACCCACGCTGTATTTGCGGGCCTTGTCTGATCCCCGTCGGTTTTAACCTGGACCGCCAGCACCGGAAGTAGCTCATCCAAGCATTTTTCGAATGGGGCACATAGACGTCATCCGTTAGGCGCGCTCGTGTGGCGTGCTCCTGTGGCGTACTGCAGTATCACCTAAGGATTCGATAGGCCGTTGTCTGTTCAGTGAACCCCTTAAGGATGAGAGGAGGGAGCAACTCGAACTCAAAACCGCTTGTGGCAGATCGGACTTGCTCTGATACAACCGCGGTGGCGGGGCTGGCGATAGCGACGAGCCGTGCAGCCAGGTTGACCTCAGGGCCATAGAGATCGCCGAACACCGAAACCATTTCTCCGGTAGCGAGTCCGACTCTGACTGGGGGTAAGTTGTCGTCGGATGATTCGACAAGGTCCAAGGCGATGCGACAGGCGTCCCCGGCGTCCTCGGTGACGAACATCGCCTCGTCGCCAATTGTCTTGACGATCTGGCCGTGGCCACGCGCCACCGCCTCGGTTGTGCGCTCGTCAAACTCCATAAGTACCTCCGTAAGCTCGCGAACGGACAAGGATGCGGCCGCGGAGGTGTATCCCACTAGGTCGACGAACCCGACCGTGCGCAACAGTGTCACAGCCGATCGCTCTTCGTCCGTCGACCACATGCGCTCAGCCACCGCCACAATCTGGCGACGCAACGCCGCGTCAAGACCACATACGAAGGTTGGGAGCAAGTTCTGGGCCAAATTGGCATACTCCTTGACCACGTCAACGTAGGGCGTCCCGGCATCCCGACGGGGCAACTCGAGACGTAGTCGGAAGACTCCGACAAGTGTCTCAGCGATTCGCGCCATGGCGTTGCCAGCAACACGCGCGAGCTGCATCGTTGCTTCTTCCCCCAGCAGGGCGCTGTTCGCCGCAGCGAGGAGCCTTAGAGTCGCCGCCTCGTCAGCGGTGATCCGTTGGTCTGGATCAGCGGAGAGGCCAATGGCAGTCATCAGTCTTTGTGCTGTAGACCACTCGACGCGCACGTCATGAACGACCTCACCAAAGGTCAGAGGTCCGCGGGGTCGCAGCTGCATGTCTAGCGCCAGCTCGCCAAGGTTCGGTGCCGCCGCGACATCCTCTACAGTTGCACCACGACTCATCACGTAGCGGATCAGTTCAAGACGATCCGTTGAGTTCAAGGCGGCCGGATCGTACAATCCCAACCGTTCTAGGTCGTCGGGGTCGGGCACCTGCCCTTCGTCGCTCATGGCACCAGCTTGCAACACAGGCGGCGCGCACTGCTCGGTGGCTTGTACGACATGATGAACGTCATCTCAGTGACAATCTCGAGTCCATAAGATATACGGCTGAAATCTTGACACGGCCTCCCATCCAGACACGCCGATATTCGCTCCGGCCTCGCCGGGCGACACTGTTCCTCCTCGTCTTTATGCATAGCCAACCAACGAAGGAGACGAAATGCCGACCGTCACCATCCCAAGGTCCGTGACCACCCAGGACACGGCTGAAGCCCTACGACAGAGACTGGGCGACTCCTACGAGATCACCACGCACGGACATGGAGACCAAGAAACCCTCAAGGTCAAGAAGTCAGCCACTGCTCTGGCTACCGTGCACCTGAACCACGACAGGACCACCACAATTTTCCACATCCACGGCGGAGGCTTGGTCATCTCAAGAATGATTAATGAATTCGGGATCGCCAAGCAGGTCGCTGCGGCTATCGAGGAAGCGCTAGGGAGTGTCGAGCCGGGATGACGAGTGCAGTGATTGAGACGCTGAGCATCATTGCCGCTTTCTTCACTGCGGTTGATGCTGCCGCTCTGGTTGTTCTGCACGTCCTACCAACTGGTTACGATCCGGTCAGCGACGCGGTAAGCGACTATGGCGTCGGCCCGTATCGGGCCTGGTTCTGGCTCCACGCCGTCACCGGCGGCCTTGGTTGTCTGGCTCTCGCCACCGCCCTAGCCCGGATACATCCCTTCACCCCGACTCAAGTAGTCGTAGCACTCATCGTGACGGCGGTAGCACGCTTTCTCATACCGTTCTTCGCAACTGATCAAGGCGACGGTCGCTTCCAGACCCCCCACGGAATCATCCACATGATCCTTGCCGTACTTGCCTTCGGAGGGTTGGTGTGGGCGGCAAGCGGGCTGTGGTCAACGCTTAAGCACTACCCGTCCTGGCACGGATTAGAGAGCTTCCTCACTATCGTGCCCTGGGTCATGCTTGGAAGCGTCATTGCAGTGGTCCTGGCCATCAGAGGCCCGCGCCTGAAGCCCTTTTTCGGAGTCTTCGAGCGTCTTTTCTACGTATCATCGTTTGCCTGGCTCTTCGTAGTCTCCATTGAGCTGGCTCGCATCTGGAGGTGACCAGATTGGCGAGATCCTGAACGCTGTAACTCTGAGTCGAACGTCAGGTACCGAATAAACCATCGGGTAGTGCCAGTGAGTACGGTCGCGAGTCCAGGGGCAACAGCACTTGTTGTGTGCGTGCCCGCGTAGGAAGCGGACCCGTCGAAATTTGTCCTAGACGGCCCGACACGTGTCGTTCCCGGCAACCCTCGCCCGGGCATTACACGTTATGTATTCGCAGGGATGAGCGACAGCGGACGTTTAGCTGCTGTCGGAGCTGGTCGGAAGTCGCCCGCCTTTCCGACATTTCAGAATGCTCTGATGTCCGATTGTGGCGAAGAGGTAGTTGCGGATACAGATCGGCCTCCCGGGATCTGGCCATGCCCATCAAACAAACCCATGGGGAACCAGGTAAGAATGCGACTACTTCAAGGCGTTGCAGGCACCGACTGGTATCGTCGAGGTTCTCGAGCGGCCAGGTCGTACGGCGACTGATCGAGACTCGCGCCAGCTCGCAGGATGTCCCATCGAGCACTCTGTAGCCATCGTTCACCTTGGGCAGCGGGTATCTGCCACCGCAGGTGCCCGCGAAATTATGGTTTCATCAACCGTGAAAGATTTGGTGGCCGGCTCTGGCATCGAGTTTGAGGACCGGAGAGAGCACAAGCTGAAGGGAGTGCCGGGTGAGTGGCGCCTATTTGCAGTGGCGGGATAAACGCTAGACAAACTTCGCCGGAGAGGATTTGTGGTCGTCTGATCGCTGATGCATCGTCATTAGAGAACCTGTACGCGCCATTGCATCCCCCCATGAGTCTGGAGGCAGGGCGTCAATAACACTCCGTCCGAGTGATGCCGACTGGCCGTTTAGCCTTAAGGGAATGACGATCCCGTGCCTCACCTCAGGAAGGGCCGGCCCCGTGATTCGTGTCCACGTCCAACCAGGAGCAAACAAAAACGAGGTAGTCGGTATCCACGGAGACGCCCTTAAGGTCCGAGTGGTTTCTCCTCCGGTCTCGGGGCGGGCGAACAGGGCCGTGCTGGAGCTGCTGGCCAGAAGGCTCGACGTTCCCAGGTCGAAGCTTGAGCTCATCTCGGGGGCTGGCGGAAGAACGAAGCGAGTAAGTGTGACCGGGTTGGAGGTGAGAGAGCTGGAGGAGCGATTGCAGGCGGTCGTGGGGCCACCCGTCCCGTGATGGGCAATCGCAGGGCTTGGAAGCCTCCACCGTGAAGATTTCACCGCCCGGATTTCGCTCACGGTCTATCTAGTGGGCCGGGGAGGCGTGCGACAGGCGCTAGCTCGTTGAACCTCGAAGAAGGATGATCTGGGCAGTAGCGCTTCACTTCAGTGACGTCCCCTTCGTAATCGGTTGTGAGCTCCGGGCCCCATCCTCCGAGTCTGGGTAAGAAGCTGGATTCGGAAGCACGTAGATCGCTTCCTGAGCAGCCGTTTCGGTCGCACCTAGCGACATTTCCGTCGACCAGCTCGATATTCGGACGCCCGAGGAATCCTGAGCGCTCAGCTTTCGGTGATGCTCGAAGGCCCCGCAGGCGCGACCGGCAGTTCCGACCGAAGCCCTGTCCGCAGGACAGGAAAACTTCCCCTCGATATCGGACGATCCGGAATCGACGACTTCGACAAGACTGGGCTTGTGGCTGTTCCCGAAGTGCGTTACGCCAAGACACCGGATGGCGCTCACCTCGCTTTCGTCGTTCTCGGAGCAGGCGCCATTGACCTAGTAGAGGTCGGCAACGGGACGAACATGTCCATCGAGGCGGCCTACGACGAACCGCGTTGGGAGGGCTATCTAGCAGAGCTCGCTTCCTTCGCTCGGGTCATCCGCTTCGATCCTCGCGGCATTGGCCTGTCTGATCCCCTGGGCGCCCCTCGTGTGACGATCGAGCAGTACGCCAACGACACTCTCGTGGTGATGAAGGCGGCCGCCTGCAGCGACGCCGCACTTCTCGCGACGGGTCATTCCGGGCCGGTTGCGGTTTATCTAGCGGCGACCCAACCGAGCCTGGTTCGGGCACTGGTTTTGATCAACAGCTATGCCCGGGTCGTACGATCCGATGATTATCCGCACGGCATTCCCGTCGACTTGTACAACCTGTTCGTCGAGAGCCTGGTCGATCCGGCACCCGCAGAAGCGGCCGAGGCGGCCGACGACCTTCCGCTCATGGCACCTAGTCGGCTGGGAGACACCAGCTTCCAGAGCTGGTGGCGTCAGGCGGGCCACCGCGGGGCCAGCCCGGCGACGGCACTAGCCATGTTCACGTTGGCCCGGGATTCCGATGTCCGAGAACTGCTGCCTGAGATCCGGGCCCCGACCCTCGTCGTGCACGCTCGGGGGAACAAGTTCGTGCGAGCCGAATTAGGGCGGTACCTCGCCGATCACACGACAACCGCCACCTACGATGAGATCGCATCGGCGGATCACCTTCCGTGGACCGATGACACTGATCTGGTAGGAGACATCGAAGAGTTCCTCATTGGAACGAGACGTGCCTCGCTCGCCAATCGCCGCCTGGCGACAGTCCTGTTTACCGACATTGTCGGGTCGACCGAAGCGGCCCGGATCCTCGGAGATCAAGCGTGGCGCGATCGACTTGATCGCCATGACCTTCTAACCGAGAGACAGCTATCCCGCTTCGGCGGTCGGCTAGTGAAGACAACAGGCGACGGGGTGCTCGCCACCTTCGACGGACCAGCAGCGGCTATCCGCTGCGCGCAGGCCATTGCCGATGCGGTCAGCCAGATTGGGGTCGCCATTCGCTGTGGAATCCACATCGGAGAGATTGAGCAGCGCGATGACGACATCGCGGGTATCGCTGTTCATATTGGCCAGCGCATCTGCAGCGCCGCACAACCTGGGGAGATCCTCGTATCTCGCACGGTTACAGACCTTGTGGCTGGATCGAGCATCGAGTTCGAAGATCGTGGAGAGCACGACCTCAAGGGCGTGTCGGGCTCATGGAGGCTCTTCGCTGTCAGGGGCTAACGCCGCGCGGAAACGCTCAAGGGATTGCAAATGCGCTCAAGTCGGAACGTCTCGTGATCGCGCACTTCGGATTGATTCGACCCCAGCTGTGACGACACGGTTGAGCGATCCAGCGTGATTTGAGGGCTCCCGCCGATGCGGGACGGCACGCAATGCGCCAGACGACCCAGCCTAGGCGGTCTTAGGAAAGTCGATTTGCAGAGGATCAAGCGAGCCGGCTCGCGTGCGACCTACGTCCAGTTGCGGAAGGCTTCCTTCAGCAAGTGAGGGCGCACCACGATCTCAACGAGGGGTAACTCGGGGTGGGCTAGCTCCTTAATGACGGCCTCGAGCGCGTTGACACCTGAGGTTGCCCACGTCTACCGTCACTTTTGCGGCGCTTGAGGGGCGGACCTTCGAGTGTGTGGAGGCGGCCATGCGAGTCAGGTGGAACTTCGTACGGCGGATGGCGTTCGCGGGTGCGGCGGCGATCGGCCTGATAGGCCTGCCATTCC
>Ga0187783_10002164_pt1 | contig 14639 bp, 9 predicted proteins | sample 1015_SJ02_MP02_2_FD_132471 | JGI IMG/M metagenome (GOLD analysis project Ga0187783, IMG submission 132471) | Tropical peat soil microbial communities from peatlands in Department of Meta, Colombia - 1015_SJ02_MP02_20_MG | ecosystem: Environmental > Terrestrial > Soil > Wetlands > Peat | place...
AATAGTTCAGCTGGCCATCCGATTCAGCGGATTTCTCCGGAAACTCGATGATCCCCCGCATCTTACTTGGCGTGGCCCTGGCGGGCACCTTCACATCCACGGTCTTTCTCATTCTCGTGGTTGGGGCCGCTATCCGTTTCAGGCGCAAAGCGCGTTGCGCAGCCGCGCACCTTCCCACGACGTTTCCGCCGGCAAGCCTGCTCAAACCGTTGCATGGCGCCGAACCGGGCCTGCGGGATTATCTGGAGAGTTTTTTCGCCCTCGATTACCCACAGTTCGAAATCCTGTTCTGTGCACGCACCGACGACGATGCCGGTCTCCGGGTCGCCCGCGAAGTTGCCGCGCTGCATCCCCAGATCCCGGTGCAATTTTTGCTTTCCGGCCCGCCTCCATGGCCGAACGCCCGGTGCTACTCGCTTTCCGTGATGGCGCCGGAAGCCGCCCACGACATCCTGGTCATCACTGACAGCGATGTCAGAGTCCGGCCCGATTTTCTCCGCCGGGTAGTTCCCCCCCTAATTGCGGACCGAGTGGGAGCTTCCACTTGCATATACCGCGGCGACGCCTCGGGAAGAGGTTTCTGGGCGCTCATGGAGGGACTGGGCATGAGCGTCGAAATGACGGCTGGGGTGATTGTGGCCGACCTGATGGAAGGAATGCGCTTCACTTTGGGCCCCTGCATGATCGTAAACAAAGATGCGCTCGCGGCCATCGGGGGTTTCAGCAAGCTTGGCCACTACTATGCCGACGATTTCATGCTGGGCAAACTGGTCGCCGCTTCAGGAAGAAAAGTGGTGCTGTCCACCTGTGTCGTCGACCATTGCATCGTCAATAATGGCTTCCGCCATAACTTTTCGCATCAATGGAGTTGGATGAAGTCGACACGTTTCAGCCGACCGTGGGGACACCTGGGCACGGGCCTGACCTTTGCTGTCCCGTTCGGTCTGGTGGGGCTGCTCGCGAGTTGGCAGATGCATATGCCTTTGTTCGGCGTCTGTTTGTTGTCCTGGGCCTACCTTTCCCGCGTTTTGTTGTGTCTTTGCGCCGGTGGCTGGGTGGTTGGGGACCCGGCCGCGTACCGCGAGTGCTGGCTCTATCCGGTCCGCGATTTCATGGGCACGATTGTATGGGCCGCTAGTTACATGAGCAGAAGGGTTGGCTGGCGCGACGATCGGTTCATCCTTGAAAAAGGCGGACTGATGCGCAAAATTGCGTCTCGCGATTCATTTCGCGCGACGCCTGTGCCTAAGGCTTAGAAACTCCTCGCCGTCTCGCATCTCAGATTTTGAAAGGTCTTCAATCAAGTGAGGGGCAATGGCGTCGCATTGGTCACGAATTTCCGCGCGTCATCCTGACGATGGCCGGTGTCGGGCCTTGGTCCCTATCCTTTACTTCCCGGCGGTCTCCCGTTTCCCGCCCTATTGCAACGGGCGGTCTGTCCAAAGTGTCTTGTCGGCAACAGTCTCGACCGGATAGAGCCGACCGGCGAGCACCTGCTCCGCCGTGTCGCGGTCGGGATCTTCGGCGAAGATCCACTTGCGCTCCCCGACGCCCCACATCGCCGTGAGCCTCTCATCGTTCAGGAACATGTCGGGAGAATCCGGATAGCAAGACCCCCACAGCAACGTGGTGCCCATGTCGTTCTGCCCGCAGCGCGGCAGAACCAGCAACGCCGGTCTGTCGCCGAAAAACCTGTGCGTGTAAAAGATCACGCTCGACCCCGAGGACTGATCGCCATAGATGATGAAGGTGTCGGCGGGCGTGCCCCTGGCCATGATCGTGTCGGCTATCTGCTTTGAGCTGAGCATGGGCGCGAACCGGGCGAATGCGATATGCGCGGCGATCAGGAAGACCGTCATGGTTAGCGCCATGCTGATGGTCGCCGCCATGTTCTCGCCTTTGAGGCGAAGCAGCCAGCCGGCGAACGGGCCGAAGAGGAATGCAATGCCGGCGAGAGTCGCCGGGAGCCGCAGCGCAGCAAACGATGGGCCGGTCAAATCGAAGAAGTGCGACATCGAGAGCGTGTAGTCACCCACTCCTCGATGCGCCAGCAGTGTGCCGATGTCTGGCACAAACGGCAGACTGCGCGAGGTCCATAATCCCCATGCCAGAGCCGCCGCGGCCAGCACGCCGATTACCACAAACATCGCCTGGCCACCGGTCAGCCATGCGGTCGAAAGCACCGGTTTTCCGCCATCCGCGCCCCGATTCTCCTCAATATCGGCCATCACTCCGGCGATCAGCATCAACAACGGGGGCCAAACCGGAAACGTGTAGTACTCCTGATTGATGGAGATACAGAAGAATATCAGCGTCAACACGGTGAACAGGCTCAACAGCCAGATGGTGCGTACGCGAAACTTCAGCCGCACCACGTAACTTGCAACGTCTTCGCGCATCGCGTGGTCGAGATAAAAGTCGACCGTCTGGCCCGCGTCGTGGCGCAGGTGACTGAGCCAGGTCCTCCGCGTCTTCCAGGCCGTTACCAAGGCCGCCGGAAGAAACATGCTCCACGGGAAAAGCCACACCAGATGCGCCAGCCAATACCACGCGAACGGCATCTTGTTGTAGTCGTACGGATAGCGCAGGCCCAGGAAGCGCAGCACCTGTTCATTGATGAAATAGAAGTAGAAAAAGCCGTGCACGTTGCCGATGCTTGGGTGGTTGCCCACCGGGTGCCCGTAGCCGCGATTGATGATCCCGCAAAGAATGTGCCAGGGCGCGGCGATGGCCAGGAACAGCAGCAGCCCCGAGACTGGTTTGAGCGTCCTCCATTTGCGCCATTGCCCGGTCAACAGAAGATAAGGAACCGCTGCTCCGAAAAAGAAGACCGGCGCGATCAAACCTTTGGTCAGCATGGCTAGCCCGACTCCGCCCCAGGACCAATAGATCCACGCCCTCTGGCTCGTTTCGAGCGCCATGATCAGTCCATAGAGAGCGAGGAGGAGGAAGAATGCGAGAATCGCTTCGGGAATGATGAAGCGCGTAAAGAGAAAGGGCCCGGCTGAAGTGAGCACTCCCAGGCCCGCGTACAGTCCTGCACGGTCGCTCCACGCGCGGCGCGTCCATGTCCACGCCAGCCAGGTCAGGCCTAACATGGCTAGTGCGTTGGGCAGGTGCGTGGCGAAGGTGTTCTCGCCGAAGATTCGGTACATAATCGCAATGAGCCAGAACGGCAGCGGCGGTTTCTCCAGGTAGCGGATGCCGTTGGTCTTTGGCGTGATCCAGTCGCCGGTCTCGGCGATATGCGCCGCTGCCTGGGCGTGCGAAGCGTCCACGTCATCGAGCAGCGGCGGCGAAAACAGAGAAGCAAAATAAACTGCGAGAAAGATTGCGGCAAACAGCAGCCAAACAGTGCGCACCGAAGGCGTGGATGCAGCGCGGCCCGTGGGGGCACTTTTCGTCATAATTCTTTGCGATTTCGGCATTCAAATCCAGAATATCAGCCGCATTGCTGCGGACTATTTCGGCGCAAGCCACCGGGCACGAATGAACTTGAAGCATTTCGCCCATGCTTTTTTCGTGGAGGGAGTAATGATCCTGAAATTGCCGCGCTATCGTTTGACGCCGGCACACCAATTACCATTTCTCCAGGAGCCCCGGCTTGATCGTTTGGAAGGCATTTCTCATTGCATTCAGCGTGCTTCTGCCACTCATCAATCCTCTCGGGTCGGCATTGGTCTTTCTCGGCCTCGTTGGTCAGGCACCGTCGCCGGTCCTCCGTTTGCTGGCGCGTCGCATTGCTATAAGCAACATCATCTTCCTTGGCGTTTTCGAGGTGACCGGAGCTGCAATTCTCAACTTTTTTGGTATCTCTCTGCCCATCGTCGAGCTCTCTGGCGGCATGGTTGTCGCCGCGATGGGCTGGGCCGTCCTCAACGAGCGCAGCGCAATCGCCGACTCCCGCAACAAGGCAGAAGAATCAGGGCGAACGGACGGACCAGATACAACCACTCTCGAAGAAGGCATCTTCTACCCATTCACTTTTCCCATTACTTCGGGCCCTGGAACGCTCGTCGGCCTCCTGACCCTCACCGCGCACATCTCTAACAAAAGCCTCGGCAAGAACGTTGAAGCGCACGTCGGTGTCTTCCTGGCGGTGGTAGTTCTCAGCCTGATTTGCTATTTCTGCTACGCCTATGCACCCAAGATCACCAGGATTATTCCGCCCTCCACGGCTCACGGCATCCTGCGCGTCATTGCTTTCATCCTGCTTTGCATCGGCATCCAGATAGCCTGGAACGGCCTCTCTGCGCTTCTCGCTGAGATCGTCAAGTCCTGACCTCGGCGCGAACGCATAAAGATTTCCGGACACCGCGTGCGCTGATTGATGCGGCTTGAAGTCTAATGAAGAAAAGGTCTTCGCCTGCAGGGAGGACACCGGTATGACCACCCGTGGTCCATTCGATCTTCATCGAATCCCACTCGCTCTCGCCGTAGCGCTCGTGGGATTCAATCTGCCGCCTGCCTCTTCACAAAGCTTCTCCATCACCACCGCGCCTGTAACCACCAGCCCTTCCGGTTCGGGAACCATCAAGTTCACGGTGTCCGGCATTCCTTTTGATGGCCAACTCGTCATCAGTTGCCAATATGCCGGCGCAGCTTCCCAGCAGGAGCGAGCCAGGCTTCCAATTTGCGGCGCCGGCCCGGCGATCGCTTTTAACGTCACGACTGGTGAAACCGTCAACAGCAGCATTTCGCTCGTTCCGTGGGGTACCCCGATGCCGCTATCCCAGCACGGCAGAGCTCTCCCAACGTATCGTGTGCTCGCCTCGGGGCTTCTTCTGGCGGGGGCGCTGCTCCTCGGCTTTGGTCTCCGCAGCCGCCGCGCGCAGTACTTGTTGCTCTTGGTCCCTGGGGCGCTCGCCGTGGCCTTCGGCGTCCTCGCCTGCGGGAGCAATTCAGGGCCAAATGCCGGCACCTACCTCTACACCATGACCGCTACGCTGAACTCCACTTCACCGGAGATTCTCACTTCCGAGACAAGCACCACCGCCACAGTCACGATTCCCTAGCGAATCGGCCGGGTGGGAATCGCGGTCTCTCCGGTGTGTCCGCCGCTTGTCGCGCCGGAAACGAACGGCAGGTCATTTCTTGACTTAGCGACAAAACTGCACAGGCTGCAGGTTTTGTTCCTGTTGAAGATTGGGGATTCAGGCCGCCGGCGTGGCGTACCTTGAGGTTTTTCCCGAGGCCGGGAAACGGATGGCATTGGCTTGCGCAGAACTCATCTTGCCAGAGCGCAGCAGCTCGCGGCAATCAGCCTCGGGCAGAGCAGGACTGTAAAGATAACCTTGCACTTCTTCGCAGTTTTGTTGCCTGAAGTAGTCGAGCTGCTCGGTGGTTTCAACGCCTTCGGCCACGCAAGCCAGGCCGAGGTCGCGTCCCAGGTTGATGATGCTCCTCACCACCGCCTCGGCGCTCGGCTCTGAAGCAATGTCGAGCAGGAACGATCGGTCGATCTTGATGCGGTCGATAGGGAATCTCCTCAGATAAGCGAGCGACGACCAGCCGGTGCCGAAATCGTCGAGCGAGAGACTCACTCCGAGCGCCTTCAGGGCGCGCATGATCTTGATCGTCAATTCGGAGTCGTCGAGCATCAGCGATTCCGTAAGCTCGAGTTCCAGCCAACGGGGATCGAGGCCCGATTCATCAAGCGCATTCTTGACGGTCTGGACAATATCGCCACGGTAAAACTGCGTCGAAGAGAGGTTCACCATCACGCGAACCTGCGCGAGCCCCTCTCTTTGCCACACGGCGTTTTGCATGCATGCCGTTTTCAACACCCAGTCGCCAACGTCGACCATCAGTCCCAATTCTTCCAGCTGCGGTATGAAGTGGTTGGGATACACCATGCCCTGCTCAGGATGTCGCCAACGCAGCAGGGTTTCCATGCCGGTGATCTTGCCTGTCGAGGTCGATACCAGCGGCTGGTAGTGGAGAACGAACTCATCGCGCTCCAGCGCGTGACGCAGATCAATTTCCAGCTTCTGGCGGCGGCGCGACGCTTCGGTCAATTCGCTGGTGAAAAGGCAATGCGTACCGCGGGCCTTTTTCTTCGCTTCGCACATTGCCGTGTCAGCGGCTTGCAAAAGTTCCTTGGCGCTTTGGCCGTTCGCCGGAAACTCACAGATTCCGACGCTGGCGCTGGCACGCAGGTCGTGCTCCTCGATCTGAAAGGGCGAGCTGAACACGTCCAGCACCTTTTGCGCGACAACTTCAATGTTTCGCCCCGGATCGACCATGGGCAGGCAAATGACGAATTCGTCTCCAGCCAGGCGCGCGATGATGTCGCTTTCGCGCAAGCTGTGACGCAGACGCGCCGACACAGCTTCGAGCAGACGGTCGCCCACTTCATGTCCATAGGAGTCGTTCACGCCCTTGAAACGGTCCATGTCCATCACCAAGACGGCGACGCGCTTCTGGTTGCGGGCCGCCAGCGCGATGGCCTTGGCCAGGAGATCCTCGAGAAGGACGCGATTGGGCAGCCCCGTCAGGGCGTCATGCAGCGCCATGTAGCGGACGCGCAATTCTGCCTGCTTTCGCGCTGTGATGTCGCGAGAGAACCCCATGGTGCCCAAGATGCGCCCGCGGCGGTCCCTGAGCGGCACCTTGGTCGTCAGCACCCATGTTTCACGTCCGTCGGGCCAGGTCTCTTTCTCTTCTTGGTCGGTCAATGCCTCGCCAGTTTCAAGGATCTTCCGTTCGTCTTCGAGAGCCTGACGCGCATGTTCCGAGCTGAAGACGTCAGAGTCGGTCTTGTTCACGACCAGCCCCGGATCGCTGAGCCCGAAATATCCGGCCATCGCACGGTTGATGCGCACGAACCGGCTCTTGGGGTCCTTGAAGTAGACATTGTCAGGGATGTACTCGAGGAAGGCGTTCAGAAACTCACGTTCCTTCCGAGTTTCTCGATCGGCGAGCGCGCGCAGAATCAGGAGCGCGGCCACCACCGCGGCAAGCAGCAGAGCCACTGCGATTCCTGCAGCGCGCCCATAAACAAAGCCGGGAGCGTCTGCCGACACGACACTCGTCCACGCTCCGGCGACGACACCGAGAAGCATGGCCGAGAGAGCGATCACCACGCCTGGTATCGCCGGAATTCGGCTTCGCCATTTCACAAAAGTTGGCCCTTCAAAGTCTTCGAAAATGCACGTACGAAGATTCAAGCCGTTAAGAAAACGTAATGAAACCGACGTACAGTACTTACTTCATCGAATCCAAAACGGCCATCTTCCGAAAAACGATAAATCTCTACGAATCTTAAGGAAAGCTAACTGAATGGCTCCTACTCGCTCAATCCCCATCCAGAGTCAGCGGGTGCAACTATCGGGTACCTCCTTATTACTTTTGTCATGGTTTGCGGGTCGCAGTCGCTCAAAAGGTTGTCGCTTGGTTTCTTTAACTGCCGGAGGGGGGGCTTTTTTGCAGCTCCGGGAACCGTCAGTCTCCGTAAGGCGCACTCGCTTCGACGTCCTTGATCTTCAGGCAGACCGATTCAACGGTGTGAATTCCTACGCACTTTCCTTTCGCCTCCCTCGTGTATCTTGGCGTTGGATCGACTTTCGTTATGCGGGGCACTTACTAATCTTCCATGCCGACATTTGCCGCCATCGACATCGGTTCCAACTCGTGCCGGTTGAAGATCGCCAAGGTCGCCGCGCATGAATTGAAAACCCTTGCTGAAGAACGTGAAGTCACGCGGTTGGGAAGCAGCGTTTTCGATACAGGTTTGATTTCTCCGGAGGCGATGGCGGCCACGTTGCGCGCGCTCAAGCGCTTCCAGCGAGTGGTACAAGCGCATGGTGTCGATCGCATTCGTGTTGTAGCGACATCGGCGATGCGCGACGCGCGCAATTCTGCTGCCTTTCAGGCATGGGTGAAGGCCGAAACGGGCTGGAACATGGAGATCATATCCGGCCTGGAGGAAGGGCGGTTGATTCATCTCGGCGTGACCGGCGGTGAGCCCGGAGCTGGGGGCCGCGTGCTGCTCATCGACCTGGGCGGAGGCAGTTGCGAGCTTACCCTCTCTGAGCACAAACGCATCAAGGAAACCGTCAGCCTGCCCCTCGGCGCAGTGCGTCTTACCGAGCAGTTTCTCGCCACCGATCCGCCGCCGCCCGACGGGCTGGCGCGCATGCACCGCGTGATCGCGCGGGAACTGCGCCGCGCTCACCGCCGCATTCAGCCGGGCCGTGTTTCACTGGTCATCGCAACATCGGGCACGGCCGCGGCGCTCAGCGAGGCGTGTGCTCCTGGCGTCAAGATCGGCAAAGGCAACAGCAAATCGACACTTAAAGTCTTGCGGCGCGCACGTGCCGATCGCCGCCGTGGCTCCACGGACCTAGATGGCGTGGTTCCAGCAAAGTCAGTACGCAAGCTGGCCGTCAAGCTAGCTAAAATGTCGCTCCCCGAGCGAGAAGCAATTCCCGGGATCGGTCCGCGTCGGGCGGAAATCATCGTCGCCGGGGCGCAGGTTTACGCTGCGGTTCTTGAAAGCTTTGAACTCAGCGGCTTTCGCTACTCTCCATTGGGGCTCCGCGACGGCATCCTGGCGCAGATGCTGGCCGAGCAGGACGCCCGGGCCACTGCTCATCGCGAATTCGAGTACGAGCGCTGGGAGAGCGTGCTGGTCACGGCGCGGCGCTATGGTGTCGATCCCCGCCGGGCTGAGCCAGTGCGCGCTCACGCCGAACAACTCTTCCGCGAGCTCAAACCCCTGCACGAGCTCAGTACGGAATATGAAAGCTGGCTCTCTGCCGCGGCCATGCTGCGCGATACCGGCAAATTCATCAACCACCAGGGCCATCACCGGCACACGCAGTACATCATTTCCAGTTCGGAGATTTACGGTTATACGCAGATGCAGCGTACCGTGGTTTCGGCCATTGCTCGCTACCTGGGAAAAAGCCGTCCCCAGCCGGGCGATCGCGCCCTGCGCAACCTGCCGCCGGAGGAACACAAGAACGTGCATCGCGCTGTCGTCCTGCTTCGTCTGGCCATCGCGCTCAATCAGGATCGCGCTTCCGACGTGCTGCGCGTCGGCGTGAGGATCTATCCGAAGCGCGTTTACCTGGAATTGCGCGCGGGCCGCACAGGTGCGGAACTGGAGCTGTGGTCCCTGCGTAAGGAAGCCGGCTACTTCCGCGAAGTTTTCGGGCGCGAGCTTTTCGTCACGCTGGCGTAGATGGCGCGGGCCGTACGCGGATCGATGAGCATTTGCAGGCGCGGTGGGTGATTCGATAGGTCGACGCGCGCGACGGAGGCCTTCCGCATTCGGATGCTCGCACCGCCGTTGCCCGTTATCAATCGGCCCAGAAACTGAAATATGTTCGGATTGTGCCCTACCGCCAGAATTCCCTCGCGGTCGGCGTATTTGGCGAGCAGGTCCTGAAAGTCGGAAAAGCTGGCATTGAGTGACAGAGCTGGGCTGATTTCGACCTTTGCGTCGTAGCCCAGTTCGGTTCCGACCAGTTGCGCGGTCTGGAGAGATCGCTTCAATGGGCTCGAGACGATCACGTCAATCGGCGCCTTCAGGGCGTTCAGCGCGCGGGCCATCAGCATGCACTGCTCCTTGCCCTCTTTGACGAGACCGCGTCTTGAGTCCAATGCGGGATTCTCGCGGAAGGTACCTGCATTCGCGTGGCGCATAAGAAAAAGGATCATATTGGGGTCGAGCGGCGAGAACAAAAAACGGGGAACCGCGTACTCCTCGAAGGATCGATTTTAACAGAACTGTAACAATTCAACCGGAAGGCTCGCCTCAAGCGCTTTCCGGTTCTAAGAATCGAGATCCTTCGACTTGGCTCACGGCAGCCTTCGGGGGTACCCAGTTCCGTGGTGAGCGCGCTCTCCGCTCAGTCTGCAGCCGTCATGACGTCTTGCGCGGCCTTCAATCTCTGACGTTTCGCGTCCTGCTGCGGGATCGCATCGAGGTCGGTCTTGCCTTCGGCAAGCTGGATCAGGAAATCCTGGCTCGAAAACGCAGGCGCGTCCCTCATCACCTTGCTGGCGCGGAAGTAGGAACCATCTGTCTGTTGCAGGCGTGCTTTCACCGTGTCGGCCATATAAGCGGGCAGGATTTCGTCGTGAATGCGCGCGATTGCCGCTGGGTCGCGGACCGGGAACACCACCTCACAGCGCTCGAACAGGTTGCGTGGCATCCAGTCGGCAGAGCCCAAGTAAATTTCGTGGCTGCCTCCGTTGGCGAAGTAAAAGATCCGCGAGTGCTCGAGGAACCGGCCGACGATCGACCGCACACGAATCCGGTCCGACAAGCCTTTCACGCCGGGCCGCAGAATCGAGAGGCCGCGGATAATCAGGTCGATCTCCACACCGGCTCGCGAAGCCTGATACAACGCCTCGATGACCGACGGCTCAAGCAGCGCGTTCATCTTGGCGACAATGTGCGCCGGTCGTCCCGCCTGGGCGTGTTCCGCCTCGCGTCGAATCAGGCGCAGAAAGCTCTCGGCCATGGTCAGGGGCGCCACCAGCAGTGGGCTATAGTCATCGATTTCTGCGTGCGCGGTGAGGTAATTGAAGACCATGTGAACGCGCTCGCAAATTTGCGGATCGCTGGTGAGCAGGCTGAGATCAGTATAGAAATGGGCTGTGACAGGGTTGTAGTTGCCCGTGCCCAGGTGGCAGTAGCGCCGAGTCACGCCGTCCTCGTCGTGGCGCACCAGCATGGCAAGCTTGCAGTGGGTTTTTAGACCGACGACGCCGTGGAATACCTGTACGCCGGCGTCTTCCATGCTGCGTGCCCAGCGAATATTCGACGCCTCGTCGAAACGCGCCATCAACTCCACTACCACCACCGCCTCTTTGCTCGCGCCCGCTTCGGTCAATGCCTGGAACATGGGCGAGTCGTGGCTGGTGCGATAGAGTGTCTGCTTCATCGTCACCACGGCCGGGTCCTGCGCGCCCTGCTGTACAAACTCCACGACGGGATCGTAGGAATCGTACGGGTGATGGAGCAGGATGTCGTGGTGGCGCAGCTCATCAAAGATTCCAGTTGACTTGCGACTGAGCAAAAGAGGCTTGGGAGTGAACGGCTGGAATTTGAGATCGGGCCGTTGCACGTCCTCGTAAAAGAACATCAGGCGCGAGAGGTTGACCGGGCCCTCACACCGAAAGACCTGGCTCTCGCCGAGCTCGAAGTTCACGCGGAGGCGCTCCACAATCTCCGGGTCGGCATCGGCCTCGATCTCAAGGCGAACCGCGTCGCCCTTGCGACGGTTATGGAGTTCCACGCGAATGGTTTCAAGCAACGAGCGCGCCTCTTCCTCTTCGAAGTAAAGGTTCGAATTGCGCGTGACGCGAAACGACGCCGAGGCCATGACCTCGTATCCGCGGTACATGCCGGCAAGGTGCTGCTCGATGAGGTCCTGGAGCAACAAGTAGTCATGGCCTCCGTTGGTCGACGGGAGTCGCACGAAGCGCGCCAGAGCACGCGGTACGGTGACTACGCCGAGAACCAACGGGCCTGAACTGCGGCGCTTTGCGCGCAACAGCAAAGCCAGGCACAGCGCCTTGTTGAGCACACGCGGAAAAGGATGCGCCGGATCGATGGAGATCGGCGTGAGAAGCGGATCGACTTCGCGTTGAAAGTATCCGCGTGCGAAGTCGCCCGCTTCCCGGCTCAGCTCATCCCACTTGAGCAGCCTGATCTCCTGCTTGCGCAGCTCAGGCAGCAGCATCTTGTTCCAGCAGTGGTATTGCGCAGCCACAAAGTTGTGAATCTCGGCGGTCAGGATCTCCAGCGACTCTTCCGGGCGCAGGCCGTCGTATCCAGGCTCGCGGTAGCCGTCCTCAATGCGCTGCGTCAGGCCGGCCTGGCGAACCTCGACGTATTCGTCGAGATTCGATCCGGTTATGGCGAGAAATTTCACGCGCTCGAGGAGAGGGTTTGCGGTGTCTTCGGCTTCTTCAAGCACACGCCTGTTGAACTGCATCCAGGAAAAGTCCCGGCCATTGAAGAGTTTCGGTCTGCGTGCGTGGTTGGGCATGTATTGGTTCAGCGAGCCGTGATGGAAGTCTACAGCGTTCACCCGGTCAGTGAAACATTCTCCTTCTGGGTAAAGGGAAGCGAGCTGTCATCCACAGAGATACCCGACGCGGGGGAAAACGTTGTTAACGACAGACGAAAAACTATGTGGCAATGCCCGATAGGAGCCCGCCATTGGGCTGTGGAATCCGAGCTGTCGTTATTAGGGATCCGCGAAAAACGTTATTTGAAGTGATTGTAAATAGGTCCAAGCCGCGTAGAGCGCGGTTGGATACACTAGATTTAAGAACCGCGATGCGTTTGTTGCGCATCCATTTGAGGTACAGCCGTTTTCGGGCGAACGCCCTCCACCATCTCATGCAAGGTTTTTGAACTTGTCCAGACTCTCCATCAACAGCCCAATCCGTCTTTCTGCCTCCGGTCTGCTGCTGGCTTTTTCCGCTTTGGCTTGCGGCGCCCAGACGGTCCCGAGCCTTTCGGCTCCGACGCCCATGGGACCGAATGCGCAGAGCTTTCAGGGCGGCGTGCCCAAGGGAGAAGCCACGGGACAGACCCTCGATCTCTCGCTCGATGATGCAATTCAACGCGGGCTCGATGCCAATCTCGGCATCATTCTGAGTGGCACGCAGATGGCAGGCGCACGCGGTGAACGCATCAGCGAGCTGCAGTTGCTGCTTCCCACCATCGATTTCACCGCCAAGGAAACGGCAGCGCAAGTGGATTTGCCCGCCGAGGGCCTTCGCATCCCGGGCATTCCGACGGTGATCGGACCGTTCGGTTATACCGACGTGCGCGCCTCGCTCAACTGGTCGGTAGTGAATGTGGCCTCGATGCGCAACTATCTCGCTTCGCGCCATAACTTCGCCGCCGCACAACTTTCAGCCGAGGACGCGCGCGATCTGGTGATACTGACAGTTGGGAACGCCTACCTCCTGGTTCTGGCCGATGAAACCCAAGTAAGCAGCGTGCAGGCAGAGGTGACCACCGCGAAGGTTTCGCTGGATCAGGCGATAGCGAGTCACCAAGCGGGCACGGCGCCGCTTCTCGACGAGCTGCGCGCGCGCGTAGACTTCCAGTCGCTCGAGCAGCAGTTGATCGCGGCGCGGAATTCGCAGGAGAAAGACAAGCTGCAACTGGCGCGCGTGATCGGGCTACCGCTCGCGCAAAATTTTAATCTGACCGACAAAGCGCCATATGCACCCTTCGACGAGCTTGATGCGGATGCGCTGATCCGGCAGGCCAAGGCGAGCCGCAAGGATCTTTCGGCAGCCGTAGAACAGGCCGCGGCGGCCAGCGAGCAGCGCAAGGCGGCCTCTGCCGCACGCTTCCCAACATTTTCGGCCAGCGCCGACTACGGCGACATCGGAACGACGCTGGCACACTCACATGGCACGGTGGACGCGACTGGTTCGGTGAGTATTCCGGTTTTTAACGAATTTGCACTTCGTGGCCAGGCGCAGCAGGCGCAGGCGCAGCTCGATATTGCGGATGCGCAACTGAGCGACAAGCAGGCCCAGATCGAGGCCGACGTGCGCGATGCGCTTCTCGATATCGCCTCGGCGCAGAAGCAGGTTGAGGTTGCGCGCTCAAGCGTGGATCTGGCCGACGAGGCTTTGAAAGAAGCTCAGGAACGCTACGCGAACGGTGTGAGCGACAACCTGCCGGTGAGCGAGGCGCAGCAGGCCGTTGCCCAGGCGGATGGGCAGTACGTGGCCAGCCTTTACCGGGACAGTGTGGCCAAGCTCAGCCTGGCACGTGCGCTGGGCGACGGGCAGAACTACAAGAAGTACTTAGGAGGGAAGTAAACGTGGCCGACTCAACAACAGCAACCGCACCGAACGAAACTGCAGAGACAGAGATTGAGGCACCGCGGGGGGGGCGGAAGGGGATCGTGATCGCGGGAGTTGCGCTGGTGGTTTTCATAGCCCTGGGGGTGTGGTGGCGGTCGACCTACAGCGAGGATACTGACGACGCGCAGGTCAACGGTCACCTGATCCAGGTGAGCTCGCGGATTGCCGGCCAGGTGATCAAAGTCGACGTGGAAGAGAACCAGGTGGTGAAGGCGGGCGATCCCATCGCCGAGCTGGATCCGAGCGACTACCAGGTTGCGGTGGAGAACGCCGAGGCGGTGCTGGCCAGCGCCAAAGCCAACGCAGCGGCGGCCCGGGTGGCGGTGCCAATCACCACGATTAATACCGGGAGCAACCTGCGCGCGGCCGATGCCGATGTGACCAGCGCCCACGCCACCATTGAGGAGGCGGAGCAGCAGTACTCTGCGGCACGGGCCAACGTGGTTCAAGCCGAGGCCAACAATATCAAGGCCCAGCAGGACCTGAAGCGCTACCGGCCGCTGGTGGAGAAGGACGTGATCAGCAAGCAGCAGTTTGACGCGGCGGTGGCCGCGGCCGACGCGGCACAGGCGGCGCTTGCGGCGGCGCAGGCGAACGAGGCGGCGGCCAGCGATGCAATCCGGGTAGCGCACGAGCGCGAAACCGAGGCGCAGGCGCAGCAGAAGTATGCCGAGACCGGGCCGCAGCAGGTTGCAGCGCAGGACGCGCGCGCCAAGCAGGCCGACGCGCAGGTGGAGCAGGCGCAGGCACAGGTCGATGAGGCAAAGCTGAATCTGAGCTAT
>Ga0187783_10002165_pt1 | contig 14638 bp, 9 predicted proteins | sample 1015_SJ02_MP02_2_FD_132471 | JGI IMG/M metagenome (GOLD analysis project Ga0187783, IMG submission 132471) | Tropical peat soil microbial communities from peatlands in Department of Meta, Colombia - 1015_SJ02_MP02_20_MG | ecosystem: Environmental > Terrestrial > Soil > Wetlands > Peat | place...
ACAATCGCGGCCGATTACCAGGAAATTCTGGGCAACCCAGCGATCGAAGCAGTTCATATTTGTACCCCCACAGCGCAACATTTCCTGATGGCCAAGCATTCACTTCAGGCTGGTAAGCATTTGGTCTGCGAGAAGCCGTTAGCGACAAGTGTCACGGAAGGCAAACATCTTGTAGATCTGGCAGCGGAGCGCGGCTTGCGCAATTGCACCTGTCACAATCTGAGGTACTACCCCATGGTGCAACAGATGCGCAGCATGCGCGACTCAGGAGACCTCGGAGAGATTCTCGTTGTTCACGGCACATATTCGCAGGACTGGCTTCTTTACGAAACCGATTGGAACTGGCGCGTGGACGCCAAGGCCGGAGGGCCGTCGCGCTGTATGGCCGATATCGGGTCGCACTGGTTTGATATGGCGGAATACATCACCGGATTGCGCGTCACTTCGCTGTGCGCTGATCTGCAAACTTTTCACCCTACTCGAAGGCGGCCGAATCTCGAGCATGAAACTTTCGCCGGCGCGCGTATCGGCTTTGAACACTTTACCGAGATACGCGTGGATACGGAGGATTTCGGAGCGGTAATTTTTCGCATGGGCGAGCGCACACGCGGCGCCGTCACGGTGAGCCAGGTTTCCGCCGGACGCAAAAACCGCCTCAGCATTGAGATCTACGGTGCGAGAGCGTCCGTCGCGTGGGATCAGGAGCGTCCCGATGAGCTCTGGTCCGGGCACCGCGATACCGGCAATACAATGATTTTGAAAGATCCGTCAATCCTCGCGCCCGGCGCTCGCAGCTATGCCGACCTTCCGGGAGGCCACAGCGAAGGTTATGAAGACACATTCAAGCAACTCTTCCGCCGGTTCTACGGTTCGATTGCCACGCCCAACTCGCCGCCCGAGTACCCTCAGTTTGTTGACGGCCTCCGGCAACTCAAGATTCTTAGCTCGGTGGTTCAGAGCCATCGCGCGCGGGGCTGGGCTGATGTCCCTCCTTGAAGCACGTGCAACCTTGCGGCGACCCTGCCGTGCTCCGTGCCTCACTTAAATTCCGATTGCAGCCCGAGGGCCCTGAGGTATCCCGCGTTGATCCGACACCTTTCCAGTCTGATGTTCTCCAGCAGCTCCGCAAAAGCGCGGTTTATGGTTTCCTGGTCGGGTCGCACTTTCAACCTCTCTTCCGCATGGCCGGTGCCCCGCGGCAGCTTGGCGAATTCCACAATCTTTTCCCAGTCCGCAGGCGGGAGAATGCTGACCACCGCAGACGGCTTTCCCATCTTCTTATAGGGCCAGAAAGCCCATCCGATATCGTTTTTCTCAAGGACCTTCACGAATTGCTCAATCCATTCGTTTGTGTTCTCTCCGGACTCGCCCAGCCAGATCGGCACATCATAACGCTCCCGAAAATCAAGATATTGGCGCACCACGGTTTCGGTCGGTTCCGTCCCGTATTCGTGAAACGTATATACAACGTTCGCGTCAAAAGGCGGACCGAACACAGCAAAGTTGCTGTCCCACTGGGCGCCCCCAAGAAAAAGGATATGGTGTGCATCCACTTGTCGTATCGCTGCGACTACCTTCTTGTAAACCGGTTCGAGCGAGGAATTCAAATGCGCCAGCTTAGGGTAATGTGGAATCGGCTCATTCAGCAGGTCATAGCCGAGCACTGTTGGTTCATCGCGATAGTGCTGTGCCAGCCGCCGCCAGATTGCGATCAGATGGTCCTGCTCTTGTGGGCTCTGGTAGAGCCAGGGATATCCGGCGCTGTCGTCAATGTTTGCTCCAGTTTGTCCGCCCGGCGCCGCGTGCAGATCAAGGATCACATACAAGCCTTCGGCACGGCTCCATTCGATCAACCGGTCGAGCAGCCTGAATCCTTCCCCGTTCTCCTCAAACAGCCTGTAGTGCATGGGAACTCGGATGGCGTTAAATCCCGCTCGATGCAAAAGTGCAATGTCCTCGCGCGCGACATAGTTGTCGCGGTATTGATGCCAGAATGCGGCGGATCCGTCGGGCCCGAGCAGCTCCAGTACCAGCGCGCGGATTTCAGAGGGCGATTGCGGGCCACCATCGAACAGCCACATGTAGCCCTCTGGCACCAACCAATTGCCAAGATTGGTGGCACGCACAAAGAGTGGTTTACCGGCGGCATCGACAATCTGTTTGTGGCTGCTGTGCGCGAGCTGCGCGCTTGCCTGTGAGATCGACAGCAGCAGAATTAGCAGTTGCGGAAGTCTGTACTTAAACATAAATTTTCTTTCCAGGAGCTTACACTATCGAGTGTCGTACTGCGCGTCTCTGATCTGGAGAAACCAACTCCCCCAAAACCGGTTTTAGTCATGAAGAAAAGCTGTCTAGAATAATTGGCTCTCGTTGACGGTGCAGTTGCAGCTGGGCGTTGTACGTCCCGGGCCCTCGGCTCAGGCAGCCAGGTTGCGTGTCCCCAGCGACAGTTCCGGCGTTGGCTTTGACGACATCCAGGCAGCGCTTAGTGGATGCCCCGGGCTCACCACCGTTCGGCAGCGGGCTGCTCCAGATAGGATAACTGGCAGCGAAGCAGTTGCTACAGCGAGAGTCCGATAACAACGGGTGAGTCCCGCAGACGATCTCGCTGGAAGCGCGCTGATAATCCGGGAGTTCACTGGCTCTGCGCGCCCACTTCGGAAAGCGGAGTATGAATGAATTGCGGGTGCGTAGCCGCGTATCCTCAGTGTTGGACTGCGCCCCTCCCCAGCGATTGGCTGCGCTGATAAACGCGAATGTAGTCCACCAACATGTCCCTCGGAAAGGCGGTGGACGAGTCGGGATTGCCCGGCCAGTTACCGCCAACGGCCAAATTAAGAATCAGGAAGAACGGCTTATCGAATGCCCACTTCCAACCGGGTCGAAGGTCGGCGCGAGTGCGTGTCGCGTACAGATTCTTGTCCACATAGAAGAGAATGGAATCGGGATCCCATTCGACTGCAAAGACGTGGAAGTCGTCGCTAAAGCGTTCCTTCGCGGGCAACGTAAACGGCGCTTCAATGCCAACGGTGCCGGTGTAACCTGGCCCATGGATCGAGCCATGAACGATTCCCGGCTCCTTGCCAACGTTCTCCATGATGTCGATCTCGCCGCACGCCGGCCAGCCAACTTTTTCGATGTCATCACCCAACATCCAGAAAGCGGGCCACATCCCTTGTCCGGCAGGCACCTTGATGCGCGCTTCGAAGCGACCGTACTCTTGGCTGAATTTTCCCCGCGTTGTCAGCCGACCCGAAGTGTAATGGCGGGTAACGCCGTCGGGACCGATGTATTTTTCCGCCAACGCGCGGATCACCAGCTTTCCGTCCTTAAGGAACACATTCGCGCTGCGGTTTGTGTAGTATTCAAGTTCATCGTTGCCCCAGCCTCCGCCGCCGGTTTCGACAACCCATTTGGAACTATCCACGGAAGAGTCGCCTGCGCCACTGAATTCGTCGTTCCAGACGAGCTTCCACCCGGAATCATTAGAGGCCAAGTCAGGATTCTGACTGTAGCTTGGGACTGCGAGACAAAGCATCAACAAAGGCAAAACCGACCACTTTGTTGCCGGTTGCGCAGGCTCAGTGCACAGGGTCAAGTTGCGAGTAGATGGGTGTCGCATACCATCGGATTTGAATCTTATCGCAAAGCTGCTCGAAGGAGGCAACGTTCGCTGCCGCGACACAACGGGAGTTCTTACGAGTCCTCGGCATCACTCTGACGAGCCGCACTATCCAAAGTACGAGAATGCCTCAGCCATGCAATAATGTGTGCGCCCTCGCGGGTGAGGCAATGCGTCGCAGTACAATCCGCCGTCCCACAGTGCGCTTTCAAGTCCGTTGCGGCTTCAGGCGATGCAATGGTCGAGGAAACTATGAGGTATCAAGTTGCCTTTTCGAGGTAAATGGATGATCAGACCTAGAATGTTGAGGATGGCCCACACCGCAATTCTGGTGATCATCCTGACCGCAGTGATCGCACCCGCGCAAAGCGAGAACATGGGAACGGCCGAGACTGACAAGCGCGTCGAGGCGATCCTTGAGAGGATGACGCTCGAGGAAAAGATCACGCTCATCGGCGGCATTCCAGACTTCTCCACCCATCCCATTCCGCGGCTCGGAATTCCGTCTCTTAGAATGTCCGATGGTCCAGTTGGCGTGCACGATTACGGTCCGACGACAGCATATCCGGCGGGAATTGCGCTTGCGGCTTCGTGGGACACAGAGCTGGCGAATCGAGTGGGCAAGATGATGGGCGAGGATGGACGCGCGCGCGGCGTCCATATCATCCTAGCGCCAGGAATGAACATCTATCGCGCACCGATGAATGGACGGAACTTCGAATATTTCGGAGAAGACCCTTATTTGGCCGGACGAGTGGCCGTTGCGGAGATTGAAGGTATTCAGTCGGAAGGCGTAATCGCGACGGCGAAACACTTCGTGGCAAACAATTCTGAATATGGGCGAATGGATCACAGCTCGGATGTGGACGAACGCACTCTACGTGAAATCTACCTGCCGGCATTCGAAGCTGCCGTCAAAGAAGCGAAAGTCGGTGCGATCATGGACGCCTACAACCTCGTCAACGGCGTTTACATGACCGAGAACGGCTACCTAAATGACGAGGTGCTAAAGAACGAATGGGGCTTTCGAGGGATCCTCATGTCTGATTGGGGTGCAACCCACGATGGGCTGGCGTCGGCGAACGGCGGCCTCGATCTCGAAATGCCGTCAGGCGAGTATATGTCCGAGGATACGTTACTCCCGGCTATCCGCAACGGCACAATTACCGTAGCGACGATTGACGAAAAGGTTCGAGCAATCCTGCGCACGGCGATTCACTTCGGATTCTTCGATCGCGAACAAACCGACAAAACGATTCCGCTCTACAGCCAAGAAGGGCGTGAGGTTGCCCGGCAAGAAGCCGAGGACGGCATGGTCCTGCTCAAAAATAATCGCAACATTTTGCCGTTCGATAAGACGAAACTGAAGACCATCGCTGTCATCGGGCCGGACGCGTTCCCAGCCGTGATTGGCGGCGGAGGAAGCTCGCTCGTTAATCCGTATCGCGCGGTCAGTTACCTCGAGGGAATCAGCAACTATCTGGGGTCCAGCGTGAAAGTCCTGACGGTGGAAGATTCCGCCCCGCTAACGGAAGTTGTGAGCCAATCAGAATTCAGAACGCGCGAGACTGGTGGTGAACCAGGCCTTGCCGGCGAGTATTTCGATAATCAGAACCTCGGCGGCGCTCCAGCCCTCACGCGCACGGACCGACGCGTGGATTTCAACTGGGGCCTGGGCAGCTTCGCCGATGGGCATCCGGTTGATCATTTTTCAGCGCGTTGGACGGGTGACTACATTCCGAAATCATCGGGCGATTACATGTTCTACGTGTCGTCGGACGATGGCGCGCGTGTGTACGTTAACGACGAGATGATCATTGACGACTGGACGCGGCATTCGGAGACACTGCACATAGCTTCACGGGCTCTCGAAGCGGACAAGGCGTACAAAATCAAAGTCGAATACTTCGAGGACGTAGGCACCGCGGCCATTCATTTTGGCGTGATTGCGGCGAAGGAAATCGTCGGTCGCGAAACAAAAGCGCTAGCCGCACACTCCGACGCCGTCGTTTTGTGCGTCGGATTCAACGACGTTTCCGAAGGCGAAGGCGCCGACCGTCCGTTTCGCCTCTCAAACGCACAGGATCAACTCATTCGCACGATTGCGAGTGTGAACAAAAACCTCGTGGTTGCCCTCACCGCCGGCGGCAATGTCGAAATGACAAGCTGGATCGATCAGGTTCCCGCCGTAATTGACGCGTGGTATCCCGGACAAGAAGGCGGCGATGCACTTGCGCGGCTTCTTTTCGGCGAGGTAAGCCCTTCGGGAAAGCTTCCCGCTTCGTTCGAAAAGCGCTGGGAGGACAACCCAACGCACGACAATTATTATCCCGCGCCGGGAACCAAGCGCGTCGCCTATCGCGAGGGCATCTTCCTCGGTTACCGATACTACGATCGCGCCGAAACGAAGCCGATGTTCCCATTCGGCTATGGTCTGTCGTATACCAGTTTCGAATACAGCAACCTCGAAGTGTCGCCGCGCTCGACGAGCGATCCGAGTCACATCCGCGTGTCGTTTGTAATCAAGAACGTTGGCTCACGCGCCGGGGCCGAAGTGGCTGAGCTGTATGTGGGCGAAGGACATGCAAGCGTCCCGCGGCCCATCAAAGAATTGAAAGGTTTCGCGAAAGTAGTGCTGCGGCAGGGTGAATCGAAGGCGGTTACGCTGAGTCTCGATCGCCGCTCGTTTTCCTATTACGACGTCAAGCGCAAGGAGTGGGTCGCAGAGCCAGGTGATTTCGACATCCTCGTCGGTGGCTCGTCAGACAGAATCGCGCTGAAGGCAAAATTCACTCTGACGAAAGAAGCTGTGGGAGAATAAACGCGCGTGACTGCCGTGTGTACGCGTGTCACCGCAGCCGCTATGACTCGCAGCACCTTCACGCCAAGAGTCATCCCCATGGCGTTGGCCTTGGGTAACTCCGCAATGGTGTCGCCGGCCATTCTGGCTGCGCGTGTTCTTCCGCATCTCTTCCGCGAGACGGCCAGCGTTCGGATGAAGATGTTGCCATTCCCGGACATCAAGGACGAGCGCTACGCAACATACTTGAAAGTCGCCTAATGTCCTGCCGCATTCGAATAGGTTGGCCTAGGTGATGTGCCGGAGGGAGTGCATCAGCTGGGAACTGAGCACGGGCCCGCGATCGTTGGGCCGTGTCGCGCGCCCCTAATGCACGCTGCTCCGGAAATTCTCGATCAGGTGTTCCGACGTCCGTAGTGAAAAAGCCAGAATGCTGAGCGTCGTCGTTTTATCCGTGCAATTCAAGAAAACGCTGGCGTCGCACACGTACAAGTTCGGGACGTCGTGACTTTGTCCGTAGCGGTTGGTCACGAAATGCTTTGCGTCATTTCCCATGCGGCACGTTCCGGTCTCGTGCATGCTCCAGCCAGGAATCTCCGGCGCATCGCCCGTGCTCTCGACCACTCCGCCGGCAGCTCTCAGCACGTCGGCGCACACCTGCTTTGAATGCTCCCACATCTTCACAACATTTTCGTCCCACTGAAAGTGTAGCCGCGCCACAGGAATTCCATAAGGATCAGTGGCCTCAGGATCGAGATCCACATAGTTCGTTTTCTCTGGCAGTGACGGCGCCTGGACGGTGAAACTCACCGGAGCCGGATAGCGGCGCTTGATTTCGCGCTTAAACGACGAGCCAAATCCGTCGAGATGACTCGCATACCAGGGGAACTCCGAGCAGCCGCCATCTGGGTAGACGGAATATCCGCGGATGAATTTCTGCTCGTGTGGATCTACCAGGTTTTGCCACCGCGGCATCCAGGCGATCGTGCTATCGGCCACGTGATCGGGAAAACTCGGCTGACCGACGAGTTGGGGCAGGTATCCGCGGGCTGATTCGCCATAGAGGTGATCGCAGAGATTGCGTCCCAACTGTCCGCTGGAGTTCGCGATGCCGTCGGGCCAGTGTCGCGATTTGGAATTCAGCATGATCCGCGCCGACTCCACACACGAGGCCGCTACCACAACGGCTCGCGCATAGACTTCGATTTCCTGCTTCGTTCCGCGATCTACGTACGCTACTCCCGCAGCCCTTCCGTTTTCGTCAGTGAGAATGTTTTTCGCCAAAGCATTGGTGCGCAGCTCCAGGTTCCTGGTCGCCTCGGCCGTGGGAAGAAAGAACCAAGGCGTAGAGAAAAATGCGCCCACGTCACATCCGGTCGTGCACTCCCCGCAGAAATGGCAGGACGGATGTCCTTCGTGCGGCACCGTCAGTTGCGCACATCTATCCGGCAGGTACGGAACGCCCACTTTATGCGCGCCGGCCCTCAATATCCAGTCCAGGCATCGGAACTTGAACGGCGGCAAGTACACCCCGTCCGGATTGCTCGGCCGATTCTGCACCGTACTCGCCACTCCGATCATCTTTTCAACGCGCGTGTAGTAGGGAGCGATCTCGTCGTAGGCCACCGGCCAATCCATGTCGCAGCCATCGAGCGAGGCGGCGCGGAAATCGATGTCGCCGAAGCGAGCCGAGCTGCGCCCCCAGAAATTTGTTTTTCCGCCCACAGCGTTGCAGCGCGGCCACAGCCATTTCGTTCCAGGCGCGGTCGTGAACGGGATCTCGTGATCCCACGCCGCCTTGGTGTACTCGTTGTCCATGTAGCCGAAAGATTCGCCGCGCCGCTTCGGATCGTCGAAACCGCGAAACTCCATGTCCCACGGCATTCGGTGGAAACGAAAATCCTTCACTGGATCGAGCCTCCGCCCGGCATTCAACGCACATACCTTCAGCCCCGCATCGCACAGCGTTTTGATCGCCATGCCGCCGCCTGCCCCAGTCCCAATCACGACCACGTCGTAGATCTGTCTGGCCACCCGATTAGGCTCCGCCTCAGGAATCGCTGTTCAAAAGATGCCGGTGCTCGGGATCGCCCTTGTGCGGGCACTCCGGCGACTCGGCGTAGAACCGGAGCGCCGGATTGTCTAGTTCCTTGAAACCGATCTGACTGGTGTAGAAGCCTGCAACGGTGTACTCTCGGATCAAACGAAAGAATCTCTGCCCGTCTTCTTCGCCGGGCCGCGCCTTGTCCTTGTATCCAAGAGGTTCCAGTAATGCGGCCTGATGCTCAGCTTCCAAATCGAGGAAGCGTTTCCCGTGCATGCGCTCACTGTGCGCATTCAACCAGGTTAGACCGGAACTGAAGCCGTACTGCACGTCTGGGTCGCTCGCCACCGTGAAATCAATGAACTCAGCGACCCCTGCGTCGGTCGCGCCTAGCGTGCCGTCGCTCGGTATGATCATCTCCGCGAGGCGTTTCACCAAGGCGTACTCCGCGGCGGTGAAGAACCTCGGACTATAAACCGCTGGTTTGATCGGTAGTGCCGCGTTGCCGACATGCCCGCACGCGAATCCCCACCTGCTGAACCCAGGAAACTTTGCAGCCGCAGCCGCCGTCCCTAGAATGCGCAACATTTCCCGCCGCTGGATTCCTTGGCCCGCCATCGTCGTTTCCGTCAGGAAAGCTTCCGGTGCAGAACCAAGTGCCCCGCGTCGCGCTGCAATTTCAACTCGTCATCCCCTACGCAGATGCCGTACGGATTGGAGCACATGGCGTCCACTCTCTCCCGTGTGGAGAAACACCAGCGTTTACTACCCCGCTGTTAAAGATTCAGCGAACGATTATCGGGCAAAGCAAAGGCAGCATAGTACCACACGATCGCTGGAGCGATGAACCATGGCCGGTGCCCCGACACTCCTGCACTCTAGTCGCGAACGAATATTGCGTTGCCATTTAGACACGAATCGCGGCCATTCTAACCAACTTTAACTGGATGAATTATGGCGCAACCCATCCGATTCCGAATTGGTCATCGCCAATTTCCCTAAAGTCCCAGAGGAACGACGAAAACCGGTGCTTTCTGGGCTCCGCTCAGCCATTGCCCCTCGGCGTCGGTTCTGGACAGTTTGTTGGCCTCGACCGAGTAGGTCGACTGCCGAAGCAAGGTATATCGTTGCAGGTTTGCCTGTGAGAAAATTCAGGTTTGTCCATGCACTCTCATTCGCTCCCAGTGGAAGGCATCGCTTGATGAGGCGTTTCGCCACACTCGCCGCGATTCCGCTTGTTGCCCTGATGTCTGTGAGAGTCCCGGATCGCTCGGGGCAGGAGGGGAACCAAAGCCGGACCCCGCAGCAGGCGGGAGTGAGCACGGGGGCGGCGTACGCCCCCATGAAGGATGAGCTATCACGCCCGATCACGGCGGGCGGCTTCGTTGACGGTGCGCCGGTGGTTTATATCGATGTGACGCACCAAGCTGGACTGGACAAATTTCACCACCGTTCGGGATCACCCGAAAAGACGACGATACTCGAAACGCCGGGCTCGGGAGTCGCGCTTCTGGACTATGACAATGACGGCTGGCTGGATATCTACCTGGTGAACGGATCGACATTTGATGCGCTGAAAGGGAAAGAAACCCCGCCGCGAGCCATGCTGCTCCACAACAATCACGATGGGACCTTCACCGACGTGACGGACAAGGCCGGTGTGGCGAACGAGCGGTGGGGGTTCGGCGTAGCGGTCGGAGACTTCGATAATGACGGCTGGCCAGACATTTACGTCTCGAATTTCGGAAAGAATCGCCTATATCACAACAATCACGACGGAACGTTTACCGACATCGCGGAAAAGGCGGGAGTAGCACTGGGAGGCTGGTCAACGGGACCAACCTGGGGCGATTACGACCGCGATGGCTTACTTGATCTATTTGTTCCCGGCTATGTGAAATTCGACCCCGACTATCCTCCCATCGCTGGAAAGGGAGGTCTTCCGCCTGGATACTGCCAGTTCCGGGGCGTCAATGTGATGTGCGGCCCACGCGGATTGACTGGGGAGCAGGACCATCTCTTTCACAACAACGGCGACGGCACGTTTACGGACGTGAGTGTGAAAGCGGGAGTTTCCGATCCACGCGGTTATTACGGTTTCGCGTCCGTGTTTGTGGACGTCGATGATGACGGCTGGATCGACTTGGCGGTTGCCAACGATTCCGTGCCTAAGTATCTGTACCGCAACAAACACGACGGGACGTTTGAAGACATCAGCTACTTGTCGGGGTTCGCCTTAAACGGCGACGGTCGCGAACAGGCTTCCATGGGCATTGCCGTAGGAGATTACAATCACGACGGCGAAATCGATTTTTACGTGACGAATTTTTCGGATGATTACAATACGCTGTATCGAAACGACGGAGACGCCAGCTTTTCGGACGTTACCGCCCGTGCGGGAATCGCCAGCTTGACCATTCCTTTCCTCGGATGGGGAACCGGCTTCCTTGATTACGACAACGACGGTTTTTTGGACCTTTTCGTGGCCAATGGGCACGTGTATCCAGGTGTGGATAAACAGGAATGGGGAACGACTTGGGCGCAGCGGCCGCTGCTTCTGCGAAACCTCGATGGCACAAAATTCGCGGAAGTTCCGCCGGCAACTGGAAGCGGCTTGGCAGTAATAAGGTCCGCGCGAGGAGCGGCGTTCGGAGACCTGTTCAACGACGGCCACATCGACGTGGTAATGAACAATATGGACTCCACGCCGACGCTTCTGCGCAACGTCGTCGAGAATGGCAATCATTGGGTCACTTTCAGGCTCGTGGGAAGCGGAAAAAGTCCGCGCGACGCCATTGGCGCCAAGATCTTTTTGACGGCAGGAGGATTCCGCCAGCGGGCGGACGTGTTTAGTGGAGGAAGCTACGCGTCGAGTTCGGATCAACGGTTGCACTTTGGGCTGGGAGCGGCGAAAAAAGTCGACAAAGTGGAAATTGACTGGCCGGACGGAAACAAACAGGAGATCAGCGTTCCAAGTATCGACCGCATTTATACCGTGGTGGAAGGCAAGGGGATTGTTGAGCCGTGACGTTTTGCCAGATTGCGCGGTACCTTGTGGGTGGAGGAACGGGCGTTTTGCTGTGCGTGCTTACTTTTTCTTTCGCTAGCCAAAACAATGCGACGGCAACACAAAGCCCATCCGCAAGCACAGGACAATTCGTGGACATTACCCAGCAATTGGGAATTAACTTTCAATATCAGGCTTCGCATACGACGCGCAAATACTTGCCCGAAACCATGGGCGCGGGAGTGGCACTGTTTGACTACGACAACGATGGACGCCTGGACATTTTTTTTGTCAACGGCGCGCCGCTGAGCGACCCTACTCCGAAAGGAACAATTCCGCAGAAGACGGGGCCGAAATACTGGAATCGCCTGTTTCACCAAAAAACAGATGGCACATTTGAGGATGTGACGGAGAAAGCCGGCCTGCAGGGCGCCGGTTATGGCATGGGAGTTGCCGTGGGCGACTACGATAATGATGGCTACGAAGACCTCTACGTGACCGCTTATGGGGGAAACAAGTTGTATCACAACAATGGCGACGGAACGTTTAGCGACGTGACCGAAAAAGCGGGTGTAGGTGGAAGCGGCTGGTCCACGAGCGCCGAGTGGGTCGATCTCGATGGAGACGGCTATCTCGATCTGGTCGTGTTGCGCTATGTCGATTGGGATTTCGACGAGGTCTGGTGCGGCGAACACAAGGAGGGCTATCGGGCGTATTGTCATCCGGACTATTTCAAAGCGATTCGGCCGCTCGTTTACCACAACAACGGAGATGGAACATTCACGGAAGTCGCGGAGAAGCTGGGACTCGCCAAACCCGGCAAAGGCCTTGGATTGGCCTCAGCGGACTACGACCGCGACGGCCATATCGATCTGTTCATAGCGAACGACTCGATGGCCGAGTTCATGTACCACAACAAAGGCAATGGAAGTTTTGAGGAGGTGGGGTTGCCTGCGGGAACGGCGGTGGACGTGGATGGCCGCACGTACGCCGGCATGGGAGTGGACTTCGCGGACTACAACAATGACGGCTGGCCGGATCTTGTCGTTACCGATCTGGCGAACCAGCGATACGCGCTTTATCAAAACAACGGCGACGGCTCGTTCACATATGCAAGCATGACCACCGGGATCAGCCGGATGACCCTGATGCACTCGGGATGGGGCGTGCGTTTTCTGGACTTTGACAACGACGGCTGGAAGGATTTGCTGATTGCCCAGGGGCACGACTTGGACACGATTGAGCTGACCTCCCCAGGCATTCACTATCGCGAACCTCTGTTGCTAGCACGCAACACCGGGAAGGAATTCGTGGACGTTTCCGCGAACTCGGGCGCCGTGTTTCAGAAGGCCTGGGTCGCCCGCGGGCTGGCGATTGGAGATCTGGATAACGATGGGTGGGTGGACGCGGTAGTGACTACGAACGACGGGCCAGCATACGTACTCCGTAACAAATTTCAGTCGTCCAATCACTGGCTTACGCTCAAACTGGTAGGCCACCAAAGCAATCGCGATGGAATCGGAGCGGAAGTAAAGCTGGTCACCGCGGGTGGCGCGCAATTTGTGACCGTCACGACGGCCAGCAGCTACCTTTCGGCGAGCGACAAGCGAGCGCATTTCGGGCTGGGCAAGGACGAGATCGCGAAAGAGATTCAGGTTCGCTGGCCCAGCGGCATCGTGCAAACATTGAAAGACATCCGTGCCAATCAAATTCTGCAAGTCGACGAACGGGTGGCGAAGCCACGCTGGTAGCAAGTCCACGGCCAGCCGAATGTCCATACCGCTGGGGCTGAGCTTATTGGCGGTCTGGTTTTGTTTTAGCGGACACAGTTTTGCGCAGGGTCAAGACGATTTCGCGCGTGGCTTGAGCGAATTTCGCGCCGGAAATTATTCCGCGGCAGAGAGGTTATTTTCAGATGCTGAGGAAGCTTCGCCAGGGACCACGGATGCTTTGCTTTACGAGGGCAAATGCCTGATTGATCTCCGCAACTTCCCTGCCGCAGAAAAAGCGCTGCGACAATATGTTGCGCGACATCTCGATTCATATGATGCGCTTTATTTGCTGGGTTTCGTGCTGAACCGTGAAAATCGGCCCTCAGAGTCCCTCGATCTTTATACGAAGGCAGCAAGGTTGCGAACGCCAACCGGAGACGATCTAAAGATCGTCGGTCTCGACTATGTTCTGCTGAATGATTACGCGGATGCAGTTCGCTGGCTGGAAAAATCCGTAGAGCTCGATTCAAGGAACAAGGAGGCTTGGTATTACCTGGGCCGCGCCTACTACACGCAATCGCGGCTTCCCGATGCGAGCAAAGCGTTTCAGACGGTGCTGAAACTGGCCCCGAACGATTCCAAAGCCGAAAACAACCTCGGCCTAATTTTCGAATCGCAAGCGCAGCCCGAAGCCGCGGCTGAGGCCTACCGCAAAGCAATCGCCTGGCAAGAACAAGGCGAGCATCCGAGCGAGCAGCCATATTTGAATCTTGGGAATCTGCTTTTGGAACAGGACCAAATGGCGGAAGCGGCTAAGACACTGGAGACAGCTGTCAGGCTCGCGCCCAGTAACAGCCTGTGCCGCCTGAAACTGGGCACTGCCTATCTGCGCGCTGGAAATCTGAACGATGCTCGGCGCGAACTCGAGAAATCCGTGCAGCTGGCGCCGGACGATCCGGCGGGCCACTATCAACTGGGAAGGCTGTATAAGCAGATGAATCAGATGAAGAAGGCCAAAGAAGAGTTCGACCAGACGGCTGAACTACAAAGCCGCGCGGCCTCCAGCAAGCCTCAATAGTTCGTTTGGCAAAAATTAGAGCCTGTCGTGCAAGCTGGCGCCAGCTTGGGATGTTCGTCGGTTATGCTTCGGAGAATTTGGCGGCCAGGAAAAAGTCGCCACTGCTCCCGGGGACAGCACATAAGCCGCGAACCCGCCGTTCCACGCAATGTTGAACGCGACAGGCGCCGTGCCTGAATTGAGCGCGAGCAAGACCATCGAGCCGTCCTGATTCTGAAACGCCACTTGCTGGATTGCAGCCTCCGCATCGGCGCTGGAAGCGATGCGATATGCGCCCGGCTGCACAAACTTACTAGCATGAGCAAGCGCGGTGAAATCCACAGTGGGTGTGACGCCGGCGGGCGATGCTGACCAATCAATTGTCACGACAGCGCG
>Ga0187783_10002166_pt1 | contig 14629 bp, 14 predicted proteins | sample 1015_SJ02_MP02_2_FD_132471 | JGI IMG/M metagenome (GOLD analysis project Ga0187783, IMG submission 132471) | Tropical peat soil microbial communities from peatlands in Department of Meta, Colombia - 1015_SJ02_MP02_20_MG | ecosystem: Environmental > Terrestrial > Soil > Wetlands > Peat | place...
CCACAGAACAAGACAACAGGGAACGAGGGAACGAGGGAACCAGGGAACAAGAAGGAAGGGATCAGGGACCAGGAGTCAGGGGGAGCGTCGGCGAGGCCCGACAGACAGCCATGAGTGGAGAGCCTTTGGCGGCTGCACAAGTTGCGCCTTCTTCATCTCAACCATTGCCCAGGCGCCGGCACTACATCTATCCCACCTGGCCATGGTGGCCGCCGATTCGGTGGATTCGCGACGCCTTCATCGAAGCCATCATGCGGCCGCTGGTCTGGATTCTGGCGCCCCCGCGTGTCGTCGGGCCAGCCAAACCACTTCTCAACGGGCCCATGATCATCGTGGCCAATCACACCGTTTCGTATGATGGGCCCTTCGTCCAATACGCGCTTCCCGGGCCGGTGCGGCGCCACATGGCGGTGGCCATGTCGGGTGACATGCTTGAGGACTTCCGTCACTGGCGCAACGGCCAGCGCATGCCAGCCGATCAGCGATTTTTTCTCTGGGGCCCCGGCGCGTATTTTCTGGTCACCATGTTCTTCAATGTGTTTCCTCTTCCCCGGCAGCGCGATTTTCAGGCCAGCTTCGCACACGCCGGCCAGGCCCTCGATCGCGGATACAACGTGCTGGTATTTCCTGAAGGAGCACTCTCGCCTGAGGGCAAGCTGGCGCGTTTCCGGCCGGGAATCGGGTTGCTGGTCAAGCAGAGCTACGCACCGGTTTTGCCCATGGCCATTCGCGGGCTTGGCGAGTTAAAGACCCGGCAGCGAAAATGGTTCCGCTCGAAGACGATTGAAGTGCGCATCGGCGAGCCGATCCACTTCGGCCCCGAAGTGGCCGAAGCAGCCATCACCGCCCGGTTACAGGAGGAAGTGGAGAAGCTGCTCGGCGAGCCGGCCGCGGCCCACTGACCACTGTTCCGTCGCTCCCTGCCTTTCTGATTTACCTTCATTCTTATGGGCCGCATCCGCATTCTTTCCGATCAGGTGGCGAACCAGATCGCTGCCGGCGAAGTCGTGGACCGGCCGGCGTCGGTGGTCAAGGAGCTGCTCGAGAACTCGCTCGATGCCGCCGCCTCGCGCATCCGCATCGAAGTCGAGGGCGGCGGCCGCAAGCTGATCCGCGTCTTAGACGACGGCCAGGGCATGAATCGCGACGACGCGCTTCTGGCCTTTGAGCGTCATGCCACTTCCAAGCTGCATTCGGCCGACGATCTGCTCTCGATTTCCACCCTCGGCTTTCGCGGCGAGGCTCTCCCTTCGATCGCCTCCGTCGCCCGCGTCACGCTGGAAACATCGACGTCAGAACCCTCCGCCGGCACGCGCCTCGAACTTGCCGGCGGCAAGATCCTGCGCGTCGAAGAAGCAGCCTTGCCCCCCGGAACAACTCTCGCCGTCAGCGACCTTTTCTTCAACACACCTGCGCGCCGCAAATTCCTCCGTGCTGAAGCCACAGAACTGGCTCATGTGACTGCTCTGGTCACGCACTACGCTCTCGCCCATCCCGAGAAACATTTCGAGCTCATTTCTGCCACGCACACCATTGTCTCGGCACCGCCTGTGGCACGCACCGCCGAGCGCATCTATCAGATCTTCGGCAAAGAGACGCTCGGCCAACTGTTGCCTGTCGCCGCTGAGACGCAGCTTGACCGCGCCGGCCTGCCTGAGCCTCCGCCCTGGAAGAAGGACCCGGACCAACCGCCCCGGCAGCCAGGGGCGCTTCGTCTCTCCGGCTTCTACTCCAAACCCGAGTTGCAAAAGCTGAATCGCAACTCCATCTACATCTTCGTCAACAAGCGCCTCATCCGCGACCGGCTTCTGCTGCACGCGATCACCGAGGCTTATCGCAACGTGATTCCGCCTACCAGCTTTCCAGTGGCGCTCCTCTACCTCGAGATGCCGCCCGAAGAAGTGGACGTAAATGTTCATCCAGCCAAAACCGAAGTGCGCTTCCGCCAGCAGAGCCTGGTTCACGACTTTGTCCGTGACAGTCTGCGCACGGCGTTGATCAAGGCGCGTCCCGCAGCAAGCTTTCTCGCCGCACTCGATTCGCAACCTTCGGCAAGTCCTTCGCTCATGCCCCCCGGCACTTCGCCGATTCCGGGACCACCAGAGTTAGGTCGTGTATCCGCAAACGGCCCGGCGCCGGCCCCTGAATCCGCGCCTCCTCCTAAGCCTGATTCCGATCCGGATACCGTGTCAGGGCTCAAGTCCGCCTCTGAGCCCTTCCGGCTCACTCCGGTCGCGCCCCTTCCTGTCACCGGCAGTCTGGCCTTCGAAGAGCAACTATCAGAGGACGCCGCACCGTCGAACGCGACAGGCTTCGACCGAATGTGGGCCGAAGCCGCACAGGCTCTCCTTGAAACGAATGGCTCGCCCGCCGCCGAGCTCTGCAGCACAGCTTCCGACGGATCGACATCGCACGAGGCCAATCCGGTTTCAGACGCGGCCTTCGTCGAAGCAGAGCAGGCTGTTGCGAATCTCAACCGGCTCGGTCTTCTAAGACCGCTTGGGCAGTTGCGAGAGTCGTTCATCCTCGCGGCGGGAGAAGACGGCCTTTGGATCATCGATCAGCATGTTGCACACGAGCGTGTGCTTTTTGAGAAGATCCTTCGTGACCGCAGCGTCGAGCGTGTTCAACGGCAACGATTGCTGATGCCTTTTCTGGTCGAATTAAAGCCTGAACAGATGGTCATTTTCGCTCGCGTCGCAGAAGAGCTCGAAAGCAACGGGTTTGAAGTGGAACCCTTTGGCCCTCAAACACTTGCGGTCAAGGCCGCACCAGTTGGCCTTGAGGGCCCCGAGCTTGAACGCACCCTTGCCGAGATCATCGACCAGTCGTCTGCCGAGCCGGACAAACCTCTTCACAACGAAGGACTTACCCAGCTGCGCTCGCGCATCGCGGCTTCCATCGCCTGCCATTCGGCAATCAAAGTGAATACCCCACTTGATCCAAAACGTATACAATGGTTATTGTTAGAACTTGCGAAGACCAGCCACCCTACCAGCTGCCCGCACGGTCGTCCAATCGCCTTGTTGTACTCCTGGAAGGAGATCCAGCGGGCTTTTCACCGGATTTAAGAGTTTTTGGGGGAGGTGGCCGCCGCACTCTCAGGAGCGCGGTCAGCAGAGTGGCTTTGCCAACCTGGAAGCGAGGTTTTCTTTGACAGCGGAACAACTGGAAGCATCGCGCGCCGAGAGGCTGCGCCAGAACGGAATTGGGGCACGCACCCTGGAAGATGCCCGCACATGGTTGGAGGAAACGGGTTTATGTCTCTTTCTCCCCAGAAAGCAGTTTTCCTCCTTTGTAGCTCCATCCTTCGTTGAAGCAGTCGCGGGAGAGCGGAACTCTACTTTGCCGGCCAAGACTGTGTTGCTGGCAGAGGAGCTCTTGATTCGCCTTGAAGCGGATGGGGTTGCCGTTCGTCTCAATCTTTTCGGGCAGCCGGGTGAACAGCCTGATTTCGTTGTCGCTGCGTGGGTTCTTCCCTACGTCTATGCCCTGCGCGGCGATCGCGACTGGCGTCGCAACCCGCAGCTGACAGGTTCGCGCCAGGTCTCGCCTCTGGCGATTCAGACCTACAAACTCCTCGAGTCGGGCGATGCTTCGATCTCGCAGCTGAGACACGCGCTGGGCCGTGAAGTCACCGAGTCCGGAGTTTTGCGGGCCATCACTGAACTCTGGCAGCAACTGCGGATCATCCCGGTGGTCGCCGTTCCCGGCAAGCCGGCGAAGTGGCAACTGCTGCGCCAGCGCTTCCAGAAGGCCATTGCCGAGGGCGCGTCCACGTCGCAGGTGACAGCCATTTCCGTTCTTGCCTCCATCTACCTTCAGGCGGTGATCGCCGCCACCATGGAGGAAGTCGAACTGTTCCTTGCGCCGCTCACCGCGCGCAGCAAAGTGCGCGAGGTGCTTCGCGGGCTGCTGGCCACGCGGCAAGTGCATACCATTTCACTCGGCCACGCTCCGCACTTTTACGTGGCGGGAACGCTTCCCGAGTTCGCTGCTCCGCCTACCGCTTACGCCAGCGCGGCTATGCCCGCATCAACCTATTTTCTGCGTTCCTATGAGCACGACGAAGATCGCGCCCCTGGGCCTGCGCCGGTCTTCTCACCCGCGCCGCTGGCGCCGCGAAAGCCAGTAGAACCGCAAACGCAGGCAAGCGCCATTGCGCCAGCCCGCGCCGCCGGCGAAGTGCCTCCCGATATTGCGCGCCAGCCTGCACAGGCGACGAGCCAGAAGCCGTTGTCCGATTCCACGCGTGACCGTTCCGTCCTTCGTGAGATTCGCGGCGCGGCATCGCGCCACACGACCGGCGCGCGCTGGAGACCGGTAGCGCAGGAGCGCGGCCACGGCAAAGCAAACGGAACCCGCGCCGGCAAATCTGCGGCCAACGGAAGCCGCCTGCAGGCAAATGGCAATGGCCATGCCGCCAGGTCGGCCCGTGGAGCGCAGCACATCCACAAGGCAACGGTGAAAGCCGCGCGAGCTCTGCGCAACGGCCATGGATCCGCCGTGAAATCATCGGCAAAATCCGCAATCCGCCCCGGGTCGAGAAATGGGGCGCGCAGGCCGGCAAATTCCCGCAAGAATACTCGCGTCGAAAAGCGCGTCGTTCGTGGCAAGCGCAAGCCAGCGTTGACGGCATCTGCAAAAGCGGGAGCCAGATCACGGTATGAGTTTTCCGCGCCGGCCAGGCGGAAAACAAAGAAACGCGGATGAACGCGGAAGCAAGCCGACTTCCCTCGGTTTCACCCTACCGCAGGATCATCATCGCAATTGACGGACCCGCCGGCGCGGGCAAGAGCACGATCGCCCGCCATCTGGCCCGTCATTTCGGCCTCCTCAACCTCGAGACTGGTGCAATGTATCGCGCATTCGCGCTGAAGGCCCTTCGCCAGGAGGTGCCGCTGAATGATGCTGCCGCCCTCGTGAGGCTGGCATCGGAAACTTCCATCACACTCGAGCCGGGCGAAACCGAGAATCGAGTGCTGCTTGATGGCGAAGACGTCACCGGGCTCATCCGCAACCCGACTGTTACCGATGCTGCCTCGCGCGTAAGCACCTTTCCCGGCGTTCGTGCCTGGATGGTCCGCCAGCAACAGCAACTCGGCGCAGAAGGCGGAATCGTGATGGAGGGCCGCGATATCGGTACCGTAGTTTTTCCGCACGCGCCCGTGAAGATTTTCCTCGACGCCGCGCCTGAAGTCCGAGGGCAGCGCCGTTACGAACAGGTAGCCGCGGCTTCTCAGCAAACCCCGGCGCCGGCCGGTCCGGCTTCACCTGCAGATGCCGGCCAAAGATCTCCACTCGAGCAGGAAGAAATCCTGCGCGACATGCGTGCGCGCGATGAACGCGACCGCAATCGCGCCGACTCGCCGCTGAAGCCTGCGGCCGACGCCGTGCTTCTCGATTCAACCCACATGACCCTGGAACAGGCAGTTGCCGCCGCCGAAACTATCGTTGTGGCTCGGCTCGGCGACCCCGCCGCAGGTGGCTCCTGATTCGCGGCGCGTCGGCTTCGTGCAACCGCGAGGCGCCGCCAAATCTCAAAGTTCATCACTGGCGCGCATTGCTCGCGATACACTCCTTGACATCTGTGCCGCGTGGCCATAGTCTCACTCATTTGGGCGGCAAAAAGGCATCCGGTTCTTCCCATGTCATTTCAAGACATCATTGAGCGCATGTCCTATTGTCGCCAGTGCGGATCAGTCGACCTCCGGCCATCACATCTGCAGGGTGAAGACTGGCGATATTTCCTTCGCCTCCGCTACCCGGTTCGTTGCCGCACGTGCCGCCACCGAAGTTCTGTCAGCCTTCTGCTCATTTTGCCGGTATGGCGTCGGCACAAAGCCGCCACGATCCAGACCGGCCACCGGCACAGTGGGCGTTCCAGCTCCCGTCGCGAAAAACCCCAATCCTGAAGCCGCCGTTTCATCCCGTAACACCAGGTTCAAAGCGAATCCGCCCGGATGCGATAGGCTGTTAGCTGTATGGAGCTCACCTGCAGCCGCTGCCACCAGACCGTTCAGGACGACGACTGCTTCTGTCCGGTTTGCGGCTTGCCGCAGTTGGTTTATTCGGCGGAAGGTGCCACGGTCCAGGGTCAGCCCGACCAATGGATTGGCGCGGCACGCGATGCCAGCCAGGTGGAATGGAAGCAGGCTTTTCGGTCCGTCCTCGCTCTGGCCATCCCGGCAGGATTGTTCTGTTCCATCCCCTCGCCGGTGGGCATCTTCGGGCTTCTTCTTATGGCCGGCACCGGAGCATGGTCCGTCGCACTTTACATGCGCAGCCACAGAGCCAGCTGGATGACTCTCGGCGCCGGGGCGCGCATTGGCCTCGTCACCGGCGTTGTGGGCGGTTGGACCTCCGCTGCCGTGACCGGCGCCACCCTCTTTGCCATGCGCTTCTGGCTGCACCAGGGCGCCGTCATCGACAGTTTCTGGCAATCGGTGAATCAGCAGATTACTCAGGAATGGACAACCATGGGCGTCGATCCGCAGACCATGGCCACGCTGAAGGGAACGCTGTTCTCTCCCCAGGGACGCGCCGGCTCGGTTCTCGGCGCCATCGGCTTCCTCATGGTTGCGCTGCTCGCCTCGGCCGCAGCCGGCGGAGCCCTGAGCGCGCATCTGTTTGCCCGCGTCCGCCGTCCGCAAAGCTAAGACGCTTCAACCCGGGCCAGCCAAAAGATATTCTGCAATCTGTGTGACACGTTACGTCGTCGCACGAAACGGAGGTTCCCATGTGCCGCAACATCAGAATGCTTTTCAACTTTGATCCGCCTGTCACTGAAGACGAGATTCGCGGCGCAGCCCTCCAGTTTGTCTGCAAGATCAGCGGGTTCAACAAACCCTCGAAGGCAAACGAGCCCGCATTCACCGAAGCCATCGAACAGATCGCCCACGCTTCGCAGCGCTTTTTGAGCCGTCTCGAGACGAACGCGCCACCGCGCAGCCGCGAAGAAGAGGCCGCCAAGGCCAGGGCGCGCGGAGAAGCCAGATTCAGATCCGGGTCTCGCGCCGCAGGCGATCCTCACGAAGCGAGGCCGTAGATAACCAGACGCAGTCGCGCGGAGCTCACATGAAGGAAATTGTCGCTTTCATTTTTGGTCTAGCCCTGCTTGGCAACGCTGCGCTTTTTGTGCCGCAGGCCATTGCCGTCTGGCGCAAGAAAAGCGATGAGGGCGTTTCCCTCGTCACTTTCGGCGGGTTCTGCGTCCTCCAGATCATCGGCGTCATCCACGGCTTCTACCAGCACGACGGGTCACTCATTATCGGCCTCGGAGCCAGCTTTCTCACCTGTGGAACGGTGACGCTGCTTACGATCATCTATCGCGCTCGCCGCCTTCGTGCGCTCCATAGCCGCCCTCGCGCCTGAGCCCCCGCCGGGCAACCAAAGATTTGCGGTTTCCATCCCTCTTTGAGCTTCGCAAATGCGTATACGACAGAGACATGCAATCCAGCGTATACTTCTGTTCCACGGCAAGGCCCCTCGGCGCCCAAGGGGACGCACCGCTATTCCCCTGGGTAAGGTGCATGGAGGACCCGATGAAGATTACTGACACTGTCGGTCAGGTTCTGAGATACAAGACTTTTAACAAGATCCTGCCCATTTCCCCTGAACAGACGGTTCACGACGCGCTGGCATTGATGGCCGAATACGATGTTGGCGCGCTGATGGTCATGTCGGGCGATCGCCTTGACGGCATCTTCACTGAGCGCGACTACGCGCGCAAGGGCATTCTGCAGGGCCACCATTCCAAGGAGACCAAGGTGCGCGAGATCATGACCAGCCCGGTCATCTCCGTCACTCCGCAGCACACCGTCGACGACTGCATGTACTTGATGACCGATGGCCACTTTCGCCACCTCCCCGTGCTCGACGGCGACCGCGTGGTTGGCATCATCTCCATCGGCGACATGGTCAAGTGGGTGATGAGTGGCCAGGAGCACGCCATCCAGGCCCTCGAAGGCTACATCACCGGCGCCTATCCGGGCTGAATTTTATTGGACTCGCCTCGCATCTAGCGAAACATCCGTTCATCGAATCGGAACGGTTTAACCGCGCCAATCGTAATCTTGGCAAAGTCGTGGTGCCTCGGGTTCAGCAGTAAATTCCAGTCTCCATCAACCACCGCTGAGGGAACTTTGATCGCCGGCGAGCGCAGGCTTCGAGCCCAGGCGGTACCGAGGTCGCGGCATCGCTGGTTATCGAGCGTGCGCCAGTTGCGCGGCAACCTCTTAAGATCAAGCGTTTCGATGGATTCGTCGGGAACTGTGGCCCCGGCAATCAACAAATCGTCAGGCGCTTCATTCGGCTCGAGATTGACGAAGTATTCGAGCGCCGCCAGCGCCCGGGAAGTGGCCGTGTACACCATGGCCGTTCCCAGATGGTTCCACCGCCTCGCCGCGTACAGTCCGCCCACGCCGGTAAATGCAGAGTCGCGGAATCGTCTGGGGAAGAGCCTCCAGACCTGCATCAGCTGTACATTCCGTAAGCGATGGCATACAAAACCTGCTCTACCGATCGCACGCCGGGTTCGGTATCGAGTTGGTCGAAGGGTCGCCTGCCGCCAAGCGCGCGGTTGGGATTGTTCATCCAACGCGAGGCCTTCTCATCCGATCCCAGAACTTCCTTCGCCAGCGCCACAACGCGCGCCATGCGTAGCGTCCGGTCCGACTCGTCGTGAGTAAGCCGCGATTTTGCGGCCAACCGGCGGCTTAGCGTACGTGACGGAATGTTCAGGCGTTCTGCCACCTGGCTTCTTTGCAATGCGAGCGTTCCGGCCAGCAGTTCCACGGTCGAAGCCGGCAGCCCCGAACGCACCTCCTCGGCCAGATCGTCCGTATTCCGCACCGGCCGCGTGAAGGTCTTTCTCCCACCGAGGACTGCCACGATTTCGGCTGTGCCCATCTCAAGCCACCTGGCATTATTTTCGCGCCATTTGGCCTCAACGTCAACAACATCCAGTGTCATCCTGAGCGAAGTCGTGCGGAGCACGACGAGTCGAAGGACCTGCGGTCGTTTTTAGGGATGAGTGCCGCGACTGCAGATCTTGCCGGAAGCCACGAATGTCGGTGATCGAGGTTCCCTGCTGAATCAAAAACGGGCTCTGCGCGTAATGCGTCGCAGCGGCTTCAAATCCTCCATTTTCAGTCTTAGCCGCCGCCCAGAATTGCTTGTCGAGCGAATCGAACGGCAGTCCTTTGGTAGCTTCAGCAAACGCCAAATAGAGATTGGATTGCTTCTCAAATGTCTCTTTAAGTTCGCGCGAAGTTTGCCCCGACGCGACTAACAGCGCATCCCACCGATCATCGCGCTTACGTGGATATGGGGTTCCAAGGCACAATGCGGCGGCTTCAAGGAGTGAGGCCATCATTGGCATTCCAATGACTCGATAACCCTCGATCGCCTCGGGAGCGAGCACGCCTGTGTTGTTCCAGAAGAATTGGAGAAATCCCCGTTGTTTACCTCTGACTGGCAGAAGTGCGCAGCGTACAAAAGCACAACCGGCCGCGGCGCCTCGCGAATCGAAGCTTCGAATGCTTCCGGGCCGTCATGAATATTGAAAATGTCCCACCGAGGCTCGATGAAATCCCAGTAGCTCTTGGCGCCCTCGCTCATCGCAACGCCCCCTCACCCGAGGAAAATCCCCGCAATCGACGCGCTGATCAAATTCGCCATTGTCCCGGCCAGCATGGCTCGCACTCCCAGGCGCGCCAGCTCGTTGCGCCGCGCGGGAACCAGCGCGCCAATGCCTCCGATTTGGATGCCGATGGAGCTGAGGTTGGCGAAACCGCACAGCGCAAACGTTGCAATGGTGAAGGACCGCGGAAGCAGCGTCGCCTTCTGCGCGCCGAGCTCGATATAGGCAACAACCTCGTTGAGAGCCATGCGCGTGCCCAGCAGGTTGCCGATCACCGTGCAGTCACGCCACGGCACGCCAATCAGCCACGCCACCGGGGCACCGATGAAGCCCAGAATTTGTCCCAGGCTCGATGGAAACCAGTGCATGAACGACACGCCGTGCACCCAGGCGAGGAACATGTCGAGCAGCGCCACCAGCGCCAGAAAACTGATCAGCATGATGGCCACGTTCAGCGCCAGCTTGCCGCCGTCGATCGTGCCCCGCGCAATCGCGCCGATAAAGTTTTCATCGGCGTGCATCTCGTCCTTGGGGATCACGACCTTGCCCTCGGTGGCCGGCGTCTCCGTCTCCGGCACCAGCATCTTCGCCATCAGGATCGTTCCCGGCGAAGTCATGATCACTGCCGACAGCAGGTGCCGCGCCTCCACGCCCTGGGAAATATACATGGCCATAATGCCGCCCGAAACGTGCGCCATGCCGCTGGTCATGATCGTCATGAGCTCGCTGCGCGTCGCCCCGGACAGAAACGGCCGGATGGTGAGGGGAGCTTCCGTCTGGCCCATGAAGATCGACGCCGCCACGTTCATGCTCTCGGCGCCCGAGATGCGCATGGTCTTGAGCATCACCCACGCCATGGCCCGGATGATGATCTGCATCAGCCCGATATGGTAGAGAACGGCGAAAAACGCCGAGATGAAGATGATCGTCGGCAGCACCTGAAACGCGAAAATCGAACCCTTGTTCCCGCCCAGCAGGTTCCCGAATGCGCCTGCGTTGGGAAGGCCGAGCTGCCCGAACAGCACCTGCGTCCCGGCAAACGTCGCCGACAGCATGGTCGTCACCACGCTGCCGGCCCAGGTCATGAACCTTTCGCCCACGTCAGAGCGCAGCACGATGAATGCGAACGTGAATTGCAGGCCCAGGCCCCAGGCAATGGTGCGCCAACGAATGCGCCTGCGGTTCGTCGAGAAGAGCCACGCAGCTCCCAGAACGGCCAGTATTCCAAGTACGCCGGTGAATCGAGCCAAGTGACTACTCCTTTGGAGGAGGGGACGAATCCTTGAAATGACTTTCCGATTACCTTACAGCATTCCGCAGATATTTCTCAGCGTTTTCTCTGGTGAAGATGCGGCTGACCTGGGGCACAGTTTCCGGACAAGCGCCGGAAATCGTAATCGCATCCGTCAAGAGTTGGCTCGGTTCCAGCAGCATCGCTTTTGTGGTGGCATAGATGGTCGCGAGCGGATCCCCTCGTTCAACGCGCGCGCCGCGCTTGGCGTGGAACAGGATTCCCGCGTGGGGATCGACGGGCTCGCCGGCTTTCTCTCGTCCTGCGCCTGTGCGCTGCACCGCCCATCCCAGCGCTCGAGTGTCCATCTCTGCAACAAATCCGCTGTCCCAGGCCGCGACCACCGTTGTCGCACCCGGCTTGTGGAACGCCGGATCGTCGAAGACCGAAACATCGCCGCCCTGGGCATCAATCATCTTGAAAAACCGAGCCAGCGCCGCTCCATCCGTTAAAGCCGCCTCAGCCAGGGTATAGCCCGCCTTTGGCGACCCGGCCTTGCCGCCAAGATGAATCATCCATCCCGCCAGGACGAGCGAAAGTTCGCGCACATCCTCGCTGTACGCTGGCCGCGCGCCGTGCAGCAGCTCAACACACTCGACTAGTTCGATAAAATTGCCCGCCGCGCGCCCCAGGGGCTGGCTCATATCGGTCAGCAGCGCCACGGTACGCGTATCCGCCGCCTCGGCAGTGGCCACCATCAGAGCGGCCAGGAACTCCGTGTCTTCCATCCTTCGCAGAAACGCGCCGGAGCCGGTCTTCACGTCCAGGACCAGGCCATCCAGGCCGGCGGCCAGTTTCTTGCTGAGTATGGATGCGCAAATCAGGCCCGGGCTCTCGACCGTGGCCGTGCGGTCGCGCAGCGAGTACAACACACGATCGGCAGGAACCAGCTTGGGCGTCTGGCCCACGATCGATGCGCCGCACTTGCGGACGACTTCTTCAAATTCGGCGAGAGTCAGTGCGGTTCGGTAGCCGGGAATCGCTTCGAGCTTGTCCAGCGTGCCGCCGGTGTGGCCCAGCGCGCGCCCGCTGATCATCGGCACGGCCACGCCGCAGGCTGCCGCGAGCGGCGCCACCAGAAAACTGGTCTTGTCACCCACCCCGCCGGTGGAGTGCTTGTCGACCGCGCGTTTACCGAGCTGCGCCCCCCAGAAATTTTCGCCGAACTTTTCGCCCGAATCGCGCATGGCCAGCGTCAGCGCGCGCGTCTCGTCCAACGAGAGCCCCTTGAGCCACGCCGCCATCAGCCACGCCGCCAGTTGGTCCGCGGGAATCGATTCATCTGCCGCACCCGCCGCGACAAAGCCAATTTCGCGATCATCCAGAGTGCCGCCATCCCGCTTCTTGCGGAGGATGTCGATCATGTGCAGCGTGGCAGCCGGGAGAGATGCCAGATGAGTGGGCTTCGCCTGCGTCATTGAATGCGCCTTATTTCGCCTTCAGTTCGAACCCCGCCGGCAGCAGCTCGCTGAATGTCATTGTCCGTACGCCGTTCGCCGCGGAAAAAGTCACACGCGCATTGGGCAGAGCAAATTCCGCAAGCACTTGGCGGCACGCGCCACAGGGTGGGCTCGACGAATCGTTCAGGTTGGCGACAGCGGCCGCCGCAATTCGAATCTTCGGCCCGAATTGGGCAACCGCGCAAACCAGCGCCGATCGCTCCGCGCAGATGGTGAGCCCGTAACTGGCATTTTCCACGTTTGTTCCCGTCACAATCTCGCCATTGGTCAGAAGTAGCGCCGCTCCCACGCGAAACTTCGAATAGGGCGAATACGAGCGCCGAGCGGCTTGTTTGGCCAGCTTGTGCAATTGATTGAGCGCCGCGGTCTTGGATTTGGTCATTGTCCGCCCTTGGGCATCGACAAACGGGTGGAAAATTGAAGGCTAACCGATTTCCGCCTCGCCTGTACACTCGCCGAAAACGCCGGCGGACCTCCGCAATTCCGATCATCATGCGCCACAGGCCCCTGATTCAGGCAATGCTGCACTTTTCCAGGACGAGGCCTTCCTCAAGTTCGTCTTCAAATTCCCGATAAGTCCCTTGGATGGCTCCGGGCCCGAGGACCGCGGTCCCCGCCAGGCCGGATGAGTGTAATTCATGGACGATCTGACGAGGGAGTTTTTGATCGAGAGCCAGGAAGGCCTGGACCGCATGGAGCGGTGCCTTACCGAGCTCGAAGAGCGGCCGCAGGACATCGCGTTGCTTCCGGAGATTTTCCGCTCCGTGCACACCATCAAAGGCACCACGGGATTTCTCGGATTCAAGCGGCTGGAAAAGCTGGCACATTCTGGCGAGAACCTTCTCGGCCTGTTGAGGGATAACAAACTCTTGGCCAGCTCCTCGGTCGTGACGGCGCTGTTGCAGCTTCTCGATGGGTTGCGGACGATTCTCAAGTCAATCGAAGCTGAGGGAAATGAGGGCGAAGGCGAAGATGCCACGCTGATCTCTCATCTCGATGAACTGTGCGCCCAGGCCGCGAAGCCAGCCAGCGCCGAACTGCCCCGTCCAGTGCCGGGACGTGGGCGACGATCGGTTGCAGCCAGGAAAGCAGCGCCCACTGTGCCGCGCGCGCCACAATCTGCCGCTCAAGTATCCGCCATTGCGGTTGAGGCAGCGGTGGCTGTCGAGCCGGCCGCAGCTACCAGAGGCTCTGCCGAGCTGACGACATCCCCTGCCGCGCGGGAGGAAGCGATCATGCCCCAGGGCCCAGCGGTTGAGGATCGGGGCACAGACGCAACACTCTCCGCCGATACTGCCAAATCGAGTGTGGCGCGGAGTGCAGGCGCGGCAGAAAGCACGCTTCGCGTCGACGTCGCCTTGCTGAATCGCATGATGAATCTGGTTGGCGAACTGGTGCTCACCCGCAACCAGATTCTTCAAGCCACGGCGACTGATCCGAATATGACTCTGCTTTCGCGCCGCCTCGATATGGTGACGGCCGACCTGCGCGAATCGGTGATGAAGGCGCGCATGCAGCCCGTCTCAAACATCTTCTCCAAAATGCCGCGCCTCGTGCGCGATCTCTCGCAGTCCCTGGGACGCCGCGTGAACTTGCACATGGAAGGCCAGGAAACCGAACTCGACAAGAGCCTGCTCGAGGCCATCAAGGATCCCCTGACGCACGCGGTGCGGAATGCACTCGATCACGGCATCGAGCCGCCCGACGCGCGCCAGGCCGCCGGCAAGGAACCCGAAGGACTGCTGACCCTGCGTGCCCTTCAAGAGGGAAGCCACGTGGTGATCGAGGTATCAGACGACGGCGCCGGAATCGATGTGGAGAAAGTGCGCGGCAAGGCCGTGCAATCGGGCCTTATCGCCGCCGAACGCGCCCGGCAGATGGCGGACGCCGAGCTTTTGCAACTGATCTTCCTTCCCGGCTTTTCGACCGCTTCCAAGGTCACAAACGTAAGCGGGCGCGGCGTGGGCATGGACGTGGTGCGGACCAACGTGGAGAAAATCGGCGGCAAAGTCGAGATTGATTCACGGGCCGGCAAGGGCACGACACTGCGCCTGCGCATACCGCTGACCCTGGCCATCGTTCCTGCGCTCATCGTGCGCAGTCTGGACCAGAGCTTTGCGTTGCCGCAAGGCGCGCTTTCCGAACTGGTTCACATTCCCCCCGAACAAGCTGAGAGCGCTATCGAATGGATCGATCATGCACCCCTTTACCGGCTGCGCGGCCGCCTGCTGCCGC
>Ga0187783_10002167_pt1 | contig 14621 bp, 6 predicted proteins | sample 1015_SJ02_MP02_2_FD_132471 | JGI IMG/M metagenome (GOLD analysis project Ga0187783, IMG submission 132471) | Tropical peat soil microbial communities from peatlands in Department of Meta, Colombia - 1015_SJ02_MP02_20_MG | ecosystem: Environmental > Terrestrial > Soil > Wetlands > Peat | place...
GATAGCCGGGCCAAGGACGTGACCGCAGTGCCGGTCGCACCGGCCGCCAACGACGGGTATCGCATCGACGACGAAATCGCCGTCTACCTTTCTAACGTCGCCAAGCTTGCGCCGAAGACCTACAAGGCGTACAAGTCCAGCCTCGAACTGTTCCGCCAGTCGTGCAAGAAAATTTACATGCACCAGATAGGCAAACAGGACCTACAGAAGCTCGACACGGACTTAATTGAACGGGGCGATGCGGACCGCACTCGGCATAACCGTGTGCAGAACATAGTGACGTTCTTGAGGAACGAGGAAGGCCGTCGGCTGGGCCCGGCCATCATCGACGTGAGCATCACAGTCAAGTACGTGGAAGCCCCGCCTGAAGCGTACACTCGTCAAGAACTCGACGACTTGTTCCGTGCGTCAGATGAAGACGAACGGTTCTGCTGGCGGTTGTTCCTCGGCAGCGGCTTCCGTGAAGCTGAAGCCTCCGTTGCCGAAGTCACCGATATCAATCACGACACCAAAATCGTTCAGGTAATCGAGAAGCCTGAGTTCGGGTTCAAGCCCAAGGACTGCGAGAAGCGCAATGTGCCCGTCCCAGATGCGCTCATCGCAGAGATTGATGCCCGGGTGAAGTCCGGTTCCAGCACCCTGCTTCTTGGGAACAATGGCCGACCGGATGGTCATCTGCTACGCATGCTCAAACAGGTTGCTTTTGATGGCGGCCTGGCGCCTGCCGCCGGGAATCCGTCCCGCTGCAAGTCGGAGGGCACTGCCAGTAACAACACCCAGCCACTCGATCTAATTTTGGTTCTGGCGGGCTAGGACATTGTGGATGTCCGTGGGATTCCGAGACATCGCCCATGCGCCGAACCCGCGGTACTTGACTGCCTAGTTTTTCACCAGGTAGTTCACCGAAGAGCATCGACCCATCTTACAAGTATCTTTCGGGTGCCCGTTCTTCTGCCAGACCTGGGAGCATGCAATCTCCGCGCAGCGCGACAAAGTTGGCCAAGTTTGGGGTATGATGCCTTTCTGACGATCGCAGGTCAGCTTCGATCGAATCTGCTGGGGTGGTTCGATGAGATTGCGATCAATACGCTTGTGCTTTTCCGCCTTTCTCCTGGCAACTTGCTTCACAACTGAACTGCGGGCGCAGACCACCACGTCCGGCGGATTGACCGGGGTGGTAACCGATCAAAGCGGCGCTCTCGTAGTGAATGCGGGCGTCGAGATCAAGGACGACTCCAAAGGGACAACCCAATCAACCAAAACCGACCGGGAGGGCGTGTACCGATTCTTCTTTGTCTCGCCCGCCAGATACACGCTCAAGGTGACACATCAGGGTTTCCGCACAGAGAGTCTAACGTTGAATGTTCTGCTTGGACCGCCCGTCACGGTAAACGTCTCGCTGGTAATTGCGAAAACGAGCAGCGAAATTACGGTGACCGGCGAAGCACCGCTCATCCATGCAGAAAATGGCGATGCCTCCGCGACGATGAACCAGAAGCAAATTTCCGAAGTTCCGAACCCCGGCAACGATCTGACTTACATTGTGCAAACGACTCCCGGCACTATCATGAACACGGATCAGCAGGCGGCCTCCAATTTCTCGATTCTAGGCATGCCGGGCACTTCTTATCGCTATACCGTGGACGGTGTAAGCGACACCGAGAACCTCTATCATACTCAGCTAGTGGGCGCACTTTTCCTCCTCCTGGGACAGAACCAGATTCAGGAGGCCACCGTCGTTAGCACGGGTTACTCCGGGCAATTTGGTGATGCGGCAGGTGGAAACATCAACTACACCACTAAGTCTGGCGGGAACGAGTATCACGGGCACGCGCAATACTTTTGGAACGGCCGGGTCCTCAATGCCAATGATTGGTTCAGAAACGCGTTTAGTGCGCCGCGCGTTTTCGACATCGCCAATCAGTGGGCTGGGTCTATCGGCGGGCCTATCAAAAAGGGCACACTCTTTTTCTTCTTTGACACCGAAGGCCTGCGTCTGCTAATTCCCCAGAACTTCCAAGTAGTGATTCCGAGTCGGCAGTTCGAAGCTGCGACCATTGCAAATATCGACTCAAAATTCGGCCAGACCTCTGCTTCAGATGCATTTTACAAGGAGATCTTTAACCTCTATAACTCCGCCCCTGGAGCAACGGGAGCTACTGAAGGCAGCTTTAATACAAATGACCCGACCGGCTGCACCGGCTTTCAGAATCTCGGGCTCGGCGTTCCCTGCGCTGTGCACTTCGTCTCCAGTCGCAGTCGGCCCAGTCAAGACGCACTTACGATGGGCCGCGTGGATTGGAACGCAACCAGCACCGACCGCGCCTTTCTGCGTTTGCAGTACGATCACGGTGACAGTGCCTATGTTACCGATGCTATCAGCCCTTTATTCGATGTCGATCTCAGGTTACCCTGGTGGCAAGGGCAGCTCATCGAAACTCATACACTTGGGTCAACCGCTGCCAACCAACTTTTACTTGCGAGTTCCTATATCGCTCCCATTTATGGCCCGAAGAACCCGTCTCAAACACTGACTGCGTTCCCCACCTGGTTAGGCTTTTATTTTCCGGGTACGTTTACCAACTTGGGGGGCGCGGACAATACTTTCGGTCTAGGCTCCGGCGAATACTACGCGCAATATCAACTTTCCGACGATTTAGTGAAGACGAAAGGAAAACATAAGTTCGGAGTCGGCGCCAGTTTTGAAAGAACGGACACAACTCTACTGCAGTACGACTCTAACGCTATTGGGTCCCTGACACCTCAGACGCTCGATGCCTTTTATGAGGGCGGCTTTGATTCAGCTTCTCCCGGTACGAATTTCACACAACTGACCCAATCGTTTCCAGCAGCGTCCTCTCAGCGCTTCGCTCTATATAATCTCGGTTTCTATAGCCAAGACGAATGGCATGCGCGGCGGAACTTGACCGTGACACTTGCCCTCCGGGCTGAACACCAATCAAACCCGATATGCCAACATCGCTGCTTCGCGAGGCTAGCCGGTCCGTTCGCTTCCGTGAGTCGTGATCCGGATCAGCCCTATAACCAAGCGGTCTTGATCAACAAGAAGCAGGCTCTCGTCGGGATGGACAAAATCCTCTGGTCGCCGCGATTCAGCTTCGCATGGCAACCTTTTGGCGTTTCGCACAATGCCGTGCTCCGCGGTGGAATCGGTATCTTCTATGACCACGTGCCGGGTGCCCTCGTGATTCCATTTTCTAGTAACCCGCCATACTTGAATTCGTATAACGTTTTTAGTGGCAGCCTAGCGCCCAATGAAAGGGGCAGCTTGTTCAGTGGCGCAGCGGCCGCCAATGCCGCGTTCGTGAATGGTTTTGCTGCGGGGGAGACGCTGGCTCAGATTCAGGCGAGCGATGCCAACTTCGTTGCGCCGGGCATAAGCCTGCCCGATGGAAAAACGCATGCGCCGCAGTATCAGAGATGGAGTTTGGAACTTCAGCAGACACTTCGCGCAAACACATCAGTCAGCATCGGCTACTTCGGACATCACGGGATTCATGAAATGGTACAAAACCCAAGCGCGAACGCGTATGGTTTCGGATCCCTGCCGGCTGGTCTCTGCACCAGCCCACCTGTTCCACCCTGCGCGGACTCGCGTTTCGGCGAGGTTACGGACTACCGCAGCGCAGCCGTCTCCAACTACAACGGGATGGTTGCTTCGTTCCGACATCAATTCTCTGGATGGGGCAAAGGTCTGTTCCAGATCAACTACACCTACTCACATGCCTTCGATGAGGTCTCAAACGGCGGATTGTTTACGTTCACTTACGGAAGTGCGCTCTACCCCCAAGACCCGAACAATCTTCGCGGCAGCTATGGGCCGGCGGAGTACGATGTGCGTCATTCGATTAACGCTAATTATGTGTGGGAACTGCCAGTGAGAGCGGCGTTGGGCGGACACGGTTCAGAATATCTGGTGAAAGGCTGGCAGATATCCGGAACCGTCTTCGCACGAACAGGATTTCCCTATACTGTGTTCGACTTCGCCGAGTCGGGTGCCCTTGCTCAAACAAATTATTTCAGCCTGCTGTATGCAGTGCCGGTCAGCCCGCTTCCGCCTAGCGGGAGATGCGGGGAAGGGGCGGCCATTCCGCTGGCTCCCCACCCTTGCCTACCACTTCAAGTGTTGGCGAGCGGAACCCCCAATCCAAATGCGTTGTTCGTTCAGGAAGGCTGCGAAATTGGATTTAATAGTGGGCACCTTGGCCCATCAGGCTCCTGCATGAACGGCCCCATTGTTTCTTTTGTGCAGGGTCGCAACCATTTCCGCTATCCAAGCTATTTCAATACAGATTTCAGCATCATAAAGAACAGCAAGATTCCGGGTTGGGAGAACGCTCAATTCGGCATTGGCTTTCAGTTCTTCAACTTTTTCAACCACCCGAATTTCGGCGCTCCAGACAATTACAGTTCCGACCCTGGGTTTGCTCAAATCTCCTACTTAGAACAGCCACCGACCAGCATTCTTGGCAACGGCTTTGGAGGCGATGTCGCTCCAAGGATGATCCAGTTGAAGGCTCAACTGCGATTCTGACAGGGCTTCCCCGAAATGGACCTTTTCGCCCCCGCGTTGGATCAGAAATTTTCCATCATCCACATGTTGCTAGTGGGGTTTGATGTCTGAATCGCCAAATGACGGCCGTCGGGAGACGGTCTGGCCCAGGTGCCCCAGCCGCCGGGATTTGCCCACAGGACACGGGTGTGCCCTTGAAGATCAACGTAATAGATGACCCTTCCACGCGTCGTTTCGTCCGGCACGTATAGTCCGTTGCCGTCTGCTGCCCAAAAAACATCTCCCGAGATACTGTTAAATTCAGTCGGGAGCACCTGCTCTGGCTGGCCGCGCAGAGAGAGAATCTGAATCGGACCGTGCGGAAGCGGAGCCACCACGACCCGTGTCCCGTCCGGAGAAATGCTGCTACTCCAGGTATAAGCGGCGGGGTCGACGTTTGCGCGGGCCAGTTCCGGACCTCGGCCTTTGACAGGATCTATGGATGTAACGATCACTTGCTTGCGATCCTTAGAAGTCTCGAACAGCGCACACAATGTCGATGCCGGTCGTGCGCAGAAAATTCCGCTTTGGCCCTCCGCAATAGAGGTCAACAATTCCGGAGTCCCTCCGGCCAGGGGAATGCGCATGAGTTGATTCTGGCTGTTTCCGTCAGCCGCATTGCGAGAAAAAATACCCAGCACCCATTTGCCGTCAGGAGTCACTTGCGTGTTCCGGAAATTGCCTGCCCCGAACGAAATTGTGAGGGGTGTGCCTCCATCCAGAGCCTGCTCATAAATTCCATACCGATCCGCGTGACCAGACACGAAGAGAACCTTCGCGCTGTCATTGGTCCAGTCTTGCAGGAAGTCTGGACGCTCATCCAGCGTGAGATGTCGCAGGTTGCTCATCCGTGTCCCTCCGGCCGCAAGGTCCGCGACATACACAGTCCAGTTGACCGCACTGCGAATAAATACGAGATGCTTGCCGTCGATGGTGGCGTTCCCAGTGCCGAAACTGCAGAACCCCGTCCACTTTGTTAATTGCGTCGGGTTCCCAATTCGCTTGCCGGAGCGCAAGTCCAGCGGCAGGGTCCAGTAGTTACATGTATCCTGGGGCGAGCGGACGCCTTCTGGTGCTGAGCCGGGTTCGGCTACTTGATACACCAGGCGGCCATCGGGCAAGAGGGAAAAATCCCCGCGGCTTTGCTTCAGTTCAGCGCGCGTAAGAAGGACTTTCGGCGATCCTCGCTGCAAGTCGCGACTGATTAATGGGCCGTCACCGGCAGAGTCGGAGAGAAGGTATATGCTCCACTTGCTGTCAGGTGACCAAAGGAACATGCCGAAGCCGCTGTTTTCGTCAGTCTCAAAGAGCTTCCGAGCCTTCTGACCGTCCGAATTAATGAGCGAGGCTTCGCGCTCCCCAAATTTGCTGGGATTTGCCCCAATCGCAATCGAGGCACCATCGGGAGAAACCGCCTCAGCAACCGCATGTTCGCGAAGCTTCCGCGGCGCTGCGCCCGTTGTGGAAAAAACCCATATGCTGGAAGTTCGTGAGGACCAGGTTGCCGTATCTTCGTCGGCCGGATGGGCATTGGCAACAAAACGCGCGTTATCCGGAAACCATGCGGAGTCAATAATCTCCCAGTGAGTGCTGGCGCTTTCCATTCCCCACGGCACTAGCACCAGTTGGGTCAAGCCACTCGCGATGTCTTCGACGTGCATTCCCTGTGTGTCGGTATAGGCCAAATATTTGCCATTTCGGGAGATGGATCCGCTGCCCACAGGATTTTCTGAAGAATTCAGGGTGAGCTGACGAAATGTCGCTTCGGAGAAACCTTGCCGGGACGCGGTTCGCCCCTTAGCGAACCAATAGATTGCGCTGGTTACTGCCAGAGCGAAAACAAGCGCCATCGCTAACAGCCATCGGCGGAGAAGGAACCTCGGTGACATTTCCCGCTTCAGAATCTCCAGGTCAGAGCGCATCTGCGTCATCGTTTGGTAGCGCCGCTCCCGATCTTTTTCGAGCGCTTTGGTGATGACGTGGGCGAGTGTGGATGGAATTGCGGGATTTATTTGCCGCGCCGAAATCGGGCTTTGCGTGAGGATCGCTTTATATAACGGAGCACCGGTTTCGCCGTCGAAGGCGCAATGCCCGGTCGCCATCTCATAGAGCACCAAGCCGAAGGAGAACTGATCGGTGCGCGCATCCAATTTGTCGCCGCGTGCCTGTTCGGGCGACATATAGCCCGCCGTTCCCATCGTCTCGCCAGTTCGGCTTAGCGAGGAATCGGGCCTGCCAAGGGACGGATCCTGGCGGAGTTCGTGAATGGAATTGCGGACATATTCCTGCTCTTGTTCTTCAGCTTCTTTCATCGCATCGCGAGCAAGCTTTGCCAAACCAAAATCCAGAATCTTGGCTTGGCCCTGGCTGGTTACAAAAATGTTCGCTGGCTTGATATCGCGATGGATAATGCCCTTCTGATGGGCCGCCTCTAAACCGTTCGCAATCTGAATACCGAGATCGAGGACTTGCTCAACTGGGAGCGCATCGTCAGCGCCGGTTTTGGCGTCTGATTCCGATTTTGATATCTCGCGTTTCCTGTTCTCCAGCAATTCCCGGAGCGTTTGCCCCTCAAGTAATTGCATCACCAGAAACGATCGGCCCTCATGCTCCCCGAATTCATAAATCGGGCAGATGTTGGGATGTTCCAGTGCCGATGCTGCACGTGCCTCTCTTCCGAACCGGGCAAGCGCCGCTGGATCCCCATCTGATCCTTCCGGCAAGAACTTAAGCGCGACACGGCGGCCCAGCCTGATGTCCTCCGCCCGATAGACCAAACCCATCCCGCCGCCGCCGAGTGCGTCGAGAATGCGATAGTGAGATACGACCTTTCCGGTCAATGAGAAGCTGAAATCGCGGAGCCCAGAATGGACTGCGTCCTGAAGGTGATCGCGAGCACTTAATTCGGAAGAAAGCAGTGTTTCTACTTCGTATCGCAACTCCGGATCTGTGCCGCAAACCTCGTCCAGCAGGGCGGTGCGCTTTGCAGCGTCGCATTCGACGGCGCGATGAAAGACTTCCTCAATTTTTGCCCAGCGCTCCGGAGTCAAAGCACACCTACCGATTTTGCATCTCGCGATTAAGCCAGGCTTCCGCCATCCGCAAGTCTCGCCGCACGGTGACAGCAGATATTTTCAGAGCTTGCGCGACCTCGTCCATGGAGAGTCCTCCGAAGTAGCGAAGTTCCACAGCTTTGCATTTCCTCGGGTCCAATTTCTCCAGTGCAGTCAGACTACTGTCGAGCGCCAACAGATCCCGGCTCTGCTCTTGGTGAAAGCTTACTGCTTCTTCGAGAGAAACTCTTCGCACGGCGCGCTTTTCCGCTCGTCGCGTACGCGCGTGGTCCACCAGGATTTGGCGCATCAGTCGCGAAGCCACACCGTAGAAATGAGACCGGTTCTGCCAATTGGGATTCCTTTGATCAACGAGTCGCAGGTAGGCTTCATGGACAAGCGCGGTTGGCTGCAATGTGTGACTCTTGCGCTCTTTTCGTAGATGGCTGGCGGCAAGTAGGCGCAATTCTTTGTAGACAAGTGGCGTGAGGTTATCGAGCGCCGTTTGGTTGCCTTTCGCCCACTCGACCAGCAAACGTGTCACGTCATGGGTAGCAGACATCGCCAGCCTATTGAAACGCCACTACTTCAGCGCAGAATTGTATAACGATTTGCGGTTCCGCACTGCCGACATACTACTCGTCAATCCAATAAAAACACTCCTCGTGATCGATTTCTGATGTGGTTTCCGCATGTGTAAGTAGAAGCCCGGCTTCGCGGCACCGCGATCGGGAAGCTTTCCCAAAAATGGTAGCGATGGAGAGCCGCCATGAGATTTACAAACCTGATTTGCATTACAGCAACCAGTCTATTTGCCGCACTTGCAATCCCAGCTCTGGTCCTCGCACAGGAAAACACGCCCCCAAACCATGCGCGCCCACACTATAAGGTCATCGAAATCGGAACATTCGGAGGACCGAACAGCTTTTTCGGATCTGGGGCCCCGATCGAGGAAAGCGTGAACAATCGAGGATTGGTCGTTGGCGGGGCGAGTACCGGGCTTTCAGATCCTTATGCCCCGAACTGCTTCTTCGACTGCTATATCGACCATGCTTTCCAATGGAAGGAAGGATTTCTCAGCGACTTGGGAACACTCCCACCAGGGGGATTCAGCAGCACAGCCTCCTGGGTCAACGAACAAGGGCTGATCATGGGGGAGTCGGAAACGGGTTTCATCGACCCGAGTAATGGGTTGCCGCAGCAGGTTGCAGTCGTCTGGCTGCAAAACGGTGAGATTGTCGACTTGGGAACCCTTGGCGGAGATTTCAGCTATGGCAATGCCATGAACAATCGCGGCGAAGTGGCCGGGATCGCGCTGAATACGGTGCCCGACCCATTTTCCTATCTGGGCGGAACCGAGACACACGCCTTTGTTTGGCGGAACGGCTACATGGAGGATTTGGGCACGCTCGGTGGCCCTGATAGTTGGGGTGCCGATGTGAATGAACGAGGCGACATTGTGGGCTGGTCCTATATCAACTCAACACCTAACTCGAACAATGGACCCTTTTGCGGGGCGAATGTACCCACCCAGGATCCGGTCCTGTGGCGAAGGGACGGCGAGATGATTGACCTTGGTACATTCGGAGGCACCTGCGGCGTCGTGGGCTCGATGTTCAACGCTGGCAGCGGAGGAGCAATTAACAACCGAGGGCAGATTGTCGGCACATCGAACTTAGCTGGCAATCAATCGCACCATGCGTTTCTGTGGAACGAGGGTGCTCTGATGGATCTGGGTACGCTTGGCGGCGATAACTCCGATGCATACTGGATCAATGATGCTGGAGAAATAGTCGGCGCTGCCGATGTCCCGGGCACGGAACAGAACCATCATGCCTTCCTTTGGCAAAACGGCAAAATGACAGATCTCGGAACAGCCAAAGGCTGGCCTTGCAGCACCGCGATCGACATTAATTCCAAAGGCCGAGTCATCATCGACACTGGCATCTGCTTTGTCGGCGGCGGACCAGGGATGTTATGGGAAAACGGTACCCTCTACGACTTGAACAAGCTGATTCCGCCTAACTCCGGCATCTACATTTCAGGCGTGAACTTCGTCAATGATCGCGGAGAAATTGGCGCGAATGGAGTTCTTCCCAATGGCGATCAACGTGTCCTTCTACTGGTTCCCGTTCGCGAAGACGAAGGCAGCACGAACAGCAGTGATGCGGCGAGTGAAGCCGTTCCAGGGCGGATGAATCAGCCTAACCGTTTGATGGTTCCATCCAGTCCTCGAAATTCCGGTCGTCCTAGCCGGTTAGGCTCCCAAACACCGACAGTTCCCTAGCTCCGTCAGTTGCCGGAAATCGGCAAGCCCAAATGCAAAGTAATGAGACCGATAGGAGTTGAGAATTCGCGAAAACGGAGGCAGATATGAACTCGACAAGAATTCTCGTTAGAACAATTTTCGTTTTGCTTCCAGCTTTGATGGCGCCACTTCAACTGGCCGCGCAGGCCGCACCTGATCAGCCAAAGCACCAGCATTACAAGCTGATCGACTTAGGTACGTTCGGCGGGCCGTTGAACTATATCAACACCGGCGTGGATCTTCTCGGGCCGTCGGTCAACCCCGGCTCCGCTCAGGATGTAAATTCCTCAGGGACGCTGACTGGATGGGCAGATACGTCTATTCCGGATCCCTACGGACCAACTTATTGCTTTAATGGTGATTGCTTTGTCTCCCACGCATTCAAGTGGCGCGACGGCTTCAAAACCGACTTGGGCGTTCTTTCTGGGGGCACAAGCAGCGCAACTACCTGGATCAGTGCCAACGGTCTGATCGTCGGCACTTCTCAGAATGGCCAACTGGACCCTTTGCTCGCGGGTTTTCCGGAGGACCAGGCTGTGCTCTGGCGCGACAACGAAATCGTTAACCTTGAAAGTCTGCCCGAGGGGGGCTACGAAAGCGGTGCGCAGTCAGTTAACAGCCGCGGCCAAGTTGTCGGCTGGGCCTTCAACACCGTTGCCGATCCGTATTCGATCGGAGGAGTCACGGGCGTGCCTCTTTATAACTTCTACGAACCTTACCCGTACTATTACCAAGAGAGGGCGTTTCTTTGGCAGGACGGGGTGATGCAGGACCTAGGCACCTTGGGGACGGGGACCGACGCCCTGGCTATTGCAATCAATGAACGGGGACAAGTAATCGGCATCTCGTACACAAGTTCGATTCCGAACCAAGAACCAAGTCCGTGCAGTGCAGTTAGCACCGGGCTCCTTCCCACTGTAGACCCGTTTCTTTGGGAGAATGGCAAAATGATTGACCTTGGCACGCTGGGTGGAACTTGCGGCATTCCGTGGTGGGTCAACGATCGCGGTCAAGTCGTCGGTTCGTCATACTTAGCTGGGGACCAGGTGTCGCACGCTTTCCGATGGACGAAGGCTACGGGCATGCTGGATCTGGGCACTCTGGGAGGAAGTTCGGCATACGCGGCGATGATCAACGATTTCGGGCAAATTGTTGGAGGGGCTTCGCTGCCGGACGGCCAATTCGATGCGTTTCTCTGGGATGGAAAAATGCATGATCTTGGAGCAATTGATGGCTGTGCGAACGCTTTTTCGGTGAACACGCAACGTCAAGTCGTCGGGAACTGGGGTGGTGAGAAATGCGCGGAGGGTGCATTCCTGTGGGAGAACGGGGGTCCCATGGTCGACCTCAACACGCTTGTGTCGTCCAGTGCGGGTCTTTCCGTTGCGGGAGCAATCGAAATTAACGATCGCGGCGAGATCGTGGGCTCCGCATGTGATGATGGCAATTGTTATGCGATGCTCTTGATCCCGTGCGACCAGAATCATCCGAACATCGAAGGTTGCGATTACAGGTTCGTCAGTACAGACGACTTGGCGCATGCAAGTACCGCGTGGCCGCCACGGACCTTTCCTATGGGCACAATGCCGCGAGGCTTTCCCAGGCCGTTCGAGATGGCTACTCGTGGCCATCGACAAAAATAACTGCGGCAAGCGATACAAAGCATTCTGACCTGCCCACCGAGCGACTGAAGGAAGGCCCACATGAAAATCGAAAAGTGGCTGTATTTCGCCGCGATGACACTTGCGGTCGCGTTGGCCACACCGGCGGCGACCGCGCAGAATCCAGCGTCCGCCCATGCCAACCATTACCGACTGTTTGTCATTCCCACCTTCGGCGGGCCGAACAGCTCCCTGATGGACCAAGGTGTCCCCGGCGGCGTCTTTCTCAACAACAGCGGGATTTTGACAGGTTATGCTGATCTCGCCGCCTCGGATCCCTACCGCGAGCCCAACGATTACTGCTTCATCGACTGCTACATCGATCACGCCTTCGTTTTCGACGGATTCATGTTCGACCTGGGCGTGCTTCCCCACGGTTGGAGCAGCGCCACGCTGGCTATAAGCGCCAATGGCCTGATCGCCGGAGTCGCGGTGAACGGAGAGCTTGATCCATTGATTCCCGGCTTCCCGGAGCAGCGCGCCGTGCTGTGGAAAGACGGCTACATTCACGATCTTGGTACGCTGCCGCTGCCCCAAGGGGGATACGAGAGCTATGCCAACTCAGTCAATAGCAACGGTCAGGTGGTCGGCACCGCTTTCAACACGGTTCTCGATTCCAACTCGCTGGGCCTGCTGATCTTTAATAACATCTTCTCTCCCACGCAGGCGCGGGCTTTTCTTTGGCAGAACGGTACCATGCAGGATCTGGGCACGCTGGGCGGCAACGACGCTGCCGCTTTCCTAATCAACGAGCAGGGACAGGTGATGGGCTGGTCTTACACCAGCACCACTGAGCCGAGCATATGCCCCCTTTACCCCTTAGCCCTTGGTTCTTTTGCTTGGGATGAAGTCCATGGCATGCGCAATCTCGGTAGCTTCGGCAGCACTTGCACGTTGTCCCAAGACATGAACAACCAGGGCCAGATCGTGGGCTATGCATTTACCCCAAAAGCAGTATCGCGAGCCTTCCTGTGGCAGAACGGATCCTTTCTCGACTTAGGTGGAACGCTTGGCGGCAGCGGTTACACGGGAGCATTCGTAATCAATGATGCCGGACAGGCTGCCGGTTTCGGAGGCATTGCCGGTAACGTCTATTTCCATGCCACATTCTGGCCTAAGATCGGCCAGATAATCGATCTGGGAACCGTTGGTGATGACCCATGCAGCTCGGCCAAGGCGATCAACAACCGGGGGCAGATCGTCGGCGACTCGATCTCGCAGTACAACTGCATAAACAATGGTGACGCTTCGCGCGCTTTTCTCTGGCAAGACAACGCGATCTTCGACCTGAATTCCCTGATTCCCCCAGGCTCGCCTCTCTATTTGGTCCATCCCCAGAACATCAACGATCGCGGCGAAATTGCCGGCGTTGGAATGGATGCGGAAGGTAACCAGCATGCCTTTCTGCTGCTTCCCTGCGACCAGAACCATCCGAACCTTGACGGCTGTGATTACGATCCGGTGGATGCTATAGCCGCCTCGCAAAGCTCGGCCTCTTCGACGCCACGGCCTCAATTGGCAAATCCTCGTAATTCAAGTCACGAAATCTTTCGCCGGAAACTCGGCCCGGGACCGCTCATTCAAAAACCCGCTAGCACAGAGAATGAAAATACAAACAAAACTACAACGTCGTCGGGGTCGTGCATAAGTGCGAACCGCGCGGCCGACTTTACGCTCGATGACCTAAACCCTCCCTTGGCTCCATCGTACGTGAGTACATGTAAAGCTTCATATTCCTGCAGCAGCGAGGTCACATCCTGTCGTTACTGCGGTGACATTTGTCCCCTGATGCATGATTTCGAGACCTGCTGGGACCTCCAGTATCACAGGTATTGTCACCGATGCACGTAGCCGCAGAGCAAGGATCTCTAAGCGCGAAGCGCGGCAAATGGCGTAGCTCGCTAGGACTGGCGGTGTGGATTTTATTCACAACTTGTGCGGTGGTTGGTGACGAGCAATCCGGAAGCAATTCGGCGTCGCTCAGAGAGATTTCGGTACAACTCGGTACAATTAAGGCGAGAAAAAGAGTGGCTTTCTGGCTCCTCTAAGCGACGCCAGATGAAGCATTTAGATTTTGTCCTGCTTTTGGTTCGGGACTAGTAACAAGGTCAAGGCGGTTTTGACTGAACAAAGGCTGATGCCCCAGCGGCAGCTATACGCTCAAGCAACCCTGGACGGGATGGGGTTCTATTTCCTAATGCTCGTGTGACGTGACTAGTAAGAGAGTGACGACATTGTTTAAATGCAATTCGTTGCGATTCGCCCTCTGTTGCGATTCGCCCTCTTGACAGGTGCAAACGTTCGTTCCATACTCTCCGCCCATAGCGGGGCGTTTTGACGATGCCCACCGTTCTCTCCGTATCCTTTCGCGCAAATGGGCTTCTAAAAGTTGGAAGCCAGCCGCCCAGGGGCCCAGCTTGTCGAACTCGTCCGAACCGGGGCAAAAAAATGAAATCCGCAAGAATCACGTGGATCGTTGGAGTCGAAGTAGTCTGCCTCACTGCCTCCGTACTTATGCTGGAATCCACCCTTTTGGCCCAAAACAACACTACTCAAACCATGCGCCCCGTGATCCGCGGACGCCACGCTGCGATCGCCTCGATGAAAGCCGAAGCCACCGAAGCGGCCCGCCGCATCCTCGACGCCGGCGGAAATGCCTTCGACGCGGCTGTGGCGGGTCAGGCCGCGTTGGCGGTAACAGACTTTGCGCTGAATGGAGTCGGCAGTGATGCGGTCCTGCTCGTCTACGACTCACGCGAGAAAAAGGTCTATTCCATCAACGCCGAGCCCCGCGCTCCCAGGCTGGCCACCATCGAATGGTACGAGAAGAATAACGGAGGCAAGATCCCCGAGAGCGACGGTCTTCTCTCCGGAGGCATTCCCGGCGTAGTCGACGCCTGGTACATCCTGCTCGATCGCTGGGGCACGATGAGCTTCGAGCAGGTGCTGCAGCCCGCCATCGATCTGGCCGAAAACGGATTCCCGCTAAGTGAACGCGGCGCTTCTTACATTTCGGAATCCAAGAA
>Ga0187783_10002168_pt1 | contig 14606 bp, 12 predicted proteins | sample 1015_SJ02_MP02_2_FD_132471 | JGI IMG/M metagenome (GOLD analysis project Ga0187783, IMG submission 132471) | Tropical peat soil microbial communities from peatlands in Department of Meta, Colombia - 1015_SJ02_MP02_20_MG | ecosystem: Environmental > Terrestrial > Soil > Wetlands > Peat | place...
GCTGGCGCTGGCGGTAGCCGCCGTGCTGTTGGCCGGGGCCATCGGGCCGCTCGCGGCTGCGCCAGCGCACCCCGAAACGGATGCGCGCAAGGCGGAGGAGCAGCTCGAGTCGGTCAAGTCCGAGATTGAGCGGATCACGCGCGAGGTCAGCGCCGAGCAGGTGGAGCACGACCGGCTCACGCGCGAGCTCAAGAGCGCCGAGCTCTCGCTCGGCAAGGCGCGCGAGGCGCTGCTCGAGGTGCGTCGCGAGCGCGCCGAGGACGCGGCGCGGCGCGCGGCGCTCGCTGCCGAGAAGCGTGCGCGCGCGAAGGACCTCGACGACAATCGCGCGGCGCTCGCCGGTCAGATGCGCGCCGCCTACCTCATCGGGCAACAAGAGCCGCTCAAGCTCCTTCTGAATCAGAAGGACCCGGCGCTCGCGGGGCGCATGTTCGTTTACTACAGCTACTTCGGCCGCGCGCGCGCCGGGCAGATCCGCCTCATCGAGGACGATGTCGCGCGGCTCGCCGAGCTCGACAGCGAGCTCGAGGCCGAGGACGCGCGGCTCGCGGAGCTCGAGAAGCAGCAACGCGCTCAGCTCACCGAGCTCGAGCAGGCGCACGACAAACGCACCCTCGTGCTCGCGAACCTCGAGACGCAGACTCACAGCCGCGCGCAGAGCCTCGAGCGGCTGCGAATGCAGCAGGCCGGGCTCGAGCGGCTGGTGCGCGAGCTGCGTGCCGCCATGGAGCGCTACCCGGTCGAGGGAAACGACGCCTTCACCCGCCTGCGTGGCAAGCTTGCCTGGCCGGTGAGCGGGCACTTGGTGGCACGCTTCGGCGATGCCCGCGCCGGCGGGGTACGCTGGGATGGGGTACTGGTCGCGACCGAGCGCGGAGCGCCGGTCAAGGCGGTGTGCCAGGGGCGTGTCATCTACGCGGACTGGCTCCCGGGCCTCGGGCTCCTCGCCATCGTGGACCACGGCGACGGGTACCTGAGTCTCTACGGACACAACGACCGGCTGCTGAAGGGCGTCGGTGAGCACGTCGATGCCGGGGACACCATCGCCGCGGCCGGCGACAGCGGCGGCAGCCCGAGGCCGGAGCTGTACTTCGAGATCCGCAAGGGCGGCAAGCCCGTCGACCCGCGCCCGTGGTTCAGGGCCTCGGACCCCTGACGGCGGATGTGATTGCGGTCAATGTTTTGCCCACTGGGGCCCTCGCCGGTGCGCCGGTTTGCCAACTTGAGCAAGGACCGCGGCGCCGAGAAGCGCAATGGTGTGCGCTGGCAGTTAACAGATGTCAGGCCCGTACCTTCAAGCCGGGAACTCATGAGTGTGCCTGCAGAGAGCGAGTACGTACCTGGGCAGCCCGGCGGCCGCTTCGACCCCTATGTACGGCTAATCCGCTCGCTGCTGCCGCGCACCGCCTGCATCTCCATGTTCGGTCCTTCGGGCGACCTCATGTGGTCGACCGACCCCATGACGGGCCCGGACCTGATGAACATCGTGGACGATGCGCTACTCTCCGCGCGCGCCAACCCCGACAGCGCCGGTCAGACGCGGCTGCTCGCGGGCAACCAGCCGGTCTACCTGTGCGCGCTGCGCGATGAGGCGCAGCAACTCCTCGCGCTGCTCGCCATCGCCTGCCGCTCGAGCGACGGCCAGGACAAGCGCAATCACGACTTCTCCTTCGCGTACTCGCTGCTCGCGCCCGCGGTCGAGTGCCTGCGCCGCGACCTGATCGCGCAAGCCACCATCGACGAGCTCACCGAGACGCTCGGCGGACTCGACAAGGACCTGAACCTCCTCCTGGCGCAGGGCGCCACCGAGCACAGTGGCGCGAGCGACGGCGCCAACGAGCTGCCGCAGCTCCTGCAGCAGACCATCGAGCACCTGCGGGCCGACACCGGCACGCTGCTGGTGCCCGAGAAGAGCGTGATGTTGCTGCGCGCCGCCGGTACCGTGCCACCCGACACCCAGTTCCTGATGCGTACGCACCGGCGGCTGTTGTCGCTCGCCCAGTCGCAGCGCGAGCCGCTGGTGCTGAACGAGACCCAGTCGGCCACGGCGCCCGAGGCTTTCCCGCATCGCGTGCTGTGCTGCTCGCTGCGCTCGCGGGCCGGCCGCTCGATCGGCGTGCTGGCGCTGTTGCGCGATGCGACCGCGGAGGCCTTCACCGAGCGCGATGCGCACATCGCCCAGATCCTCGCGCGCAAGGCGCTCGGCGTCATCGAAAGCAACTACGACGCGCTGAGCGGCCTCTACTCGCGCCCGGCGCTCGAGCGGCGCGTGCGCGCGCTGGTGGCGGACCTCAAGGCGGCACAGCCCTGGAGCGCGCTCTACATCGACGTCGACCAGCTGCACGCGATCAACGACAAGTCGGGGATGCACGTCGGCGATGCACTGCTCTCACAGCTCGGCGAGCTGATCCGCCAGCGCCTGCCGCCCGGCGCCTTCGGGGCACGCATCTCCGGCGATCGTTTCGCCGTGATGCTGCCGGCACGCATCAACGACGCCGAGCGCTTTGCCGAATCGCTGCGCGAGGGCTCGGGCAAGCTCAACCTGGTGCAGGCCGAGTCGCGTTTCCCGGTATCGATCAGCATCGGCGTCGCGCCGCTCGACTCCGCGAACGCCGAGCTTGCGCACGTGCTCGCCGCCGCCGAGACCGCCTGCAAGGCGGCCAAGGACCGCGGCCGCAACCGCGTCGAGGTCTATCACGCGAGCGATGTCAGCATCATGCGCCGCCACGCGGACGTCGGCATCGCCGGGCAGCTGCGCCAGGCGATCGAGTCGGGGCGGCTGCACCTCGCCGCGCAGCTCATCCTGCCGTTCGCCACCGCTGAGAGCGCCCGGCCGCACTACGAGCTGCTGCTGCGCATGACCGACGACGTCGGCCGCACCATGGGCGCCGACACCTTCATGTCCGCGGCCATGCGCTTTCAACTCATGCCGGTGATCGATCGCTGGGTCATCAATCACGTCATCGAGTCGCTCAAGCCGCGCGCCGGCATTCTCGAGGGCAAGGCGCTCGGCTTCGCCATCAATTTCTCCGGCCAGTCTCTCAACGACGACACCTTTGCCGACACGCTGATCGAGAGCGTCGCCTCGAGCGGCCTCGATCCGGAGCTGTTCGTCTTCGAGCTCACTGAGAACGCCACCGTGGCGAACCTGCCGCGCGCCGAGGCCCTCATGCAGCGCCTGCGACGGCTCGGCTGCGGCGTGGCGCTCGATGACTTCGGCACCGGCCTCTCCTCGCTCTCGTGCCTGCGGCAGCTGCCGGTGACCATGCTCAAGATCGACGGCAGCTTCGTGCGGGACGTGCTCAAGGACGAGCGCGCGGCTTCCATGGTGCGGGCCATCGCCGAGCTCGCGCGCAGCATGTCGATCACGACCGTGGCGGAGTACATTGAGACCGAGGCAATCAGCGTGCGTATCGCCGAGCTCGGCGTCGACTACGGACAGGGATTTGCCATCGGCAAGCCGATTCCGCTCAGCGACCTCTTGACCGAGCTGCCACTGCCGAGCGAGCGACCGGCCGAGGGGGCGGACGCTGCTGCTGCGCCCGAGCAAGGTGCAACGGTGGGCGATGCGGACGAAATGACGTGGTATGGGGGAGTGACCCGCTGATGGCGCGGCTGGAATCTGCGCGGATGCGCCGGAATCGGGGGTCAACGCTTCGCTCCCCCGCCCGTAGTATCCGTGACGCCTGAACAGGGAGTCTTCGTCATGTCTATGCGCTCGCGCACGCTGATCGCGCTCATCGCCGGCGTCATTCTCGGGTTCTGCGGGGCCCTGACGCGTGGCGTGCTGGCCGAGCGCGCCGCCGAGAGCGCCGCCCGTCACCAGGCCGCGAGCGCCGCAGGGCACGCCGGGCTCCCCTGGGAGGAGGCGAGCCTGTTCGCGGAGGTCTACGAGCACATCAAGCGCGACTACGTCGACGAGGTCGACGACCACGCCCTCATGGAGAAGGCCGTCCGCGGCATGGTCGCTGCGCTCGACCCCCACTCCGCCTACCTCGATAGCGAGGAGTTCGATGAGATCCGCCTCTCGACGATGGGGTCCTACCCGGGCGTCGGCATCGAGGTGGTGGCCGAAGACGGTGTAGTGAAGATCCTGCGCCCGATTGAGGGCTCGCCGGCACAGCGGGCGGGACTGCGGGCGGGTGATGAGATCGTGCGAATCGACGGCTCGGACATCGGCGCCGACCTCGCCGGCGCCATCGCCCGCATGCGCGGGGCGTCGGGAAGCCTGGTCACCCTGAGCGTCCGGCGCGAAGGCACCGCAGGGGTTCTCGAGTACGCTCTGCGTCGTACGCAGGTCGAGGTGCACAGCGTGGCGCAGCTGGGCCTCGAGCCCGGTTACGGATACCTGCGGATCACGAGCTTCAGCGAGACGACCGCGCAGGACGTCAGCCATGCCATTTCACGCCTGAAACGCGACAATGCGGGTGGAATAAAGGGGCTGGTGCTCGACCTGAGAAACAATCCGGGCGGTGTGCTCGAGGCAGGCGTGGCCGTGGCCGACGACTTCCTCAACTCCGGTGTCATCGTGACCGCCGATGGCCGAACGCCCGAGGCGCGCTTTCGCATGGAGGCCACCCCCGGAGACCTCATCGACGGCGCGCCACTCGTCGTGCTGGTGAATGGCGGAACCGCGTCCGCTTCCGAGATCGTCGCCGGGGCGCTCAAGGACCACGGCCGGGCGCTCCTCGTCGGGCGGCGCACTTACGGTAAAGGCTCCGTGCAGACCGTCATGCCGCTCTCCCATGGGGGCGCGGTCAAGCTCACGACCTCGCGGTACTTCACCCCCTCGGGTGCCTCGATTCACGGCAAGGGCATCGTCCCGGACATCCTCGAGGACGGCCCCGGGGAGCCGCCCGCGGAGCTCATCCCGGCACACGGGTCGGCCTCGCTCGCCGCGCGCGACGCGGACGTGCGACTTGCCCTCGACACGCTGAAGCATCGCGCGCGCGAAGAGCGCGCGTCGCGGGCGCTCGTAACCCGCGCCCTCGTACCCTGAGCGCACCGTTGCCGCACCGTCAGGTCGCGCCCGGGGCGCGCACGCGGCTGCGCGTTTGTCGATATCCTCTCGCGCCATGCTCGGCTGGCTCCTCGACCTCGTGCTGCATCTCGACCGCCACCTGGTGGAGCTGCTGACCCGCTACGAGCTGTGGATCTACCCGATTCTGTTCGCCGTGATCTTCGCGGAGACGGGGCTCGTGGTGACGCCATTCCTGCCCGGTGACTCGCTCCTGTTCGCGGTCGGAGCGCTCGCGGCCGTCGACACCAGCGGAACGCTGCGTGCACCGCTCGCCAGCGTGCTGCTTGGCACTGCGGCGTTCCTCGGCAACACGGTGAACTACAGCATCGGGCGGCTCATCGGCCGCTCCGCCTTCAGTGGCCGCTACCGCTGGCTCAAGGTCGAGTATCTGAGGCGCACCGAGGAGTTCTTCCTGCGCCATGGCGCCATGGCGATCGTGCTGTCGCGCTTCATCCCGGTCATCCGCACCTGCGCGCCGTTCGTGGCCGGTATCGGCCACATGCCCTACACACGCTTTCTCGCCTTTAACCTGCTCGGCGGCTTCGCCTGGGTGCTGACCTTCGTGTGGGGCGGCTACCTCTTCGGCAACATCCCGCAGGTCAAGGAGCACTTTGGCCTCGTGACGCTCGCCATCATCGCCGTCTCGCTGGTGCCGCTCATCGCCGCCCTGAGACGCCCGGCACCGTCGGCCTGAGTGCAGCCACGCGTATCGCGCCCGCGCACTTTCAGCCGCTCGCGAAGATCGCCCGGATCGGACCGGCGAGGGCGCCGATCAGCAGCACCACGTTCGGGACGGCACTGAGGCCGAAGCCGAGGTGACGCCGCTCGGGCGCCTGCACGTAGCCGCGGAAGTACACCGCCCGTCCGATGATGAAGAGCACGCCGAGCGCGGCCGCGACGTAGGCGTTGACGTAGCGCCCGAAGAGCTGCATGGCCGGCAGGAAGATGATGAGCTGCTCGAGCGTGTTCATCTGCACGCGGTAGTAGCGCTCGAACACTTCGTGGCCGGTGGTCGCGGGGGCGGGCACGTTGTAGCGGCCACGGGCCCGTCCCACGGCCCAGCCAAAAATGATGAACTCGACCAGCGCCAGCATCATCACTACGTGAACGTACGCCATGAGGCCTCCGGCTTTTGCGGCCAGAATGGCACAATGGCCTCATGGGTGACAGGGAGCGGGGCTATGCGCACCGCGTTGACATCCTGGCCGACGCGGACCGGGTGTGGCGGGCGCTCACGGAGGTGGAGCATCTGACCCGATGGTGCTCGCCGGGGGCGGACATCCGTGCCCGGCAGGGGGGGCTGTTTCGCGCGAGCGTCGACCGCGTCACCGAGTTCGAGGCGCACATCGACGTGTTCGAGCCGGCACGAAGGCTGCGCCTCATGTACCTGCCGTGCCGCGAGCTGCCCCGAGCCGACACGGTGATGGTCGACGATTTCATTCTCGACCCGGTGCCCGGCGGCACCATCGTGCGGCTGCTCGGCTCGGGCGTGCCGGCGACCCCCGAGTGGGACAAGCAGTACTGGCGGCTGCGCACCAGCTGGCAGCAAGCCATGACGCGCCTCAAAGTGTTCGTGGAAAAACAAGGCAAAACGGGAGCGCCCTCATGACTGGATTCCTGCTGCGCGCGGTAATCAGCGCCATCGGACTGTGGCTGGCGAGCGTTTGGGTCTCGGACGTACACATCGACACAACCGGGTCGCTGATCCTCGCCGCGATCCTGCTCGGCGTGGTGAACGCCATCGTGCGTCCGATCGCCTTCATCCTGACGCTGCCCATCACCATCCTCACGCTCGGGCTCTTCCTGCTGGTGCTGAACGCCGCCATGGTGGCGCTCGTCGCCTGGATCGTGCCCGGCTTTCACGTCGGCGGTTTCCGCGGGGCGCTGCTCACCGCGATCATCGTGTGGCTCGTGAGCTGGGTGGCCTCCTGGTTCATCGGGCGCCGCGGCTTCGAGCGCTACGCGCGCCGCTGAGCGCACGCTTCATGGCCGGCGTCGCCGCAGCGGGAATCCTCGAGGCGATCGGGAACACGCCGCTGGTGACGCTCAGGCGGCTCGCCCCGCCGGCCGGCGCGCGCGTGGTGGTGAAGCTCGAGTCGGCCAACCCGACCGGCAGCATGAAGGATCGCGTGGCGCGCGCCATGATCGAGCGCGCCACGGCCGACGGCCGGCTGTCCCCGGGCGACACCGTGGTCGAGTACACCGCCGGCACCACCGGCATCTCGCTCGCGCTCGTGTGCGCAGCGCTCGGCCTCAAGGCGCATTTCGTCTTCTCCGACGCCTTCAGCGAGGACAAGCGCCGCGCCATGCGTGCCTACGGTGCGGCGATCACCGATGTCCCGAGCGAGCGCGGGCAGATCACGGCGCAGCTCATCCAGGCGCTGATCTCGACCGCCGCCGAGCTCAGCCGCGCGCCCGGGCACTGGTACTGCGATCAGCTCAACAACCGCGACGGTGAGGCGGGCTATCACCCGCTCGGCGAGGAGCTGTGGCAGCAGAGCGGCGCATCAGTCCAGGCGTTCGTGCAGGCGGTCGGCACCGCGCATTCGCTGCACGGTACCGCCCACGCCCTGCGTCGGCACGACCCACGCGTGCGCGTCGTGGCCGTCGAGCCTGCCGAGTCGCCGGTGCTCTCGGGCGGCCCGACCGGTGCGCACAACATCGACGGTATCGGCATCGGCTTCGTGCCACCGCTCTTTCGCCGTGCGGAAGTCGACCGGATCCTCACCGTCTCGACCGCAGACGCGAAGGCGATGGCGCGCCGCCTCGCGCGCGAGGAGGCGATCTTCGCCGGCACCTCGACCGGCGCCAACGTGGTCGCGGCGCTGCGCGTTGCAGCCGAGCTCGGACCCACCGCAACGGTGGCGACGATCGCGGTCGACTCGGGGCTGCGCTACCTGAGCACCGATCTGTACCGCGGCTGAGCCGCACCGCGCGATGCCGCCCGACGCGACTCGCGCGCTCATGCGGCTCATCCTCGTGAGTGCCCTGCTGCGAGTGGCGTTCGCCGGCGCGGTGGGGCTGTCGGTGGACGAGTCGTACACGGTGGCGATAGCGCGGCGCCTGGCGTGGAGCTACTACGACCATCCGCCGCTGCACGTATGGCTGGTGGCCGGCTGGGCGCATCTCGTCGGCAGTGAGCGGCCGCTCATCACGCGCGTGCCCGACATCCTCATGTTCGCCGCCTCGAGCGCCATCCTCTATCGCCTTACCGCGCAGGCCTACGGCGCGCGCGCGGCTCTTTGGGCGGCCGTGGCCTTCAATCTCGCCCCGGTGTTCACACTCAACACCGCAGGTGGCGTGCTGCCCGATGGGCCGCTGGTGCTGGCCACGCTGCTCGCAGTCTGGTGCTTCGCGCGCGCGATGCGCGCGCCGACGCCCGACGCAACGGGGCGCGCGTCGATGCTCGGCGCGGGGGCCGCGGGCGGGCTCGCGCTCCTCTCGAAGTACACCGCGGTGTTTGCGCTGCTCGGCTTCGCCGCGTATCTGCCGGCCAGCCGGCGGCGATGGCTCACAGAGCCGGCCACCTGGGTCGCTGCACTCATCGCCGTCGCGCTCTTCAGTCCGGTCATCGCCTGGAACCACGCGCATGGCTGGGCGTCTTTCGCGTTCCAGGGTAGCCGTGCCCTGCCCGCGCGGCTGAACGCAGCGCGTGGGGCGCTCGGATTCGCCGGGCAGCTACTCTATGTCCTCCCCTGGGTGTCCGCGGTCCTCCTCTTTGCGCTCCTGCGCGCACTGCGCCGCGGTCCGGGCGACGCGGTCGGGTGGCTCTTCGCCATGCTCGCCGCTCCGGCGATCGTCGTCTTCACGCTCGTCGGCTTCTGGGCCACGGTGCTGCCGCACTGGCCGGCGATCGGCTGGCTCTTCACCTTCCCCCTCGCGGGGCCGTTGCTCACTCAAATCGAGGCGCGGGCACCACGGTTGCTGCGCGGGATCACGATCGCGACCGCGCTGCTCCTCGTGGGCCTCGCGTCGCTGATTGCCCTGCAGACGACCACCGGCGTCATCGGGCGGCTCGTGCCGGCGCTCGCCGCGCACGATCCGACGCTCGACCTGCTCGACTGGCGCGCGCTCGACGACGCGGCAGCGCGCTGGCAGCTCGAGCGGCGCGGGCTCGTGCTTGCGACAGTGAGCTGGATCGATGCAGGCAAGAGCGACTACGCGCTCGGTGGGCGCATTCCGGTGCTGTGCCTGTCACGCGACCCGCGCGAGTTCGCGCTGCTGCAGCCGCTGCGCGAATTCATCGGGCGCGATGCGCTGATCGTCGCGGACGCGGACCGCAAGGACTGGCTGTCACTCGCGGCGCCATATTTTCGCCAGATCGAGCCTGCCGAGGACGTGGTGATCACGCGCGCGGGTCGCCCGGCGCTCACCCTTCACACCGCGTACGGTCGAGCGCTGAAGTCCCCGTCCGCGCCGGGAACCTAGTCGGATTACAGACTCGGATGACTGGGCCCGGCTCGGATGGCCGACTCGAGCGACGATGCTGCGTTGCCAAAGTGGTTTCGTATTTACAAAACATTCACGGTGGCGTCACAAGCCACGGCCGCGGCTTTGCTAGCATCTTTGCCACACCCTGGCTGTGAGGGGAGAGCGGCAAATGGAAGCGTTCGTCATGAGGTCCCGACGGGCACCGCGACGCTCCCCTCGCGTTTTGGGTCTGCTCGCGCTGGCCATCGCCCTGCCCATGGCGGCGCACGCTTCGATCCTGGTTACTTTTGATTGGGTACCGACCAGCGAGAATCCCACCTCGGCGGCGACGACCACCGCGCACGGCACCCTGACGTTGACGCTGCCGTCGTGGACGCTCACCACCGCGGGGAATCCGGCGGGACCGAACTACGGTCCGTATTACACCGGCGGCACCGCGACGACTGGAGAGATCAGCGGCCTGTCGTACACCGCCGCAGACGGCTTGACCGTCAACCTGTCGAATGTGACGACCGAGGGCGTCACCAGCGCCAATTGGGTCACGAGCAGCGTGGATACTCCGTCCGGTGCGCCTACTTCGGGGTACTACCTGGTCAGCGCCTTCACGATGTCCGGAACGACGCCACAGGGTTCGCACTTCATGATCGCGAATGCCGCCGGTACCCCGGGTGTGACCTACGCGAACGGCATCGGCAACGGCGATAACACCTTCAACGCGACGACCGGTAACCCCGTGATCCCCGCCGTCACCGATGGCGGTTTCTGGGAATTCCAGTCGGCGACAACCGTACCGCTGCCCTCCACGCTCCTGCTGCTGCTCGGTGGTCTCGCGCTCTTAACCTCGCTCGCGCGTCGAAACGGCTCCCAGGCCTTCCCCGCATTCGCCGCTCACGCATAGTCAGACCCCGTCAGACCGCCGCGGACCCAGTCTCAGCGCTGCGCGGTGCTCGCGCGGCGCGGCGGCGAAAAGCGCGCCACGCGACGGTAGAGCGCGTAGATCACCACTGCGAAGGCGATGGCGCCGAGCCAGACCGCGGGGCCCTCGGCGAACGAGTCGCCAACGAGGGAGAGGGGAAAATCCTGCCCGGAGAAGGCTACCAGGCCGGCCACCAGTACGCCGATGAGGCCTTCACCGACGATCATGCCCGAGGCGAGCAGCACGCCGAGCTGCTTCGTGGCTTCCGGCCGCGCGCGCGTCTCGGCGTGCCGGTCGTAGAGCCAGCCGGCGACGGCGCCGACCACCACCATGAGCGTGCTCTGCGTCGGCAGGTAGATGCCGAGCCCGACCGCGAGCGGTGAGAGGTGCGCCCCGGGCTTCCACCGCCTCACGAGAGCATCGGCTGCGATCACCACGACGCCGATCAGGCCGCCGGTCTCGATCAGGCTCCAGTCGACGTTGTTCTGGATGACGCCCTGAGCCAGGGCCGATATCAACCCCGCCTGCGGCGCGGGCAGCGGATGCTCGTGGTGCACGCCCGGTGCGCCGGCGAAACCGTATCCGCGGTTGAGCAGGTCGAGAATGGGCGGGATGATCACGGCGCCGGCGACGACGCCGACCACCAGCGCCACCTGCTGCTTCCACGGCGTCGCGTCCACCAGCTGTCCCGTCTTGAGGTCCTGCAGGTTGTTGTTGGCGATCGCCGCGGCCGCAAAGACCACGGCGGTGACGAAGAGTGCGTACGCGACGAGCGACTTGCCGGCGCCGGCAAACAGGCTCGACGGCAGGCCGAATACCAGAATCAGCGCGAAGCCAATGATGGCCAGGATGCCGATGCCGGAGAGCGGACTGTTGGACGCACCGATGAGCCCCGCCATGTAGCCGCAGATCCCCGACACGAGAAAGCTCATGACCGCGACGTAGAGCGCCCCGCTCACGACGAGGAACGGCAGGTGATCGCCGAGCCCGGCGCCGCTCACGAACTGTGCGAGCAGCACGGCCACCGGCAGCACGCACAGGACCGAGGCCACCCCCACCAGGCCGATCGGGATGTCCTGCTCGGTCCGCGGCAGCAGCGCCGCGTTACCGGCCGCGCGCGTGCGCGAGGCGACCAGTGCCGAGCGCAGCCCCGCGGCCACGGGCTTGACGAGCTTGGCGAGCGTCCATATCGCGGCGACACCGATCGTGCCCGCCCCGAGGAAGCGCACCTTGTGATTCCAGGTATCGTGCGCGAGCGCACCGAGCGCCGAGTCGGCGAGGTGGGCGGCGTCGGGGGAGAGCGCCGAGTAGTGCGGCACGGCCCACCCCCAGCCGATCAGGGCGCCCACCAGCATCGCGACGCCGACCCAAAGCCCCACCAGGTGTCCGACACCAAACAGCGCGAACGACAGGAAGAAGTCGTAGCCCGAAACGCTGCGTTCGCCGACACGGAAGGTGCGGACGACGTCGCTGGCGAAGATTCGCGTCGCCGTGATCACGGAGAACGCGCCTGAGACCAGCGATCCCCACAGCAGCGCCGAGAGACCGGCACGGCTCTCCTCGACGCCGGCGCCCTGCTCCCCGCTGCCGACCTTGAGCACCTCGGCGCAAGCGACACCCTCGGGGAAGGGCAGATCCTGCTGCGCGAGCAGCGCGCGGCGCAGCGGAATCGAGTACATGACGCCGAGTGTCCCGCCGAAAACGCACACCGCGCACGAGGCCCAGTACGGAAAGCCGGTCCACCAGCCGATCATCACCAGGCCCGGCAGCACGAAAATGACGGAGGAGAGCGTGCCGGCCGCGGAGGCGACCGTCTGCACGATGTTGTTCTCCTGGATGGTCGCATCGCGTACGGCGCGCAGCACCGCCATCGAGATCACGGCGGCCGGTATCGAGGTGGCGAACGTGAGCCCCGCCCGCAGTCCGAAGTAGACGTTGGCCGCGGTGAACACCAGCGTGATCAGCACGCCGAGGACGAGTCCCCGGACCGTCAGCTCCGCGCGCGATTCACCCGCAGCGATCTTCTCCACCGCCCGTGACTCGGTGCTCATGTCGTTGTTCTCCAGACCGCGCCAGTGACCCCCGCGCTGCGCCCATGGTCGCAGACCTGGCCACGCCATCGCCACAAGATTGTCAGGATCGGGGTGTGCGTGGCGCTCAGCCGCGCGCGCGCAGGGCCTCCTCGAGTGCCGCCGTCAGCGGCTTGAGAAAGAAGGCCTCTTCCGGCATGAGACGTGGCTCGACGCCGTGGCGCGCGAGTGCCGTGGCGACCACCGGTCCCACCGCCGCAACGAGCGTGCGCGCGAGTGCGGCGCACACCTCTCCCGAGGGCGCAACCGCGAACAGCCGCTCGACCTGCGGCGTGCTCGTGAAGGCGATGGCATCCACCTCGCCCGCCGCGAGCCGTGCGAGCAGGCGGTGCACCGCGGCAGCGTCGGCTGCATCGGCGTAGACGTAAGGCGCCACCGTGCTCACGCTGGCGCCGGCGCGCTCGAGAAACTCGATCAGGGGCTGGTTGGGTTCGGTGCCGTAGAGCTGCACGCCGACGCGTCGCCCGGCGAGCGGCTCGCCCGCGAGGCTCGCCATGATCCCGGCGGTGGTCGGCGGCGCCACCGCGAGGTCGGGCTTGAGGCCGAGCTCGCGCAGCGCTCGCGCGGGCTTTGGCCCGCGGGTGATCTTGCGCACGCGGGCAAGCGACTCCAGGAAGGCGCCCTCGAGCGCCGGCTCGTGGCGCTCGATGCAGCCGAGGAGCCGCCGCAGACCCTCGCCCGTGGTGAGGATCAGGTCATCGCACGCGCCGCGCGCGAAGGCTCGCGCGAAGGCGAGCACCGGCGCGGGATCGGGCGCATCGAGGATCGCGATGAGCGGGCAGCGCAGCACGGTAGCGCCGCGCCGCTCGAGGAGCGCCGCAAACACCTCGAGCTCGCGTGTCTCGGGCACGGCGATCGTGCGGCCGGCAAGCGGAGGGGGGTCCATGTGGTGGCATCTTAGCCCCGCTGTGCGGCGGGAGTCTGCCGGGGTCGGGTGTGCCGACCAGGCCTGGTGCGCAAAGCGGTCGCGGGCGGCGCCGCGCGGTATGCTTCGCGCTCGGGCGCGAGCCCTCGCACACCGCCGGACAGGAACTAATAACATGCTCAAGTTCTTCGTGGGCTTTCTCATCGCGATCATCGTCGTCCTCGCCGGCTTCACTTGGTTCACCCTGCACTGGGCGTACGCCGACGGCGAGCGTGCCGGCTTCCTGCAGAAGTTCTCCCGCAAAGGGTGGATCTGCAAGACGTGGGAGGGGCAGATGGCGCTGGTGACGCTGCCGGGGACCGTAGCGGAGAAGTTCGACTTCACGGTGCGCGACGACGACGTCGCCAAGCAGCTCACCGCCAACATCGGCAAGCGCATGTCGATGCATTACGAGCAGCGCAAGTGGATCCCAACCTCCTGCTTCGGCGACACCGAGTACTTCGTGACCAGCATGACGCTGACGCCGGCGGCCGAGCCGATGACGCCGCAGTAGCACACTCGCGCACCGCGCGCCGCGCTTACTTTACCAGCCGCACTGCTGGCCCTGATTCTGCGTGGCGAGCCACGCGGTGAGCGGCTGAAAGTACTCGGTGATGGCACTCGCGTCGATCTCGCGCGTGCCGGTGAGCTTCTCCAGGGCATCCTGCCAGGGCGCCGAGGCGCCGAGGCTGAGCATGTCGGCGAACTTGCGGCCCGCAGCCTCGCTGCCGTAGTTGGAGCACTCGTAGAGCGGTCCCTGGTGGCCGGCGGCGGCGCACAGCGCGCGATGGAACTGGAACTGCAGGATGTACGAGAGGAAATAGCGTGTGTAGGGCGTGTTGGAAGGAATGTGGTACTTGGCGCCGGGGTCGAAGTCCGCCTCGCTCCGCGGCAGCGGCGGGGCGATGCCCTGGTAGCGGCGCCGCAGCTCCCACCAGGCGCTGTTGTAGTTCTGCGGCGTGGTCTCGCCGGCGAACACTTTCCAGCGCCACTGATCGATGAGGCGCCCGAAGGGCAGGAACGCGACCTTCTCCAGCGCGATCTTCATCTGCTCGTCGATCAGCGCCTCGTGGCTCGGCGTGACCGCGTGGATGAGCCCGATACGCGCCAGGTAGGCCGGCGTGACGGAGAGATTCACGGTATCGCCGATCGCCTCGTGGAAGCCGTCGTTGGCGCCGTCACGGAAGAGGTACGGCTGCCGTGCGTAGCTGATGAAGTAGTAGACGTGGCCGAGCTCGTGGTAGA
>Ga0187783_10002169_pt1 | contig 14604 bp, 11 predicted proteins | sample 1015_SJ02_MP02_2_FD_132471 | JGI IMG/M metagenome (GOLD analysis project Ga0187783, IMG submission 132471) | Tropical peat soil microbial communities from peatlands in Department of Meta, Colombia - 1015_SJ02_MP02_20_MG | ecosystem: Environmental > Terrestrial > Soil > Wetlands > Peat | place...
CGAGTGCGGCTGTGGTCGCCGAGCAGGCCTCCACGCTCCTGACGAGTTTGCCAAGACCACAGGCGCTGCATGCCGTGGTCGAAGAGATCAACAGCGCAGCGTTGCCGCGGCGCGTCGTGGTTGAACTCGGGACCTTCGCGCTCGATGACAAGATCAAGGCCGAAGCCGCGTTGCGCGCTCATGGTCATGCGATGCTCGACTGTCCGTTGAGCGGCACCGGCGCGCAGGCACGGGACCGGGATCTGGTGGTCTACGCCAGTGGCGAGAGCGCGGCGATTGCGGCGCTTGCCCCGTTGTTTTCCGATTTTGCCCGCACCTTCTTCGACGTCGGTGTGTTCGGCAACGGCAGCCGTATGAAATTCGTGGCCAATCTTCTGGTCGCGATCCACAACGTCGCGAGCGCCGAGGCCTTTGTGCTGGGCATGAAGGCGGGTCTCGACCCGCAGCACATTCTCTCCCTCATCTCCGCCGGGGCGGGCAATTCGCGGGTGTTCGAACTGCGCGGTCCGATGATGGCGGCCGGCAGCTATGATGGCGAAAATGTCACCATGCGGATGGCGACCTGGCAGAAGGACATGGCGGTGATTGGCGAATTTGCGCGGGCGATCGGCGCCCCGACGCCGCTATTTTGCACGACCGAATCCATCTACACGGCGGCGATGGCGGGTGGCCACGCTGACCAGGATACCGCCGCTGTCTGTGCAGTGCTCGAAGCCATGGCTGGTCTGAAGCGGCATTGAGGTCGCCGAATTAGAAATTCTGATGGCGGAAATCTGCTGATATTATTTGCCCGTAGGGGGGCCTGAGACGCTAGGTTCGCGAACAGCCGAGCATGGCACCCTGACGATATCCGTGCTCGAAAGCGGCGCGCAGTCCTTGGCCCCGAGGCAGAGACTAAGAACGCACCGATGCTGGCCCGAGCTCGCCGCGACGGGAGGAGATCGACAGGGAGGAGATCCAGTGACCGGCGATCGTCGAACGTTCCTTCGCGGGCTTGGCCTTTGCGGGATAAGCCTGATGGCGCCGACGCGCCTGCGCGCCGAGACGTTGCCGCTGCGGATCGGTTTTCTCACGGTCAAAACCGGTCCGCTTGCGTCCGGCGGCCTGCAAATGGAACAGGGCCTCACGCTCTATCTCAAGGAGCGCAATTTCGAGCTGGCGGGCCGGCCCGTTCAACTTTTCACCGGGGATTCGGCTGGCGCACCGGCGGTCGCGCGCACCAAGATGCAGGAACTGGTCGAACGGGACAATATCGCCTGTCTGATCGGGCCGCTGGCGACGGCCGAGGCGCTCGCCATCGACGATTATATCCGCGAGCGACATATACCGACACTGAGTGTGGCGGCTGCCGAGGACATGACGCAGCGCAAGGCCAATCCCTGGTTCGTGCGCGCGACGTCGAGCTCGGCACAGTGCAGTTATGCGATGGGGGACTATGCGGCCAAGGAACTCAAATATCAGCGCGCGGCTGTGATCGCCGACGACCTCGCGTATGGGCACGAGCTCAATGCCGGGTTTCAGCGCGCCTTCGAGGACGCCGGCGGCAAGGTCGTGCAGAAGCTCTATCCGCCGCTCAATGCGCCCGACTATGGCGTCTATATTGCCCAGATCAAGCCGAACGTCGACGCCGTCTTCATTGGCTTTGCGGGTTCGAATGGTTTCAAGTTCACCAAACAGTATCGGGAATATGGCGGCAAGATCCCGCTGCTCGGCGGCATGACGGCGATCGACGAGTCGCTGTTGCAGCAGATGGGCGAAGATGCTCTGGGCGTGCTGTCGACTTGCTGGTATTCGGCGCAGCTCGACAATCCGTCCAACCGGCAGTTCGTCGAGGGCATGCGGCGTGACTATAAGGTGGATCCCGGCTTTTACGCGGCCGCGACCTACACCAACGCCGCCGTCCTCGAGCACGCGCTTGATGCAGTCAAAGGCGGTATCGAGGACAAGGACGCCTTCATGAGGGCGTTGCGGGGCGCTACCGTGGAGGACACCTGCCGAGGGCCCGTGCGCTTTGACGAATATGGCAATGTGATCGGTAACGTGTATATCCGCAGGGTCGAGAAGCGGGATGGTCGCTACGTTAATGCGGTGATCAAGGTCTACCCGAATGTCAGCCAGTTCTGGACCTACGATCCGAAGGAATTCCTGAGTCACCCGGTCTATGACCGCGACCACTATCCGGTGTCGCGCTTCATCGAACCGTGATGAAGGCCAGGCGAACCGCAAAGGTGAAGCGCGCCTCCGACGCTTGCCGATCCTTCGTGTGGGCGTGCAGTGGAGACTGTTTGTTTTAGACGGCGCAGGATCGTTTGATCGGCCCCGGATCATCACGGTAATCTCACCAGCAGTGAGTTTGAGCGAGCGATGCAGTTCTGGATCATCCAGACGCTCAATAGTGTAGCACTCGGGGGCTTGTTGTTCCTGTTGTCGTCCGGCTTTTCGTTAATCTTCGGCCTGATGCGGATTCCCAATCTGGCCCATGGCGCCTTCTTCATGCTGGGGGCGTATCTGGCGGCCACGCTGCTCTCGCAGCAGGTGAATTTTTGGGTCGCCGCGCTTGGCAGTGGGCTGGGGGTCGGCGTGCTCGGCGTTGCAATGGAACGTCTGGTGCTGCGGCGGCTCGCTGGCAATGAGCAGGGCCAAGTGCTGGTGACGCTCGGCGTCTCCTTCATCATCGCCGACATGTGCCTGCTCGTTTGGTCGGGCGATCCGATCCCGGTTCCGGCTCCCGCTGCACTGCGCCGGCCGCTGCTGCTGTTCGGCTTTGCGTTCCCGCCCTATCGGCTGGTTGTGCTTGGCGTCGCGCTCGCGGTGGCGTTCACGCTCTATCTGGTCATGGAGCGTACCCGGCTCGGAGCGATGATTCGTGCCGGCGTCGACGATATGGAGATGGCGCGCGGCGTCGGCATTCCGGTGACCAGGCTGTTCACGATCGTTTTCCTGTTGGGAGCGGCGCTGGCGGGTGCCGGCGGCTGCCTTGGCGGCCCGATCTTAAACGCCTATCCGGGACTTGATGCCGATATGCTGCCGCTGGCCTTGATCGTGGTGATCCTGGGCGGGGCGGGCAGTCTGCTCGGGGCGCTGCTCGGCAGTTTCATCGTCGGTTTCATCTACAATTTCGGGATCGCGCTGGTACCCGATCTGGCCTATTTCGTGCTGTTTCTGCCGATGGTGCTGGTTCTGGTCTTCATGCCGAACGGACTGTTTGGTCGGATGCCGCAATGACGCGCCGGATCTTCATTGCCACTCTGGTCGCAGCGATGCTGTTGCTTCCTGTCGTCATCCGCAATGACTATTACGTCAACCTTGCGACCCAGATTTTGATCGCAGCCCTGCTGGCGCAGAGCCTCAATGTGCTGTTGGGGCAGGGTGGCATGGTCAGTCTCGGACACGCCGCCTATCTGGGTATCGCCGGCTACGGCTGCGTGCTGCTGACGCTTTCCTCCTTCAACCAATTGACTTCAGCGGTTGGCGCGGTTTTGCTGGGCACAACCGCGGCCGCATTGTTCGGGGTGCTGGCGCTTCGGGCTTCTGGCCTCGGTTTTCTGATGATCACGCTGGCGCTCGGCCAGATCGTCTGGGGAGTGGCGTATCGCTGGAACGATCTGACCGGCGGTGATAACGGCATCCGCTATCCGGCCCGGCCGTCGCCGTTTGGGATCGATCTCGCCGGAGCGGGCCGCTTCTATTATTTCACACTGGTCATTTGGGCCCTGGCAACCTACGCCATCTTCCGGTTGTCGCGCTCCGCATTCGGCGCCAGTCTGCGCGGCACTCGTGATCAGCCGCGCCGGATGCGCATGCTTGGTCACAATGTTTGGCTCATACGATGGTTTGCCTTCGTGTTGTCGGGGTTTTGGGCGTCAATCGCCAGCCTGCTCGACGTCTACTATAATCTGTTCATCAGTCCGCACGCGCTCTCCCTGCAGCAATCCGCCGAGATGCTGCTGATGGCGATCCTCGGGGGCGCCAACACGCTCGCCGGTCCGGTCGTCGGGGCGGCTCTCATTACTCTCGTCAAGAACGTGGTCAGCACCTATGTGGACCGCTGGAACTCGCTGCTCGGCGTGCTCTTCGTCGGCGTCGTGGTGTTCATGCCGCACGGGCTGGTACCGGGCGCAACCGCGCTGATGGAGCGGCTGCGGCGCAGCGCTGTGCGCGCCAAATTTCTATCCGGTGCCGATGCGGCAGGGGCCACCAAGTGAGCGTCTCGGCACCGGTCAAGAATCTAGGCGCGAGCCCAGCGCTTGAGATTTGCGGGCTTGCCAAGCGGTTCGGCGGACTGCCGGCCACCAAGGACGTGTCATTGGCGGTGATGGCCGGCGAGCGTCGGTTGATCATCGGGCCCAATGGGGCCGGCAAGACCACGCTGTTCAATCTGGTCACCGGCGACATCAAGGCCGACGCCGGATCGGTAAAGCTGTTTGGCCGCGAATTGCTGGGTCTGCCGACCCAGCGCCGGGTTCAGCTCGGGCTGGCACGGACCTATCAGATCCTGACGCTGTTCGCCGGTGAAAGCCTGATCCACAACGTTGTGCTGTCGCTGCTTGGACGACACCGCGCCCGGCTCGACCCGTGGAGGCCGCTCGCGAGCCGGCGTCAGCTCTACGACGCGGCGCTGGCGGCGCTCGAGGGGGTCGGACTCGCGGGCAGCAGCGGCCGGCGCGTCGCCGAAACCTCGTATGGGGAGCGGCGTCGCCTCGAGCTGGCCATGGCGCTGGCGCAGCGCCCGCGTGTGCTGCTGCTCGACGAGCCGCTCGCGGGGCTCTCACAGGAGGAGCGCCGCACGGTCGGCGATCTCATGCAGAAGATCGCGCGTGAAATCACCATCGTCATGATCGAACATGACATGGATACGGCGTTGGGGCTGGCCGAGCGTATTACTGTGCTCCATCATGGCGAAGTCGTTGTCGAGGGCACGCGGGCCGAGGTGGTGGCCGACCCGCGCACCAAGGAGGTGTATCTTGGCGACTGATGCGCTCGGTCTCAAGGACATCGACAGCTTCTACGGCGACAGCCACGTGCTCCACGGGCTCTCGTTTGGGCTGCTGCCCGGCCGGTTGATGGGATTGCTCGGGCGCAACGGCGCCGGCAAGACCACCTGCATGAGCACCATCATGGGTTTCCTCAGGCCTCGACGGGGATCGATCACCGTCTTTGGCGAGCCGGTCGCCGGACTGGCACCGGAAGCCATCGTACGCAAGGGAATTTGTCTGGTGCCGCAGGGCCGGCGGGTGTTTCGCACACTGACCGTGCGCGAGAACCTGCTGGTCGCTGCACACCACCGCGTCCGGGTGTTTCCTTCACCGGCGTGGTCGATCGAACGGGTCTATCAGCTGTTTCCGATCCTGCGCGAGCGCCAAAGCCAGCAGGCCGGATTGCTGTCCGGGGGCGAACAGCAGATGCTGGCGATCGGCCGGGCGCTGATGGGCAACCCGCGCGTCATGCTGCTGGACGAACCCTCGGAAGGGCTCGCCCCGCAAATCATCGCCGAAGTCGGCCGGACCATCGCGGCACTCAAGGCGCAGGGACTGTCGATCCTGTTGGTCGAGCAGAATATCAAGCTGACCCTCGAACTCGCCGATGACGTAGTGATCATCAACACCGGGGCTGTGGTGTTCCGTGGATCGGCCGCCGAAGTGCGGGCCGACAGCCGATTGGTCGCTCAGCATCTTGGCGTCGTTTGACAATACCAATATCTGTCCCCCTCACGCCTGTGGCAACGCAACGGAGAGCAACTTGCAGCCATCCAATCGATACGGGCCCACTGCGGCGCGCGCACTTGGCCGGCCCGATCGCGCCCGCCGACTGAGCAGCATCACCATCGATATCCACGCCCATGTGGCGGTGCCGCAGGCAGCCGACTTTGTCAGACCGCATCTTGACCCCTCGACCATTCCGTTGGCTCACTTCTCAACTCGGGAGACCCGGCTGCTCAACGCACGTCAGGACGCCGACCGGGCCTCTCGCATGACCCAATACGACGAGCGCCTCAAGGACCTCGACGACATGGGCCTGGACGCTCAGTTGGTCATGCCGCCGCCGCCGCAGTGCTATTTCACGGTTGCTCCGGAGATCGCCGTGCCGGCGATCCGTATGGTCAATGAGGGCATCGCCGAGTATGTGTCGCACCGGCCCGACCGGTTCGTCGGCCTCGGCACGGTGCCGCTTCAGGACGGCGCTGCGGCGGCCGACGAACTGGACAGGTGTGTGCGCACGCTCAAGCTCAAGGGCGTCCAGATTCTCACTAACGTCGCCGGCAAGGAAATCTCGGATGCCGCCTACGGGCCGTTCTGGGCGAAGGCCGAGGAACTCGGCGCCTTGGTCGTGCTACATCCGAACGGATTCACTGCGGCCGAGCGCTTAACGCGATTCTATTTCAACAACGTAATCGGCAATCCGCTCGAGACGACACTGGCACTGCACTATCTCATTTTCGACGGCGTGCTTGAGCGTCACCCGGGCCTGAAGATCCTCGCCGTTCACGGCGGCGGCTATCTGGCCGCCTATTCGGGGCGAATCGACCACGCGTGGGGCGCGCGCTCGGACGCCCGAGCCGACCTGCCGCTGCCGCCAACGACCTATCTCAAGCGGATTTATTTCGACACCGTGGTATTTACCCCGCATCAGCTCCGGCATCTGATATCTGTGTTTGGTGTGGATCATATCGTGATGGGAACCGACTATCCCTATGACATGGCCGAATATGACCCGCTCGGTCATCTCGCTGCGCTCGATGAACTCGATCAAACCGCGATCGCTGCGATCGCCGGCCAAAATGCCAAGCATTTGCTGGGGCTGTGACGATCTCGGCGCGCGCGAGCGTGGGGACGCTGCGGGCCCGACGTGGAAGAACGGTCCGAGAGTGTTTTTTAGAATAGAATCTCACCGCGGCAACGGAGCCCAAAGCGCCGCCGGCCACCTCCACCTCGGGTAGGCGCAGGAGTGTCGCCTGTTTTGCGTGGCGAGACTGGCCGACGGGACCGCGGCTGATCTGGACGTGCCCCTGAGGCGCGCACTTATTGGTAGAGAAAATCGACCATGGCGGTCTCACGTATGACGGCCTCGGGCGTATGGTGGGCCTTCGCGAAACCATGTTCCTCGGGGGTGCGAAGCCGAGCCTGCAGATAGGCGCCGAGGTGACGGGCCCGCTCGATGATCCGATGACCGACACCTAGCCGAGCGTGCTCGAAATGACGCAACGCGGCGTCGATATTTCCGTCCGGGCCCGGATGGGCGTCCAAGGCGTGGGCCAAAGCGACGGCGTCATCGGCCGCCTTGGCCACCCCGACCGCCACGTGCGGCCTTGCCACGAAAGCGGCGTCACCCAGAATGAGGACGCGACCGAATGCCAGGCGCGGTGCGGCGAGATCATAAATTGGCTGCAGGAAGGGTTGCGCCGAAAGATGCACCACCTCACGGAATTGCGGCGCCAGCATCCGGTCAGCCGCATCGCGCATGCTCGAGATCACATCCGGCCTGACGAGAGGCGGCGGAATGGAGATCGAATGGGTCACGCCGGCGCGGTCGGTGAGCAGATCCTTGAGCCGTAGCTCTTCGTCGACCGGCCGATACCACACGAAATTGTAGCGACGATGGCCGGGGCGCAGGTCGTTATCGGGACCCGAAACCGGATAGCCGAGCGCCTGTTCGCCGGCGGGCAGACAGAAAGACAGATAATCGAACAGATCGTCGTGGGTGTCATCAGACACGGCGGCCTCGGCAATCAGGCTGCGCCAAGCCACGTATCCGGCGTAGAGCGGCATCACGTCCGGTAGAAACTGCTCGCGGACGGTCGAGCGAAGGCCATCGGCGCCGACCAGTAGATCGGCGAGCCTGGAACTGCCGTCGGCAAAATGCGCGGTGACGCCGTCACTGTCCTGCTCGATCCGCAACAGCGTCATGCCGCGATGGTACTGATCCGACGGCCATGCGGTCCTCAGGATTCGATACAGATGATCCCACGAAGTGAGGGTCTGCGGGCAGGTGAACTGGGAGAGCAAGCAGCCGGTAGCGTCAAACATTCGCCGGTGAGTAATTTCGACCCCGAGCTTACAATCGGCCGCGATGCCGATTTCCCCAAGGGCCTGACGAATTTGCGGCTGGGCGACGATGCCGGCGCCGCGACCAGCCAGTTCATCGGCGACGCGTTCGAACACCTCGACATCGAAACCACGCGAGCGCAGAGCCAGCGCGGCGAACAGCCCGCTCATTGAGCCGCCTATGACGAGCGCCCGTTTGGCGCCCGGCACCCCTGCTGTTCTGGTCCTTGACAATCCGCTAACCGCAGACATTGGAGGTCACGATCCGGAATGCTGGTCAATGGGCTGCTGGTCTCGCCGTTATGTCATCGCTGAAGCGCCGCGAGCCCGCAGACTGCCGGCCCCGGCCATTGTAGGAGCCAATTCATCTACAAGTCGTTCATCGCTTCGGCCCGGACCCGGTCGAAGGTGGCTCCCGGTACAATTGGCGCGTGCAGCCATCAAAGCCCCTTTTTGAATGGGGCGAGCCCGGCAGCAGCGCGGCCGTTCGCACCCGAGCAGGCATGGATTACTTTCAATTCAAGGATATAGTTGTCGGATGCCCCCAGGGAACTGCAAAGATCGCAGCGCCTTGAGTGCGGGCCGGCTTTCGAAGCGATCGACGACAGTCAGGATGGAGGTTTTCGGACATGGCCCTCACCATGAAGGACAAGCAGGCGGCGGTGACCGATCGGTCGGGCTGGCCGCTATGGCTGATCGAGGAGTTCGAGCGCGAACGCCTGGGCCCCAACGGATGCGTCGGCAACGAATTGTTGTCGGAAAACGAACGGGCCCGGGTATGGACCATTCGCTTGCGGCCGGGAGAGCGGATCGGATTTCATCGCCACGTGCTCGACTATTTCTGGACCGCGGTGACGCCGGGACGCGGGCGGCAGCATCTGATGGACGGGTCGACGGTCGAATACAGCTATTATGCCGGCGAAACGCGGCATGAATCCTATGGGCCAGGTCAATTCAAGGTCCACGATCTTGAGAATATCGGCGATGCCGACATGGTGTTCATGACGGTTGAATTCCTGTCGAGCGCTAACGAGCCGCTCGCGATCCCGCAAGCCATGCGGGCCCGCGACGAACGGGCCGCCTGAAGGCCGCACGCGCTCAGCCGGTGGCCTGAGCGCCTTCGTCGGCCAGAAGGGCCGAGAGGATGCGCTCGCGATTGAGGGGCAAATCGCGAATGCGTGCCCCAAGCGCAGAGGCCACCGCATTGCCGATCGCCGCGGCCGTCGGGCCCATCGCGACCTCACCGAGGCCGAGCGCGGGCTCCTGGTCGGCCTTGATCAGCCGCACCGTGATATCGGGGATCTCGGAGAAGCGCAGGATCGGATAATTCTCCCAGTTGATCGAGGTGACGCGGCCATCTTCGAACCGCACGGCCTCCTTCAGCGTCCAACTGGCGGACTGTATGATACCGCCCTCGATCTGATTGAGGGCGCCGTCTGGGTTGATGATGAGGCCGCCATCGACCGCGCACCACACGCGCACAAGGCGCACTATTTCGCTGACCTCGACCTCGGCCACAATCGCGCAGTATCCGGCCCTGTTCTTATAGCGGGCAAACGCCAGGCCCTTGCCGCGACCGCTGCCAGGCTCCCCGCGATGGGCAAAGTCCGCCATTTCGGCCACGGTTTCGATGACCGCCCGGGCGCGTTTTTCAGTGAGCATCGACAGGCGGTACGAGAGCGGATCCGCGCCAACCTGCTCAGCGAGTTCATCGATGAAGGACTCGATCGCGAAGATGTTGAGAAAGGCACCCAGTCCTCGCAGCGAGGAGGTGCGCACTGGAAGCGCGGGAAGCAGGTGATGAATTAGGCGCAGAAAAGGAAAATCGTAGAGCGGCACGGCGTTGCGCATGCCGCCAGCGCCGACCTCATCGGGCGGATCGGCCGGCTCGACTTTCGGTAGCGGGCTCGCCAGCGACCGGGCGGCGAGCAGATTGATCGCGCCGTGCATGCCGGGACGTTGACCGTGAACGCCGCTCCAGACCTCGTGCGTGACACCCAGCGGCCGCCCGGCCGCATCGAGGCTGGCGCGCAACCTGGCGGTCATCGCCGATCCGAACGGAGCTACCGACATCTCATCCTCTCGGCTCCATTGGACGCGGATGCAGCGGCCGGGAACACGTCTTGCGATCAAGGCCGCATCCAGAGCGACGTCGTCAGCCCCGTTATGGCCATAGCACCCGGCGCCAGGCCGGTGACGAACCTGAATATCGCGCGGCGCCATACGCAGCACCTGCGAGAGCGCCTCGCGCAACAAAAAGACGCCCTGAGAGTGTGTCCAGACAGTCAGCTGCCCATCAGCAAATTGTGCCAGCGCGCAGGACGGCGCGATGGATGCATGCGCGATGTAAGGGCGCGAATAGGTGGCCTGCGCTTCGCGTGCGATCGCCTCGGGGTCTGGCGGCGAACCCGTCTCGACGATGCGGTCACGTGAGGCCTGCCTCATCAGAAAGGCCTGCTCGCCGGCCTCGCGCGGAATGGGCTGCTCGTCAGCCCAGACGCAGTAGCGCCGCGCGACCTCGGCAGCTCGCGTGGCGGCGGTCTCGTCGGGGGCAACCACCGCAAGGAAATCATGGTCGCGAATGAAATCCGCCCCCGAACCCGCTCGCGTCGAAAGCGCGTGCCGGAGTGCGCCTTCGTCCAGCGACAGGAGTGGTCCGTACCCATGGGGGGCGCGCACGACTCGGCCATGAATGAGATTGTCCGGGGTCCAGTCATGAATGAAGGCTCCCCCGGACAGTTTGGCCCTGAGATCGAGCCGCGCGACGTTGCGACCGATCACGCGAAAATCGGCGGCTCGCTTGAGTGACGCGGCGCCGGTCGCACAGCGATCAAGGTCGATCTCATCGCGGAGCGACCAATAGTCCAGTCCGGTCGCGGTGCCAGCGCGCAACATGACCCCGTCCTCGATCGACAGTTCGTGAATGTCGCAGCAAAGCCGTGTGGCGGCGCGCTCGAGAACCAGCATCCTCACCTCGGCGCAGACCAGTCGGATCGACGCCCCAGACTCCTCGATCGATCGGCTACCGGCCGTGTAGCCTTCATCGGGCGCCTCATCGGTGGTCCCAGACAGCATGGTGATGCGTGCCGGATCAACGTCGAGTTCCTCGGCGGCCATCTGTCCGAGCGCCGTCAGCACTCCCTGGCCGAGTTCCACCTTGCCGGTAGCAATCCGCACCGTTCCATCTGGTTCGAAGCGGATCCAACTATTGAGCCGCGGATTGTTGAGCAGACTTTTGGGGAGAGTGTTTGCGATCACGACACGGTCTCCGATCGCCGCATCGCCGCCGCGCGACGAACGGCGCGGATTATGCGGTTGTGCGCGCCGCAACGACACAGATGTCTGTCCAGTGCCGCGATAACGTCGGCACGTGTCGGATCAGGATTGCGCTCGAGCAGCGCGAAGGCCGACATCAGGACGCCCGATAGACAGTAGCCGCATTGACCGGCCTGCTCGGCCAGGAAGGCGTCGCGCAGGCGGTCCAGGCGGTCGCCATCGCGGCACGCCTCCAGCGTGGTTACCTCGCTGCCGGTGAGGCTGGCGACCGGTCGGGCGCACGAATAAACCGGCTCGCCGTCGACCAATACGACGCAGCACCCGCATTGCTCGAGCCCACAGCCGAAGCGCGCGGCCTTGAGACCAAGTTGATCGCGCAACACCGCAAGCAACGGTGTCGTGCCGTCGATCTCGAGGGCGACCGCACGGCGGTTCACAGTGAAGCGAATGTGTTCGATCATGACCTGTTTTCCAAGACGGCAATCCGACTATATTTGGCGCTTCTCGATCGTCGAGATCACATCCTGATGTCACCAATCAACCGGCGTGCCAATAGGTGCAGGCCGACGAAGCGGAGATGCGATCGATGGTGAGCCGTCAGGACGCTCCGATCCTAATCGCCGGCGGAGGGATCGCGGGATTGGCAACGGCCTTTGCACTGGCCCTCAAGGGGGTCACGGTCAGAGTGCTCGAACAGTCGGGTGAGTTCCGCGAGGTCGGTGCTGGCATTCAACTTGGTCCCAACATCTTCCGCGCGCTGACGCGGATGGGGTTGCGCGACGCGGTGCTCGCCGATGCTTGGCGACCTGGCGCGCAGGAGATGCGCTGTGCCCTATCGGGCCGATCCATCACCAGGATTCCGCTCGGCGAAGCGTACGCCCGGCATTTTCATGAACCCTATGCGGTCACCCACCGGGCCGACCTTCACGGCGTCTTCCTCAGGGCATGTCAGGCCCAGAGGCTGATCAGCCTGGAGAATAATCGTCGCGTTGTTGATTTTGCCGAAGACCCCGACGGGGTCAGCGTGAAACTGGCCTCGGGCGACGAACTCTGCGGGTCGGCTCTGATCGGCTGCGATGGCATGTGGTCGCAGGTGCGCGAAAAGATTGTCGGCGACGGACCGCCGCGAGTATCCGGGCACATCGCCTATCGGGCAGTGTTGCGCCGCGAAGATGTGCCGGACGATCTGTGGCAGAGTGATGTGATCCTGTGGGCGGGACCGCGGACGCACTTCGTTCATTATCCGCTGCGCCGCGGCGAGCTTTACAATCTGGTCGCTGTGTTTCACTCCGATCGCTATGTCGAGGGCTGGAATGCCGAGGCTGATGCGGCCGAACTGTGGACCCATTTCAAGGGCCAGCGACCGGAAGTGTTGCGCTTGCTGGAGCGGATTGAAACCTGGCGAATGTGGGTGCTGTGCGACCGCGAGCCGATCAAACAGTGGTCGCGCAACCGCGTGACACTGCTGGGCGATGCCGCGCATCCGATGTTGCAATATCTCGCCCAGGGCGCCTGCATGGCCACCGAGGACGGCGTGTGTCTGGCCGACAAGGTTGCCGATCATCCGGGCGATCCCAGCGCGGCCTTCCGCGCCTATCAGGAGGCGCGTTATTTGCGGACGGGCCGCGTGCAGATCATGGCGCGGGTCTACGGCGAGTTCTATCACGCCCGTGGGGTGACGGCGGAACTTCGCGATCAGATGCTGGGCACGCGAACTCCCGAGCAGGCCTATGAGGGGATCGCCTGGCTCTACGGCGGCATGTGATTTTCATGCTGCGCCGCACACTCGACCACCGTCAGGCCGCACGTCGGCAGGGCGCGTCCGGCAAGTATGCCGGCACCTACCAGCTTCGCGCTAGGCAAGAAAGCCTTCATCGAACATTACGAAAAGTTAAAAAAAGAAATTGCGGGCGCTGGTATTCCAGCATCGACCGTGGCTATGATCGCGCCCAATGGGCAAGGCGCGTCAAGGGTTAGGACGCGAATCGATAAGCGTATGGGGAAGGAAATGGCGACCACAACTTCGGAAGCGGCGGCTCATCAGGAAACGGCTTCCCACAGCACCCGATGGCTGCAGCTGCTCTTTGGTATCATCTGCATGGTGATGATCGCCAACCTACAATACGGTTGGAATCTGTTCGTCAATCCCATTGATCAGAGATTTCATTGGGGCCGGGCCGCCATTCAGGTGGCCTTCTCACTTTTTGTCCTGACCGAAACCTGGTTGGTGCCGATCGAGGGATGGTTCGTCGACCGATATGGTCCGCGGGTGGTGGTGACATTTGGCGGCATTCTGGTGGCGATCGCCTGGATCATGAATTCGATGGCGAATTCTCTGGAGATGCTCTATCTGGCGGCGATCATTTCGGGAATCGGCGCCGGCGCGGTCTACGGAACCTGCGTGGGCAATGCGCTCAAGTGGTTTGCAGACCGGCGCGGCCTCGCGGCCGGACTGACGGCTGCGGGTTTCGGTGCTGGGGCGGCCGCGACGGTCGTTCCCATCCGCGAGGTGATTTCCGGCTACGGCTACGAAGCGGCCTTCTTCTGGTTCGGCATCGGGCAGGGCCTCGTGATCCTGTTTCTCTCCCAGTTCCTGCGCGCGCCAGAGCCGGGCAGCATCCCACAGAGGGCGCGTGTCCAGCAGACGGTCCGCGACCGCACGCCGGCCGACATGCTCATGACCCCGCTGTTCTGGGTGCTCTACATCATGTTTGTGTTGGTGGCAGCCGGTGGCCTGATGGCGACCGCCCAGCTTGCTTCCATCGCGACCGATTTCGGGGTCGCCAATGTGCAGGTCGAATTCCTCGGGATTACCGCCACGACACTGACCTTCGCCTTGACAGTCGATAACGTGCTCAACGGACTGGCGCGTCCATTCTTCGGCTGGGTCTCGGACATGATCGGGCGCGAAGTCACCATGTTCATGGTCTTCATGCTTGGCGCGGCGAGCATCCTGGGCCTCGGCTATCTGGGCAATTCGCCTTGGATGTTCATCCTGCTCGGCGGCGCGGTCTATTTCACTTGGGGCGAGATCTACAGCTTGTTCCCAGCAACCTGCACGGACGCCTATGGCACCAAATATGCGGCCACCAATGCCGGTATGCTCTACACCGCCAAGGGAACCGCAGCCATGACGGTCCCGCTCGCCAACGTGTTGACCACGGCCACGGGCAGCTGGCACGCGGTGTTCGTCGTGGCGGCGGCCATGGACGTGGTTGCGGCCGTTATGGCCGTCGGGCTGCTGCTGCCCTTGCGGCGCGCGCACATTGCGGCGGCGGTCGCGACC
>Ga0187783_10002170_pt1 | contig 14602 bp, 12 predicted proteins | sample 1015_SJ02_MP02_2_FD_132471 | JGI IMG/M metagenome (GOLD analysis project Ga0187783, IMG submission 132471) | Tropical peat soil microbial communities from peatlands in Department of Meta, Colombia - 1015_SJ02_MP02_20_MG | ecosystem: Environmental > Terrestrial > Soil > Wetlands > Peat | place...
ACCTGCATGTGCGGTGAATACCACATGACCATCGACCGCTCGGAGAAAGATGCGCTCCTCACTACTCCGAACGCCGGCCTCACCTTGTACGAGCAGATGGGTCTCGCCAGCAAGACATCGCGATTCCAGGGCAACGGTTTAGAGCGGCTCGGAGCCGGTCCGATGAGCTCGATGGAGCAGACCAAGCAGTTTGATCGGTTGGAGCAGTATGCCAAGTTGAATGCGCCGCCGCAGGTGAAGTTCAAAGACCTCGAGGAAGTCGTCAGCCACAAAATCAGCTACAACCTGATGCCGTTTGATGTTCTGACCGACTACGTGAAGGTGACGAGCGACACGGATCTGGTTCCCATCACGATTCAGATGAAGAATCGCGATATCACCTTCCAGAACAAAGACGGAGTCGATCGCGGAACGGTCGACATTTTCGGTCGGGTCACCACCTTGACCGGAAGAATCGCGCAGACCTTCGAGGATCCGGTGACGGCGGATATCCCGGCCGAGCTGCTCGCACGCGCCGCGGAAAATTCGCAGGTCTACTGGAAGGCACTTCCCTTGAAGCCCGGGCGCTATCGCCTTGACATCGTTGTCAAGGACGTTAACGGCGATCGCAAGGGAACCTGGAGCAAGGCCATTTTGGTTCCCGATTTCGCGGAGGACAAACTGGAAACTTCTTCTCTGATTGTTGCCGATCAGATGGAGCCGGTAGCCTCGAAGAATGTAGGGACCGGATCCTTCGTCATCGGCGCAACCAAAGTTCGGCCGCGCGTACCTCCTTCCGATGGGAAGCCGGCAACCTTCAAACGCAACCAGAAGCTAAATTTCTGGATGCAAGTTTATAATCTCACCGTGGATGATAAAACCCACAGGCCGTCGGCCACGGTGGAATACGACCTAGTGAACACGGGTACCAACAAACCAGTCATTCACACAGTTGAATCTACGGACACAATGGGTAATATCGGTGACCAGATTACCCTGCAGAAAACTCTTGCGGCCGCGAACCTTGAGCCAGGTGTGTATCGCCTCCAGATCAAGGTAAGTGACAATATCTCCAAGCAGTCGGTAGATCCGACGACAATCTTTGCCGTCGAATAACCGCAGCTTGGCTGTGCCAGGTGGTGGGTAGATGTTTTCGAGACTCGGCTTCTTGGCCATAGTCTTAGGTCTCGCCCTTCCGTCTTGGTCCGACGGACGGCGAGGCACTATCTCGGGATTCGTGCGCAACGCCGAGGGCAAGCCGCAAATCGGCGCCGTGGTGGAGATTCTCGGCCTGGCCCCACTCGAATCGGTCTCTGCCTTTACCGACGAACACGGCTTCTTTTCCGCCAGCGGCCTGGTTGCCGGCATCTACGACATCCGAGTTTCCGCGGCGTCCTATCTGCCCTCCTTTCGCGATGGCGTGGGGCTGCACGCCGGCGGCAAGGTGCTGTTGAACCTGACGTTGAACACTCTGTTTGACGCCGTCCAAGTGGCTCCGGGGCATGGCCCGGCGGAGCAAGACGACTGGAAGTGGGTGCTGCGTTCCTCGTCGAATCGCCCCATCTTGCGTGCTTTTCCGGATGCTTCGGGCACGCCCTCGGCCAGTGTCGAGGAGGCGTCTAAGAATCACGAGTTGAAGGGTACGGTGTCGCTCGTGGCGGGTTCGGCTGAAGAGGGCTTCGGCAGCACTTCCGATATGAACACGGGCTTCTCGGTCGAGAGCTCGATCTTCGCCTCGGACAGAATCGGCCTTTGGGGCAACATCGGGTATAACGGCCTCGCCGGCTATGCGCCCGCCTCGGTTGTGCGCGCCTCCTTCAGCCACCAAATGGAGAACGGCTCGGAGCCGGAGTTTGCTCTGACCATGCGCAACCTCCCGGCAACGATTCCTCTGCCCAACGCTTCCCTCCAATCGCTGGCGCTGACCGCCTCCGACAGTCTTAAGTTTGGCGAAGGGGTTGAGCTTCGCTTTGGCAGCGAGCTTGAATCCATTCAGTTCCTGGGGCACGAGAGCGCGATTCGCCCGTTTGGATCGGCCGACATTCATCTTTCACCGAACACGGTTCTTGAATACCGCTATGTCACCTTCGAACCGGACGGCGAGATGGAAAAAGGCTTCGAAGCGACCCCTGCCGATTTGAGCGAAACTCAGCCGCGGGTCAGCATGGTGAATTACAACTCGGCGGTCGAGCATGCGCATCACCAGGAGCTGTCGCTTTCCCGACACTTGCGCAATACCAACCTGCAACTGGCTGCGTTCGTTGATCGCATCACAGCCCCTGCGCTTACCGGAGTCGGAGAGGTGGCTACGGAGCGTGGCATGGTTCTGCCCGATTTCGATTCCGGCACATTTACCTACCAGGGAAGCGATCTGAAGACCGAAGGTTTGCGGGTGGTCATGCAGCAAAGGGTCACCTCGAACATTACCGGAACCCTCGATTTCGGTTACGGTGGCGTGCTCGATCTGGAGAATCCCAACGCGACTCTAGCGGAAGCTCAGCAATTTATTGGGACTCATCACCGCGAGAGCGCGGCCGGGAAGATCAGCGGTGTGATGCCGAAGACCAAGACGCGCTGGATTGCCTCCTACCGCTGGATTGATGGCCCGGCGCTAACGCCCGTAGATCTGTTTAATGCCTCGCCCGGTCAGGCAGCACCCTATCTGAACATTTACATCCGCCAGCCCATACCCGGAATCCTCCCCGGACACGTCGAAGTGCTGGTTGATCTGCGCAACCTCCTCGCACAGGGCTATGTGCCCGTCCTCGCTCAGGACGGACATACTGTGTATCTGGTGCAGTCCGCGCGCGCAGTACGGGGCGGTCTGACCTTCACGTTCTAACCCTATTCCCGCCTTCCGATTGGGATCTCCTGGGCCGGGAGTTCCGGAGGTAATCCGTTCGTACACTCCCTTTCGGTAACCCTTGGTAACCATCCGTTTCCGCCTACCCAGCCGTACAATGACCTTTATTCGGACGACCGTCTCCTGATCCTGCTTTTGGGCCAGCGGAGTTGGTCGAAGCGCCCTCGGAATTCTTCCTCATGAGGAAGAGTTGTCGAGAAAACCTGAGCTGGAGTTCGCAAACCTATGGCTTTCGGTTTTGGCTTCAAAAAGCAGAAGGTTCTGAGTACTGCTGAGAAATTCGTGCAGCAGGGCAAGTTGCAGAACGCCATTGCTGAATACGAAAAGGTTCTCAAAACCGATTCAAAGGATCTCACGGTTCTGAATACGGTGGGCGATCTCTATGCCCGTCTCGGCAATACCGAGAGAGCGGTGGAGTGTTTTAAAGCCGTCGGGGATGCCTACGCTGCCCAGGGTTTCACGGTAAAAGCCATCGCGATGTACAAGAAGCTGAGCAAGCTGAAGTCCTCGCTCGAAAGCGTGCTTCGCTTAGCCGAACTCTACACTCAGCAGGGCCTGTTCAATGATGCCCGGGCTCAGTATTCGCAAGTGGCGGATGAGTTTGTGCGCGCAGGGCAATTGGATCAGGCGGTGCGCATTTACCAGAAGACTCTGGAAATGGATCCAGAAAACATTGCCATGCGCACCAAGCTGGCCGAGGTCTACCTCCGGCTCAATAAGAAGCCCGAAGCATGGCAGATCCTTACGGCAGCCGTAGAAGCCTTACGTGCGAGAGGGCAGCTGGCCCCCGCCGAAGAAATCCTGCAGCGTATGCTGAAGCTCGATCCGGGCAGCAGCTACGCCTTGCGCTTGCGGGGGAGCACGGCCCTCGATGCAGGTGACAGCCAGGCAGCCATCGGGTACCTCGAAAAGGTTGCGGATCTCGATAGCAACCCCGACGGGCTGCGGACGCTCATGCAGGCCTATTTGCGGACGGGCCGCATCGCCGAGGCAGGTGCCCTGGCCACGAAGCTGTTCACGGTTCACAACGACCCTGCGGCCATCTTCAGCTACGGGGATGCGCTGGTTGCCGCCGGACAGTTTGAGCCGGCGCTCACACTCTACCAGCAGCACTCCGAACGACTGCTGGCCGCCGATTCGAAGAAGATTCTCGACACCTTGCATCCCATGATCGGCTATGTTCGGGACAATCCCGTAGCCCTCGAAATGCTGCTGGACTTGATGCAAAAAGCCGGGGATCCCACGCATTTAAGCGAGGTCTACGAACTGCTCGGACATGCCTGGGTACAGGCGGGAAAGCTTGAGAAAGCCCGCGATTGCTATTTGAAGCTGACCCAGTTGGAGCCGGAAAACCAACTGCACGCGCGCAATTACCAGCAGGTTCTGGGCCGGCTGAAAACCTCCTCTGGTTCGCGTCCCATAACGCCAGAGGAAGGTGCCGTTCTGGTGGATGAACTGGAAGCCACGGCTCCCTTTGTCGACCAACGCTATCCCGACGATATCGCGGCCGCCATCCGCAGCGCTCTGACCGATGCGGAGCTGTTCATCTCCTACAATCTGCCCGACAAAGCTCTACGGCCCTTAGTGGCGGTCGTGCCTTATGCTCCGCGCGACTATCGGGTCAATCAAAAACTGACTGCTCTGCACACTCGCGCCGGACGATTCACCGAGGCTGCGGTTTGTTGCCGTACCCTCGAAGGCGTCTATCAAGAGGCAGGATTCGCGGAAGAAGCGACTCGTTACGGAAACCTGGCGTCGCAGTATGAGGAATGTGTCGCGCTTGCCAGCGCGGGGACGGCGCCAGAGCCCATCGTTGGCCCGCAGGCTCCCGTCCAAAGTCCAACGGCTCAACCGGAGTTCTCGGTTTCCGCTGGGATTGCCGGAGTCTCTACCAGCGACATTTGGTCGCAGGGTCCGCCCGGGGCTGAGATGGCAGCCGGGGGAGGTTCGGTGACTCGGACGAAGGGCGGGTCTCGTGCCGACCAGTCTTCCGAGGCCGATGGGCACGAACCGTCAGACGAGGAGATCGATCTTTCTGCGGAATGGGAAGGTGGATTCACCGACGAATCGGAAGCGGTTCCAGCCACTCGAACCAAGGACAGTGCGACCGGTCACCTGGAAGCCCAGCCCGCCATGTCCAGCGGGCAAGACGCCGTCCAGGAGGCAATCGCCGAGATTCGCTCCTACCTGGCAGAAGCCATGATCGAAAGTGCCCAGGCTGCGTACCAGAATCTCAGAGAGCTTGAAGTCGATCCCCAGACGCTAGCTGCGATTCACCGGGAGATCCAGACCGCGATGTCCCGTGCCTCGAGCGCCCCAGTGGAGGTCCCTTTCGAGGAAGCGGAAACCCTGCCGGAAGTGACGGTCGACTCGGCTGCGGCAGATACCGACCTTGATATCGATGACAGGGTCCAACCGGCTGCTTTCGTCGAGTCCGACGAAGAAGACGACGAAGTCGAACCGGCTGTCGCCGCGGGTGCCGACGAGCTAGGCGCACTGGTCAAAGATCTGGAGTCCTCCGTAGGCGACGACTTCCTGCCCAAGACTAAGGCGAACGATTTTGCGCAGGACGAAGACATACCGGTCCACGCCGTTAAGGAGACTGCCACCTTAAGAGCCCAATCTGTCGGTTCCTTGAACCAATTTGTCTCCGACCTCGAGACCTCGCTCGGGGATGACTTCCTGGCGGCGGCTCAGGCGACGTCGGCAGTTCGACCCCAGCGGGAAGAACAACCGGCATTCGCGGCAGCATCGGCTCCGTCGGCAATGGCTGCTGCCGCCTCTGCGGGCCCGGGCATCACACCCGGCAGGCTGGCTACGAGTTTTCCTGCTCCTCCACCCACTCCACCCAGGCCAATACCGCCTCTGGTCTCCCCTGGCCCAACCGCAGCACCGCCAGTCGCTGAGCCCAGTCCCCGCGTGGACTTGGCTGGAATCTTTGGCGAGCTAAGGCAGACACTCGACGAACATACGGTCGAGACCGAGGAAGATCCCGAGACGCACTACAATCTCGGAGTTGCATTCCGCGAAATGGGATTGCTCGATGAAGCCATCGCCGAATTCCAGAAGGTATGCAAAGCGGCCGAACGCGACCATAAGCTGCCCCACATCATGCAGACGTATACGTGGCTGGCGCAGTGTTTCCTCGATAAGGGAGTTCCGGAGGCAGCCATTCGCTGGTACGAGAAGGCGCTGCAGTTGCCACAGCTGGATCAGGAGACACGCACGGCGCTGCATTATGAACTGGCCGCTGCTTTGGAGGCGGCTGGCAATAAAGCCGATGCCCTCAACCACTTCCTGGAGGTATACGGCAACAATATTGATTATCGCGACGTAGCCGAGCGCGTTAAGAGCCTAAAGTCGTAAAATGCTGGCATGGCTCTTCCTTGTCCAGGACTTGGGCTGGGTGCGAGTAGTTTCCGGTCTATGCTGCGGGCTCCGTTAAGGGGCACCAAGTGAACCTAGGTTCGAACAGCTCTCAAGACCGGGGTCCGGGAACCTTCCGTACCAGCATCCAAGCCCCGAATCCGGGTGCACCTCCCACGTTATCTAGTTCTTTCCCGAGAGGTTCCGGGGGTGGGTATACCGGGTTTGACCTGTGGCTTCATCGGCTGACCGTGTTGCTGTTCGTTTTTGTCTGCGCCGTGGTAGGAGTCCTGTTGGTGATTGTTCCGTGGCGGCCGGAATGGACGGACAATCGTTTCCTGTTGACCAATCCGGGATTGCGCAGTGTCATCGGGAACGGATTTGTGCGGGGTATCGTGAGCGGCCTGGGCTTGCTCGATATTTGGATTGGTTTTTGGGAAGCCATTCACTATCGCGAAGGAAATTAGTTTAGCGCTGTTTTAAGCCTTATGAATCGAATCACCGGCCTCTTGGGTTTGGCTGATGTCAGTGGGGAAACGACCGAGCATGCGTGAGAAACCAGCGAATTGCACCCACCCCCTGGCGTACGAAAATCCACAATTTCTGAACAGCCCGGACGGGCGGATTCTCCGCATTCTCTCGGAGTATGCCGAGCCCCTGGCCCGTTTTCGCCGGGAACAGATTCAGGACACGGTGGTGTTCTTCGGATCGGCGCGGTTCCACAGCCGTGAGGCTATCGAACGCGATCAGGCAGCCTTAGGTGACAGCGTCCGGCAGCTTTCCGCCGAACAGCGGGCCATCCAGAAGAAGCGGACGCACGCAGCGCTCGCTATGTCACACTATTACGACGATGCCCGCCGCCTGGCCTTCCTGCTGAGTCAATGGTCGATCCAGATCCCTGCCCGCCGCCGCCGCTTCGTGGTCACCACCGGGGGTGGCCCCGGCATCATGGAGGCCGCGAACCTGGGGGCCAAGGAAGCGGGGGCGAAGACCATCGGGCTGAACATTCATCTGCCGCTCGAGCAGTGCTCAAATCCCTATATCACTCCTTCCCTGAATTTCGATTTTCATTATTTCTTCATGCGCAAATTCTGGTTTGCCTACCTGGCCAAGGCCTTGGTGATTTTTCCCGGAGGCTTCGGAACGCTCGACGAGCTGTTTGAGATCCTCACCCTGGCGCAAACCGAAAAGCTGGCCAAGAAGATTCTCGTCGTGATCTATGGAAGCGAGTACTGGCACCGGCTGATCGACTTTAATGTCCTCATCGAAGCAGGAGCCATTTGTAGGGAAGACTTGGAGCTTTTCAAGATCGTAGACTCGCCCGAAGAGGGGTTCGAGTTCCTTCGCGACGGTCTCGTCAGGTATCATCTCCGGCCGGACACGGAACGCAAGGCCGAGGCAATGCCGGAGATTGCCAAAACCAATCCGTAGAACCCACAAAGCGCGGTTTGCAGCTTTACTACATCACCGATCGCACCCAGTTCGCGGGAGATGAAAGGGGCCGCCGGAGCACCCTCCTGGCGAAGATAGCCGAAGCCGCTCGCTGGGGTGTGGATTTCATTCAGCTGCGCGAGAAGGATCTTCCCACAAACGAGCTGGAATCTCTCGCCCGGAGTGCCGTCGAAATAGTTCGAAAGCAGGCGCCTCAAACCGCGGGCTCAGGGAGGCGGACTCGAATCCTCATCAACTCCCGGACGGACGTAGCGATCGCCTCGATGGCGGATGGAGTTCACCTGCGCTCCGATGACATTTCCCCACGCGATGCGCGGAATGTATGGAAGCAAAGTGTTCTTGACGGCGAGGGTAGTAACCCTCTGATTGGGGTCTCCTGCCACAGCCAGTCGGAAGTGGCCAAAGCTCGATTCGAGGGGGCGGACTTTGCGGTCTTCGCCCCGGTGTTTGAAAAAAGGGAAACGCCCGGAGCCATCCCCGCCGGACTGGAGGCCCTGCGCAAGGCCTGCCGCGAGAATATTCGGGTGTTCGCCTTAGGCGGCATAACTGTTGAGAACGCCGGTTCTTGCCTCGAGGCAGGTGCCGCAGGGATCGCAGGCATTCGCCTGTTTCAGCAGGCAGACATTCGGTCGGTGGTCGCCAGGCTAAGACCTTAGCCGGTCCACTTCTTGCCCGTCTTGAGAATATCGATAGCTTTTTCGAGGCGACGGGCTCGCGTTTCCGCCTTCTTGGCCTCTGTGATCGAACGGGCAATTTCCTTCTGATGGGTATAGGAAAGTCTTGCCCAGTTCGCCTGGGCCGCCTTGCTCTCGGCGAGCGCTTTCCTGAGGGGCAGGGGAACCTCTACCACACGCCCTGCCTCGTCCCGCTCCATTTGAACGCTGACCGTATCGCCTGCCCTGACCCGGGCTCCGTCCCGAATCGTCTTGTTGACCACCATCCGGTGACATCCGCCCATCGGCATCAGTGAGGAACGGAACGGGAGGCCATTAATCGTTCCCCGGACCGGCACTCGGCCGCGGGTATGAAAGACCTCTTGAATATCGAAGGGAGGCGTCAAAGCCGCCGCTTCGGTGCCTTCCGCACCGTCCAGCTTTACCTTGAACTCGAGCTTCTTCATCTGTGAGTTCCTCCCGGTTTCGGCCTATGCTAGGCTCTGGGTCAGGCAAATGGCAATTCTCTGCCAGGCAAATACCGCCCAGGGCGCCCGCGCGCCCGGCTGGGTGCTGATTCCTTCCGGATGGTTTGGAATGGGTTCGGCTACGGGCCAGGATAACGAGCGACCTCGGCACCGGGTTTGGGTCGACGCCTTTTACCTCGCCGCGTGTCAGGTGACGAATCGAGACTACGCGCTCTTTCTCAATGCATGCGGCGTTCCTGCGCCACCTATGTGGAATGATCCGAAGTTCTCTGATCCCACCCAGCCCGTGGTTGCCGTCTCCTGGTTCGATGCAGTCCATTATTGCGAGTGGCTGGGTCGCACCACCGGGCGGAAATGCCGCCTTCCCACGGAGGCGGAATGGGAACGCGCCGCCCGCGGCGGCATGGAGGACAAATTGTTTCCCTGGGGCGATGACCCTCCCCAGTTGCGGGCCTCCTATGGCCACCGCTGGGAATCCGGCCCTGAGCCTGTCGCCGAAAGCCCCGCGAATGCTTTCGGCCTTTACGACATTTGCGAGAATGTGCACGAATGGTCGAGCGACTGGTATCAGGCGGATTACTACGCAGTCTCTCCCGAGCGCAATCCGCGCGGGCCCCAGAGCGGCAGCCGCCGGTCCTCGCGCGGCGGTTCCTGGCGGCATCACATCAAGATCGCGCGGTGCGCGGCCCGTTCGAGCATCCCACCGGAGTTCCGGTACGCGGACTACGGCTTTCGCGTCGCCTGTGATGGCGATTGAAAATGGATCAATGCCGAGTGGAGAGGATGGCCAGAATGTCGCGCAGACCCTGGCCGATCTTTTTCAGGTCAGCGGGGCGTTTTCCGGGAAATGGCAAAATGCTCTGCTCCTTCTCGTTGCGCAGCTGCTGGCGCGCCCCGGCAATTGTAAAGCCTTCCTTGTAGAGGAGGGTCTTGATGCGCAGAACGCTTTCGACATCCTTGTGTCGGTACATGCGCTGTCCGGTGTTGCTCTTAATCGGCTTGAGCTGGGGAAACTCCGTTTCCCAGAACCGCAGCACGTAGGCCGGCAGACAACACAGACGAGCCACTTCTCCGATTCGAAAATAGAGCTTGTCCGGGATGACGACCTCGGAGGCGTTAGTGGCAGTGGCCCTGTTTCGGGGCGTCATTGGAGCTCCAACCGATGCTGACATGGCTCTCTACGCGTTTCTAGCACGACTGCGCTGTTTGGGGCAATCCCCCATGTTACGTACGATGGGTGCTCGACGTGAGGTGGATCGCGGTGGAATACGGTGTGAGGACAGTTCCCGCGGGTTCGATGGCTGGGAGACGGACGAGAGACTATCCTCGCGGGGTTCAAGATTGGGCAACTCCGATTTTTATCTACCGGCAGAAAGCACCTATGATAAATGGAAACCCGCTTTCGGGCGGCTCAAATCTAGTTCGCATAAGGTAATCAGTAGCAGCTCGATATGACCACCACAAAACAAGCGGCTGACATTGTAGAGACTTTAAGGCGCCATAGCCACCTGGCCTACCTGGTGGGTGGATGTGTGCGCGATCTTATCGTGGGGCGTGAACCTGCCGACTACGACGTAGCTACCGATGCTACGCCTGGTGAAGTGATGAAAATCTTTCCCGACAGCTACGATGTGGGCGCGCAGTTCGGAGTGGTCCTGGTTCCAGTGTCCAACGAGAAGACGGACACGAGCGTCTCGGAATTGACGGGGCCGCGCGATGTAGTGGAAGTCGCGACCTTCCGCAGTGACATCGGGTACAGCGATGGGCGTCACCCCGACCAGGTGCGCTTCAGCCAGAGTCCAAAGGAGGACGTCAAGCGGCGCGATTTCACGATCAATGGCTTGTTGCTCGATCCAATCACAAATGAAGTGCTGGATTTCGTCGACGGGCGCAAAGATCTTGAGTCCAAGGTCATTCGCACGATCGGGAAGCCGGCAGAGCGCTTTCGCGAGGATAAGCTGCGCATGCTACGAGCCGTGCGCTTTGCGGCCCGCTTTCACTTCTCGATTGAGCCGAACACATTTCAGGCAATTCAACGGTTCGCCTCCGAGATCCACCAGGTTTCGCGCGAACGGGTCCGGGACGAGCTGACCAAGATGCTGACCGAGGGCCACGCCCGGGTGGCTTTTCTCGAGCTTGATCAGACCGGACTGCTAAGGGAAGTTCTGCCGGAAATCGCGGCCATGAAAGGCGTGGAGCAGACTCCTGAGTTTCATCCCGAGGGAGACGTTTTCGTCCATACGTTGCTACTGCTCGATAAGCTGCCTTTCCCCTGTCCGCCAACCCTCGCCTGGGGTGCGCTCCTGCACGACGTGGGGAAACCCCCGACATTTCGCGTCGCCGCCGATCGCATCCGCTTCGACGAACACGTCGAGGTAGGCGTCAGAATGGCGGAAGAAATTTGCCGTCGCCTGCGGTTTTCGACTGACGATACGGAGCAGATTCTGGCGCTCGTAGCCAACCACATGCGCTTTTCCGATGTGGCGCGCATGAAGGACTCGACGTTCAAGAAATTTGTGCGCATGCCGCGCTTCGGTGAGCATCTCGAACTGCATCGTATGGACTGCCAGGCGAGCCACGGCGACCTTACGCTTTATCAGTTCGCGCGGGATAAGATCGCTTCGATGCCGCCGGAGGTGATTCGCCCTGCCCCGCTGATCACGGGGGACGACCTGATCGCCGCCGGCCACAAGCCGGGTCCTCGCTTCAAGGAAATCTTGTCAGCCGTCGAAGATGCGCAACTCGAAGGGCGCCTCACGAGCAAAGAGCAGGCCATGGAGCTGGTCGATCGAGAATTTCCCCTTGAACACCATCCGGAAGCGAATCAGACTTCGTGACCATGCTTTCTTCGCTTATCGATCCGGGGAGCTGCTATTCTGAAAACAACCGCAGATTGCGTGGATACTGATCATGAAAGTTAGCGAATCCGATGTTCGATATGTCGCCGAACTAGCCCATTTGGAGTTGACGGCTGAGGAGCGCAAGACTCTGTTGCGCGATCTGAATTCGATTCTTGACTATGTCGAAACCCTGAATGAGCTGGATACGCGCGATGTGCACCCGATGGCGCAGCTCGTGACTCCCTATGACAGTGAAAAGTCCGATGCTGAGCGCTTTGGATTCGCTAGTCGCGATGACATCCCCGAAGGTTTGCGGAAATCGCTTCCTCGGGAGATAGCACTCGGTAACGCCCCCGATACCGATGGAGTGTTCTTCCGCGTCCCCAAGGTAATCGAAAGAGAAGGGTGAGATCGGGCCTAAGGGCGAGTTCTGGCGGTTGGCGACCGATTTTTCCCAAGGCCCGAAACTGGCAGCGATCGGACTGCCCCTGAAGCGTTAATTGATGGATCTCGGCTCGCTTACGATTGACCTTGCCCGCTCCGCCATTCAGGAGCGTAAGACCACCGCTACCGCTTTGGCCGAGGCGCACTATCGAAAAATCGAGGCCGAGGATGCCGAGATTGGTGCCTATCTTGCATTGTCGAAGGATCGGGCCCTCGCCAAGGCGTCTGAAATCGATGCTCGAGTGGCCAAGGGAGAAAAGTTGCCCCCGCTCGGTGGTGTTCCAGTGGGCATCAAAGACGTCATCGTCACACTCGGGGTCCGCACCACAGCGGGATCGAAGATCCTGGGCAATTATCTGCCGCCTTACGACGCGACGGCCGTGGCACGCCTGGAGGCGGCGGGCGCTGTCGTTCTCGGGAAGACCAACTGCGACGAATTTGCCATGGGATCGTCGAACGAGAATTCGGCCTGGCGACCGGTTCACAACCCACGCGATCGAACCCGGGTACCGGGAGGCTCCTCAGGCGGGTCGGCAGCGGCCGTTGCCGCCGACATGTCGGTAGTCGCGCTTGGATCCGATACCGGCGGTTCGATCCGTCAGCCGGCAGCGTTCTGCGGAGTTGTAGGTCTCATGCCCACGTATGGCCGTGTTTCCCGGTACGGATTGATCGCTTTTGCCTCCTCCCTCGATCGCATTGGGCCCTTCGGTAAAACTGTGAAAGATGCGGCCACGGTGCTGGGGGTGATGGCAGGCCGGGACCCCATGGACGCAACCTCTACCGAACGTCCTGTCCCGGATTATGTTGGGGAGCTCGAGAAGCCGGTTCGCGCACTGAAGGTGGGCGTAGCCAAAGAGTACTTTGGGGAGGGGCTGGACCCCGAGGTGCGAGCGGCCGTCGAAGCGGCCATTCAGGAACTAGCCAAACTAGGCTGCGAAGTCGTTCCCGTCTCTCTGCCGCACACGAAATACGCAATTCCAACCTACTACGTCGTCGCCACCGCTGAAGCCTCGTCCAATTTGGCGCGGTTCGACGGCGTGCGTTACGGTTATCGGGTCAGTGGGGCGCACAACCTTTCCGAAATGTATCGCCGCAGTCGCGATCAGGGATTTGGGCCCGAGGTCAAGCGTCGCATTATGCTCGGGACCTATGCTCTCAGCGCCGGCTACTACGAGGCGTACTACCTGAAAGCCCAGAAGGTTCGGACTTTATTGGCAAGAGACTTCGAAGAAGCCTTCAGGAAGGTCGATGCTATCGTGACACCCACCAGCCCCACGCCTGCTTTCAAGCTGGGCGAGCGGGTGAATGATCCATTGGCGATGTATCTCGCCGACATCTACACGGTCACGGCTGATCTCGCCGGCATTCCCGGGATCTCCGTCCCTTGTGGAACGACCAAGGAGCGCTTGCCAATCGGCCTGCAAATTCTCGGCAAGCACTTCGATGAGGCTACAATTCTGCGCTTGGCGCACAGGTACGAGCAGGCAAGGATGGCCTAGGGCGAAGGCTTCGTCGAGGTGTCAAGGCTGGGCAAAGCTCGGCCAACTCAGGCGTCGAGCTGTTGGTAATACCGTTCCCCTGCGCAGGCGCGACAGAGCACCTTGCCATCGCGGCGAACTTCGCGGCGGAAGTTAATGCCCTCCCCGCAGAGTCCACAGACTATTCTCTCTCCCTTATAGCCGGGGAACTCCTCCGGAGGCAGGTCGACCTTCACCCATTCGGTGGTAAACAGGTCATCATCCCGCATTTCGCGATAAGCCAGCATCTGCCGACTGTTCTTATCTCCGGCTTCAGGATGCATCTCGTCCGCCAGGACTTTCGATGACTCCTTGGCCGCAATCCGCACTGCCTTGCCACTCGTGACATCGACGAATGTAGCCGCAATCTTGCCCCAGTCACGGAACTTCAAGGCACGTTTGCCCAGGCGGCAGCCGGTGACCACCCCCACCGCATCGGTTGCACAACGGTCGATTTCGACAAAGGTGACCAGGCGTTTCGAGTCTTTGCCGTGAGGATCGTTGATCCCCAGTGTCGCCAGTCCAAGCATGGCCATACGCACACCCAGGACTTGGCCGGCACAGAGATGCCCGTGGGCTTGCTCGGCATCGCGTAGGTATTCATCGAGCGATTTCATCACAGGCTATGTCACTCACCGGGCCTGTCTGCCCACCCAACACCAAAGGGCGGGACCGCCGGAGACGTGCTCCAAGGAGTATAAGGCCAGTCCGTCACCTGTCCGAAAACGCCTATGGCGAGAAGGCCTGTATCATGCTGAACACCAAGGCTTTACTGATCCTATCGCCATCAGACCAAGGCTCGGAGGCCCCAAATAGTTGCCTTAGCGGCGGTCTGGGCGAGGGAACTGAGTCCAGCTACTTTCGCCGCCACCGGACGCCATCCTTGGTGATTTCGACCAAAATGCCGGCCGCCCCGAGTTCTGCGCGAATGGCATCGGAAGTCTTAAAATCACGGGCCCGGCGTGCGACTTCCATGGCGGCAATCCTGTTCTCGATCTCC
>Ga0187783_10002171_pt1 | contig 14600 bp, 13 predicted proteins | sample 1015_SJ02_MP02_2_FD_132471 | JGI IMG/M metagenome (GOLD analysis project Ga0187783, IMG submission 132471) | Tropical peat soil microbial communities from peatlands in Department of Meta, Colombia - 1015_SJ02_MP02_20_MG | ecosystem: Environmental > Terrestrial > Soil > Wetlands > Peat | place...
CGAGTTCCAACTCGGGGACCAGAAAAAAGGAATCAGTGCTGCGGGCGGCTGGTCTGGCGTTCCTTCCATGGAAAACGAGAGTGCAGAGTCGGGATCGTCGGGAGTCTTGGGTTCAGATATATCAATGTTGACGAGGACACCGGTCCGTCCGCTTTCGCGATGCGGCGAGCGTGGAATCTTGGCCCCAGCAATGCGAAACTTGCTCGACGGAGCGGCATCGCGCACCGACGCGAGTTCTGGCAACGCTTCGGCCATGGCCGCAAGCACGTCATCCAGATTGTGCCGAGGCTTCAGCCAGCGCCAGCTTGCCAAGACCTCATTCTGCGGCGCACAAACCTGGAAGAACCTTTGGGCGCGGCCTTCACTACTGATGAACGTCCCGTCAGATTCGGCGAAGGTGCCAGCTGGCAGGACCAGTTCGGCTTTCTCGGTTGTCGCATTGGGTAGATGATCGAGAACAATAATGTGCGGCGCAGCCTTGAGGACGGAGTCAACTTCAGCATGGGGCGCGCGGCGATACAGATCATTTTCCAGGATGATCACGGTATCGGCATATCCTTCCCGGACCGCCTGAAATGCGGCGCTCAACGAGTTCCCGCCAATGAGTGCTGCCCCGAAGGTATTGCATTCCGGCGCGGTGAAGCTTAGCGCGCCATGCGCCGCCATCGCCACATTCGCGGCAGCCTGAATGACAGCCTCGCTCGCATAACTCGCACCGGAGATTACTAAGGGTTTCTTAGCCGCCTTGAGCGCGCGAGCAATCTCACCCGCCAGCGGCCAATCTTGTGCCGCGGGCGCACGCGAGTCGAGGGCATGCGCCACGGCAAATCCAAAGCGAGCCAGATCGTCAGGCGCGGCATGGAACGTCGCCGTGGCAACGTCGTCCAGTCGAGTGCGGCAGGGCGTCGCAATATAAAGCGGGCCCCTCGCATCCTGCATCGCATCCCGTACGCCATGATCCAGCCAGAGCGGAATTTTCAGCTTCTTGACAGCTTCCATCGGCTGCTGTCGCACCGACTGCCGCACCGACAAAGCCATTCGCGGGGCGACATTGCTTACATCCTCTCCCAGGATGAAGACGGCGTCGCACTCTTCGATCTCGCGCAGCGTGGGCGTCCGCATTGGACCGCGGCGCAGGATCTCGATCATGAACCGAACCAGCTTCGTCTCGTGATCGGCCGTGCCGGAGTAGAAGTGATCTGAGCCTACGAGGCTCCGCAAGACGAAGTTGGCTTCCAGCGAGGCGCGTGGCGAACCAATCCCGATCGCTCTGCCTCCGGCGATCTTCTCGTCCAGATAGCGTCGCGCCGCCGCAACCGATGTGGGCTGTCCTTTTAGAACCGGCTTGCGGAGACGCGCTTTGCTGTTAACGAACTCGTACCCAAACCTTCCCCGGTCGCACAGGAAGTAGCCGTTCACTTCGTGGTTATAGCGGTTCACGATGCGGCGCAGAGTCCCATAGCGTTCACCGGCATCCGTGTTGCATCCGAGAGCGCAGTGTACGCAAACCGAAGGAGCAAACTGCTGGTCCCACTTGCGAGCGTAGTGGTGTTTCAGGGTCTTGTCGGTGAAGACGCCGGTGGGGCAGATTTCGACCAGGTTGCCGCTGAATTCATTCTCCAGAACACCATCTTCGGACCGGCCAAAAAAGACCCTGTCTCGCGACGCAAAGGCATTCAAGTCGTTGCCGCCAGCGTAGTCGCGATAATAGCGCACGCAGCGGTAACACTGGATGCAGCGATTCATCTCCTGATTTACCAGTGGCCCTAGGTCCTGATTGCGAAATGTGCGCTTGTCAAACTCGTAGCGTCGATAGTCGTGACCGGTCATCACGGTCATGTCCTGCAGGTGGCATTCACCGCCCTCGTCACACACCGGGCAATCATGCGGGTGATTCAGCATGAGCCCCTCGATAATGCCGGCGCGGAAAGCGGCAGCCTCGGGATCGGCGATAGAGATACGTGTGCCTTCGGCCGCGGGTGTCATGCACGACATGACGATCTTTCCGTGATTATCGTTCTCATCCTTGAACTGCTTCACAGCGCACTGACGGCAGGCTCCCACGGAACCCAGCGCTGGATGCCAGCAGAAGTAGGGCAGCTTGAAACCATGCGAGAGACACCCGTGAAGCAGGTTCTCCTCCGGGTTCATCTCGCACGGTTTGTTGTCCACGTATACGATCGCCATGCCTAACTCCATGGGCAGCGGTGTTCGCGGATGTGCCGCTCGAAATCACCGCGAAAGTATTTCAACGCGCTCTGTACGGGCTCGGCAGCGCCGGGCGCCAGTGCACAGAAGGTGTGGCCCGGAGCCCACATCTTGGTCTGGAACTCCAGCTTGTCGAGGTCGCCAGGATTGCCGCGGCCCTGTTCCATCGCCTTTAGAATGCGATCCGCCCATCCCAGCCCGCTCCAGCACGGCGTGCAAAAACCGCAAGATTCTCGCGCAAAAAAGTGTGTCAGGTTCCAGGTCATGCCGACCGGACACGTCCGGTCGTCGAGCACGATCATGGTGCCAGTGCCCATGCGGCTGCCTGCTTTGTCTAGTGCAGTGAAGTCCATGGGCAAGTCCAGGTGCTCTTCGACAATAAAGTCGGTCGATGCCCCACCCGGCAGCAATCCGCGGAACTTCACTCCGTCTAGCATTCCTCCGGCATGTTCCTCGAGAACTTCTCGCACTGTGGTTCCCATGGGCAGTTCCCAAAGGCCCGGACGCTTTACTTTTCCGCTCACGCCAAACAGCTTCGTGCCACCATCTTTCGTTCGGCCCAAACCGCGAAACCAGGTCGCTCCCTGGTTGATGATGTGAGGTACGCAGCAAATCGTCTCGACGTTGTTGACGATCGTGGGTTTGCCGAAGAGTCCGACCGAGGGCGGAAAGGGTGGCTTCGACCTGGGATTGGCGCGTTTGCCTTCAAGCGCGTCCAGAAGTCCGGTCTCGTCCCCGCAGATGTAGCGCCCGCCACTGAGATGGAGATACAACTCCAGACTGTAGCCGGAACCGAAAATGTTCTTTCCGAGGTAATGGCGTTCATAAGCTTCGGCGATGGCGCGTGCGAGGCGCTCGGCGGCCAGTGTGTATTCTCCGCGCAAGAAGATGTAGGCAATATCGGCCTCGATCGCGTATGCGGCCACGATCGCGCCCTCAATGAGCTGGTGCGGGTCTCGCTCCATCAGCAAGCGGTCTTTAAAGGTTCCCGGCTCCATCTCATCGCCGTTGACCACCAGATAAGTCGGGTTCGGGACATCTTTGCCACGCGGAACGAAAGACCACTTGAGCCCAGTTGGGAAACCGGCGCCACCTCTGCCGCGCAGATTCGATTCCTTCACCTCTTCGGTCACCGCCATCGGCGTCATGCCCGTGCGCAAGACTTTCCGGATCGCTTGATATCCGGCTGCCAGCTCGTAGGCCTGCAAGTCCACGATGCTAGGGTCCGGGTGCATTCTCTCGGTCAGCGGTCTGTCGAAGCTGTCCTTCATTTGTATTTCTCGAGTGCGGAATCAATTTTCTTGGGGTCGAGGTCGCTATGCAGGTCACTATCCACCATCATGGCCGGAGCATGATCGCAGCATCCCAGACACACGATGGGCAACATCGTGAAGCGATCGTCCGACGTGGTCTGGCCGTATTCGATTCCGAGTTGCTCGCGCAGATGAGCCCGGACTCGCTCGTAGCCCATGATCCAGCAGCTCACACTGTCGCAGACCATGACCACGTGGCGGCCGACGGGCTTGCGAAAAATCAGGTTGTAAAACGTGGCCACGCTGTCCACGTCCGTGGCGGACATGCCGAGGTGTTCAGCAATGTCGTGAACGCTCTCATCCGAGACCCAACCGCGGTGCCGCTGCACAATCTTGAGTGCGTCGATGCAAACCGCTTCGCGCTTCGGATAATGCTCCGCCTCTGCCTCAATCTCTCGAAGTTCTTCGGCTGTCAGCATGATCTCTTTCGTCACCGGTCAATATCTGCCAGTACAAAATCCAGGCTGCCCAAAATAACCACCAAATCGGGAATCATCAGGCCCTGCGACAACAAAGGCAGCGTTTGTATGTGGGCAAACGATGGTGTGCGTATGCGGGTACGGTAGGAGACCGTGCTGCCGTCGCTCACCAGGTAGTAGCCGTTGTTTCCCTTGGTGGCTTCGATCGCGCCGAGCGCCTCTCCCACAGGCATCACCGGGCCCCAAGTAACGCTGAGGAAGTGGGTGATCAAGGTCTCTATGTCGTGCATCGTGCGGTCCTTCACGGGAGGGGTGGCCAGAGGATGATCCGATTTGTACGGGCCCTCGGGCATGTGGTTCACGCACTGCTCGATGATGCGCAGGCTTTGCCGCATCTCCTCGATGCGCACTGCAGCCCGGTCATAACAGTCGCCGTGTTGACCGGTTGGGATATCGAACTCGAAGTTGTTGTAGCCCGAATAAGGCTGGCGTTTGCGAAAGTCCCAGTCCAACCCACAGGCGCGAAGGTTGGGGCCGGTAACTCCCCACTCGACAGCTTCGTCGACGGTGAAGCTACCGATCCCTTTCGTGCGCGCTTTAAAAATGAAATTCCGCATGACTGTCTGGTCATATTCGACAAGGCGAGGCGGAAGGTATTTGATGAAATCGCGGAACATCTTCTCCCAGCCTTTGGGCAAGTCCGCGGCAACGCCGCCAATTCGAAACCACGACGGATGCATCCGCGCGCCTGTGATCGCCTCGACGATGCTGAAGGCGAGCTCGCGATCGTTGAAGGTGAAAAAGACGGGCGACATTTGTCCCACGTCCTGGGCAAACGTGCCGTACCAGACCAAATGGCTGATGATGCGGAACAATTCCGCCAGCATGACACGAATCACCTGGGCGCGAGCGGGAACCGTGATGCCGGCCAATTTCTCCACCGCGGTGAGGTAGGCCAAGTTGTTCATTACGCCACCCAGGTAATCGATACGATCGGTGTAGGGGATGTACGTGTGCCAAGATTGGCGTTCGCCCATCTTTTCGGCGCCGCGATGGTGAAACCCGATCTGGGGAACAGCACCGACGATCTCTTCCCCGTCTAGCTGCACTGCGATACGCAGCACCCCGTGCGTGCCTGGGTGTTGAGGGCCAAGATTGAGAAAGACAAAATCGGAGCCATCTCGTTCCCGGCTCATTCCCCACTCTTCGGGGCGAAAGCGGAGCGCCTCTTGCTCGGCGAGTTCTTTTGCTGGAGACAACTGATACGGACCAATCTCGGTCGCCCGGGCGGGATGTTCCTTGCGGAGCGGATGGCCCACCCAACTGTTTGGCATCAGGATACGCCGAAGGTGCGGATGCCCATCGAACGCGATTCCGAACATGTCCCACACTTCCCGCTCGTACCAATTCGCGGTGGGCCAGATCGGTGTGATACTTGGCAGCGAAAGGCGGTCCTCGGCGAGCGCTACCTTGATCCGCACGTACTCGTTTCGCTCCAGCGAAAGGAGATGGTAGACAACTGTGAAATCGCTGGCCGGCTGGCCCTCGCGATTTTGTCTCATGCGCTCATCGATGGCGGAGAGGTCGTAGAGCATCTTGTACGGCCGGTCTACCTCCTCCTTGAGAAAACGCAGGAGACGAGGCACCGAGTCTTTTGCCGCCCACGCAGTCGGAATGCCATCGTGCGCCTGCTGAAACGCGACGGCGTGACCAAATCGGTCGCCAATTTCCTGAGCGATTGGTGAGGCGGCAATCATACGTCGTCCGGCTCCCTCAGTACGGTCGCTCTCTGACGCGACGGACGCATCAGGTCGCGCATGGACGGAAGCGGGGACCGAACCGTTTCTTGCGCGCCCACCACCCAGCTGAGTGGGCGGCGTTCCGTCCCTACCGCCTTCTGCAACAGCAGCAGTCCTTCCAAGAAAGCCTCCGGGCGCGGCGGGCAGCCGGGGACGTAAACATCGACCGGCAGAAACTTGTCCACGCCCTGGACCACGCTGTAAATGTCGTACATGCCTCCGGAATTCGCGCACGAGCCCATCGAAATCACCCAGCGCGGTTCCATCATCTGTTCATAGAGTCGTTGAACGATGGGAGCCATCTTGAGGAAAACAGTCCCTGCGATCACCATTAGATCCGCTTCGCGTGGCGTACCTCGAATGACTTCGGCGCCGAAGCGCGAGACATCAAACTTGCTTGTAATGCTGGTAGCCATTTCCACGTAACAGCAGGACAGGCCGAAGTTGAATGGCCAAACGGAATTCTTGCGACCCCAGTTGACCAAATCCTCAAGCCGCGACAGGATCACGCTGCGATGCATGCTTTGTTGCAATGCTTCCTGCTCCGGTGTTGCGACCAGGCCTGTAACGTCGGGTTTGGTGAGGGACCACTGCATCAGTTGCTCGCTTTTGAAAACCGCGGCTTTCGCGCCCAATCTAGCGCGCCAACCTTCCACAAATAAATGAGGGCGGCGAAAAGTACACCCACAAACAACAAAACTTCGCAATAACCGGCCCAGCCCAACTCGCGAGCTGCCACCGCCCATGCGAACAGGAACACCGCTTCCAGATCAAAGACCACGAAGAACGCAGCAATCAGGTAGTAACGCACCGAAAAGCGCACACGCGCGGAACCTTCTGAAATTATCCCGCCCTCGTAAGGTTCACCGGTCGCAGGTTCAGAGTGCCTTGGCCCGAGCAGATAAGACACCACCAGAACGGAGCTCACGAGCAAGATAACGAGCACGAAATATGCAAACAACGGCCACATAAGAAACAGCGACTACTTCTCGCCGCCTACCCCAATGACTCTGCCGCCGCGCTTTGACGGCTCCGACATCAGCCAACCGTGGTCACAAGCACGCAACCGGAGTACCAAAACGCGAGGGGATGAAAAGCCCTGCCCGGTAACGCAAATCTGGGCAGTAAGAACGCAACATCTTTGTAAGGCCTTGAAGTTGGCCACTGTTGGGTCGTGAAGGATTCGCAGTGCCTGCTCGAGAGAGACAGATATCTGGCTGTAATGGACAGAAACCTGTCACTCCGTCAGAGATCAGGCTTTCCCCGAGAGAACATCTGCAATTCTTAAGCGATGGAACGGGATTTGCTGGAGATCTCGGAGGTGGCTGGTTGAGAAACGAACGTTGATTCGTTCGATCGGTGCGGAGTGGAACTGGGCAAGTGCTCGCAGCACATGATTCCGGAACTCGAGAACCCGGCCGAGCCCATGCTGAATCACGACAGCTCAACGAATAGCCTCGTCCGACGATACCGGAAGCTTAAGGAGCAGCAATGACGGTAATTGGAACTGTGAAGAACAAAAGCCAAGATACGCTACGTGACGTTTTGACACGGTTGGAAAAGGAAGGGGCGGCCCTCGGGCATTTCAATGTCGCTGACCAGACCTTGTTGAAGGCTGTGGTGGCAGCTGCAGCTGAGACCAAACTTCCGGTGCTCATCGGTGCTTCCGAAGGAGAGCGGGAGTTTTTTGGTGCGCGTCAGCTTGCCGCTTTGGTGAAAAGCCAACGTGAGGAGTCCGATCTCCCAGTCTTTCTCAACGCGGACCATACACATTCACTAGCGAAGGCAATGGAGGCGGCGAATGCAGGATTTGATGCAGTGGGAATCGATTTTTCCGCCTTCCCCTTCGAAGAGAATGTGGCTCGCACCAAAGAAGCGGTTCAGGCGATCAAGACCGTAAACTCCGCAATCCTTGCGGAAGGGGAAATAGGCAACATTGGGACCGGGTCCGAAATTCACGAAACCACTCAGGGCGACAGGAAGCTCAGCACACCTGAAGAGGCGCGGCAATTCGTCGAGGCAAGCGGAATTGACATCCTTGCTCCGGCGGTCGGCAACATGCACGGCATGCTTAAGAGCATGGTGCAGGGAAAAACGAAGAAGCACCTGGATATCGAAAGAATTGCCGAAATCAAGCAAGCCGCTGGCGTCTTTCTTACTCTCCACGGCGGGTCAGGAACCGATGATGAACATTTTCGTAGGGCAATCGCTGCGGGAATCAACATCATCCACATCAACACAGAATTGCGGGTTGCGTGGAGGCGGTCGTTAGAAGAAAGCCTGGCACGGGACCCGAACGAAGTCGTACCCTACAGGATTCTGCGGCCGGTCGTAGATTTTGTGAAACAGGTTGTCAGTTCGCGCTTAAGACTCTTCCATGGTGAACCGGTCGGCAGTGGGGCGGTCGGAAGCGTTGCGTGAGCAGGTTTCAGATTGCACGTTTGTGGGCGTCGGCACGAGCGGTGGAGTGTGGGGAGCCGAACGTGGCTATTGCATGATGATCAGCGGAGGCAACGATGTCGTGCACCATCTGGATCCAATCTTTTCGGCGATACTGCCGGGGCGCCACACCTCGGTTATGTCCCGCAGGTTGAGTCGTATTGTAATGCTCGGGATCGCATCCCCATCTTGCGAAGCTCCCAAGCAGGACTTTGTTCAGCTCTTTCGCCGAGGTCAAATCGTCACCGAATGGTTTTTTGTCAGTCAGCCGAGCATCCTTTGAGCAGTTCGATTTCACAAGTTCCTCAACAATGGCTTCGAACAGGCCTGGTGGAATCGCCAGGTAGCAGGCGGGATGTCGCGAGTTGATCAAGTTGCGCCACCGTCAATGGCTAACCTACGCGCGAGGCTAGTCATGACTGCCTCCACGCCAGGATTGATGTTTCACTCCGTTCCTTGCAGGAGCTATCCTTGATTTTCAAGCCCGAAATTCTGCGCAGCGTGCCACTTTTTGCATTGCTTGACGATGACGAAACCGCTGTGCTCGCCAGCCAGGTCGAACTCAGGAACTTCGCCGCCCATGAACGTATCTACAAGATGGGGGAACCGGGCCAACATGCGTATGTGGTGATCTCGGGAAAGATTCGAGTCTCCACCGTAGACGAAGATCAGCAGGAAGTGGTCGTCGACGAACCATCGAAGGGTGACTTCTTCGGCTTCGCGTCGATGCTGGAACAGACCCCGCATCAGACAATGGCCATTGCCTTGGAGGACACGGTTTGCCTGGAAGTGTCGCGGGACGACATCGCTGTCCTGCTGGAACGAAAGCCGCATTCCGGAATGGACCTGCTGAGCACTCTGGGACGGCAGTTTCACGCGTCGCAGCAGCTTGTACGAACTCGCGCCACTCGCAACCCGAATGAGATCATCGAGCAGCACGCCAGCTGGAGCGAAAGAATCGCCGATTCCGTCGCTCACTTCGGGGGGTCGTGGACTTTTATCATCATCTTCATCGTTTTCATTGTGACCTATGCGTTCATTAATATACTGTTGCGCGACCGCGCGTGGGATCCGTATCCGTTCATCCTGCTGAATCTGTTCCTGTCGATGCTTGCGGCCATTCAGGCTCCAGTGATCATGATGAGCCAGAATCGCCAGGATACGAAAGACCGCCTGCGGGGCGAACTCGACTATGACGTAAACCGCCGCGCGGAATCTGAGATTCAGGCTCTGGCCAGGAAGTTAAGTCTACTCGATGAGAAGATCGATGATGTCGTGAGCAGAAATCCAAGCGCCTAATCTCCACAGGGGACGCAAGTAACCGACAGGTACGGCCGCCTCGTCCGGTGCCTCGTGGTTGCGGACGATAGGCTGCAAACTGTGGGCCTTTTTGTAACGACCCACGTAGCGTTTACGTTGCGGACGAAACCACCAGTCATAATGGAATTGATGCATTTCAGAGATGGCCTCCGCGACTGGCGTATGCTCCGCAGAGATGCGGTAAGGGCCATCATGACTCCTGTACGATCTGCGCCGCGCCGACAATGAACAAACATTTTCGTATTCCGGTTCGCGCGAACTAAATCGAGAAATTCGACAATTTTTGCGCTCCAGGGACTCCCCATGTATTTCATTTCAAGAGATTCGACCTGGCGCCGGTCGCCGTTTCTGCGGGGTCTTCGCGGAAATTGACAACGACTCCCACATCCGTCGCGTGCAATGCGTCGAGCTCTTGGAACAACGCATGCTCTGTTTTCGTTGAGGACTCGCGCATGCTGAGCACAAACACAGTCATCAAGGCTGGTGAATTCCCCGAAGTTCTAAGCAGGCAGGTCGCGAGTGAGACATTTGGGCAGATTTTGTCCAGCGGCCTGCCGTCTCTTTACAGAGGAGCCTACCGGCTTTTGGGCAATGCAGCCGACGCAGAAGATGCCGTTCAGGATGCTCTGCTTGCAGCCTATACGCACCTGGACCAATTCAGGGGGCAATCAAAGATGGCTATTTGGCTCGGAGCCATTGTGCACAACTCCGCCCGCATGCAGCTGCGCCGGCGACTGCGCCACGTCCATATTCCTCTCGATGAGCCAATAGGAGAGGCAGAGGAACACTCCGCTTCGCAGCGATTAGCGGATCGCCGGCCCAGTCCGGAGGACGAATATCGAAATACCGAGCTAAGCCGGCGCTTAGCTCATTTCCAAAGTCAGCTTACACCGACTTTGCGCAAAGCGTTTCAGCTCCGTGATATCGATGGTTTGTCGATCCGCGAGGCCGCGCGACTTCTAGGCGTTCCACTGGGAACGGTGAAGGCACAATCGGCACGTGCACGCAAGAAGCTCAGACAGTTGATGCGGCGAGCGCGCAGGTCCCAAACCCGGAGGCTAACGACTCCGACAGTACGGCACGCCTCGGCAAAGGTATCACCGTGAGTGGATCAAAGGGACGCGCTTTCCACAACCTGCGGCATTAAAACCCTGACTAGCGCGTCACACCTCTGGCTCGGCGACAGAGCCGGGAGCCACTGTCAGTCCTTCCGCCGATGTTGGATATGTGAAGATCGCGTCTCTGAGGGGTGTAAGGCAAACCTCCGAACATCGCCGTCCTAACGACTGCTAGAAAGTCGCTGGCCTCGGTTCCAAACACTGTCAGTCCCAGGAAAGAGTCAGTCTCTGCCGCGATCAGCACATGATAAAACCCGGGGTTCTTTGTCAACAAGGTTAACGGGCCAGGATAGGAGCTTTTCGTTACCCTGGCCCCAAATTGATGAAAAGAGCTGACGGGCCTGCAGATTGAGCGCAGACCTAAGCTGCCACTTCCACGGCCATGCGCTTCAGAAGGGCCTGAGCCCCTGCCGTCGATGACGCAGGATTCTGTCCGGTAATGAGGTTCCCATCAGTGACGGCGAAAGGCTGCCAGTTCGCCACCTTCTCAAAAACGGCCCCGAGCCGCAGTAGTTCATCTTCGACGAGAAATGGTACAACATGCGTCAGCTGAACCTCTTCTTCCTCGCCATTGGTAAAACCGGTTACGCGTTTCCCTTTCACAAGCGGGGCGCCCTTGTACTTAACATGGCGAAGTACCCCCGGCGCGTGGCAAACCAACGCAATTGGCTTGCCCGAATTGTAGAAAGACTCGAGCAACGTGATGGACACAGGATCCTCAGCGAGATCCCACATTGGACCGTGCCCGCCGGGATAAAACACGGTGTCGTAATCTTCTGCCTTTACATCCGCCAACTTGACTGTGTTGGCAAGGGCCCTTTGCGCAGCCGGGTCCTTCTTAAAGCGAGCCATTGCGGGGGTCTGGTTTTCGGGTAGATCACTCTTGGGATCGATTGGGGGTTGCCCGCCTTTCGGAGAGGCCAGCGTCACATCAACACCAGCGTCCTTGAAAACGAAGTACGGTGCCGCAAACTCTTCAAGCCAGAAACCGGTTTTGCGGCCGGTGTTGCCGAGTTGATCATGCGATGTGAGCACCATCAAGATTTTCATTATTCTTCTCCTCTGTCCTGTGTGTGGTGTTCCGACTGGTCGGATAATCCCATGACAGCAAACGGACTGGAGCAAGACAATTGCCCAATAGTATCGGCGATACTTTGGTATGAGTTTCGTAGTGGCCAACACACCTCTGCTAGGGCTGGTGGCCGGCGACTCGATCAGACTATCGGCTGAAGCGCCGTTAGTTTTCCGACAATTCTGACGGAAAATATCCGCGGGATGCTGTCTTTGCGCGGGCGCCGCTTGCTTTCAGCCAATTTTGCAATTATGAGGTTATGGCATGGTCCGTGCCTCTCCTTTATGAGGAGAAGATCAATGCCGGACACTTTTTCAGGTACTCGCAATCGGTTCATCAGTGGAACTTGCACGAAGTCGACCTTGCTCGGTTCTATTGCCTTCTTTTCTTTATATTTTGCCATCGCGGTTGCGTGCCTCTTCGCATTTTCGGTAGTGGGTGCGGGGCAGGTCTCAACGAAATCGGATCTCAATCCCGCAACCCTTATGGGGACGGTTGTAGACATAAACGACGACACCGTTCCAAACGCGACAGTTTCACTAGTTGGCCGGGACGGGGCTGACCGCTCCATATTCGAAACAGGCGAAAACGGTTTCTTCCAATTTTCACACCTGAGGCCGGAGATTCCGTATCAGATCAAGATTGCAGCGGCGGGATTTGCAGAATGGACATCTTCCACCATTACTCTCCAGCCGGGCCAATTCAAAATCATCGCAGACATCAGACTGCGGATTCGAACGGAGCAGACCGCCATCCAAGTCAGCTATGACCCGGTTGAGGTCGCAACCGAGCAGTTCAAAATCCAGGAAACGCAGCGGGTTTGGGGTGTCCTGCCGAATTTCTACGTTTCTTACGATGCCAATGCCGAGCCACTCACGGCCAAGAGAAAATTCGCCCTTGCGCTGAGGGTTAGCGCCGATCCCGTGACCGTCGCTGGAGTTGCCTTAGTCTCTGGCGCCAAACAGGCCTCGAATTCTCCAAACTACGGGCAAGGCGCCAAAGCATACGGCGAACGCTTTGGCGCAGTGGCTGCGGACGGTTTTACAGACATAATGATCGGTGGGGCTATTCTCCCAACACTCTTACATCAAGATCCGCGTTACTTCTATCAGGGAACGGGCACAACCAGTTCTCGCATACGGCATGCGATCTCCAGCCCCTTTGTTGCCAAAGGCGATAACGGAAACTGGCAGCCGAACTACTCGAGCCTGGGAGGAGATTTAGCATCGTCCGCCATCGCTAACCTCTACTATCCCCGATCCAATCGCGGTCCTCGGTTGCTGTTAGGAAATTTCGCAATCGGTACTGCAGAAAGGGTCGGCGCTAGCCTTGCGCAGGAATTCCTCTTTGGCAAGTTCACTCGTAGGGGTGGCCACGTAAATTAGAGAGGAAGACTTCAAACCGAAAGAGACTCCAGGCGACTATCAACATTGTCCATAGGCACCGTCTCCACCTGCTGCTTGCGACCTCTCGACCCATGCCGGAATCCGAGTCCCAACTCTTAAGTAAATCGCAAACGAGATTGGGGTCCGGGTCAACACCAGACCGGGGTCTTTCGGCACTTTGATTTGACCGTTTACCGGTGAGACCGGAGGTTTGAACGGGATGCGAAGCGGAAATGTCTCGATCCCTAGGTGGAACCCTGGTTTCGCGGATCGTCTGTCGAGTCGACGTACTCAAGTCCAAGCGGTCCGACCGCTGATACCTGCGTGATGTACTCGCCAGATTTCGCCCAATGAAAGTGGGATGTATTGCCGGGCAGAATGATCACGGCTCCGGGTGGGTACGCCTGCAACTTATCGGCGTCGAATTCGTCGCCGAGGCCAATGTAAAAAACGCCGGAAATGACTGTGTAAATGCGATCTTCCGGGTGTTTGTGTGGCATCAATTTCACGCCATGAGGTACTCGAACTCTGACCACGTACGGTCCCGCTGCCGATGGCTGGCCGACAATAACGGCAAGCCGCACGGAAGGCGGAAAGGCGGCGAAAGGCTTCCATTCGACGTCCTCGCTCAGGATCGCCTTGAAAGTCGATTCGCCGGGTTGATGAGGTCGCAACGTTTCCTTCAACACTAGAACCTTATTTGAACCGTTTACAGCTTCCAAATCAATTGACCGATAGTATTGGCGATACCTTAGTATCGCCCTAGCCTGAGCTAGCGATTTGTTTTTCGTTGGAGGCCCGCTAGCGACCTTTCGAAATGTGTCTTTCCATTGATCCAATGGTATGGGCGACACCTTCGTGCAATAGATTGTGTTCTGGACTTCTGGCTTAATCACCTTAGGAATTGAGATGCAAAGTCACCCAGAGGGCTACAATCTGGGACCAGAAAACAACAAGGGACGAGTTGAAAGGGCGTGATTACAGAGGTGAGCTATGGGAAACGTGATGTTCAGCAGCGCAGCGCTACAAATGCATTGGCGGGGCCCGACAGATCGTAATTTGTCCAGTGCACGAACCAATCCCATTGTTTTTCCATCAAGGGAGTACCAACAATACGACCAGGCGCCACGACGCACAGAGGAATTTGTTGAACAGAACCTCTCGCTACAAGATGACCCTATGATTGAAGAAGAGTTTCGAGGAATCGTCGGTAGCAACTTGAGACTCAAAGCCGTCATTGAGAACATTCAAATCGTGGCCCCGGCAGACTCAACGGTTCTCATTCTGGGAGAAACTGGTACCGGCAAAGAGTTAGTTGCTCGCGCGATTCACGACCTCAGTCGGCGCAAAAATTATCCCTTCATAAAGGTAAATTGTGCTGCCATTCCCTCCGGACTGCTGGAGAGCGAATTGTTTGGCCATGAAAAGGGCGCGTTCACAGGAGCTATCGCCCAAAAGATCGGACGGTTTGAGCTCGCAAACAAAGGAACGCTTTTTCTGGATGAGATTGGGGATATACCTCTTGAA